>Ga0172372_10001132_pt1 | contig 41348 bp, 33 predicted proteins | sample LakKiv5m_2_FD_114544 | JGI IMG/M metagenome (GOLD analysis project Ga0172372, IMG submission 114544) | Freshwater microbial communities from Kabuno Bay, South-Kivu, Congo - kab_092012_9.5m | ecosystem: Environmental > Aquatic > Freshwater > Lake | place: Democratic Republic of the Congo...
GGCATCGGCCTCGCGCAGGAATCCCACGATCTGTGCTTCCGTGAACCGCTTCTTCATCGTCCGACCCTTTCGCTGGGCCGGACTCTACACCGAAACGCTACTCAGATTCGGGGGGACGTCACGGGAACGCCGAGCTGCGCCATGGGCAGGCCGTGCCGCCGCGCGCGTGCTCGGCGCCCGTGACGCACCGACCTATCACAGGCGAACGCGAGAGGACCTGCTTGGACCCGCGCTGCTGATGGCGCAAGTACGATGACAACACGACTGACCCACGCAGACGCGAGGCTGATTCACGCTCGGCGGAGCACGATCAACATACACATGAACCTATGGGGTAGCAGGTCGCAGCGCTGTCCCTGCGGGGCAGGAAGGCGGCCTGTCCTAGCCAATAGCGGCCAACTCGCCCGATCGGGCAAGTGCTTGAAGGCGATTCTGGACGCGGTCAAGGGCGGTTGGTGACGCGCCGATTCAACATACAGAGCGGCACTTGCTCAACGTGAACCGGTTCACGATCAGCACGCCGAGGCCGTTGCGGGCGAACCCGCGCACGGCGTCCCGGGCTGTGCGCCTTCGGCTCGTGAACTGTCCCTGAAATTGTCCCTGCGACCGGCCAAATCGGCGTATTTTCAGCCCACTCCAGCCAAGTCGGTTGCGAACAGGATCTGCAGAAATGCTTGGATATCTTCGCGAATCGAGGGATCTGCCGGGGCGCCGCGGCGGTTTTCAAGACCGCCGCGATCGACCGCTCCGCCATCCCTCCGCGCCTGCCCGATTATCGCACCATCCCGACCCGCCGAGGGAAGGGTCCGAGGCCGGTCGTGCCGGTGGGTGCCTCAGCCGGTCCGCACCAGCACGCCCTCACGGGTACAGCCGCCAGGCGGCACGGCCAACATCACCGCCGCACCCAGCCCGGCGGCGCACACGGGCACCGCGCTCGCATACCGCGCACAGGCACCGCGCCGCAGCCCGACACCGTCCGGCCTACACCCGCGGCGTGCCAATCACCGTGCGTCCGCCCATGTAAGGCCGCAGCGCCTCGGGAATGATCACTGTGCCATCCGCCTGCTGATAGTTTTCGAGCACGGCAATCAGCGTGCGCCCCACAGCCAGCCCTGACCCGTTCAGCGTGTGCACATACTCGGCCTTGCCCGTGCCGTCAGGCCTGAAGCGGATGTTTGCCCGCCGCGCCTGAAACGCCTCGCAGTTCGAGCACGACGAAATCTCACGGTAGGTCTGTTGGCTGGGCAGCCACACCTCGATGTCGTATGTCTTCGAGGCCGAAAAGCCCATATCCCCCGTGCACAGCGCCATCGTCCGGTACGGCAGCTGCAGCAGCTGCAGCACGCGTTCGGCGTTCGCCGTGAGCGCGTCGAGCTCGTCGTACGAGGTGTTGGGCGTGGCGAACTTCACCAGCTCGACCTTGTCGAACTGATGCTGACGGATGAGCCCGCGCACATCAGAGCCGTACGAGCCGGCCTCGCTGCGGAAGCACGGCGTATAGGCCGTGTACTTGAGTGGCAACTGCCGACCGTCAAGAATTTCGCCGCGATAGAGATTCGTCACCGGCACTTCGGCCGTCGGAATCAGGTACAGGTCCCACTCACCCGCAATCTTGAAAAGATCAGGGCCGAACTTCGGCAGCTGGCCCGTGCCGTACAGCGTGCTGCCCGAGACGAGAAACGGCGGCTCGACTTCCGTGTACCCGTGGTGGGTCGAGTGCAACTCGAGCATGAAGTTGATGAGCGCGCGTTCCAGCTTTGCGCCATCACCCATCAGAAACGCAAACCGCGAGCCCGACACCCGCGTGGCCCGCTCGAAGTCGATGATGCCAAGCTCGGGACCGCTGTCCCAGTGCGCCTTCGGCGTAAAGTCGAACACGCGCCGCTCACCCCACGCGCGCACCTCGACGTTGTCGGCGGCACTGCGCCCGACCGGCACCGACGCGTGCGGCAGGTTCGGCAGAATGTCGAGGATGGCCTGCCGCTCCTGCTCGAGCGTCTCAAGCTCGGCTTCAAGGCCCTTGATCGTCTGGCCGCGCTGCTTGTTCGCCTCAAAGATGTGCGACACATCCTCGCCGGCCTTCTTGGCGCGGGCAACGGCCTCGCCCGAGGCATTCTGATCGCGTTTCAGGCCCTCGACCTGCGGAATCATCTGGCGGCGCTTCTGATCGAGCGCGGCGAGGGTGTCGAGTTCACGGCTGGCATCCATGCCACGTGCCGCCAGGCCGGCACGCACACGGTCCAGATGGTCGCGGACAAATGTCGGGTCAAGCATGATTCAGGTGCCTTATTCTAGTGCTGATGCATCCTCCCGTTCGGAAGGCCGTGTTCCCCGCCGCCGGCCTCGGCACCCGGTTTCTGCCTGCGACGAAAGCCCAGCCCAAGGAGATGCTGACCCTGGTCGACAAGCCCGTCATCCAGTACGGCGTCGAAGAGGCCGTGGCCTCGGGCCTCACCAACATCATCCTTGTCACCGGACGGGGCAAGAACGCCATCGAAGATCACTTCGACGTGTCGGCCGAGCTCGAGTCCTTTCTTGAAACCCGCGGCAAGACCGACCTCCTCGAGGAAGTGCGGGCCATTTCCAACCTCATCAATGTCGCCTATGTGCGGCAGGGCGAACCGCTCGGGCTCGGGCACGCCGTCCTGGTCACCGAAGACCTAGTCGCCGGCGAGCCCTTCGCGGTCGTGCTGGCCGACGATGTGATTGATGCTGAGCCGGCGGGGCTGCGGCAGATGATTGACGTGTATCAGCGCACCGGCGCCCCGGTCATTGCCGTCGAACGGGTGCCCGAAGAAAGTGTCTCGAGCTACGGCATCGTCGATGCGGAGCCGGCGCCGGAAGTCGGCCGGGGCGTGCACCGCATCGGGCACATGGTCGAAAAGCCGCCGCGGGCCGAGGCCCCGTCAAACCTCGCTATCATCGGCCGCTACATCCTGACGCCTGACATCTTCCCCGCCCTGCATGACACGGCGCGCGATCGATCAGGCGAGATTCAGCTGACCAGTGGCCTGCGGCGTCTGCTCGAAACGCGGCCCGTCTATGCGTTTGAAATTGACGGCGTCCGGCACGATGCCGGCAACAAGCTGGGCTTCCTGAAAGCGGTGGTCTACTTCGCGCTCAAGCGCCCCGAGCTGGCTGCACCGTTCCGCGAGTATCTCGCCTCGCTCGACGCCGCGCGCGGGCGATAGCCGCACCGCGCCTACGTCGACGGCGTGTCGGTCTTGGCAGGGGCTGCAGGCGTCGCCGGGGTCGATGTGCTGCCGGTCGCGCTGTCTGACGCACCGGTCGACCCGCCCGACTCGTTCTTGCCGGGGGCCACGTTGCCGCCGGATGATCCCGACCGGGCATAGTCGGTGATGTACCAGCCCGACCCCTTGAACTGGATCGCCGGGGAGGACAGCAGTTTGGCCACCGGACCTGCACAGGTGGGGCACTGCGTCAGTGGCGCATCCGAGAACTTCTGAATCACCTCGAAGCGGTGGCCACACGCCTCGCACTGATATTCGTAGAGCGGCATCGCGGATTACTCCAGGGGATCGCCATCGGCGTGCGACAGCATCAGACGGCGCAGCTGCGGAAAGGTCGCGGCCCCCTGTGACAGAAAGGCGTCGTGGAAGGCACGCAGCGTCGGCTTCCCCGGCTGTTCTTCCATCCAGTCGCGGCGCAGCTTCTGCAGCATGAGCTTGCCTGCCGAGTAGACCAGATAGGTCGGGTCAAACGTGCCGCGCTCGGCTTCCCGACGGGCGGCAGCCTCTTCCAGATAGGCCTCTTCGCGGAAAAAGCGCACCCCCTGCTCGACCGACCAGTCATCGGTGTGCAACCTGATGCACACGACAAAGCGCGCCAGCCGCACGAGGGCCTCGCCGAGCTGGCCCAGCTTCATCGCGTGGTCGCCACGCCCGAAGCCGGCCTCGAGCATCATCTCTTCGCAGTAATGCGCCCAGCCTTCGACGTATGACAGCGGTGCCAGCAGCGTGGAGCGGCGAACCCTGGACGACACGCGGCGCAGATGGTGGAAGTGCAGGTAGTGCCCCGGATACACCTCGTGCATCGAGATGTTCCAGAGCGTGGGGATGTTGTAGTCGCGCAGGTGCTCGTCCTTGCGCTCGGCTGACCACCCCGCGTCGACGTCGGTCAGGCAGTAGACGGCACGGGACACGCGCGTTTCGAACGGCCCCGGCGTCCACATGCTGGCAAACGACCAGCGGAGAAAGTCAGGTGTGGGCGCCACGAGCACATCGTCGACCTCGGGCAGCTCGACGATCGAGCCCCTGGCGAGAAACGCCCTGAGCTGTGCGACCTGATCCTGAGCCGTCGGAATCAGTGCACCCGGTGCCGGATGCTGCTGCCTGACCTGCGCCCAGATGTCCTGCGGGTCACCTGGTCCGATACGCGCAGCCGTTTGCCGGAACTCTTCCTGCACCCGCGACAGTTCACGCAGGGCGATGGTCAGCAGCCGATCCGAGGAGAGCTGAAGGCCTTCGTCGAGCCGCAGCTTCTGCTCGAATACGTCGCGTCCCAGCCGGAACGAACCCTTGGCCCTCGGGCGAAGATCGTTTTCAAGAAACGTGAGGTAGTCGTCGATGGCCTGCACGGCCTCGGTCGATGCGTCAGCCAGATCGGCGAGCAGGTGCAGGTCGTCAACGTGCGAGAACGCCCGCGGAATATCGGCGTCGATGAACGTCCGCACACCCCGCCAGCTGTCGAGGCCAATCTTCACGAAAATCGACGGCGGTTCCTTGACGTTGTCGCGTGCGGCCAGAATGAGCCGCGGCACCTGCCGCAGCTTCGAGAGCACCCGGCGCGCGCGGTCTTCCTCGGAGGCGTAGGTGAACAGGGCCTGGGCCGCCAGCGACGAGGCGAGCAGGTCCGCGTAGACGTGCGGGTTTTTTTCCCACGCCCGTGTCACCTCGAGGTCAAACTGACGGGAGCGGATGTTCGTATCGACCAGTGCACGATCGGCCTGTTCAGCCGGCGTCAGACCTTCGGCTGGAATGGCGTCGAGCCGACGTGCAAAGCCCGCGAGTGCGCCCAGATGGCGGTCGATGGCGGTCCGCCGGTAGTCTTCCAGCAGGTCGTCGTGGAGGTGAACGCCGTCAAAAGTCGCCTGCGTCGGGCACGCCTCGTAGAGGTAGGTGAGGTAGGCGTCGACGAAGTGGCTCAGCGGTTCCGCAGCATGCATGAGTGGAGGACAGCAGACTCGGTCCGCAGCGTCTCACCGCGGACATCCCCCAAGGTTACAATAATTTCGTGGCTGGTACGCTCTTTGTCGTCGCAACGCCCATCGGGCATCTCGACGACATTTCCATGCGTGCGCTGCGTGTATTGGGCGAGGTCAGCCTGGTCGCGGCCGAAGATACCCGGCGAAGCGGCAACCTGCTCAGACACTTCGGCATTTCAACGCCGCTTGTTTCGTGTCACGCCCACAACGAAGGCTCCCGTGCGCCACGGTTGATCGAACAGATGCTGGCCGGGCAGTCGATCGCGCTGGTATCCGATGCTGGCACCCCGGGAATTTCTGACCCTGGTGCCGAGCTGGTGCATGTGGCGCGCGCAGCGGGCATCCGCGTCGAGGCGATTCCCGGCCCCAGCGCCGTAGCGGCGGCCGTCTCGGCCGCTGGGCTCGACCGTCCGGGATTTTCCTTCCTTGGCTTCCCTCCGGTTAGGGGAAAAGACAGAAAAAAGTGGTTTAACTGGCTGAGTGCGGCGATCGATCACGGCGCTGTCGTCTGCTTCGAGGCCCCGCACCGCATCAAGATCACCCTTGAAGAGCTCCACAAATTTGTTGATTACCCCATTATTGTCTTCCGAGAGCTGACCAAGCTGCACGAAGAAACCCTGACGGGTACCCCTGACACCATTGCCGCGAGACTCACGACGCCTCAAGGCGAGTTCACCCTGGTCATTCCCGCACGGCCCGAGTCCGCGCTACCAGCCGATCTTCCTTCTGAGGAGACGCTGAGGTCTCTGGTTGCAGAGGCGGCGTCCGCAGGGGCGCGTTCACCCCGCGAGGCAGCCCGCATGGTGGCCGATAAGTTCGGTCTTTCGACAAAATTTGTCTACAACCTCTCAAAAGACACCTGACATGTCGACCCCCTCTCACATCCACATCGTTGTACTCGCGGCCGGTAAGGGCACCCGCATGAAGTCTGCCCACCCCAAAGTACTGCACGAAGCCGCGGGCCTCTCACTGCTCCGCCACGTCCTTCGAACGGCCGATGTCCTCTCGCCCGCCTCCACCACCGTCATCGTCGGACACGAACATACCCAGGTCACCGCTCACCTCGCCGACCTCCCCGACGTCACCATCGTCCTTCAGGAGCCCCAGCTCGGCACAGGGCATGCCCTGCTACAGGCCGAGTCGGCGCTAGTGGGCCGGCTCGGGACACTGGTGCTGCTGTCGGGCGACGTGCCGCTGCTGACGCCAGCGACGCTCAGTGCCCTGGTCGCCACGCACGATGCCACCGGGGCGGCCGCCACCGTCATGACCGCCATGCTCGAACGGCCCACCGGCTACGGGCGCATCATTCGCGTCGAAGCGGGCGATATCTCGCGCATTGTCGAGGAACGTGACGCAACCCCCGCCGAACGCGACATCAAGGAAGTGAATGCCGGCATCTACGCCTTCGACCTTCCCCCGCTGTTTGAGGCCCTGCGCAGTATCGGCGCCACCAACGCCCAGAACGAGTACTACCTGCCCGATCTCATTGCCATCTATCGGCAACAGCGCCGTACCGTTGCGACGTGGACCATTCCCAATGCCGCCGAAGTGCGGGGCGTGAATAGCCGATCAGAACTGGCCGAGGTGGCGCGCCTCCTCTATCGGCGCAATGCCGACGACCTGATGGCCGCGGGCGTCACGCTCATCAATCCAGCCGCCACCTGCATCGACGTCGGCGTCACCGTAGGAGCCGACAGCATTCTCTATCCGGGCGTCATGCTGCAGGGACACACTACGGTCGGCCGCGACTGCACCATCCTCCCGGGGTCACGGTTGCTTAATGCCACCCTCGGCGACGGCGTGACCGTGCTGGATCACTGCCTCATCACAGACACGCACGTCGGCGACGGCGCCCAGGTCGGTCCCTTCGCGCACCTGCGCCCCGGTTCGCGCCTCGGTCATAAGGCCAAAGTCGGCAACTTCGTCGAACTCAAGAAGGCGTCGCTTGGCGATGGGGCCAAGGTCAACCATCTGTCATACGTCGGCGATGCGACCGTTGGCGACAAGGCCAACATCGGTGCCGGCACCATCACCTGCAACTATGACAGTGTGCATAAGCACCAGACAGTCATCGGCTCCGGAGCCTTCGTTGGCAGTAACTCGACACTGGTCGCCCCGGTCACCATCGGAGACAATGCCTACGTGGCTGCCGGCTCGACGGTGACCGAACCGGTGCCCGCAGATGCCCTGGCTGTTGGACGTGCACGCCAGCAGAACAAGGACGGCTGGGCAGCCAGACGCCGCGCGGGGCAGCAGGCGTCCTCACACGACTGAGGTCTCGATCACACCATGTGCGGCATCATCGGATACATCGGACCCAAACCCGTCGTGCCCGTGATTCTCGACGGGCTCAGGCGCCTCGAGTATCGCGGCTACGACTCGGCCGGCATTGCCGTGGTCAACGACGGCCAGCTGGATGTGCGCCGCAGTGCCGGCAAGCTCGCCAATCTTGAGCAGGTCGTCTCACAGCAACCGCTCGTCGGACAGTACGGCCTCGGGCACACCCGCTGGGCCACACATGGACGCCCGACCGAAGAGAATGCGCACCCGCACCGCGACAGCAGCGGACGCATTGTCGTCGTGCACAATGGCATCATCGAAAACTATCTCGATCTGAAGCGCGATCTCGCGGCTAAGGGACATCGGTTCCTGTCGGAAACCGACACGGAAGTGGTGGCCCATCTTATCGAAGACTGCTGGCAGGACGACGGTCTCGAAGCCGCCGTCAGGCGCGCCATGCCGCGGATGCGCGGTCTGTTCGCGCTCGTGCTGCTCTCGGCAGATGACCCGAATACGCTGGTCGCCGTCCGTTGCGGCCCGCCCGTCGTGATTGGTCTTGGTGAGGGTGAGTTTTTCGTGGCCAGCGATGTGCCAGCCATCCTCGCGCACACACGTCAGGTCGTGTTCATGAACGACCAGGAAATCGCGGTCGTCACCAGTGAGGGTGTCACGTTCAGCAGCATCGATGGCATCCAGCGGCACCCCGTGCCGACTCGCATCACCTGGGATCCGATTCAGGCCGAGAAGGCTGGCTACAAGCACTTCATGCTCAAGGAAATTCACGAGCAGCCCAACGCCATCCGCGACACCATTCTTGGTCGCGTGTCGCCAGACACCGCCCTGACGCATCTCGACGAAATCAATATCTCCGAACGCGATCTCGCCGGCATCCGGAAGGTCACGATGCTGGCGTGCGGTACCTCGTGGCACGCAGCGCTGGTCGGCAAGTTCATGATCGAGCAGCTGGCCCGTATCCCCGTCGAAGTCGACTATGGGTCGGAATTCCGCTACCGCCAGCCTCTGGTCAACACCGAGACGCTGGCCGTCGCCATCACACAGTCGGGGGAAACGGCTGATACGCTGGCCGCCCTTCGCGAAGCCACCAGCCGCGGGGCCCGCAGCCTCGCCATCTGCAACGTCGTCGGCAGCATGGCCACGCGCGAAGCCGAAGGCACGATCTATACGCATGCCGGTCCTGAAATCGGGGTGGCCTCGACGAAGGCCTTCACCACGCAACTGGTCGCCCTCTACCTGCTGGCCTTGCGCCTGGCCGAAGTCAGGGGCACCCTCACGCCGCTCGAACAGCGCGCGTCCGTCGAGGCCCTGCTGGCCCTGCCTTCGGTGATTGAACAGACCGTGCGCACGTCGAAGGTCACGGAAGACATTGCCGCCCGTTTCCATCACCGTCGCGATTTTCTGTTCCTGGGCCGGGGCATTCACTATCCCATCGCGCTCGAAGGGGCGCTCAAGCTCAAGGAAATTTCCTACATTCACGCGGAAGGCTACCCGGCTGGTGAAATGAAGCATGGGCCCATCGCACTGATTGATGAGGCCATGCCTGTCGTCGCCCTGGCCCCGGCGGATGCGGTCTTTGAGAAGATGATTGGCAACATCCAGGAGACCAAGGCGCGCGGTGGCTCTGTGATTGCCCTCGTCACCGAAGGACAGCACGGCCTCGATGATGTGCTCGATCCAGCAACTGACGCGGTCGTGACCGTTCCAGCAACCACGCCGTTGCTCGCACCGATCGCCTTCACGATTCCCCTGCAGTTGCTCGCCTACCACGTGGCTGTGCGACGGGGCTGCGATGTCGACCAGCCTCGCAATCTCGCCAAGAGCGTCACGGTAGAATAGCGGGCTTGGATCTTCTGTCATCGCTCAACGACGAGCAGCAGGCCGCGGTTCGACACACCGAGGGCCCGCTGCTCATCCTCGCGGGTGCCGGTTCCGGCAAGACCCGTGTCATCGCGCATCGCATCGCCTATCTGATCTCCGAGGGTCACGCCCGGCCTGACGAGCTGCTGGCCGTCACCTTCACCAACAAGGCCGCCGGTGAAATGCGCGAGCGCGTCGAGGCCCTGCTCGACACCGACTGCCGCGCCATGTGGATCGCCACGTTCCACGCGATGTGCGCACGCCTGCTACGGCGCGAGGCCACGCACATCGGCCTCTCGCGGGACTTTACCATTTACGACTCGGCCGACCAGCAGTCGGTCATCAAGCAGCTGGTCAAGGAAATGGGCCTCGACGACAGCGTCTTCCAGCCGCGAATGGTGCTGGGTCGCATCAGCCAGGCCAAGAACCGCATGGAAGGCCCAGAGACCTTCGATACCACGTGGAATCCACGCGATCGCGAAATCGGCAAGCTCTATGCAGGCTATCAGAAGAGCCTGCGGGAGGCATCGGCGGTCGACTTTGATGACTTGCTGCTGAAGACTGTCGAACTGTTCGATCGCGTATCAGAAGTGAGGGTGCGGTACGCACGGCGCTTCCGCTTCGTGATGGTGGACGAATATCAGGACACCAACCGTCCCCAGTACATGCTCGTCAGGCAACTGGCCAGCGCCCATCGCAACCTGTGTGTGGTAGGTGATCCCGATCAGTCCATCTACAAGTGGCGCGGCGCCGACATCGCCAACATCATGGACTTCGAGAACGATTTTCCCGAGACCACCGTGGTTCGGCTTGAGAGAAATTATCGCTCGACTCAGGTCATTCTCGACGCCGCCTCCGCGGTCATCGCCAACAATCGCAATCGCCGCGAGAAGATGCTCTGGACCGACCGCAAGGGCGGTGCAAAGATCACATTCTTCAGGGCAGCCGATGAACTCGAGGAGTCGGAATTTATCGTGCGCGTCGCCCGACAGGCGATGCAGGACGATGTCGAGGCCACGATGGCGGTGCTGTACCGCACCAACTCGCAGTCGAGAGCCGTTGAAGATGCGATGCGCGCCGCGAACATTCCCTATCTCATCGTAGGGGGCGTCGGGTTCTACGAGCGCAAAGAAATCAAGGATGCACTCGGCTATCTCAAGCTGCTGCTGAATCCTCACGATGATGTGGCGCTGCGCCGCGTCATCAACACACCCACTCGCGGCATCGGCAAGGGTGTGATGGACGCGCTTGAACAGGTCGATGCCACGCAGTCGGCCACCGATCTGCCTCCGCTCTTCGCCGGGCTGCAGCCGGTTGTCGTGTCGAATTCACTCTGGTCCAAGCTGCTGACGGCCGTCGATCAGCGGCTGCTCACGTCGCGCCAGATCGCCTCACTGGCGGCATTCCGCGATCTCATCGTGGCACTGGCGGGTGCGGCGCGGGAGGAGACAGTCGCCACGACGCTGGGCAAGATTCTCGACCAGTCGGGCTACCTGCGCGACCTGCGCGAGGAGCGATCGGAGGAAGCCGAAACCCGCATCGCCAATCTGATGGAACTGGTCTCGGCAGCGCGCGAGTACGAGTCGGGCGATCCCGATCCATCACTCGGTGGATTTGTCGATCGCCTGGCACTGCTCTCTGATGTCGACAAGGAGCAGGGGGGCCCCGACGCACGGGTGCTGATGATGACTCTGCATTCGGCGAAGGGCCTCGAGTTTCCGGTTGTCGTCATGTCGGGCATGGAAGACGGTCTGTTTCCGCACTCTCGCTCGCGAGACGACGATGCCGAACTCGAAGAGGAACGCCGTTTGTGTTACGTCGGCATCACGCGCGCGCGCGGGCGATTGGTCCTGACAAGCGCGGCGAGGCGGCGTGTGTTCGGGGAGTATCAGAACACCGAGCCGTCCCGATTCATTGATGAGATTCCATCTGACCTCATCGAAGAGGAGATGTCGTCAGGCAGTCTCGGCAGCCAGATGCGGACCGGTCGCAGTGCAGGATGGGAGTATCGCGTCAATCCGTACGCCAGGCCACCGCAGCGCAACGCCTCAGGCAGCAGTAGCGAGTCCTCGGCGTTCAGATACGAGGAGGAAGACCAGTCATCGGGGCTTCGGCCGGGCATGCGCGTGAAGCACGCCCAGTTTGGCGTCGGGACGGTCATCAGCGTCGAAGATCTTGGCGACGATCACAAGCTCGTCGTCCGGTTCACGCTGGCCGGTTCCAAGACCCTGCGTGCGCGGTTTGCGAAGCTGGAGCGGGCCTGATTACAGGCCCGCCACTTTGGTGACAATCCACTTGCCGTCGCGGGCGACGCCTGCCTGCGTTCCGACCACTTTCATCATGGTAACGGTGAGGTCTTTGGTCGCTGTAGCGCCGCCAGGGCTCTTGAGCTGAGCCGCGATCAGCACGTCTTTGGACACGGTTTCCCCCTGAAAAGCAGCGGCATCGAACTTCGGCTGTCCGGGTTGGGTCAGAGACACGTCCACCGGCGCGGTTGCCGCAAGTAAGGCCGCCTTGGTGGTGGTGAGGTTTTTTACGTAGCTGGCCGTCTCGGCACGCCATCTGTCCCACTCGACCTTGACTGCCGTCTGGGCCGGTGTGAACTTCGGTGAGGCGGTCCGTTCGAGTTTCAGGATGTCCTCAATGGTCTTGAGGTTGGCGTCCGAATACGTTTTCTTCCGCAACTGGAAATCATATTCGTCCTTCTGTGCCTTCTCGATGGCATCGCTCATGCTCTTGAAGTCGAGCGGTGAGCGGCGCTCTTCAGACACCGTGGTGATGTCAAAGCTCTCGACGGAACCTTGGGTCCTGGGGTCGATCGAGACTGACGCCATCATCGACAGGCTCGTCGCATCTCGGTTGCGGGCGGCCCGGAAGAATTGTGTCAGCTGCTGCTGTTCCGGGGGAGTCGAACATGCCGTGTCGAGCATCCACAAGGGAGTCAGCACCAGCAGGATCGTCACGATGTGTCGTCTCGTCTGCCTTGTCATATCCACTCCTTCCTCGTGCGTTCGATGGTACTCACCGTTGGGCCACGGCAAGGCCTGCCGTCTGGGTCAGACTTCCGGAGGTCGCTCGCCTGAGGGCGTCTCGCCACTCTCCGCCGTCGGTGCCGCTGCCGTGTCGCCATCGACGACGGAGGCTTCGGGGGGCTCTGCGAGCACCAGAGCGACCGAACTGACCTTGTCATCGGCTTCAAGATCCATCAACCGAACACCCTGGGTAGCCCGACCTACGACGCGAATCGACTGCACAGGTGTCCGAAGAATCTTGCCTTTGACCGTGATCGCCAGCAGGTCGGTGTTTTCGTGCACCTGGGCGATGTTCACCACCTGGCCGTTCTTATCGGTGACCTCGACGTTTTTGATGCCGAGGCCGCCGCGGCTGGTCTTGCGATATTCGTCAAGCTCGGTCTGCTTGGCGTAGCCGCGTTCGGTGACGGTCAGCAGGGTCCCGGTGGGCTTGGCCACCTGCATGGCCACGACCTCATCACCGTCACGCAGCAGAATGCCACGCACTCCAAACGCCGTGCGGCCCATCGCCCGCACATCGTCTTCGTGAAAACGAATGGCTTTGCCCTGCCGGGTGCCGATGAACACGTCGCTTGTGCCGTCGGACAGCTGCGCGGCAATCAGGCGATCGTCAGCCTCGATGCCCATCGCGATGATACCGCCCGCGCGTGGGTTGCTGTAGGCATCGAGTTCGGTCTTCTTGATGGTGCCGAGGCGCGTGCCCATCACCACATACTTCGCATCGTCAAACGTCCGGACCGTGATGACGTCCGCGAGCTTTTCGTCGGGCGCCATTTGTACCAGATTGGCAATCGACTTGCCACGCCCATCCGGACCCACATCGGGAATCTCGTAGACCTTCAGCCAGTACAGCCGGCCCCGATCCGTGAAGACCAGCAGGTACGCGTGCGTACTGGCGACGAACAGGTGCCGCACGATGTCTTCTTCGCGGGTGCGCATGCCGATGCGGCCCTTGCCGCCGCGACTCTGGGCGCGATACGTGGTGGTCGGGGTCCGCTTGATGTAGCCGGCTGCCGTCACCGTCACCGCCACTTCTTCGTCCTTGATGAGGTCTTCGATGCGGAAGTCACCCTCGTCAGGCACGATCTCGGTGCGACGGGCATCGAGGTATTTGCTCTGCACGGCACGAAGCTCGTCAACGACGATGCGCATGAGCAGCGGCTGGTTTGCCAGGATGGTGCGCAGTCGCTCAATCGTGCGCATGAGCTCGGCGAGCTCATCCATGATCTTCTGCCGCTCGAGACCCGTCAGCCGCTGAAGTTGCATGTCGAGGATGGCCTGCGACTGCACGTCGCTCAGACCGAATTGCGTCATCAGGCCGACCTTGGCTTCGGCTGGGTTCTTCGATGCCCTGATGAGAGCAATCACCGCATCGAGGTGATCGAGCGCGATGCGCAGGCCCTCGAGAATATAAGCACGTGCTTCGGCTTTGCGCAGCTCGAACTCGGTGCGTCGGCGAACCACGTCGCGGCGGAACTCGACGAATTGCTCGAGCATCTCGAGCAGCGTGAGCACACGGGGGCGACCGCCAACAATCGCGAGAAGAATGATGCCGAAGGTCTGCTGCAGCTGCGTCTGCTTGTACAGGTTGTTCAGCACCACGTCGGGCACTGCCGCCTGCTTCAGCTCAATGACGATGCGCATGCCGTCGCGGTCCGATTCGTCGCGAAGGTCGGAAATGCCGTCGAGCGTCTTCTCGCGAACGAGATCGGCGATGCGTTCGAGCAGGGTCTTCTTGTTGACCTGATACGGAATCTCGGTAACAACAATCTGTGTGCGGTCACCCTTGCGTGAGGTTTCCACCTCGGCGCGCGCCCGCACCTGGATGCCGCCGCGTCCTGTCAGATACGCATCGCGAATGCCTCGGCGACCGACGATGAGTCCGCCTGTAGGAAAGTCAGGGCCAGGAAGGCGTTCGAGCAGTTCCCGCGTGAGCACGTCCCGCGACGGTGTCTCGTGGTCGGCACCGCCCATGTAGGCCAGCTCGATCAGCCACACCGCCCCGTCGATGACTTCCCCCATGTGATGCGGCGGTATGTTTGTAGCCATGCCGACGGCGATGCCGGTGGAGCCATTCACCAGCAGATTGGGATAGGCCGCAGGGAAGACGGTGGGTTCGTCGGTGGTTTCGTCGAAGTTCGGAACGAAATCGACCGTGTCCTTGTCGAGATCCTCCATGAGGACTTCGGCCAGGGATTCGAGGCGGGCCTCGGTGTACCGGTAGGCCGCCGGTGGGTCGCCGTCGACTGAGCCGAAGTTACCCTGGCCATCGACCAAGGTCTGCCGCATGTTGAAATCCTGCGCGAGACGCACCAGCGTGTCGTAGGCGGGGGCATCGCCGTGCGGGTGGTAGTTGCCGATGACCTCGCCAACGATCTTGGCGCACTTGCGGTAGGCGCGATTACTCGTCAGACCCATCTGGCGCATGGCGTACAGCACGCGCCGGTGAGCTGGCTTCAGGCCGTCACGAACATCCGGCAGCGCTCGACCAATGATTACACTCATCGCGTAATCGAGGTACGAGCGCTTCATCTCATCTTCGATGGTAACGGGCAGTCGTGAGGCGGTCGTAGACATGAGACTAGATGTCGAGGTTCCGCACGTCGAGCGCGTGATCTTCGATAAAACGGCGGCGCGGTTCCACCTGATCGCCCATCAGCGTGGTGAAGATCTCATCGGCGCCGGTGTGATCGTCGGCCTTCACCTGCAGCAACGTGCGGGTGTCAGGATTCATGGTGGTCGCCCAAAGGGTGTCGGGGTTCATTTCGCCGAGGCCTTTGTAGCGGTTGATCGCCACGCCCTTGCGGCCTGCGGCGAGGAAGTGGTCCACCAACGCATCGAGACTGCTGAGAACGACTGGTCCCTGCTCGCGGCGTGTGGGTGCGGCGACCACCTCGGTGTCGGTCGGGGCTGCAGCGTCCTCAGCGGGCGTCTCCTCGTCCGGTTCATCTGCTGCGGCTGAGGCGGTTGTGCCCGTCTGCACGGTGAGCGGCCCGGCGGCCAGCGCTGCCAGCAGTTCCCGGATGTCCGCAACATGCGACAGCAGTTGCCGGTAGTCGCCCGTCTGCAGCAGGTCGAGACCGACGACGCTGACTTTCGAATAGTTCGAGGCGCGGTCATCAGCCCGCAGTGCGTGGCTGCCGCGGGTTTCATCGCGAAGCACGGTCACCTCGCAGGTGGCCGTCGCCAGGCGCGAAGCGATGGCGGCCATGGCGTCGGCGTTGTCGAAGGTCGAGCGGTCGCGGACATCGGCCAGCAGCAGGGCTTCAACAAGACGACGGTCGTAGCCGCGCCGCTCGACCGTCTCCATGACGCGCTGGTAGGCGATCACCGCGTGCAGGGCTTTCTCGAGCGCTTCGCCTCCCAGATGGAAGTCGTCGGGACCGGCGACCTCGCGCTGTTCGGTGGCCCGATGCAACAGGAACTGTTCGAGGGCGCGTTCGTCCTTGATGAATGTTTCGACTCGGCCTCGCTTTGCGCGGAACAGGGGCGGTTGCGCGATGTAGATATGGCCGCGGTCGACCAGCACCTTCATCTGCCGGTAGAAGAACGTGAGCAGCAGCGTGCGGATGTGCGAGCCGTCGACGTCTGCGTCTGTCATGATGATGATGCGGTGATAGCGCAGTTTGTCAGGATTGAATTCGGTATCACCGATGCCGCAGCCCAGCGCGGAAATCATGGTCCGTATTTCGTCAGAGTCGAGCATGCGCTCGAGGCGCGCGCGCTCGACGTTGAGAATCTTTCCCTTGATGGGAAGAATGGCCTGGAAACGGCGATCGCGTCCCTGTTTCGCCGAGCCGCCGGCCGACTCGCCTTCGACGATGTAGATCTCGGCCTGGGCGGCATCCCGTTCCTGGCAGTCTGCGAGTTTGCCCGGTAGCGACCCGCCAGCGAGGGCGCCCTTCCTGATGGTGTCTCGTGCTTTGCGGGCGGCTTCGCGCGCGCGAGCGGCATCGACGGCCTTCTTGACGACGTGCTTGGCCACCTCGGGGTTCATGTCGAGATACGCCGCCAACTTGTCGTTGACGATGCTCTCGACGATGCCCTTGACCTCGGTGTTGCCAAGCTTGGTCTTGGTCTGGCCCTCGAACTGCGGGTGCGGAATCTTTACCGAGACGACGGACGCCATGCCCTCGCGGATGTCATCGCCGGACAGGTTGGTATCTTTTAGATCCTTGGCGAGGTTGTGCGAGGTGGCATACGAGTTAAGGGTGCGGGTCAGTGCCGCGCGGAACCCTGAGAGGTGTGTGCCGCCTTCATGTGTATTGATGTTGTTGGCAAACGAGTATTCGAGCGGGTTGTATGAGTCGTTCCACTGAAGCGCGATCTCGACATCAATGCCGTCGCGGACGCCGTGCATGTAGATGGGCGGCTCGTGCAGGCGCTTCCGGTTGGAATTGAGATGTTCGACGAATGACGAGATACCGCCGTCGTAGTGAAACCGGTGGTGCTTGCCGTCGCGCTCATCGTCGATGGTAACAATGATGCCGGCGTTGAGGAAGGCCAGTTCGCGGAGGCGGTTCGACAGCGTGTCGAAGCTGAACTCCTGAGTGTCGGTGAAGATCTGCTCGTCGGGTGTAAAGGTGATCTTCGTGCCGCGCGACGTCGTAGGCCCGACCATAGTCAGGGCATTGATGGGCGCGCCTCGTTCGTACGTCTGGCGGTGGGTCTGACCACCACGCCAGATCTCGAGCTCGAGTGTCTTTGAGAGGGCATTGACCACCGAGGAGCCGACGCCGTGAAGACCGCCCGACACCTTGTAACTGTCGTTGTTGAACTTCCCGCCGGCGTGCAGCACCGTGAGCACGACTTCGGCGGCCGGTCGTCCACTCTCGTGCATCTCGGTGGGAATGCCGCGGCCATTGTCGACGACCGTGACCGCGCCATCGGTATGAAGCGTGACATTCACCTCAGTGCAATAGCCGGCGAGCGCCTCGTCGATCGAGTTGTCGACAATTTCGTAGACGAGATGGTGAAGGCCGGCGGCTCCGGTCGAGCCAATGTACATGGCGGGTCGCTTCCGCACGGCCTCGAGGCCTTCCAGCACCTTGATGCTGTCGGCTCCGTATTCGGGCGCAGAAATCCGCTCTTCTGTCGGGGGCAGAGTCTCAGACACGCTGTGGGCTTCCGTTCAACTGGGTCACACCCGCATGGGCATGATCACGTAGGTATAGTCGTAGCCTTCAACGCTTACGGGTTTGAGGACGGCCTGGCTGACTTCGTCCTTAAGGTCGAGGGAGACCACGTCCGAATTGACTGCGTTCAGAAAGTCGATGACGTACTGCGCGTTGAAGCAGGTGGTCAGCGACGGACCGCTGTAGTCGACTGCGAGCGGCTCGTGGGCCTCTCCGAATTCGGGGCTGCTCGAGGTGACCTCGACCGTGCCGGCCTGCACCACAAACTTGAGAGCGCGCGAACGCTCGTTGGACAGCAGCGAGACGCGGCGGACGGCCGAGATGAGGCGGTCGCGTTCAAACTCGAGGTGCTTGTCGTTGCCTTTCGGAATAACCTTTTCGTACGCGGGGAACTGACCGTCGATCATGCGTGACATCAGCAGGCGGTTGCCGACTTGAAAGAACAGGTGATTCTCGCCATGCTGGAAGGCGATGTCGCCCTCGCCGTCGGCGAGCAATCTCCCTAGTTCGGCAAGAGCCTTACGTGGCAGGATGGGCTTCTCGTCATCAGTGGCCTGTCCCTCGCGGGTGGCGGTGACAATCGCGAGGCGGTGGCCATCAGTAGCAACCAGCGTCATCTGCGTAGGCTTCAGCACAAACAGCGCGCCGTTGAGGTAGTAACGCGTGTCTTCGCCGGTGATGGCGAACTGCGTCTTCTCAATCATCTCGCGGAGCACAACGCGGCTGAGAGTAATAGCCGGTGTATCAGGCGGTTCGGTCACCGTCGGGAAGTCTTCGCGCGGCAACGTGGGCATCTTTGAACTGAACTGACCCCCCGTAACCTTGACGTTTTGCTGGTTACGGTCGGCCTCGAGACGCACATCGCCGTCGGGTAATGCTCTGACAATTTCGTAGAGTTTCTTGGCCGGCAGCGTCACGGCTCCATGGCGAGTCACCGCCGCCTGGGTGCGGCTGCGGAGCGTAACTTCGAGGTCGGTCGCCAGCAGCACCATCTCGTCGCTCGTGGCTTCGATCAGGACGTTGGCGAGGATCGGAATCGTGTTCTTTCGTTCAACGATCTGCTGGAAGAACTGCAGTTCCCGAACGAGATCGATTTTGCGAACGACGAGCTCCATGCGGCGCGTATCCTCAGGAAAAAAGAACCAAATAAAGAGACACAGGATTATACAGGAAGAAGGTCCTACGGATGAAATTTTATGTGTCTGTAAGTGCTTTTAAATCAAACAGTTAAATTGTGGATATTTCTGTGGACTGGCTGTGGGCCGATCGTGCGTTCCGGGAGGGGCATCCGCCTCATGCACAGGCATCCACAGTGTGTTGTGGAAAACGCTGTGGATTACTTGATGGTCGTCAAAAAGTTGCTGACGAGTGCGTCAAAGGCAGTATTTGTTCGCCGGAGTTCTTCGACCTTCCTGATGGAGTGAATGACCGTCGAGTGGTGCTTGCCGCCAAACGAGCGGCCGATCTCGGGGAGCGAGGACGTGGTGAGCAGTTTGGCCAGGTACATGGCGACCTGCCGGGGCATCGACACCGACTTTGCATTATTCCGCGACTTCAAATCGACAAGACGCAATTGGTAGTAGTCGGCGACGAAACGCTGTATGTGTTCGATGGTGACTGCACGGTCGTCGAGGTCGAGGGTGTTTCTCAGAACGTCCTGGGCAAGGTCGGTGGTGAGGGGCAGACCCTTCAGGGAGGCGTAGGCGACCAGGCGTGTCAGCGAGCCTTCCAACTCGCGGATGTTCGACTTGATGCGGTTGGCGATGAACATCGCCACGCTGTCGGGCAACGGCACAGCCTCGGTCTCGGCCTTCCGTTTGAGGATGGCAATCTTCGTCTCAAGGTCGGGCGTCTGAATGTCGGCAATCAGCCCCCACTCAAATCGCGATCGGAGACGCTCTTCGAGGGCCGGAATCTCGTGCGGTGGACGGTCGCTGCTGATGACAATCTGCTTCTGTGCGTCGTGGAGGGCGTTGAAGGTATGGAAGAACTCCATCTGAGTGCCTTCCTTGCCCGACACAAACTGGATGTCGTCGACGAGCAGAATGTCGACGCTGCGGTATTGCGCCCGGAAGTCGAGAATGCGATCAAACCTCAAGGCGTTGATCATCTCGTTCATGAAGCGCTCGGACGAGATGTACGACAGGGTGAGCCCAGGGTTGTGTCTGACGACATACTGCCCGATGGCATGCATCAGATGGGTCTTGCCCAGGCCGACCCCGCCGTAGATGAACAGGGGGTTGTAGGAGCGTGAGGGCGCCTCGGCTACGGCTCGGACCGCAGCATGCGCGAACTGGTTCGATGGTCCGACGATGAATGTGTCGAAGGTATAGCGAGGATTAAGTCCGCCCGGAAGTGATCCGCTGGGCGCACGATCAACCAGGGTATCGACGTGGACAGGGGCCGGGTCGGGTGGCGGTGCGGGTGGCGCATCGATCGTGAAGATCTGAGGTTCTCGTGGGGCTTCGGGTAAACCGACTTCGAAAATCAGCGTGGTGCCAGCGCGGCCGGCCTCCTCGAGCGCTTCGTGAAGCACACTCGAGTAGTGGCGGGGCAACCACTCGGTGAAGAGGGGCGCCGGGACGAGCACCGTCATCTCGTGGCCCGTATCGTGTTTCAGACTGGTGGGCTTGAACCACGTCGAATAGCTGTGGGGACCCACCTTTCCCTCGACGAGGTGCAGAATCTGGTCCCAAATGGTGTCCGTAGCCATGGTGCGAGGGGTGGGCGACCGTGTTTTTCCACAAGGTTTTCCACAGATGTGGAAAACTTTGCCGACGCTCCGACACTTTAGCACGCGCTTCAGGGCTTTACAGATGGATAGATGACCGACTAGAATTAGAGGTTCGTTCTGAGGAGTTTATGGCACGAGCTAAGAAGGGCAAGCGTACGTTTCAGCCGAACAACCGCCATCGGGCCAAGACCCACGGGTTTCTCGTCCGGATGGCGACGAAGGATGGCCGCGAGGTCATCAAGCGTCGGCGGGCCAAGGGCCGCAAGCGTCTGACCGTTTCTGACGAAGCCTAGGCCCATGGCCAGGTTCCGCGCGCAGGAGCACATCAGGGCGCGCGAAGAGTTTGAGGCGGTCTATAACGACGGGCGTCGCGTGTCGGGTGGTCTTATGACGCTTTTTGTTGGGTCAAACAACAGAAACATAACCAGGCTCGGCATTGCTGCCACCAGAAAAATTGGTGGCGCGGTCGTCAGAAACCGAGCAAAGCGCTTGGCTCGCGAGGTGTTTCGGCACCACAAACCTGAGGCGGGTCTCGACGTGGTTGTCGTGGCCCGCAGGGAGATGGCCCATGCCCCCTACACCGCTGTCGAGTCCGAGTTCCGTGCCCTCCTCGAACGACGCACCTCCTCAGGCCCCTCACGGTCTCTCCGTCCCAGCCAAGGCCGCGCGGTGGCTCATCCGGGGATATAAAGTGGCCTTCTCGCCCTGGTTCAGCGGCGCCTGCCGATATACCCCGGGCTGTGCCGATTACACGGCCGAGGCCATTGGCCGATTCGGCCTGGCACGCGGCGGCTGGCTCGGCGTGCGCCGCATTGCCCGGTGCCACCCCTGGGGGGGCTTCGGCGTTGACCCTGTTCCCGATCATTTCCGTCAGTAAGTCATCTCATGGAACGTCGCGTCCTGCTCGCCATCTCACTATCGTTCCTGGTGCTGTTCCTGTACCAGACCTACGTGATTCCTCCCCTGCCTCCGGAATCGGCACAATCCGCGTCGGCGCCCGAAGCACCGGCGGTCCCGGCGCCTGGCGCCGCCATTCAAGTGGTCACGACGCCCTTTGTTTCTGTGACGACAGGCGAGAGCGACGAACGCGAGGTCGTGGTCGAGACGGCGACCGTGCGAGCCGTGTTCACCAACCGCGGGGCTCGTCTGACGCACTGGGTGCTGAAGGACTACAAGAACGACGCCGGTCGACAGCTCGACCTCGTGCCGGACGCCCAAAAGCTGGGTCCGGCCCTGCTGCCGTTCTCCCTCAGGCTGCCCGATCAGGCGATGATGGGTCGCATCAATGGGGGCCTGTATCGGGCATCAGCGACGACTGTCGATGCGACGAGGGCGCCCGCATCCGTAACCTTTGACTATAGCGACGCCTCGGGCCTCATGGTCTCGAAGACCTTTGCCTTTGACCCCACCGGCTACATCGTCACGATGACCGTCAGTGTGCAGCAGGCCGGTAGCGCGGTCACTCCGACGGTCGACTGGGGTCCGGGGTTGGGCGATGACATTGCCCGCGCCAAGCCTGCGAGTTTTCTGTCGCCCAGCTACTCAACCCCTGCGCAAGCCATTTATCACCAGGACGGCAGTGTTCAGCGCCTGTCGCAGGCCACGCCGGGTCGGCTGACGGGTGCGTACCGCTACGTGGGCGTGGACGATCACTATTTCGCGGCGCTGGCCCTGAATGATTTTTCGGCGCCCTCGCCGGTGACGTTCGACCACACGCCCTTCGTCGTGGGTGCGGCCGCTGATGGCACACCCTCCGGGCGCTATGTGGCGTTTTCGGTGCAGCCTTCGACCTCAGGCACGCCGCAGCGGTTCTTTGTTGGCCCCAAAGAATTTGACACCCTCCAGGCGGTCGATACCGAACTGGTGCGGGTGATCAACTTCGGGTTCTTCGCACCGCTGTCGGTGCCGCTGCTGCGTGCGCTTAAGTGGGTGCAGACCTACGTTGGCAACTGGGGCTGGTCGATCATCGTCCTCACCATCCTGATCAACATTGCGATGTCGCCCCTGCGCCAGAAGTCAGTCAGTTCGATGCGGAAGATGCAGGAGATTCAGCCGCAGATGAAGGCGATTCAGGATCGGTATTCGAAGTATTCGATGACCGACCCCTCCCGCCAGAAGATGAACGAAGAGGTCATGGCCTTGTACAAGGCCAAGGGCGTCAACCCTGCCAGCGGGTGCGTGCCGATGCTGCTGACGTTCCCTTTCCTGTTCGCGTTCTACGGCATGCTGTCGCAGGCCATTGAGCTGCGGGGCGCCGAGTTCTTCGGATGGATTGTCGACCTGTCCCGTCCCGATCCCTTGCTCATCACGCCGCTTCTGATGGGCGCGACGATGTTCTGGCAGCAGCGCATTACGCCGACCTCAGCGGATCCTGTCCAGCAGAAGGTGATGATGATCATGCCGGTGATGTTCACCTTCATGTTCCTGTCGTACCCCAGCGGCCTTGTCATCTACTGGACGCTCAGCAACCTGTGGGCCATTGGCCAGCAGTATCTTTCCACCGCGCTGGCCCCGACGCCGGCCAGAAAGTAGGGAGTCATCGCCATGTCGAAGTCGGCAGAGATTGCCCAGTTTGTCGAGACCGTTGCCCGCCAGATGGGCCTGGAACTGACGGCGCAGGCCGAAGAGATGGAAGACGGCCTCCGGATCAATCTCGAGGGCGAGCACGGCGTCATGCTGACCCGGCGGCAGGGAGAGGTGCTGGCGTCGTTGCAGCATGTGGTGTCGTCGGTCTACCGTCAGGAAACGCTGGAAGGCCGTCGGCTGGTGGTCGACTGCAATGGGTTCCGCAAGGATAAGGACGCTGAACTCAAGCAGATGGCGATTTTCCTTGGAGAGAAGGCCAAGTCGACGGGATTTGCTCAGGAGATGGGCCCGCTGAATCCCTACGAGCGGCGCATCGTGCACCTGGCGATTGGTGACATTCCCGGGGTGTCGTCTGAAAGCATCGGCGACGCGTTCGAGAAGACAGTCATCATTTCGGCCGAATAGCTGGTCGCAGGCAGGGTCGGCCTGTGTTCTCCACGTCCGATACCATCGTGGCGGTGGCCACGCCTCCTGGGCGTGGAGCCGTGGGTATGGTTCGGATGAGCGGTGCTCAGGCCGTCCCAATCATTCAGCGCCTGACAGGGCGCGACCTTTTTCAGCCCAGGCGGGCAACACTGTGCCGGCTGGTGCTTTCCGGTGAGGACGCACTGGCAGACGAGGTGCTGGTCACCAGTTTTCCGGGCCCGGATTCCTACACCGGTGAAGATGTGATCGAGATCGCGGGCCATGGAAGTCCGTTGCTGCTCGCCTCGATCGTGCGTGCGGCCTGTCATGCCGGTGCGCGTCTGGCAGACCCGGGAGAGTTCACACTGCGCAGCGTCGTGCTCGGCAAGCGTGACCTGGTGCAGGCCGAGGCGGTCGCAGATCTGGTCGACGCCGTGACACCGGCTCAGGCGCGGGCGGCATTCGAGCAGCTGGATGGCGTTCTGAGCGCCGCGATTGGCCGCGTGGAGGCCCGCCTGTTCGAGGTGCGGGCTGCGCTTGAGGCGTCGCTCGATTTTCCAGACGAGGGCTATCACTTCATTACGCCTGAAGCGGTGCGGCTGGGGCTTGGTGACGTGGAGGCCCACATCGGCCGACTGCTCTCGACGGCGGCGGGCGGTCGCGTCATCCGGGAGGGTGCGCTGGTCGTGCTTGCCGGGGCGCCGAACGCGGGAAAGTCGAGTCTGTTTAACGCACTGGCACAGGCGCCGAGGGCGATTGTCACGGCCGTGCCGGGGACGACGCGTGATGTGCTGACGGAGCAGTTGGTGCTCGATGGGATGTCGGTCACGCTGGTGGACACGGCAGGTGACCGGGTGTCGCCCGACGCGATTGAACAGGAGGGAGTGGCGCGGGCGAGGCAGGCGGCCCGAGCGGCGAGCGTTGTGCTGGTGGTCATCGACGGGTCGCGGCCGCTGTCTTCGGACGATGACACCGTGCTGCTGGCTTCAGCGGGTCAGCCGAGGCTTGTCGTCGTGAACAAGTGCGATGAGGCACGGCAGGTCATCCGGGCGTGGGCCGAAGACGAGGAAATCGTCGTGTCGGCTCGGACGGGCGAAGGGCTCGATGGTTTGCGCGCGGCGCTGGTGCAGCGGCTTGGGCTTCGGTCAGCGATGCACCCGGGGAGTGACCCGCTGGTGACGAATGTGCGTCATGTGCAGTGCCTCGAACGGGCGCAGGATGCGGTTGTGCGGGCAGCCGAGGCCGCGGGCGTCGGGTCTGGGGCGGGTATGTCATCTGGCGAAGGGGTTCCCGAGGAGTTCATCGTGGCAGACATCGACGAGGCGCAGCGGTGTTTGCAGGAGGTGACGGGGGCACGGTCGAGCGATGACGTTCTGGCGTATGTGTTCTCGCGGTTCTGTCTTGGAAAATAGATTGACATCATGACGAAATTCGATGTCATTGTGATTGGTGCGGGACATGCGGGGGTGGAGGCAGCGTGGGCCGCGGCACGTCTCGGATGTCATGTTGGCCTCTGCTCGCTATCGAAGGAGACAGTGGGCCACATGCCGTGTAATCCGGCGATTGGCGGCACGGCCAAGGGGCACCTGGTCAGGGAGATTGATGCGATGGGTGGCCTGATGGGGCGCGCCATCGATGCGACTGGTGTGCAGTTCAAGTTGCTCAATCGCAGTCGCGGTCCTGCGGTGTGGTCGCCGAGGGCGCAGGCAGACAAGGCGACGTATGGCGGATGGATTCGCCGTGCGCTTGAGTCGCACCCGGCGATTGAGTGGATTGAGGGTCGTGCTGGCGCTCTGACGACCACGGCGGGCCGGATTTCCGGGGTGGTGCTCGAAGATGGGCGGGTCTACCACTGCCGGGCACTCGTGGTCACCACGGGCACGTTTCTGAATGGCCTGGTGCATGTCGGTCAAGACAAGCGCCCTTCTGGGCGGGCTGGCGAACCGCCATCAGTGGACCTTGCCGAATGGCTTCGCTCGTACGGGTTCACGATGGGTCGGCTCAAGACGGGGACACCACCGAGGCTCGATCGTGCCTCGATTGACTTTTCTGGGGGCGAAGCGGCTGGAGTGTTCCACGTGGAACATGGAGACGCGGACCCTGTGCCGTTTTCCTTTGCGACGACCATGGCTCCACGCAACAGGATGGCGTGCTGGCTGACTCATACGACGCCAGATGTGCATCGCCTTGTTAGACAGCGTATCGACGAGAGCCCCCTCTATAACGGGCAGATTTCAGGGATTGGCCCCAGATACTGCCCTTCCCTTGAAGACAAGGTGATGCGGTTTCCGGACCGCGAGCGACATCAGTTGTTTCTCGAACCAGAGGGGATCGAGGCGCGGGAAATCTACGTCAATGGATTCTCGATGAGTCTACCGGCCGACGTGCAGGAACGCCTGGTGCATGCACTGCCCGGCCTGGAGCACGCGCACATCCTGCGGCCAGGCTATGCCATCGAATACGACTTCATCCAGCCGACCGAACTGTCATCGTCGTTGGAGGCGCACCGGGTGCCAGGGCTGTTTCTTGCCGGACAGATCAATGGCACCTCAGGATATGAGGAGGCGGCTGGTCAGGGCCTGATGGCCGGTGCCAATGCCGGGCTGAGCGCTCTGAGTCGTCCTGCGCTGACACTTCGTCGGGACGAGGCGTATCTCGGCATCATGGTGGATGATCTCGTGACCCGCGGATGTCTTGAGCCCTATCGGATGTTCACGTCGAGAGCGGAGTATCGCCTGCTGCTCCGCATTGATAACGCGGATCTCAGGCTGACACCACGGGCGCATGCGACCGGACTGGTGTCCGGCGAGCACTGGGAGCGATTTCAGGCACGGCAACGGCGTTTCGATCGGAACGTCGACTCGCTTCGAGCCGCTCGAGTCAAAACCGAGAGCGGACAGACGGTTGCTGCGGACCAGTGGCTGAGGCAGCCGTCGGCGCGTCTCGATACGCTCATTGAGGCAGGGCGCATCGACTGGCAGGAGCCAGACGAGCCCACGGCAGCCGGTGTTCGGGCCGTCGATCGGCTCTCCGTTGAAACCACCATCAAGTTCGAGGGCTATTTGCGTCGGCAGATGCAATCCGTTGAGCGAGGGCTACGTCAGGAGCAGCGGGTGATTCCCCCGGCGTTTCCCTATGCGCGCGTGCCTGGCCTATCGAATGAAATGGTGCAGCGGCTCACCGAAATTCGGCCCGATACCCTGGGTCAGGCCCTGAGAATTCCAGGCGTGACGCCGGCTGCCGTTGCTGTGGTCGGCGCCTATGTGGAGCGATGGGCACACTACCGTGAATGAGTTGCGGGGCAATATCGTGGCCCGTGCACAGTTGGCGCATCTGCACCTCGATCACTCGCTACTCGAGGGCCTCGCGTGCTATTACGAGTTGCTAACCAAGTGGAACGCCAAGGTGAATCTGACGGCGTTTCGACTGACGCCGACGGGAGAGGATGAGGCGATTGATCGACTGTTGATCGAACCGGTGATGGCCGCTCGTTACGTATCCGAGGATGCGGTAGACTTTCTTGATGCGGGAAGCGGCGGTGGAAGTCCTGCGCTTCCCCTCAGGCTGGCGCTGCCTCACCTCTCTCTTCGGATGGTCGAGTCCCGATCAAAGAAGGTGCTGTTTCTGAGAGAGGCGATTCGCGTGCTTGGATTGGCGAGCGCATGGGTCGAGACCGCTCGCTTCGAGGAACTGGCGACTCAACCATCGCTGAGGGCATCGATCGACGTCGTGAGCGTAAGGGCCGTCAGGGTGGAAGCCGACGTCCTCATGATTCTTCAGGAATTCCTCAAGCCGGGTGGTCACATGATTGTGTTCAAGGGTGCAGGTGCCGAGGAAGTCGCCAGTGCCGCCAGCCCCCCCTTGCGATGGACGGGGACGTATCCACTGCTTAATCGTCTGAACAGCAGGCTTGTGCTGCTGGAAAAATCAGACGACTGAGTGAGACAAGAACCGGGATGTTCCACGTGGAACACATTTGTTAGGTTAATCAACCAAATGCGTATCATCACGGTCACCAATCAGAAAGGTGGCGTCGGCAAGACCACCACCGCCATCAATCTGGCGGCAGCCCTTGCCGCTGCCGGCGACCGTGTGCTGCTTGTGGACATGGACCCTCAGGCCAACGCCACCAGTGGCGTCGGCTGCAAAGGCCAACGTGCAGCCGCGGGCACCGTGTACGACGCCCTCACCCTCACCGAGCCGCCTGCGGCTCCTCTCGACTTTGTCCTCGCCACCACCACCGAACAACTGTCAGTGATTCCGGCGTCGCGGGAACTTGCCGGCGCCGAAGTCGAGCTCATCCCCTTGCCGGCACGCGAGTTTCGCCTCAAGACCGTTCTCGACCTGCTACGGCCGCACTTCGACACCATTCTGATCGATAGCCCACCGTCACTTAGCCTGCTCACCCTGAACGCGCTCGTCGCCGCAGACCGTGTTCTGATTCCCCTGCACTGCGAGTACTTTGCCCTCGAGGGACTCGCCGACCTCGTCGGCACCATGCGCCGCGTCCGAAGCAACCTTAATCAAACACTCGACGTGGAAGGTGTCCTGTTGACGATGAACGACGACCGCACCAACCTTGGCCAGCAGGTCGCACGGGACGTTCGGGAGTTCTTCCGAGAAAAGGTCTACCACACCGTGATTCCGCGAAACGTCAGGCTCGCCGAAGCCCCCAGCCACGGAGTGCCCGTGACGGTCTACGACCCGAAATCCAGAGGCGCCGAGGCCTACATGGCCCTCGCCTCCGAATTCCTCCAGCGCCGACAGGCGGTGTCGTGATGGACAAGAAGAAGCCCGCCCTCGGCAAGGGCCTGAGCGCCCTCATTCCCGATGCGACGTCTTCTTCAGAAGCGCCGCAGCCGACCCTCGAGGTCGACATCGACCAACTGGAAGCCAACCGCTACCAGCCCCGCACCCACTACGATGGCGACCGTCTCACCGACCTTGCCAACTCCATTGCCTCGTCGGGCATCATCCAGCCCATCGTTGTCCGCCGCATCGCCAGCCAGGCCGGGGCCGTCCGACCCCGTTACCAGATCATTGCCGGCGAACGCCGCTGGAGAGCTGCCCAGCAAGCGGGCCTCACGCGAGTACCTGTCACCGTCAAGGACGTGCACGAAGGACACCATCAGGCGCAGCTTGAGATGGCGCTCATCGAGAACATCCAGCGCGAAAATCTCAACCCTGTCGAAGAGGCCCTCGCCTATCAGCGACTCGTCGATGAGTTTCACCTGACTCAGGAAGACATCGGCGTACGGGTTGGTAGGGACCGGGCGACGGTTGCCAACATTCTTCGGCTGCTTCGCCTGCCCAACGACGTCCGCGACGCCGTCGCGGGGGGCGTACTGTCGATGGGCCATGCCCGAGCCCTGCTCAGCCTCGCGACCGCGGCTGACCAGCGCCGGGTCGCCCGCGAGGTTGTCGACCGCGACCTCTCGGTGCGCGACACCGAGGCGCTGACGCGTCGCTCGGCATCGCCGGCATCGGCTGCGTCACAGCCCCCGGCCGTACCGACAAAAGATGTGCACACCCGTGACGCCGAACAGCAGCTGCGGTTTGCCCTCGGCACAGCCGTGACCATCCATCGTCGACGGAAGGGCGGCAGTATCGAGGTGGGATTTTCGAACGAGCAGGAACTCCAGCGACTGTACGAATATCTGATGGCGAGGCGGTAGGCGGACGAACCGATGAGGAAACACAACTGATGTCCCTGTTTGGGCGCAAGCGGCTGACCGAAATGGTCAGCTGCGCCGGTTGAGCCAGTAAACTCGCCGCCGGCGAGCTCGCTCACGTGTTGAGCGACATACCTCCTTCAACCGACCCCCGTGTCCTGATCGACTTCAGGACGGCGGACGATGCCGGTGTGTACGAATGGGACAGCGGGCCAGCCCTCGTCCAGACGGTTGACTTCTTTACGCCGATTGTCGACGACCCCTACGTGTTCGGCCAGATTGCGGCGGCGAACTCGCTCAGTGACATCTATGCGATGGGGGCCCAGCCCCGGACCGCCCTCGCTATCGCGGCCTTCCCGAAGGACGGCCTTGAACCCGGGACCATCGAAGCGGTCTTTCGGGGCGGGTACGACAAGCTACGCGAGGCCCAGACAGCCCTCCTTGGGGGACACACCGTTCAGGATCCGGAAATCAAATTCGGGTACGCCGTCACAGGCGCGGTCGACCCGCGTCGTCTGCTGTCGAACGCGGGTGCCCGGGTCGGCGATGTGCTGCTGCTGACCAAGCACATCGGCACGGGCATCATCGGCACCGCCATCAAGGCCGATCGCGCGCCGGCCGCCCTGGTGGGCCAGGCCATTGCGTCCATGACCGCTCTGAACAAAACGGCAGCCGATGTGATGGCGACCGTTACGGGCGTGCATGCCTGCACCGACATTACCGGGTTTGGCCTCCTGGGTCATGCCTCGGAAGTGGCTCAGGCGAGCGGCGTCAGCCTGCGGCTTGACGCCGACAGCATTCCCCTTTTTGAAGGCGTTGAGGCCCTCGTCGCCCAACACCGGTCCGGCGGGCTGTCTGCGAACCGGAAACACTTCGGGGGGCGGGTCGAGATCGTCGAGGGTCTCTCTCGGGAACGGGCGGATCTGTATTTCGACCCGCAAACCTCTGGCGGACTCCTGATATCCGTGGCCGAGACAGCCGCAGACGCGTTGCGCCAGGGACTCCGCAACCGGGGGGTCGACGTCGCCTCGGTCGGACGGGTGATCGAGCGCTTCGATGACGACCGGCTCATCCACGTGCGGTAGCCGCCGCCGATCGGGGGCGGACCGTGCTATCCTAAGTCGTTTGTCATGATTCCTGACATCTCGACACTTTGGATCGTATTCTTCCTGCTGTTGTGCACGTGGCTGCTGAACACGCTGATTTTTCAGCCGATTCTCACGGTCATCGACGCGCGCGCGGCCGCTGTAAAGGACGCCCGCGATCTGGCCGACACGGCATCCACCCGGGCTGCCGAAGCCACGTCGCGGTATGACACCGAAGTCGCTGCCGCGCGCGCCGACGTATACGGACAGATTGATGCGACGCGCAAGGCAGCGCTCGATCGGCGCGCAGCGATGCTGACGGAGACACGGGCGCTCGTGGAACGCGAGACGAAAGAGGCCACCGCGGCGGTGGCCCGCGACACGGCCGCCGCCCGCGAGGCCCTTGACCGCGAAGCGCACGAGATGAGCCGCGCCATTGTCACGCGCGTGCTCGGACGCGCATCCTGACAGGCCCGACGAGAAGGTGGAGACCACGACATCGTGAAGACACTGCGTCGAACGGCTTGTGAATTTATGCACAGGGTCATGAGCCCGGCGGCCACGCTCCTGGTGCTGCTGGCCACGTCGGTGGCTGTCCGCGCGGCCGAAGAGGGCGGACACCACGAATCCAGCCTCGCTGACCTCCTCTGGCCGACGGCCAACTTCGCCATCATGGTCGGCGTTCTGGTGTATCTGCTGCGCGTGCCACTGACGACCTATCTGGCCGATCGCGGCACGAGTATCCGCAAAGACCTCGTTGCCGCCGCCGCTCTCAAAGCCAGTGCGACCGCCCAGTTGTCGGAGATCGACGAGAAGATGCGTGCGCTCCCGAGCGAACTCGCCCGCCTGCGCGCGCGCGCCGAAGCCGAAATCCAGGCTGAAGAACAGCGCATCGCCCAGCAGGCCGTCGCCGACCGCGACCGACTCGTCGAACAGGCCCGCAAGCAGATGGATGTGCAGGTGCGCATGGCCCGTCGTGCACTGACCGAGCATGCGGCCAACCTCGCTGTCGATCTGGCCACGCGCACCGTTGAACAGGACACGACGGCCGACGATCACGCACGACTCGTCGACCGCTATGTGTCACAGGTGAGTCGCTGAGCCATGTCGACCCGCGCTTCCTCTCTCCGCTACGCACGTGCCCTCTTCGACGTGGCCCAGGCCGAGTCCGACCTCACGAAGGTCGATGCCGACCTCGCGGCGTTGGCCAAGGCCGTTTGCGATCATGCCGAACTGGCGCGCGTCATGACCAGTCGAGCGGTGCCCGACACTACCCGGCGACGTATCGTGGTCGCCGTGGCTGAATCACTGGGGGCACCAGCGCCGGTGGTCAAACTGGTCGCACTGCTCGCCGACCGACGTCGCCTGGCACTGCTGCCCGAGATTGCCGAACAATTTTCGGCCCGGCTGCTTGCCCATCGCAACGTGGTTCCCGCGCAGGTGGTGACAGCGGTTCCGCTGGCGCCGGCGGCCGCAGCCGCCATCGAGCAGGGCCTCTCGCGAGCGACTGGCAAGACCGTCGCCATGCAATTTTCGGTAGATCCGGCGCTGCTCGGCGGCGTGCGGGCCACGGTGGGCGGCACTGTTTATGACGGCAGTGTCCGGACGCAGTTGAAGAAGATGCGCGACCATCTGGTCGCCCAGGGCTAAGACCATGAGCATTCGATCCGACGAGATTTCCAAGATCATCAAGGACCAGATCGGCGGCGTCGCCGTCGACATCGACGTCGCCGAGGTCGGCACCGTCACCTCGCTGGGTGACGGCATCGCCCGCCTCCACGGCTGCGATCGCGCGATGGCGGGCGAGATGCTCGAGTTTCCTCACGGTGTTGTGGGCGTGGCCCTCAACCTCGAGGAAGACAGCGTGGGCGCCGTGCTGCTGGGCGAGTACCGCGAGATCAAGGAAGGCGACCCGGTGCGCCGCACGGGCCGCATCATCTCGGTGCCCGTGGGCGAAGAGATGCTCGGCCGTGTGGTCAACGCCCTCGGCCAGCCCATCGACGGCAAGGGTCCGCTGCTGGCCAAAGGGTCGGCACCCATCGAGCGTCTCGCTCCCGGCGTGGTCGACCGCCAACCGGTTCGTGAACCGATGCAGACCGGCCTGAAGGCCATCGACGGCATGGTGCCCATCGGGCGGGGTCAGCGCGAACTGATCATCGGCGACCGCCAGACGGGCAAGACTGCCGTTGCCCTCGACACGATCCTGAACCAGAAGGACACCGGGGTCATCTGCATCTACAACGCGATCGGCCAGAAACAGTCGACGATCGCCCAGGTGGTGCGCACGCTCGAAGACGCCGACGCGATGCGCTACACGATTATTGTGGCTGCTGCGGCGTCTGACCCGGCGGCGATGCTTTACATCAGCCCCTACTCGGCCACGACGATGGGCGAGTACTTCCGCGACAGCGGCCGTCATGCCCTGCTGGTGTACGACGACCTGTCGAAGCACGCGCAGGCGTACCGCGAAATCTCGCTGTTGCTGCGGCGTCCCCCGGGTCGCGAGGCGTATCCCGGCGACGTCTTCTATCTGCACTCACGCCTCCTCGAGCGTGCGGCCAAGCTGAACGATTCGCTCGGTGGCGGATCGCTCACCTCGCTGCCCATCATCGAAACGCAGGCGGGCGACCTGTCGGCCTACATTCCGACAAACGTCATCTCGATTACCGACGGCCAGATTTTCCTTGAGTCCGACCTGTTCAACCAGGGCGTGCGACCGGCCATCAACGTCGGCAACTCGGTGTCGCGCGTGGGTGGGTCGGCGCAGATCAAGGCGATGCGGCAGGTGGCCGGCACGCTGCGGCTCGACCTGGCGCAGTATCGCGAGCTGGCGGCCTTTGCGCAGTTCGGCAGCAGTGACCTCGACAAGGCCACGCAGCAGCAGCTCAACCGCGGCGCGCGCCTGGTCGAAATCCTGAAGCAGGCGCAGTATCAGCCGCTGCCGGTCGAGCAGCAGGTCATGATCATCTACGCCGGCACCAATGGCTATCTCGACGGCGTGGCGGTGAATGACGTGCGCCGGGCCGAGGGCGAGCTGCACCGCTTCATGACCTCGCGGTACGGCACGGTGCTCGAGGCCATCCGCACGAAGAAGACGCTGGACGACGAGATCAAGGCGCAGCTGAATGCGGCCCTGAAGGAGTTCATAGCGCAGGATGCGGCTGCGGGCAGTCGCGCCTGAGTCGAGGCTTCTTCTGCGATAGACGACCATGCCGTCACTGATTGACATCCGCCGCCGCGTCCGCGCCACCAAGTCGACGCAGCAGATTACGAAGGCCATGAAGATGGTCTCGTCGTCGAAGCTGCGCCGTGCGCAGGAGCGGATTGTGCACAACCGCCCGTATGCGCAGGAGATGCTGCGGGTGTTCAACAACCTCGCCACCCGTGTCGACACCTCAGCCCATCCGCTGCTGAACACCGATCCCACGCAGGGGCGGACCCTGCTGGTGGTGATCACCGCAGACCGCGGATTGTGCGGCGGCTTCAACACCAACGTCATCAAGGGCGCGTCGCAGTTCATCGCCGAGCAGGGACCCGAACAGACGGGCCGTGAGGTGGCGCTGGCGCTGGTCGGCCGCAAGGGGCGCGACTTCTTTCAGCGGCGCGGCTTCGACGTGCTCTACGAGGAAGTGGGCCTCTTCCAGCAGGTGAAGTGGTCGCATGCGCAGGCGATTGCCAAGTCGTGCATCGAGGAATTCACCGGGCCCGATGTGAGCTCGGTGTATCTCGTCTACAACGAATTCCGCTCGGTTATTTCCCAGCGGGTCGTCGTCGAGCGGCTGCTGCCGATTGCGCCCATCACGCCGAAGTCCGAGGCCATGGGCGCATCGATTGCCTATCTCTTCGAGCCGTCGCCGCAGGAGCTGCTGGCGACGCTGCTGCCCTACCACGTGTCGGTGCAGGTCATGCGCGCGCTGCTGGAATCGTCCGCAGCAGAGCATGCGGCCCGCATGACGGCGATGGATGCGGCGACACGCAATGCCAAGGAAATGGTCGAGCGCCTGACGTTGTACATGAACAAGGTCCGGCAGGCCGCGATTACCCGCGAAATCATCGAGATTGTGGCGGGCGCCCAGTCGGTGTAGAAAGCGACAGCCATGAGCACAGCTATGGAGCAGAAGGTCGGCAAGGTCATTCAGGTCATTGGTCCGGTGGTGGACGTCGAGTTCACAGAGGGCCATCTGCCTGCCATCTACAACGCCCTCCGCGTCGTTTCGGAGCCCGGGCACGTCGGCGACGCCGTCGACGTCATCGTCGAGGTGCAGCAGCACCTTGGCGAGGGCCGTGTGCGCGCGGTGGCCATGAAGCCCACCGACGGCATGCAGCGCGGCATGGCCGCGCAGGACACCGGTGCGGCCATCTCGGTGCCGGTGGGCAGCGGCACACTCGGCCGCGTGCTGAACGTGCTGGGTGAGCCTGTCGACTTTCCCGACCGTCCGGTGCCTGCGGCGCAGTACTGGCCGATTCACCGCCCTGCCCCGACACTTGAACAGCAGTCGACCGAGCTCAAGATGTTCGAGACGGGCATCAAGGTCATCGACCTGCTCGAACCCTATCTGCAGGGCGGCAAGATCGGCCTGTTCGGCGGCGCCGGTGTGGGCAAGACCGTCATCATCATGGAGCTCATCCACAACATCGCCATGAAGCACGGCGGTGTGTCGGTGTTCGGCGGTGTCGGCGAACGCACGCGCGAGGGTAACGACCTCTGGCTCGAATTCCAGGAGTCGGGCGTGATCGACATGAACGACATGGCCAAGTCGCGCGCCGCACTTGTCTACGGCCAGATGACCGAGCCGCCAGGCGCACGCCAGCGCGTGGCACTCTCGGCGCTGACGGTTGCCGAGTATTTCCGCGATGCCGAGAACAAGGACGTGCTCCTGTTCATCGACAACATCTTCCGCTTTACCCAGGCCGGCTCTGAAGTGTCGGCACTGCTGGGCCGCATGCCGTCCGCCGTCGGTTACCAGCCGACGCTGAGCACCGAAATGGGGCAGCTGCAGGAACGCATCACGTCAACGAAGAACGGGTCGATCACCTCGGTGCAGGCCATCTATGTGCCCGCCGATGACTATACCGACCCGGCGCCGGCCACCACGTTTGCGCACCTCGATGCCACGACCAACCTGTCGCGTCAGATTGCCGAACTGGGCATCTACCCGGCGGTCGACCCGCTGGCCTCGAGCTCGCGCATTCTCGATCCACGCATCCTCGGCGACGAGCACTACAACGTGGCGCGCCAGGTGAAACAGATTCTGCAGCGCTACAAGGATCTGCAGGACATCATCGCGATTCTCGGTATCGACGAACTCTCGGAAGAGGATCGCCTCACCGTGTCGCGCGCCCGCAAGATTCAGCGCTTCCTGTCGCAGCCCTTCTTCGTGGCGTCGCAGTTCACCGGCCGCGAGGGTAAGTACGTGCCTATCGCGGAAACCATCCGCGGGTTCCGCGAAATTGCGGAAGGCAAGCACGACGGCGTGCCCGAGCAGGCGTTCTATCTGCAGGGCACCATCGACGATGTGCTCGAGAACGCCCAGCAGATGAAGCAGTAGCCATGGCCTCCCTTCCGACGAAGCTCACCCTGCACATCGTCACTCCCGATCGCTCGCAGTCGGTGGACGTGGACGAAGTGTCGCTGCCCGGATCCGAGGGGGATTTCGGCGTGCTGCCCGGGCACACGCCGTTCTTCACCTCGCTCAGGACCGGGCCGATGAGCTATCGGCAGGGCTCGGCCCGCACGGCGCTGGTGGTGTCGATTGGCTTCGCCGAGGTGCTGCCCGATCGGGTCAGCGTGATCGCGCAGGTGGCCGACACCATCGATGGCCTCGATGAAGAACGGGCGAGCGCGGGGATGACGCGCGCCGAGGAAATGATGGCTGACGTGCCGCACGAAATCGACTTCGAGCGGGCGCGTGTCGCGCTACTGCGCACCCTGCAGCAACTGCAGGCCGAGACCCGCCGCGGGGGCGGCTTCTAACGGCACCCGGCGGCACCCGTGCACCCGCCGGCAACACCGGCGCGGCGGGACCCTGAGGCCCAGGCATCCGTTCCATGTGGCACAATCTCGCAGCTCTGCCCCGCTATCGCGGCCTCATCCAGACGCTGGTCGTCCGTGATCTGAAGGCGCGCTATCGGGGGTCGGTGCTCGGCTTTTTCTGGTCGTTCATCAACCCCCTGCTGCTGCTGCTCATCTACAACTTTGTCTTCAGCACCGTGATGCCGGGCGTGCGGCCGGCTGACCTCGAGCCGTATGCCCTGTTCATGTTCTGCGGCATCCTGCCGTGGACGTGGTTCTCTTCCTCACTGCCCGAGTCGTCCAGTACGCTGCTCTCAGGCGGCAACCTGATCAAGAAGGTGCTCTTCCCTGCCGAGGTACTGCCGATCGTCACGGTGCTGGCGAACCTGGCACACTTCTTCCTGGGACTGCCGATTCTCGTGGCGTTCCTTGTGTACTATCGCCGCCCGCTCGATCCGGTCGAGCTGCTGTGGTTTCCCGTGATCGTGCTCGTGCAGCTCGTGCTGACCGTGGGGCTGGCCCTGCTGCTGTCGGCTCTGACGGTGCACTTCCGCGATCTCAAGGACCTGCTCGGCAACCTGCTGACGCTGTGGTTCTTCGCCACGCCCATCATCTACCCCATCAGTCAGGCGCCCGAGTACATGCGCTGGGCCATGAACCTCAACCCGATGACGCACCTCGCCATTTCCTACCAGGAGGTGCTGTTCTACGTCGGACCGCACGGCCACTGGCGCTGGCTGATGAGTCTGGCGGTTCTGGCGGTGATGATCTTCCTGCTGGGCTACTTCGTGTTTGACCGCCTGCGTGATTCGTTTGCGGAGGAGGTGTGAGATGACACCGGCCATCGATGTCGTGAACATCTCGAAGGTCTATCGACGCTTTGCGCGGCAGCGCCAGTTTGCCACCCTCAAGAGCGCGCTGCTGAAAGGCAGCCTGATTCGCGACCTGCAACCCGACGACACATTCCCGGCCTTGCGCGGGGTGTCGTTCCAGGTGCCGAAGGGCTGCACGTACGGCGTGATTGGACGCAACGGATCGGGCAAATCGACGCTGCTCAAGTGCGTCGCCGGTATCTCACGCCCGAGTTCGGGAAGCATCACCGTCGATGGCCGCGTCTCGGCACTCATCGAACTCGGTGCCGGCTTTCACCCGGAAATCTCCGGGCGCGAGAACGTGTTCATCAACGGCATCATGCTTGGCCTCTCGAAGAAGGAGGTCGAGCGGCGCTTCGACGAGATCGTGGAATTCGCCGAACTGCAGGATTTCATCGACGCACCGGTCAAGACCTACTCGTCGGGCATGTACATGCGCCTCGGCTTTGCCGTCGCCATTCATGTCGACCCCGAGGTGCTGCTCGTCGACGAAGTCCTGGCCGTTGGTGACCAGGGCTTCACACTCAAGTGTCTCGACAAGTTCGCCGAGTTCCGGCGCAAGAACAAGACGATTCTGCTTGTGACGCACTCGCTCGACCTCGTCGAGAAGTTCTGCGACCAGGCGCTGTGGCTCGACAAGGGCCAGACGCGTGCCGAGGGTGAATCAAAGCGCGTAGTGGCGTCGTACATCATCGACGTCGAGAAGAGCGAAGAACAGGAACTGGCGAAGGCCGAGTCGGCCCGGCTCGCGGCTACGGCGTCAAAGACGGCTGCCGTCACGGCTGCACCTGAGGGCGTACCCTCGGACCCCGTCACCACCGGTGAGTCGCCGACGGACATGTTCAAGGCGACCGAAGGCCGCTGGGGCACACGCGAAATAGAAATCACAAAGGTCAGCCTGCAGTACCCCGACGGCCAATCCGGCCATGTGTTCCATCATGGCGACGCCATTCGCGTGACGATGACCGTGCGGGCTCATCAGCCCAACAAGGATTTTGTGTTCGGCCTCGGCATCTTCAATGCCGACGGCGTGTGCTGCTACGGGACGAACACCTACCTCGAAGAGTACCAGCCCGATGAGTTCACGGGCGAGGGGCAGGTCACATTTGCCGTCGACAGTCTCCAGCTGGTCGAGGGCACGTATCGGCTCGACGTGGCTGCGCACAAGCTTGACGGATATCCGTACGACTACCACCGTCTGCTCTACACGTTCCGCGTGAAGTCGCGCACGAAAGATGTCGGCATCTATCGGCCCGCGCACCGATGGGAGTTCTCGAAGGGCATCCGCTTCAAGGCGCCTGATGCGCCGCGAACCTTCTGACCCTCGTCGCCCCTTGCGACGACACTGCCGTGAACAACCGGTCATCTGCTCCTCTGACAGCCGCTGATGCCAGGGCCATGGCGGCCCGCACGCAGGCGGCCGGGGGCTGCGTCGTCTTCACCAACGGTGTCTTTGATCTTCTGCACCCGGGCCACGTGCGCTATCTCACCGAGGCGCGCGCGCAGGGCGACCTGCTCATCGTGGGCATCAATGCTGATGCATCGGTGCGCCGTCTGCAGAAGGGTCCCGACCGGCCCATCAATCAGGAAGGGGAACGGGCCGAAGTCGTCGCGGCCCTTGCGTGTGTCGATGCCGTCGTCATCTTCGCAGAGGACACGCCGCACGACATCGTCAGCGCCATACAGCCTGACGTGCTTGTGAAGGGCGCCGACTGGGCCGCTGACGCCATTATCGGGCGGGATGTTGTCGAAGCAAGGGGCGGGCGTGTCGAACGCATCGCGCTTGCACCGGGTTACTCGACCACCACCATCCTCGAGCGGCTGCGCCGGGGGCAGGCGTGAGCAGTACCTTCCTCGCGCTCCAGTCGATTCTGCGCGCGGCAGCCCAGCGATCGGGGTTGACGCGAGACGTGCACCATCTCACGGGCCTCGATGGAGCGGCACGGGCGCTGGCTGTTGCCGCCTCGGCGGTGCGCGTTCGCCCACGGCCTGTTCTGGTCATCATGCCGACCGACGCGGCCATCGACACCATGGTCGATGACGCACGCTTCCTGCTGTCAGCGCTCGAGGGGTTGAGCACCGATGCGGCCGACCGCGTGGTGTTACCCCTGCCCTCGCTGCAGGTCGACCCCTACAGGGGGCTGGCCCCACACTTCCGCGCAGCCTCGTCACGAGCGCAGGCCCTGCACGCCCTGGCGAGCGGACAGGCGCGCGTCGTCGTCGCCTCGGCCGCCGCCATGTTGCCCCGTGTCGCGCCACCCTCGGCGCTGCGGAGCCTGTCGACCATCCTCAAGCCTGGCCTCGACTATTCGCCAGACGCCCTCGTCCAGATGCTGACTGAGGGCGGCTACCAGCGGCAGGATCCGGTTGACGAGCATGGCGAGTATTGTTTGCGCGGCGGCATCCTCGATCTGTTCGGCGCGGGTGAATCGCAACCCATCCGCCTTGAATTTGTGGGCGACACCATCGAGTCGATTCGACGCGTCGACGCCGCCACGCAGCGCTCGATTGAATCGCTCGACCAGTACACCGTCGTGCCTGTCCGTGATTTCTCGGGGCACGCTGCCGAACCGCAGGATCTTCCCGCGGCCAGCCTTCTCGACTATCTGGCGCAGGCCACCCTGCTGGTGCTCGAAACCGACGATGTGAGAGACCAGCTGATCCAGGCGTGGTCGCGCGTGCAGGCGTCGTACGACGAGTTGTCTGAGGTCGAGCGCGACCGGCGTCCCGCCCCTGGCGATCTGCTCATCGAACCCGCGCAGATTGAAGCCAGGTGGCCGCAGGCCATCCGCATCGACGCGCTCGCAGTGGACGCGGCCGACAGCGGGGCTGTGCATGTGCCGTCGCAGCCGACGCCGGAATTCAAGGGACGCATTCCCCAGTGGGTAGCCGACCTGCGGGACGCGAGGGACCGAGGCGACACCGTGGTGTTTGTCGCCGGTGCGCGCGGACGGGCCGAACGAGCGGTGGAACTGCTGCGTGACTATGACATCAGGGCCGTGTGGTCTGGCGCACCGACGGGTATCGCCGCTACCGGGGCGGTCATTGTCGTCGATGGCCACCTCTCGCGCGGCTTCCGGTTGCCAGCGGTGCACCTGCAGGTCTATGCCGAGACCGATGTCTTCGATGAAGGCCGTCACCGGCAGCAGGGCCGTGGACCGCAGCGATCGGCGAGTGCCGCCTTTCTCTCTGATCTGCGTGACCTCAAGGTGGGCAATCTGATTGTCCATGTCGACCATGGCATCGGCCAGTTTGTCGGGCTGAAACAGATCACCGTCGGCGATGACACGCGGGAGTTTCTCGAGCTGCGCTATCACGGCGATCACAAGCTCTTCGTGCCGGTCGAGCGCCTGGATCTGATTCAGAAGTATGGCGGCGGCGGGCAACCTCCCCTCGACAAACTGGGCGGCACGTCGTGGGAGAAAGCCAAGTCGCGTGTGCGCAAGGCCATGCGCGACATGGCGGAAGAGCTGCTGAAGCTGTATGCCGCGCGCAAGGCTGTGCCGGGGCATACCTACGGGGCGGATACGCACTGGCAGGAAGAGTTCGAAGCGGCCTTTCCGTGGGAACTGACGCGCGACCAGGCGACCGCGGTCGCCGACATCAAGCGCGACATGGAATCGGGAACGCCCATGGATCGTCTGCTGTGCGGCGACGTGGGTTACGGCAAGACGGAAGTGGCGATGCGGGCTGCGTTCAAGGCGGTGATGGACGGCAAGCAGGTGGCACTGCTGGCGCCCACCACGGTGCTGGCGTTCCAGCATCTCACCACCATGACGCAGCGATTCGCGGCGTTTCCCACGCGCATTGACATGATCAGCCGCTTCAGGACGCGCCAGGAGATCGCGCAGTCGCTCGAAGATCTGGCGGCCGGTCGGCTCGACGTGATTGTCGGCACGCATCGCCTGCTGTCGAAGGATGTGCAGTTCCGCGACCTGGGTCTGCTGATCGTCGATGAAGAACAGCGCTTCGGCGTGGCGCACAAGGAACGCATCAAGCAGATGCGCAAGAAGGTCGATGTCCTGACGCTGACGGCGACGCCGATTCCTCGCACGCTCAACATGTCGCTCGTCGGCATCAGGGACATGTCGGTCATCGAGACCCCGCCCCGTGATCGTCTGGCGATTCAGACCAGCGTGGTCAAGTTTGACGCCGAGGTGATTACGCAGGCGATCAGGAGCGAACTCTCGCGTGGCGGGCAGGTGTACTTCGTGCACAACCGCGTCGAGTCGATTTTCTCGATGGGCCACCTGCTGCAGCGTCTGATTCCCGAGGGGCGCGTCGTTGTCGGGCACGGGCAGATGGGCGACGATGAGCTCGAGCGCGCCATGCTCGACTTCATGGCGCACAAGTACGACATCCTGCTGGCGACCACAATCGTCGAGAACGGCATCGACATTCCGAACGCCAACACCATCATCATCAATCGCGCCGA
>Ga0172372_10001136_pt1 | contig 41263 bp, 32 predicted proteins | sample LakKiv5m_2_FD_114544 | JGI IMG/M metagenome (GOLD analysis project Ga0172372, IMG submission 114544) | Freshwater microbial communities from Kabuno Bay, South-Kivu, Congo - kab_092012_9.5m | ecosystem: Environmental > Aquatic > Freshwater > Lake | place: Democratic Republic of the Congo...
AAAAAATGATTGCCCAACGGACAAACTATTTGAGTGATAATGTGTCTTCAGCAACATTTCTGCCAACATTGCAGCATCGTCGCCTGCAACCGCTTCTTCATCAGCGATGAATTCGTGCACTACTTCTAATTCTTTTCTGATGACCCAGAAAAACGGATTCATCCAAAAAAGAAAAGTAGTAAACCCAATAAAGAGCTTGTCATAAGAATGTAGCTGTTCGATATGGGTCAACTCATGGTTTAACATGCGTTGGCCAGTCTCATCTTCAATTGGTAGCCCTTTTCTCCAGAAAAGATTTCTAAAAAATGAGAAAGGAGCATCTTCTAATGCTGTTTCAATAAAATCGAAACGTTCCATTGTATCGACCCCTTAATTCTTGGACAAAACGGGGTTAAAATTTGAGACAATTTCGGGTATTTTTTCAGTTTTTTTGGGGTCGTATAAGTACCCTATCAATAACAGATTAAAATTTGAAATACCCCCTTTACTTTCTCCCACTCCTCACTTATCTTATAACAATGGAAACTCAAAGATCAAGATTTCAAGGTACCAGGAAAAACTGTGCACCTTTCTGTGCACCCTAAAAAGAAAACCCTTGTAAGTATATAATTTACAAGGGTTTATCGTTTATTGAAGTGGTGTGGGGCGTGCAGCCATACATCACTCTACCGACTTAAAGTATTATCAATATTCTGATTTTCATCCATTTGGACATGAATCTATGTCTATATAAGTCAATATATGTGGTATCAGAGACCAAAAAACTGCGCACCTTTCTGTGCACCTTCTGCGCACTGGTTTAACGAGAGGAAGGGTGTCGAAAAATTTGCTCTACAGTTAATAATCTTGATGTTTGTATACTATATAGTAAAAAACGAGTAGTGTCTAGTAAATCCAAGTGAAGTAGCGATGGTTCCAGAGTACAGAACATCTAGTGGCTTATTTTCTTCTGATATATAATAACATCAAGCCCTCATACTGATATGGATTGAAAGTTTCTGTTTTATTATACTGTAGATCTCCGTATATATCTCCGAAATGCCAAAGTTTACTAAAAAAGTATGTTTTCAAAGCATCAGCAACAGGCTTGAGCGAAGGAGAAGTACGATCAGCCACCAGTTTATATTCATCGTTTTCGTTGTTAGATAGTCGCATTTGTTTAACAGTTGCTAATTCTTTAGAAAAATCCTCAACACGTGCTCCTCCTGATTGAAGATTTCGGACTACTTCTTTATAAAGAAACCCATGTTCAAATTCAAAAATATTTTCTGACGAACCAATCCGCAGAACAGTCTTGCCATGATAAAAACCTAAAGAGTCGAACGCACAAGTATAATTGGCTGTTTTTCCATTCAACTTGTCGTCCATGTTGTAAACCAAACTTCCCATTAAAATTCCATTCTGAAAATTTGCTTTTAGATCAGCTGACATCGGTTCCTTGAACGGTTCAAACTCCATTTTCCTAGTTATACGATTATATATCTTCCTTCGAATTTTTAGAGTCGAAGAAGCCTTCCAGGAACCATGAGGAATGCCATCCACATAATTTGCTATGAGCTTCATCGTACCGGTTTGGTAATATTCCCCATTTTTAAAGTCAGTATAATTCAACGTGTAGGTCCATTGTCCATGCTTCACATCATTTTTATAATTTCCTTCAATCACCTGATTAACTCCTAAATAAGCATCTTTCCCATTGAATGTAAATTTGAAGGGACCTTTTCGTGTGCGCTTATATGTGACATTATCATCATAGTACTGATAGGTTACTTCACCCTTTTGCAAGAAGGCAGTGACCTCATATGGCCCAGTAAATGTGTTTATCTTTTGAGAATAAGATGTAAGCCCAGCACATACGAACAGCGCTAAAAAAAAGAATCTCATAATTTTTTTTAAGATAGTTGAAAACGAATTTAAATATTAATTTCTTGTCTAAAGTGAAAATAGTCGAAATGCCATTTCCGTTAAATCTTTTGCTCCCCAAATTTTTTGGCAATGTTGTTTTTTCTGCTACTACATAGTTTGATAATAATCCGAAAACCCTTTTGAGAAAGATTACAGAGAACCCAAAAAACTGCGCACCTTTCTGTGCACCCTAAAAACAAAACCCTTGTAAGTTTTTGACCTACAAGGGTTTATCGTTTTTAAGTGGTGTGGGGCGGGATCGAACCGCCGACACAAGGATTTTCAGTCCTTTGCTCTACCGACTGAGCTACCGCACCATCCGGGCTCCAAAACTGGAGCGGACTGCAAATATAGGCCTGAAAATCATACCAAGCAAGCTAAAGCGAAGGCGCTCAGCCCCTCAGCCGAAGTTCAGCCGGCAACGCTATTAATTCAAGCGGGGCGTATAATCTCGACGCAACAACAACAGCGTAAACACGATCTCCCGATAATCATTTTTTTCATATAAAATCCCGATTCGGTTTTTATCAATCAATACCAGATCGCTGTAGGCGGTATAATCTTTTCTTGTTTCACCCGTCCGTAGATCGGGTTGGTGGTCGATGAGAAGCGATCGAAACCATGTTCGTCCTTCATCTTTACTAATGCGGAGTGTTAAACTATCTCGATGGGTTCGACTGGCTGCATTAGAAAAAGCCAGTACGGCAAGCCCGCGATACCACCCAATATTCAGTAAGCTTCCTTGACATACCGGATCGATCAATTGTGTATCAAAGTAAGTACTATCCCAGCGCTTTCCACCATTACTACTCATCGATACAATGCGTAAGCGCTGTTCACCAGATTGATTTCGGCTGTTCAGTAGTAAGCGACCGCGCGATAGTTCGGCAGCGGTCGATTCGTTACTGCCGGGTATTAAAACCGATTCACTCAGTAAAAAAGTTTGGCCGTGATCATCCGAATAAAATCCATGGGCTTGGTAATCTTTAAACGCAGCGACTGGTTTACCTGCAGAATGATTGGCTGCAATATAGAGTCGGCCGCGGTAAGCCCCCTGCTCTATTTGTAATCCATGCCCAGGGGTATTGGCATACGAGCGCCAGTTATCGGGTGGACCTTGCCGGTGAACTTGTGATGAAATATTTATGGGAGCCGACCACGACCGGCCCTGATCAATAGAGGTGATGTACCAAACCTGTCGAACACCGTTGCCTTTGCGAACTTCATTCTCATGATTATTGCCGGTATTATAGAATATAAAAATTCTACCCTGTGGGTAAGCCGGGTCTAGCCGGTCCACAACGGGCGCCGGATTACCGGCTTGCAGCGAATCGACATCAACGATCACTTGTAACGAAGACCAGGTACGGCCATTATCTAGGCTGCGTTTCAATACAAGATCGATATTTCCAAAGTCGCCGGCATGGCGAACCCTTCCTTCACAGACAGCGAGCAGATCGCCATTGGGGGCTTTAACGATGGCTGGGATTCTAAAACTGGCATATCCGCTTTCGCCGGCGGTAAAAACAACTTGCTGTGCCTTTATAAAAAAAGAAAACGTTAGTAAAAGGTAACTAAAAAAAAATCCATTAAGCAAGATGCTACGCTTTTCTCGAAGTAATCTCATCTCAATAAATAGTATTATTTTGGTAGCAGGTAAGTTACTTTAAAAATTGGCAAATGAGAAAACCATCTTATAGTCGCGCAATCGTATTTTTTATCAGTCTTATGCTTTGTACTGTGTGGTCGTTGTCTGCACAATCGCAGCTCAATTCAATAGAGGGTAAGATTGGAAAAGCCGTCGAAGAGAACTGGAACATGACGATAGATTTACTCCGGCAATCCGTCAATATCAACAGTGGTACCTATAATGTTAAAGGGGTTCGGGCCGTTGGCGAGCTATACGCCAAGGAACTGCGCGCGCTTGGTTTTACCGTAGAGTGGGTCAGTTTACCCGATTCCATGCAGCGCGCCGGTCATTTGGTAGCCTATCGCAAGGGCACGCAAGGAAAAAAACTTTTTTTGATCGGTCATCTCGATACGGTATTTGAGCCCGATATGCCATCTAATCCTTTTACGATGCTCAACGATAGCACAGCTACCGGCCAAGGCATCAATGATATGAAGGGAGGAGATGTAATGATCATTGCCGCACTTAAGGCGCTGCATCAACAAAAATTATTAGACAATACGACTATTACGGTCTATATGACGGGCGATGAAGAGAACGCCGGTTATCCGCGCGAAATAGCGCGCGGCGATTTTATAGCTCGTGCCAAAGAACATGATATTGCACTCGCTTTTGAAACTGCTTCGGGTATGGGAACTATTGCTACGGCCCGTCGGGGAGCCAGTGGCTGGCAATTAGAAGTAGAGGGCAAGCAAGCACATTCATCAGGAGTTTTTGGTTCGGCCGGGTACGGCTCTATTTACGAGGCGGCCCGCATTATCAATAGTTTTAGAGAGCGACTCAGCAAAGAGCAATACCTCACCTTTAATCCCGGACTTATTGTGGGCGGCTCAGAGGTTGCCTACAACCAAGAAGCACAACAAGGCACAGTGTCTGGCAAGACCAACATTATTTCTCCGCGTACTGTAGCGAACGGCGATCTTCGATTTATCAGCGAACAACAAAAAGAAAATGCCCGTACTGTTATGCGCGAGATCGTTTCTCAGTCGCTTCCTGGTACCAAGGCTACCATTAGTTTTGTGGATGGTATTCCTTCGATGCCTCCCACAGCGGGCAATACTAATCTGGCAACGCAATTAAGTGAGGTGAGCGAGGCATTGGGTTTTGGCAAGGTCAATCCGGGTAACCCCGGTAGTCGTGGCGCGGGTGATATTTCTTATGTGGCTCAATACGTGGATTGTTTAGATGGGCTGGGTGCCAGTGGCCGTGGTGCGCATGCTCCCGGCGAAACCATCAACTTATTTGAGTATCCGAAACTTACTAAGCGAGCCGCTGTTTTTATTTATCGGTTAACACGCTGAGGGTAATAAACGATATGCTATAAAAATCTCCCCCGAATAACCCGCCACCACACCACGTTGTAGTTGCAGAAATTCCGCTTACTTTTGTTCCGCAACCCTAACACTAATGCCGAAAATTCTGCTCTCCTCCCTGTTTTTTTCTCTTGTAGTTTTCATTTCTTGTAAAAAAGATATTCCGGATAATGGCTCGGGCAATCCACCGACCATCACGGTTACGGATAATGATCATTTGCTGCCGGGCAATCCGAGTGATGCGCAAACGAACCCAAGTTCAACTACAAATTATCTAAAGGATAATATCTATTATAAGCTCAGCTATAACAGTGCCATGGGAACACCTAATTGGGTAGCTTGGCATTTGCAAAGCGAGGACTTAGGTTCTACACCGCGCCAAGATGATTTTCGCTCCGACAATGCGCTCCCCTCAGCATGGTATCGAGTAGGGAGTACGAGCTATTCGGGTTCTGGGTTTGATCGGGGTCATAACTGTCCTTCGGCCGATCGTACAAGTTCGGTAGCTTCTAATTCCTCTACTTTTTTAATGACCAATATGATCCCGCAGTCGCCTACGCTAAACCAAGGTCCTTGGGCGGGACTCGAAGATTTTACGCGAAGCAACTTAGTGGGTACAACCAATGAGGCTTGGGTGTTTATGGGTAACTATGGTAATACGGGGGGAGTGGGAAGCAATGGGGCCTTTACGACTATTGATAACGGACGCATACGCGTGCCTTCTAAAGTATGGAAAGTGATTGTGGTAATTCCTAAGGGCAATAACGATCTGTCGCGATTAAATCGCACCGCCATAGTCCTTTGCGTAAGCATGCCCAATGATAATCGGCTGTACACGGTAGCGAATAAAAATGCGTGGAGAGACTACTTGACCTCGGTGAGTGCCCTCGAGATCGAATCAACAGCCAGTGGAACACCGCTTAGTTTATTCTCTAATGTGGAGGCTATAGAGCGAAGCTTGCTAAAGGCTAAGATCTACCAGTAACCAGGGCCATCACTAGCATCCATTAAAGCCCGTACTTGGTCAAAAATTTAATGCGCATAATTTTAAGCTGCTCCCAGGTAAAGTTAAATTCGGCCAGTTCTTCTTGGGCTACTTGTAACGAAGACGTTTCGCAGCTTTTAAAATAATCCATAATCTCTTCTTGCTCCTCGCGGTCGATCATTTCATCGATGGCATAATCGAGATTCAGGCGGGTGCCGCTGGCAGCAATGGTCTCGATCTCTTCGAGCATCTCATCCATGCGCCATCCTTTGTTTCTGGCAATGGTCTCGAGCGGTACTTTTTTATCGGTATTCTGAATAATATAAACCTTATCGCCACTTTTATTGACCACGCTCTTCATGATAAAATCGTCGGGGCGCTCAATTTGATTTTCTTCAACGTATGTAGCGATCAATTCCACAAAGGGTTTTCCGTACTTGAGGGCCTTGCCCTTGCTTACACCCTGGCACTTTTCGAGTCCTTCGAGCGAAATGGGATACATGGTGGCCATGTCTTGCAACGAGTTCTCTAAAAAAATCACGAAGGGGGGCAATCCTTTTTTCTTTGCCTCTTGCGCTCTTAACTCAACGAGTTGTTTTAATAGTACCTCATCCATGGCCACCGTTTCTGTTTCTTCGGCTACTTCCCAATCCTCGTCGGCATCGGCTTCTTCGTAACGTTTATTGAGTACGATCGAGAAAGATTTTGGCTTCTTTACGAATAAAGCTCCTTTCTTCGTGATCTTGAGTACTCCATATTCTTCGATGTCTTTTATCAATAATCCTTCTAAGATCAATTGTCGAAGCAGCGATTGCCAGAAGAAAGCTTCCTTATCGTTGCCACTCGCAAAAGCGGCAAGTCCCTCGTGACGGAACATGGTGATCTGCGGGGTCAGCTTACCACATAGTATATCAACCACATAGTCGGTGGCAAAGCGTTCGTCTAATTCTTCGATGGCTTTAATAGCCAACAAAGCTTCTTCTTTGGCCTCGATCTTTTCTTTGGGATGTTTACAGTTATCACAAGCGCCGCAATTCTCTTGCTCGTACCATTCTCCGAAATAATTCATCAGTACCTTTCTTCTGCACACCCCGGTCTCGGCAAACGAAACGGTCTCGTTAATTAGTTGAGCCCCTACTTCGCGTTCACTAAGCGGTTTGTCTCGCATTAGATGTTCGAGCTTCGAAACATCTTTGTGCGAATAATATAAAATACATTTTCCTTCAAGCCCGTCTCTACCGGCGCGTCCGGTCTCTTGATAGTAGTTCTCGATGCTCTTGGGAATATTATAATGAATCACAAAGCGGATATCGGGTTTATCAATGCCCATGCCAAAGGCAATGGTAGCGCAGATCACTTGCACGTCCTCTCCTAAAAACTGATCCTGTCGTTCGGCCCGCACTTTCGCATCAAGGCCGGCATGGTAGGCCACGGCCTTAATGCCATTGGCCATTAAAATATCGGCGAGTTCTTCGGTGGTCTTGCGATTGAGTGTGTAGATGATCCCACTTTTCTTCCTCATCCCTTTAATAAAGCGAACGATGTTCTCTTCGGTCTGGGCTTTTTTGATCTTGGGCAGTACCTCGTAATAAAGATTATGGCGATTAAAAGAAGATAAAAGAATGTGCGGATCGCGCAGCTCTAAGTTCTTAACGATGTCGCTTTGTACTTTGGGTGTAGCTGTGGCCGTAAGTGCGATCATGGGCACATCGGGATTGATCTGTGTCATCATTTCGCGCAAGCGACGATACTCGGGTCTAAAGTCGTGCCCCCATTCCGAGATGCAATGCGCTTCGTCTACGGCAAAAAACGAAATGGTCAGATCGGAAAAAAAAGAGAGGTTCTCTTGCTTGGTGAGTGTTTCGGGAGCAACATATAGCAACTTGGTACTTCCGCTGGTCAGATCGTCGTGTACTTCGCGGATCTCCTTTTTGCTGAGCGTTGAATTTAAAAAGTGAGCCACATTATCACTACTACTATAGCCCCTGACCAGATCGACCTGGTTTTTCATAAGGGCAATAAGGGGCGAAACAACAATGGCCACCCCCTCGCTTACCAGTGCGGGCAGTTGGTAGCAAAGGCTCTTGCCTCCGCCAGTGGGCATAATTACAAAGGTGTCCCGGCCGGCCAGCAGGCTCTCAATAGCCTTTTCTTGCGTGCCTTTAAAAGACGAAAATCCAAAATAATGCTGAAGGGCTTGATGTAAGTCGAACCGTTTTGAGACAGAGCGAACAGGTTTTTTCTTCTTGGCGATGGTTCCCATTGGTTCTCTTAAGGTACTCTATTTAGGTGAGGGTCTGCCCGATTAAAACAACATAAACACCTGCTTGTTTAACTTTTTTTGCCAAAAGGTTCAAAAAAGATTAAAATAGTTGAATATCAATGTCGTATGTATATTTTATTTTGTAAGGTGATGGAGTCTGCGTGGGACTGTATAAATGGAGTAATTTTGGTCCGTCCCACATTTAACTAACATCTGTTAGTTTTTGGAAGGACCTTCTCTTCATGAACTCAACGGTTAAAAACATTGCCCTCCAGACCATCGATCTCGAGGCGCGTTCCATTCAGGCTCTTCGTGGTTCTATCAACAGCGATTTTGAAAACGCGGTACGCTCCATTGCCGATTGCAAAGGCCGAGTGGTGGTAAGTGGAATTGGAAAAACTGCGGTGATCGCTCAAAAGATAGTAGCCACATTTAATTCTACCGGAACTCCTTCTTTATTTATGCATGCGGCCGACGCCACGCACGGAGATCTGGGGATGATCAGACCCGAAGATGTTGTTGTTATTATAAGTAAAAGCGGAGAGAGCCCCGAGATTAGAGTGCTTCTTTCGCTGATACGCAATTTTGGAAATCCGCTGATCGCTATTGTCGGCAACACATCTTCTTCGTTGGCAAAAGGGGCCACATTTGTTTTGGATACAACCGTAGAATCCGAAGCCTGTCGCAATAATTTGGCTCCTACCAGTAGTACGACTGCCCAATTGGTAATGGGAGATGCCCTGGCGGTTTGCTTGATGGAGATCAAAGGATTTAATTCTGACGATTTTGCCCGCTATCATCCCGGCGGCGCCTTAGGGAAAAAATTATACCTGCGTGTTGCTGACCTTGCCGAACGCAATGCGAAGCCATCCATTAAAAGTGCTGAGAGTATACGAGAGGTAATTATTTCAATGACCACCGGTCGGCTTGGGGTAACTGTGGTGGTCGACGACCAGCAACAGGTGCTGGGCATTGTTACCGACGGAGATCTTAGACGAATGCTCGAGAAAGGGACGCCTATCGATTCGCTAACAGCTGCCGATGTAATGACTTCTTCTCCTCGCACCATCCATCCCGACGAGTTGGCGGTGGTAGCCCTCGAGATACTCACGCAACATCATATTTCTCAATTGGTGGTGGCCGACGAAAAAAACTATAAGGGCGTTTTGCATATTCACGATCTGATGCGCGAAGGCCTTATCTAACCTTATTCTATGAATCAGAATCATTATGTGGCGATTATGGCGGGTGGAATCGGAAGCCGTTTTTGGCCTATGAGCCGAAGTCGCTATCCCAAGCAATTTCTCGATATACTTGGGCTGGGCCGCACATTGATCCAACAAAGCTATGACCGCTATAGCCAGGTGGTGCCACCCGAAAATGTTTTTGTGGTTACTTCTGCCGAATACGTTTCGATCGTTAAAGAACAACTGCCCGATCTTCCGGCCGAGAATATTTTGGCCGAGCCCTCCCGAAAAAATACGGCCGCCTGCATCGCTTACATTGCTTTTAAGTTACAAACCATCAATCCCGATGCCGTCATGATCGCAGCACCTGCCGATCATTTGGTAACGGAGACGACAAAATTTGTAACAACGGCCCAAACAGCGTTGCAATTCGTGGAGCAAAACAATGCCTTGGTCACGATCGGCATCAAGCCTTCGCATCCCAATACCGGGTATGGATACATTCAACACGAAATGACCGCCGTGGCGCCCGAGGTCTTTAATGTAAAGACATTTACCGAAAAGCCAAGCGAAGAGATTGCGCGGGCCTTTATAGCCAGTGGCGATTTTTTATGGAACGCCGGCATATTTACCTGGAAGGTATCGGCCATTTTAGGTGCATTAGAAAAACATCTTTCGGAGGTCTTCGAAGTATTCGCTGCCGAGCGCTCTCATTTTAATACGGTAGGAGAGCAAAAAGCGATCGAAAAGATCTACCCGCTTTGTACCAACACCTCTATTGATGTGGGGGTAATGGAAAAAGCCAGTAATGTATATGTAATTCCGGCCGATTTTGGCTGGAGCGATCTGGGCACCTGGAACAGTGCCTGGGATAATATGGAGAAGGATTATTTTGGTAATGCCGTGGTAGGCAAACAAGTAATGGTGGTCGATGCTAACAATTGCGTGGTGCACGTACCCGATAACAAGCTGGTGTTACTACAAGGTCTTCGGGATTACATTATCGTAGATACGCCCGATGCGCTCCTGATCTGTAAAAAAGAAAAAGAGCAGCAGATCAAAGAATACGTAGCAGAGGTTAAACGAAATATGGGCGATCAATACCTATGAGAATCGTCTCTAAATTACCCGCGGTCGGCACCTCCATATTTACGACCATGAGTGCACTGGCCCTCGAGCACAAGGCCATCAACCTGGGCCAGGGTTTTCCGGATTTTCCAATGAGCGAAGAACTGATTGGGCTGGTCACCAAAGCCATGCACGATCAGTATAATCAGTATGCCCCCATGGCGGGGTGGTTACAGCTGCGCGAGGCTATTTCCGAAAAGATCTCTTTTCTCTATCAAACTCCGGTAAATCCCGATACGGATATCACCATTACACCGGGAGGAACCTATGCCTTATACACAGCCTTTACTACTATTTTACAACCCGGCGATGAAGTGATCGTATTCGAACCGGCCTATGATAGTTATATTCCTGCCATCGAACTAAATGGGGCCAAAGCGGTGCGCCTCTCGCTGGTACACCCTGAGTATGCCATCGATTGGCAACAGGTAAAATCTGCCATTACCCCTAAGACGCGCGCTATTTTAATCAATACGCCGCATAATCCTACGGGGGCGGTTTGGTCCGAAGAGGATATTGCTTCGCTTCGTTTGCTTGTCGAGGGTACCGATATCATCATCATTAGTGATGAGGTCTACGAACATCTCATCTTTGATGGACGCCGACACTGCTCGATTCTTCGTTATCCCGATCTTCTCTCGAGAAGTTTTGTCTGTTTTTCTTTCGGGAAAGTTTATAACTGCACGGGCTGGAAATTGGGCTATGTGGTATCTCCTCCTAACTTGATGCAAGAGTTTCGAAAGATCCATCAGTATAATTGTTTTAGTTGTCCTACCCCAGTCCAGGTAGCGCTGTCCACTTTTTTGCATCGGCGCGAGGCTTATTTGCAATTGGGGCAGGATATGCAAACTCGCCGCGATGCTTTTATTGCATTGATGAAGGGGTCCCGCTTCGATCTCTTGCCTAGTTTCGGGAGCTACTTTATACTGGCTACTTACGATCGAATAAGTCAAGAGGGAGATAGCGATTTTGCCATCCGTCTTACCCGAGAGGCAGGAGTTACCCCCATTCCGGTCTCGGCTTTTTATGCCGATGGGCAAGACAATAAGGTGATCCGTTTCTGTTTTGCTAAAAAACTGGAGACGCTCGAGCAGGCCGCGAGTCGATTGCGGGCTGTATAATTTTTTTTACTTTTAAGGACTATGAACAATGCGATCGATACGAACCGGCTGCGCCAGCTTTTTTTGATTGCGCTGATCTTATTTATTGGCGTTGTCTTATTCTATAAGCTTTATTCGTTTTTCCCAGCCTTACTGGGCGCCCTTACGTTATATATCCTGCTTCGAAAGCAATATAACTATTTGACCGACCACAGAAAATGGAAAAGAGGGGCGGCCGCTTCGTTGCTGATGTTCCTCTCGCTCATCGCAATTTTATTTCCGGTTTACTTGTTGGTGCAAATGCTATCGGGTAAGATCGCATACGCCTTGCAACATTCTGGTGAGCTGGTTACTTCGTTGCAACAACTGGCAACCGAAATCGAGCAACGTTATACGATAACCCTGGTCAGCGATGAGAATATTAGTAAGCTGGGCAATTGGTTGGCCGGACTACTGCCGCAGATTTTGGGAGCCACCTTTAATACGCTGTCCACTACTTTCTTTCTCTATTTTATCCTATACTTTTTATTTGTTAATGGGCATGCGCTCGAGAAAGTTTTGTTAGACTATAGTCCGTTCAAAGATGAAAATACCGGCCTGCTCGAAAAAGAAGTGCATACAATGGTAGTCGCCAATGCGGTGGGTATTCCGGTGGTGGCGGTTTCACAAGGAATCGTGGGCCTGATAGGGTATTGGATCATTGGCGTGCCGGAGCCCTTTTTCTGGTTCGGTGTTACCTGTATAGCGGGGATGCTTCCTGTTATTGGAGCAGCACTCGCCTATATTCCGCTCATCATTATTTTTCTGGCCGCCGGTCAATACGGGCAAGGGATTGCCATGGCGGTTTTTGGATTTGGTGTAATTGGTACGGTCGATAATATCATGCGCTTTACGCTACTAAGAAAAATTGGGGATGTACATCCGCTTACAACCGTATTTGGAGTAATTGCCGGACTCAGTCTCTTTGGATTTATTGGGCTGATCTTTGGACCTTTGCTTATTTCGCTGCTGCTCTTACTGGTTCGGATCTATGTAAGTGAGTTCGTAAAAAAACAGCCCCGCCATTCATGAGGCGTTTTTCTTTTCAAGACAAGCTAAATCTGCTTTCTAAGCTCACGCTTCGTCGTGCGTGGAATGGACTCTTTGTTTTGGCCAGCTATTATAGTAGTAAGTATACCGGAAGGCCTGTTCAATGGGGATTACCCGTTTCTATATCCATTGAGCCAACCACTTCTTATAATCTGCGTTGTCCGGAATGTCCCAGCGGATTGCGTTCGTTTACGCGCGATACCGGAATGTTGCAAAACGATTTTTTTAGAAAGACTATCGATCAACTTCACCGCGATCTGTTTTATCTGGTCTTTTATTTTCAAGGCGAGCCTTACTTGAATCCTGCATTTTTAGAAATGGTTCGTTATGCGTCACAAAAAAAGATCTATACCGCTACTTCTACCAATGCACATTATTTGACCGAAGACAATGCGCGTCGCACCATCGAGAGCGGCCTCGATCGATTGATCATCTCCATTGACGGCACTACGCAAGAAGTGTACGAGCAGTACCGCGTCGGGGGTCAGTTGCAAAAAGTTCTCGACGGAGCCGCTCGGGTAGTAAAATGGAAAAAAGAATTGCGCAGCAAAACTCCTTTTATTGTCTTTCAATTATTAGTCGTGCGCCCCAATGAACACCAGATCGAAGAGGCGCGTGAGCTAGCCCATCGTATTGGCGTGGATGATATTTGGTTTAAGACCGCACAGATCTATGATTATGCGAATGACCCTCATCAACTCATTCCTACTCGCCAGTCCTATAGCCGCTACCGATCTACGCCCCAGGGCAATCAATTTAAAGGGCAACTAGCCAATCACTGTTGGCGACTTTGGCACGACCCGGTCATTACCTGGAACGGACTGGTGGCACCTTGTTGTTTCGATAAGGATGCGCAGTATAAAATGGGCGATTTGCAACAGCAGTCTTTTGTCGAGATCTGGCGCAGCGAACCCTACCAACAGTTTCGCGCTAAGATTCTAAAAGGCCGAAAGCAGATCGATATCTGCTCTAACTGCTCCGAAGGGACCCGTGTATGGGGCGACTGAGTTTTAATTGCGCTCGAATCACGTAATTTTGCCCAATGAGAAGAGTATCGATCAACCTGTTTTTATTTCTTGTAGGGCCTCTTTTTGTATGGGCGCAACCCAAGCATGAGTTCAGGGGGGTGTGGATTGCCACCGTAGCTAATATTGATTGGCCTAAAGGCGGCGTAACCGATCCGGTGCAACAGCGAACCGATTTTATCAGTATTCTCGACCAGCACCAGCGCAATGGCATGAATGCCATGATCGTGCAAGTGCGTCCGGCCGCCGATGCTTTTTATCCCTCATCGTACGAACCCTGGAGCGAGTTTTTGACCGGACAGCAGGGTAAAGCGCCCGTCCCGTTTTGGGATCCGCTCTCTTTTATGATAGAAGAGACGCATAAACGAGGGATGGAATTTCATGCATGGTTAAATCCGTACCGGGCGGTACAAACCATCGGCAAATCTTCGATTGCACCAGCCCACATTACTAAAATTCACCCTGAGTGGTTTTTGACCTATGGCGATAAGAAGTATTTCGATCCGGGCAATAAAGAGGCCCAGCGCTTCGTGGTACAAGTGGTACGCGATATCGTAGAGCGCTATCCGGTAGACGCCATTCACATGGACGATTATTTTTATCCGTATCGCATAGCGGGTAAGGAATTTCCGGATGCAGCTTCGTATGCCAGCTCCAGATCACCGCTCAATAAAGAAGATTGGCGAAGAAGTAACGTAGATTCAATTATCGTGGCTATTAGCAAGGCTATTAAATCTGTCAATAAAGAAGTTCGTTTCGGTATTTCGCCATTTAGCGTATGGCGCAATAAGGATAAGGACGTGCGGGGCAGCGATAGCCGTGCGGGACAAACGAACTACGACGATCTCTATGCCGATATTTTACTTTGGCTAGAGAAGGGATGGATCGATTATGTAACACCTCAACTCTATCTTGAGATCGGACACGATAAGATCGCGTACGAAAAATTGCTCGACTGGTGGAGTCGGAATGCCTATGGAAAGCATATTTATATCGGGCACGGTATTTACCGCGCCTTAGATAAAGCGCAATCGGGTTGGAAGAACCCCCGTGAGCTACCGACACAGATTCAGTTGTTACGCGCCAATGCGCAGGTACAAGGCAGTGTTTATTTCAGTAGCAAGTCGTTCGCTACTAATCCTAATGGATGGAACGATAGTTTGCGTAACAATTACTATCGCTATCCTGCTTTATTACCTTCGATGCCCTGGATCTCCGAGCGTGCTCCGCTGGCCCCACAGGTCGCTATCACGACTCGCAAAGCAGAGACGATTCGTTTTTCTGTAAAGCCGGCAAAAGAAAATCGTACGCCTATTAAATATTTTGTGCTGTACCGCTTTCCGGCCGGTCGTTCACTGGCCTCGCTGGTCAACAGTGGCGAATATATTCATGCTATTGTGGTAAAGCCGCAGGGATTTGAACAAGAGGTAAGCCTGGTCGAAGGAACTGCCCGTTATCAATATTATGTAAGTGCGGTAGCGAAAACAAATACCGAAAGCGAATTGATTCCAATAACAGCACTGGTTAAAGACTAGTAACACATTTTATGGCCCTGCAACAACGATTACAACAGAAACTGCAACAGCGCTTGTCGCCGCAGCAAATTCAGTTGATGAAATTGTTGCAAGTACCTACGGCCAATCTCGAAACAAGAATTAAAGAAGAGCTCGAAGAGAATCCTGCGCTCGAACTAGAACCGGAGCGTTTCGACGAGCATGCGACAACGACAGACGAGTCAGATACAACGGCCGATCATCTGGAACCCGAGCAAGACACTACCGACTACGATACCATCAACGTAAGCGATTATATACAAGATGACGAAAACGAGCCCGGTGACTATCGCTTAAAGGACGATCATATTCCCGAACTTTCTACAGAAGGTTCGTTACCGCTGCAATCGGGTACCAGTTTTTATGATGCCTTGCTAGATCAATTGCAGGTACTTAACTTGAGCGAACAGCAGCAAATTATTGCCGAACAGGTCGTAGGGAGCATAGACGAAGATGGATATCTTAGAAGAGACACATCGGCTATGGTCGACGATCTGGCCTTTCGTCAAAATGTGATCGCAACGAACGCCGAGGTCGAAGCGGTAATTTCTCTTATTCAGCAATTTGATCCGCCCGGTGTGGCGGCCCGCGATCTTCGGGAATGCTTATTAATTCAGCTGCGTCGTCGCCCCGAGCAAGAGGCACTCGTAGAAGTGGCTATTCGCGCCCTTACTGATTATTTTGATGAGTTCTCAAAACGGCATTACGATAAAATTCAAAAAGGGCTGTCGATTACAGACGAAGAGTTGAAAGACGTGGTGGCGCTTATTACGAAGCTTAACCCCAAGCCCGGTGGTGATAATTTCGATACCAGTGCAGAGCAGCAATATGTACTGCCCGATTTTTTTGTGTATCAACAAGCAGGCAAGCTCGAGCTTACGCTCAATGCACGAAACGCCCCCGACCTTCGCATTAGCGAAGGGTATCGTGATATGCTCAAGGATTACGAAAGGGGAGCGAAAAAAGATAAGCGTCAAAAAGAAGCCGTTCTTTTTATTAAGCAAAAGATCGATGCTGCCAAGTGGTTCATTGATGCCATTCGCCAGCGGCAACAAACTCTGTTGCTGACCATGCGCGCTATAGTAGATCACCAGCAAGCTTTTTTTCTTTCGGGCGATGAGTCTGAGTTGCGCCCAATGATCTTAAAAGATATTGCACAAGTTACCGGACTGGATATCTCTACGGTCAGTCGTGTTGCCAATAGTAAATATGTGCAAACCGAATTCGGTACGTTTCGATTAAAATTCTTTTTTAACGAGGCGCTTAGTACCGACAGTGGCGAAGAGGTTAGCACGCGCGAAGTAAAAAAAATGCTCGGCGATCTGATCGCTACCGAGAACAAACAGCATCCGCTCAGTGATGACCAGCTGACCGACTTATTGCAAGAAAAGGGTTATACGATCGCGCGACGAACAGTGGCAAAATACCGTGAGCAGTTAAATTATCCGGTGGCCCGGCTACGACGAGAACTTTAATTGGGTGCTATCTATCTGCTACGCTTGGTCTGAATTTTTTTACCGGCTGTTTCTTTTTTCCAGTTGATGTTTGCGAATGGTGTTATTGATGAGCGACTGCCACGTAGCCGGCACTTCTGAATATCCTGTTTTACTAAGGGCGGCTACCCATTTTTTTGAATCGGTGTTTCCCTTAAGGCTGGCATAGACCTTTTTTCGACTTACGATCTTGCAAAAATCCACGAACGAAGCCGTATCGGTGGCGTATTGTTTATAGCCCGATCGAATGCCCTTGGTCTTAAGTAGATTATTTCTTCCTTTTACACCAAAGAAATTATGGAGCAATTTGCAATTGCGACTGGTCCCCGACGAAGATTCAATAATGGACACCCCTAAGATCAGCGAGGCCGGAATACCATATTCGATTTCGAGCGAATCGGCCAGCGGCCCGTATTTCGAAATAAATCGTTCGGGCTGGGCAGCAGCCGGCATCCAACTAAAAATAAAAAGTAAAGCGGTGACCACCGTTCGTACCAGCGGCAATTTGAATGGCGGGCGGTCGGCTTTATTTGTAGCAACGTGTTGTAACATTAACGATAAAGATAACGATCCTTTATTTTAGGTATTTACGTACTTTGCAATCAATCACTTAGCACATGAGTATTGCCGCTAACAAAAATCAGTTAACAACACCTTGGCCGCTTCGATCTTTGGCACAGATCATCTCGTATGTGCTTCATCCGGTCTTTATTCCGGTATATGTGGTGCTGTTCTTGTTATATGAACATCCTTTTCATTTTCTGGGCTATGCTGGCCGGCAAAAAGTAATGGTAGTAGGGCAGGCCCTGGCGATGTATACATTTTTTCCATTGGTAACGGTCGGTTTGCTTCGTGCCCTTGGCTTTATTCGCTCTTTTCACTTGCACGATCGCAAGGATCGAATTATTCCGTTAGTGGCCTGCGGCATCTGGTACTTTTGGATCTGGTACGTTTGGCGCAACATGGCCGGGCAATCACCCGTTACTGTACAATTCGCGCTGGGTATTTGGCTAGCCGCTTCGCTGGGGCTGCTGTTGAATAGCTACATGAAAATAAGTTTGCATGGTTTGTCGATGGGCGTTGCGCTTTGTTTTATGCTGCTGCTTTCTTTGCAAGAGAATTTGCACTATGGTACTTGGTTAAGTAGTACGATCTTTTTGACCGGTCTGGTCTGTGCCGCACGCTTTATCGTTTCCGATCACCGATCCATAGAGATCTATGGCGGCGTCTTTGCCGGTATGCTTTGTATGCTCGTTGGGTGGGTGGTGGGGTAGGGCGATAATTTATCGCTGCTCCCTTAGCGATAGAAATATTTCAGCGGACATTACAGGAATGCCGGCTTTTTTATAGTCTTTAAGGTTAGGGGTAATGAAGTATTCAATGTTTTGTTGCAGGGCACAAGTATATTGAATGGCATCTTCAAAATCGGTAAAAGAAGAGGCAATCGCAAGATTGATGGTTGCCTCACTAACCGGGGCGACCTCTACGAGTGTCTTAAAAAGAGTTAGTTTCTCTATCGATGAAAAATTGCCATACGTAGAGCGTAGTATATAGTCCATGTTGGCAAAAGAAAGGGAGGACACAACAACAGATAGTTTTTTTTGCTCGGCCAACGAAAAAAGAAGCATGGCGGCGTGCTGGTGAGGTGCTCGACCGGCCAGCAGGTCAAGACATACATCTATACGTATTAGTTGTTTCCCTTAATGTATTAAAAATCAAGGCCTAACTAATATATAATCCTGATCTCTGCTTCGCAAGGGGGCCTGTCGACAGAAAAATCCCCTAAAATAGTTCCAAAATAATTAGCTTTTATTTGCTAAAACTATTAGCTTTGATATTCTTAAAACGAATACTATGTCAGTTAACAACGAGAAATTAAAGGCGCTCAAGCTTACGATGGATAAGATTGAGAAGGATTATGGAAAGGGAAGTGTGATGCTCATGAACGAGAAGGGAGAGGTGCAACAAGAGGTGATCTCCACCGGTTCCATCGGGTTAGATGCGGCACTTGGAATTGGCGGATTGCCCAAAGGGCGTATCGTAGAGATCTATGGTCCTGAATCTTCCGGAAAAACAACGATCGCTACTCATGTTATAGCCGAAGCTCAGAAAAAGGGAGGCATGTGTGCCATCATCGATGCGGAGCATGCTTTTGATAGCAGCTATGCACAAAAGCTGGGGGTGGATGTTGAAAATCTTTTGATCTCACAGCCCGACTATGGCGAGCAGGCTCTTGAGATCGCAGACCGTCTTATATTATCAGGTGCGCTCGACGTGGTCGTGATCGACTCAGTGGCCGCGTTGGTTCCCAAAAGTGAATTGGAAGGAGAAATGGGAGATAGTAAAATGGGATTACATGCACGTTTGATGAGTCAGGCGCTTCGCAAGCTAACAGCTACCATAGCCAAGACCAACACCATTTGCATCTTTATCAATCAACTTCGTGAGAAGATCGGTGTGATGTTCGGTAATCCAGAAACAACAACCGGCGGTAATGCGCTTAAATTCTATGCTTCCGTGCGATTAGATATTCGTCGCACGCAGCAAGTAAAAGATGGTGATGAGGCGATCGGTAACCACGTAAAAGTAAAGGTGGTCAAGAATAAAGTGGCTCCGCCATTCCGCGCCGCCGAGTTCGATATCATTTTCGGAGAAGGTATTTCCAAGACCGGCGAGATCATCGATATGGGGACCGAACTGGGTATCGTTCAAAAGAGCGGTAGTTGGTACTCCTATAATAATGATCGTCTCGGACAGGGTCGCGAGGGCGTCAAGCAGATTTTGGTCGATAATCCTGAACTGGCCAACGAGATCGAGGCCAAGATCAGAGAGAAGGTCAAAGAAATGCAGGCCGGATAAAATCTTTATTTGTTTTCGTGTGTTTTTCAATGGGTTAGTTACAGACCCGTTGGTCAGAGCGACCGGCGGGTCTTTTTGTGTTATATAATACCATTGCCGAGGTGAACCATTTATCTTTGCCGTTCGTTTGATAATACCTTACTATCTCGCAAACTATGCATAACAAGAAAAAATGGCTTCGCTGGATCTTATTGGCCTTTGTTGTAATGACCTTGGCCGGGGGCGGGGTTTTCTATTATGTAATGACGGCCACTTTTGCTGATACCTCTTCTGAAAAGGCGGCTTATACGATCTCTGCTGCCGATATGCTGGCTGAATTTCAACAAAATGATAGTGCCGCCAATAAAAAGTTTAGCGAGAAGATCGTTGCGGTCAGTGGACTTGTATCCGAAGTGGAGGGTGCCGATACGTCTGCAACGGTCAAGTTCGTAGATACCTTAACAGGCTCGTACCTGATCTTTGATTTTCAGTCTGGGGCCAGTCGCCAGGCAGCCGCCTTGCAGCCCGGATCTACTGTTACGCTCAAGGGCTCTTGCAGCGGTAGCATCTATAGTCGTCTTCGCAATGCGCATATGATCAGCTTTAAACGCTCGGTAATCATTCAATAAAATAGTTCAATCACTCTTTTATCAACAATCCAACAATCACTTATTCTTAAAAAATCACACATGAAAAAAACGATCCTTTTCTTTTCAATGTTGGCTGTAGCCACACTAGGTTTTGCCCAAGTAAAACAAAGCACTTCTGCCGTTGTTGCCTTTGATGCCACTACTCCTAAAGATGCGCTTCCTAAGGCAGAGAACAAGACCGTCATCGCTCAACTCAATACAAAAACCGGTGAGATCGGCTTTGAGGCAGCTGTTAAAAATTTTGCTTTCAGTAATCCTGTTATTCAGGAACATTTTAACGAAGAGCGCTGGATGAGCTCCGATAAGTTTCCTGCGTTTACTTTTGAGGGTAAGATCAACGATGCACAGCAATATAATTTTGCTAAAAATGGTGTCTACAATGTTACCGTTACCGGTCAAATGACCGTAAAGGGTAAAAGCAATGTAGTAACAACGCCTGCTACGATCGAAGTAAAAAATGGCACATTGATAGCTACTGCTAATTTTAGCATTACCCTGGCTGATTATGGTATCAGCGTGGGCGACGGTAGTAAAATTGCCGGTCAACCTAAGATCACGGTTGCTGCCGAATTAAAATAATACGATCTCCTAATGATCGACAAGGGCCAATTTTTACGGGCTACTTATCTATTTAACATAGCGCTCACGATCGTGGGCGCTATGTTTAAAATATACCATTATCCCAATGCGGAGGCGTTTATCCTTTTTGCCATCGTTGCCATGATGACCTATTCGCTTCCGGTACTGCTCGAGGTCTTTTGCTCTACCCGCATCGGTGTTTCTGAAAAGCTAATGTGGGTCACCGGCATGTTATGCGTGACTCCGATTGCAGGGTATCTTTACGTTTTTAAAGCCCGCAAGCGGATCGCCAACAGCGAGCAGCTAAAATAAGTTCAGGTCTTTCTATTGCGTAACTTGCAGAGGTGCCCTTTACGCTACATTCTCCGTTCTCACCTGCGGGCGATCAGCCCGAAGCCATCCGTCAATTGGTGCATGGGCTTACCCATGGTGAAAAATACCAGACCTTACTCGGGGTAACCGGTAGTGGTAAGACCTTTACCATGGCCAATGTAATTGAGCAAGTCCAGCGACCTACGCTGGTGCTTACGCATAACAAAACATTAGTGGCGCAACTCTATGGCGAGTTCAGACAATTTTTTCCGGACAATGCGGTAGAATATTTCGTGTCTTATTACGATTACTATCAACCGGAGGCTTACATGCCGGTTACCAATACCTATATCGAAAAAGATCTCTCTATTAATGAGGAGCTCGATAAGCTTCGGTTGCGCGCTACCTCTAGTTTGTTAAGCGGGCGTCGAGACATTATTGTGGTGGCATCGGTCAGCTGTATCTATGGTATGGGCAATCCGGTCGATTATATGAATGGGATCATTCGTATTCAAAAAGGGCAAGTGATCTCACGACAAGGATTTTTACATGCACTGGTCAATTCATTATATCAACGTACCACACTGGAGTTTACGCGCGGTAGTTTTAGAGTAAAGGGAGATACGGTGGATATTAATCTACCTTATCTTGATTTTGGGTATCGCATCCATTTTTTTGGTGATGAGATAGAAGGCATCGAACAACTCGATGTAAGTTCAGGTAAGCGCATCGCTAACATGGAAAATGCAGCTATTTTTCCGGCTAATTTATACGTGGCGCCTAAAGACATTTTACAACAAGTTATCTACGAGATACAAGATGAATGTTTGGCGCAGGCTGATTATTTTAAACGCGAGGGAAAATTTTTAGAAGCACAGCGATTGACCGAGCGTGTCAATTTCGATTTAGAAATGATACGTGAGTTAGGCTATTGTGGGGGTATCGAAAATTATTCGCGCTTTTTTGATCGACGCAAACCGGGTACTCGCCCGTTTTGTTTGCTCGATTATTTTCCGGACGATTTTTTAACCATCATCGACGAAAGCCACCAGACCATCCCACAGGTTAGCGGTATGTATGGGGGAGACCGCAGTCGCAAGTTGACGCTGGTCGATTATGGATTTCGGTTGCCTTCGGCGCTCGATAACCGACCTCTCAACTTTAGTGAATTCGAATCGCTTTTGCAAGATGTGATCTTTGTCTCAGCTACCCCTGCTCATTTTGAACTGGATAAATGTGAAGGGGTTGTTGTTGAACAAGTGGTACGTCCGACAGGGCTACTCGATCCTCCTATTGAGGTGCGACCTAGTAAAAACCAGATCGATGATCTGCTCGACGAGATCGATCGGCGTGTTAAGCAAGGTGATCGTGTACTGGTAACGACCCTTACGAAGCGCATGGCCGAAGAGATGGATAAGTACTTGCACCGCATTGCCATCAAATCAAAATACATACACAGTGATGTCGATACCCTCGATCGTGTCGAGATCTTGCGCGAGTTGCGATTGGGTAAGATCGATGTATTGGTTGGTGTTAACCTACTTCGCGAGGGGCTTGATCTACCCGAGGTATCACTCGTTGCCATTTTAGATGCCGATAAAGAAGGTTTTTTGCGTAACGAAAAATCATTGACGCAAACCGCAGGTCGTGCTGCCCGTAATGTGAATGGGCTGGTTATTTTTTATGCCGATAAGATGACAGAGAGCATGCGGCGCACCATCGATGAAACGCAACGGCGGCGCCAAAAACAGATCGAGTATAATACGCTTCATAATATTACCCCCACTACCATTCGAAAATCGGCACAAGAGGTCTTTGCGCAAACTTCTGTATTGGATATTAAAGGGTACGACCCGCATCAGGCGGTGCTGACCGGACAAGATACGGTAACGGTTTCTCAGCTGCTCGAAGAGCAAACCCAGTATACCACCGTGCCCCAGATCGAAAAAGCCATCAAGGCCTTTCGAAAAGAAATGGAAAAAGCGGCTCGTCAACTTGACTTTATGGAAGCTGCGCGTCTGCGTGACGAACTTTTTCGCTTAGAGGCCCAGCTGACCACTATGAAACAGTAAGGTTTTCGCCTGCAAATCTTACCTTAGCCACATGGACAAAAGGGTTTTTTTGCTCGATGCTTTTGCACTGGTTTTTAGAGCCTATTATGCACTGATCCGTAGCCCCCGACTGACCTCTACGGGCAAGAACACGAATGCCCAATTTGGATTTACCAATGCCTTGCTCGATCTGATCAACAAGCAGAAGCCCTCTCATATGGCGGTTTGTTTCGATACGGGGGCCCCTACCGAAAGGCATACGGATTATGCCGATTATAAGGCCAATCGTCAAGAAACCCCCGAAGATATCTTAGATGCTGTGCCTGATATTAAAAAGATCATCGAAGCGTTCAATATCCCAATTATCGAATTAGATGGATTCGAGGCCGATGATGTGATCGGTACGCTCAGTAAGCAAGCCGAGCAAGCAGGCTACGAGGTCTTTATGGTTACGCCCGACAAGGATTATGGGCAGTTGGTCTCTGATAAGATAAAGATCTACAAGCCAGCATATGGTGGAAATGATGCCGAGATACTTGGTCCCGAAGAAGTATGCGCGCGCTGGAACATTTCCAATGTTTCGCAAGTAATCGATATGTTAGGAATGATGGGCGATGCGGTCGACAATATCCCTGGTATTTCGGGCGTGGGCGAAAAAACAGCCGCTAAATTTTTGCAAGAATACGGCAGTCTCGAAAATACACTGGCCAATGCCGATCAGATCAAAGGAGCCATGGGAGAAAAGGTCCGTAAAGGAAAAGAGCTTGCGATCTTATCAAAAAAACTGGCGACGATCATTACTTCTGTTCCCGTGGCTTTTCACGAAGAAGATTTTCGGTTAAAGGAGTGGAATCGAGAACAGTTAAAAGAAATTTTCTCGTCACTCGAATTTAAAACACTGGGTAAGCGATTGCTTGGTGATGATTTTGTGGTAGCCACCCCTGCTCGTTTCGTAGTCGATAAACCACAACCTCAAGGGGTACAGACCGATCTTTTTGGAAATATCATAGCAGCGCCCTCTACTACGCCATCACCGACTCGTGACGAAGAGACGTTGCCTGTTAGTGCCGACAAAAATATTTCCAGTACGCCTCATCACTATCATTTAGTGAGTGGAAAGAGAGCAATTTCTGCACTCGTAGAACAATTAAAGGCCCATCAAGAGATCTGTTTCGATACCGAGACTACCAATATCGATGCAAACCTTGCAGAACTCGTCGGGCTTAGTTTTTCCGTTACACCTGGAGAGGCCTGGTATGTGCCCTGCCCGGCCGATCAAGCAGAAACACGCGATCTGCTTCAACAATTTGCTCCTTTATTTTCAGATGCTACCAAAATCTGGATTGGGCATAATATCAAGTACGATCTATTGGTGTTAAAGTGGTATGGTATTGAACCGGCCGGATCGCTTTACGATACCATGCTGGCCCATTATGTTTTTGAGCCTGAAGGAAAGCGCAGCATGGACGATCTTAGTGAAAAATTTCTTGGGTATGTTCCGGTGCCTATCGAAGAACTCATTGGTAAAAAAGGAAAGCAACAGCTTACCATGCGCGATGCGGAGGTAGAAAAGGTCAAAGAGTACGCGGGGGAGGATGCCGATATTACGCTTCAGTTAAAGCAACAGTTCGTTTCTCGAGTAGAAAAAGCGGGTGTATCAAGGGTCTTGCAAGAGGTGGAGTTACCGCTTATTCGGGTACTTACCGATATGGAATATGAGGGAATCACCATCGATAAAGATTTCTTGCAGGAGTACTCCGTTACGCTTGAAAAAGAAGCCAAAATAGCAGAAGAAGCGGTATATAAAGAAGCCGGCGTTCGTTTTAATCTGGCCTCGCCCAAGCAATTGGGCGAGGTGCTCTTCGACAAACTGCAACTTGATCCGGATGCCAAGAAAACTAAAACTGGGCAGTACCAAACGGGAGAAGATATTTTGACCAAGCTGGCAGTCAAGGGACACCGTATAGCAGAAGACATCTTAACCTTTAGAGAGCTGACCAAGCTGCAATCTACCTATGTAGATGCACTTCCTTTATTGATCAATCCCAAAACCGGACGCGTACATACTTCGTATGCACAGGCGGTAGCCGTAACGGGTCGGCTTTCGAGCAATAACCCGAATCTGCAAAATATACCTGTTCGTACCGAAAGGGGGCGCGAGATCAGAAAAGCGTTTATTCCGCGGAGCAGCGATTTTACCCTGATCTCCGCCGATTACTCCCAGATCGAACTTCGCATTGTGGCGGCCATCAGTGGCGATACCAATATGTGCGCCGCTTTCAGAGAGGGCAAGGATATTCATACCGCCACTGCTGCTCGGGTTTATAATGTAGCCGAGAGTGAGGTAACAAAAGAAATGCGCTACAAGGCTAAGAGTGTAAACTTTGGTATTATCTATGGGCAAGGAGCTTTTGGTCTTGCTGATAACTTGGGCATTTCTCGCACCGAGGCAAAGGAGATCATCGCTAATTATAAGCGTGAGTTTCCAGGCATTCAGGAGTATATGGATAGCACCATCAAATTTGCCAAAGACAACGGGTATGTAGAGACCTTAATGGGGCGTAAGCGGTGGTTACGTGATATCAATTCCTCTAATTTTACCGTTCGCGGATTCGCCGAGCGCAATGCTATCAATTCACCTATACAGGGGAGTGCAGCCGATATGATAAAGATTGCTATGCACAAGATCCATCATAGCATAAAACAGGCTGGTCTAAAAAGTAAAATGATCTTACAGGTGCACGACGAATTAATATTCGATGCCCATCATAGCGAAGTAAAAGTTCTTACCGATCTGGTCATCGATGGAATGCAAACTGCTATGCCTCTGCCCAATGCAGTACCGGTAATTGCTGAATGTGGATCAGGACCAAATTGGCTGGCGGCTCATTGATCGATCCTTCTTCCTCCACCGCCTCCGCCACCCATCCCCATAGGACGAGCCGGGCGCATGGCAGGTACGATCTGGTCTTTCCAAATTGTAAATTGTTCGGCCGTGAGAACGGCCTTTATGATCTCTTCTTGCGCATCGCTATATTTTTTCATCTCTTCGCGCAGGGCTTCCGGGTCGGGTCTTTCTCCGGCCATAGCGGCTTCTCTGATCTCTAGCATGCGTGAATCCTGTTTCTTATAGAGTACGGTAAGGGCCGTATCGATTAATGCAAGTCTTACCGGGTCTAGCTTAAAGGCGCTGTCTAATTTTTGATGAATCACCGCCACGCGCTCAGCGGGGGTTCTTCGCTGAAAACCGCCTCCACCGCCGGGGGGTTGCGCCTGAAGGGCCGTAAGCGAGAAAATGGTGAGCGATAAAAAAAACAAAAGCTTCTTCATAGTGGTAGATTTTAGGAGCAATAATTGCGACAACTAAACTAACTTGCGCTATCTAATATAGTACTATTATGGAATATGGCAAGTTAGTGGCCGTAACAGGGCTTCCCGGACTTTTTGAACTGATGAGCAGTAAGTCAGATGGCGGAATCGTTCGCTCGCTCGACGATAAGAGCACCAAGTTTGTCTCTACTCGTATTCACCAGTTTTCGCATCTGGAGAGTATCGAGGTCTATACCATTCGCGACAATGTGAATCTGATCGATGTATTCCATGCCATGGAAAAAGCGACCGCCTCGCTACCTGACGAGAAAGATGCAACCGCCATTAAAAAGTATTTTGAGCAGGTATTTCCCGATATGGATCACGAGCGTGTCTACGATAGTGATCGTAAAAAAATGATCAAGTGGTTCTCTCTTTTAAAAAAACACGCTATTCCGCTGGTCTTATCTGAGTCGGTAGAGGATCCATCTGCGCAAGACGAGCCTGCGCAGGGGTAATAGTCCCGCCAAACTATCTCTAGTGAGACTCCATCTGATGTCCACTAGTATTACAACGTTTCTTATGTCATACAGTGCTGCTATAGAAAAACGCCCCCGCCACTTCTTACCCGAAGCGTTTGTGATCAGTGATTGGGAGTCGCTGGCTCCTTATTTTACGGCACTCGAAAACCGCTCTATTGCCAGTGTGAGCGAGCTGGAGCAGTGGCTGCTTGATGCCAGCGAACTAGAAGCGGTAATAAGCGAAGAAGCTTGTTGGCGTCAGATCAAAATGACCTGTGATACAGAAAATAAAGCACTCGAGGAATCGTTCAATTATTTTATGCTCGAGCTACAGCCGCGCATACAGCCATGGTCGGATAAACTCAATCGAAAGCTGTTGGCTTGTCCTTTCGTAGGGCAATTGCCTGCCGCATTATACGCGCCCTTTCTTCGTAATATTCGTAAGCAGATCGATCTGTATCGAGAGAACAATGTGCCGATTCAGGCCGAGATCAGCGTGCTGCAGCAGCAATTCGGGGTCATAGCCGCTAAGATGACTATTACCGTAAAAGGCAAAGAATATACCTTGCAACAAGCAGCTAAGTTCTTAGAAGACGAAGATCGAAACTTACGCGAGCAGGTATACCGGCAAATAGCCGAGCGTCGCTATCAAGACCGAGAAGCCCTCGATGGGTTGTTCGATCAACTGCTTCAAAAAAGAAACCAGCTGGCCCTTAATGCCGGTATGGATAATTACCGTGCGTATCGATTTTTAGAATTAGGAAGATTTGATTATGACCATGTAATGTGCGAACAGTTTCACCAGGCGGTAAAAGAGGAGGTGATGCCGCTGGTCAACGAGATTTTTGCAAAAAAGAAAGAACGATTGGGAGTAAACACGTTACGTCCCTGGGATATAGAGGCAGAGCCGGCGGGTACCAAACCCCTGCGACCTTTTACGAACGGAGAAGAGTTGACCGAAAAATCCATTGCCTGTCTGCGGCGACTGCATCCGTTTTTTGGAGACTGCATTGCTACCATGCGACGCATGCAACGACTAGACTTGGAAAGCCGTAAGGGTAAAGCGCCGGGAGGCTATAACTGCCCATTGGCCGAAACGGGTGCTCCTTTCATCTTCATGAATGCAGCCGGTACCCTCGATGATGTTACTACCATGGTACACGAAGGAGGTCATGCCGTTCATTCTTTTCTTACTCATCCACTCCCGCTAAATGGATTTAAGGAGTATCCTACCGAGATCGCAGAAATAGCCAGTATGTCGATGGAATTATTTACCATGGATTATTGGGATAGTTTTTTTAGTGATGCTTCCGAATGGCAACGGGCCAAAGAGCAGCAGCTCGAACGCGTAATCACGATCTTTCCATGGATCGCTACCATCGATAAATTTCAGCACTGGATCTATACGCATCCCCAGCATAGTATAGCAGAGCGTAACCAGGTTTGGCTCTCTATTTTAAATGAGTACAGTTCTTCGGTTATTGACTTCGACGGGCTCGAGCTCTATCGCTCTTACCAGTGGCAACGGCAGTTACATCTTTTCGAAGTGCCTTTTTATTATATCGAATATGGTATTGCGCAGTTAGGGGCCATTGGGCTTTGGCAGCAGTATCATCAAGATCCCCGTCAGGCTCTTGATAATTATATAAAGGCGCTTTCGTTAGGCGGTACCAAAACACTTCCTGAACTATTTGCTGCAGCGGGTCTTCCCTTTGATTTTTCGGCTGGGCGTATTCGTACGTTGATGCAATTTGTGCAAGCTTGCTGGAAACAGGCGAGACAATCGTGAGCGTATACCTGATTTTTTCTGAAACTTCTTAATCGATGGTCTTTACGACCTCATTGAATGAGACTCTGTTACGAGGGCCCCATACGCCTTGTTCGGTTCCCTTGCCCACGCCAACGATCATATTAATCTCAGCACCACGAGGGAGGTTCAATGCTTTTTTTACACGAACGGCATCGAATCCTTCCATAGGGCAGCTATCAAAATCAGCCGCTGCGATCGAGAGCATAAAATTCTCAGCAGCCAGTGCGCAAGATTTGTGCACGGTAATGCGCTGATCGGCCTTGCCGCCAAATCGCATAAAGGGTTTTTGTAATCCACCGAAAAAACTGATGGCTCTTCTTATCAGTGTTAAAAAGCCGAGCCAGTCACTGGCATAGGCGAGCGGCATTAACTTTTTATAGTAATCCAGCCCTCTTTTTTGTAGCTTATTGGGCTCACCGGGAATGCCCTCCTTAATGCGATCGTAATTCCAGCGGGCCCTTTTTTTCCAAAGGTCTGCTCGGGTTACAAATACCACCAACTGTTGAGCGGTGGTAGCGGCTCCCTGTCCGAGGCAATACGCAGCCATCTTCTTTTTTTCTTCGGCCGATCGTATCCAATAAAACTCCCAGCACTGCATATTGCTGCTATTGGGTGCAAGGATGGCATGTTGCAGTGCCGTCTCGATGACCGCATCGGGTACTGGTATATCAGGATTAAATTTTCTGTTGGATCGCCTTCTGTTAACGATCGAATTAAAAAGGCCTTGTTTATTATCCATGTTATTGTTGATGTGGATGCAAAGGTCACTAAACATCCTGTTTATTCCTATTATTTATGATACAACAAAAAAAAGGCTGCCCTGTTCGGACAGCCTTAACGATTTTGAGGGGATATAATTAGTAGCCTGAATTTTGTGCAATGATTCCACCGCTCGTCAGTACTTCACGTTGTGGAATTGGCCATAGCGATCTAAATGACTCCGATATGCCAAGGGCGCTATAGTTATTGTATCGGCGTAGGTCAAACCAGCGATGTCCTTCGTGGGCTAACTCAATTCTTCTTTCTCGCTGAATGGCAAGAATCAAATCGGCCGTCGTGGCAGCAGTGGTTGCAGGCAGCCCCGCACGTGTTCTAATTACATTCAAATCGGCCTGAGCGCCTGCAATATTACTTGGTGTTTTTCTGGCACGAGCTTCAGCACGAATCAAATACAATTCTGCTAGGCGAATAAGAATAATATTATCATCACCTGCAGTACGAGAGAACTTTCTTGTTTTGTTAGCAGGAATGCCGGGGGCTGCAACAGTTACGTTGATGTCACGACGCAAATCGCCAGCTTCATGTGCTAAAGCAAGAGAAGAAGATGAAGTAATTTCATTACGACCTCCATTTGCACCGGGGTAGTAGTAGAATGCGCCAGAATTTCCATCATCAGCAAAATACTGTAATTCCCAAATGCTTTCTGGGCGAATATTTTTTGAAAGCCAGAGGTTAGCATAGTCAACCCCGGCAATCAGGCCACCATTGGGTTGTGCAGCAAATTGGCTGATTACAGTAGTAGCCATTGTTTCTGCATCTGCCCATTGCTCGCGGTAGAGTTGTACCCTTGCTCTCATGGCGGTAACTGCATTTCTGGTCAAGCGGCCGGTAGCTGCAGTTGCGGGCACATTGAGGATTGCAAAATCAAGATCGGCAAGAATTTGTGTATAGATATCTGCCTCTGTTGCACGTGCTTTGGGAGCCCCATCGGCTGGGGAGAGAGTAGGTAGTGTAAATAAAGGAACACCAACACCTCCTGGCTTTCCGTATCCACCTGTTGTACCCCCAAAGAAGCGTAATAAGTCGAAATAGGCAATGGCACGCAGCGCTCTAGCCTCTCCGATGGCTGCTATTTTGTTAAAAGCAGGATCATTTAACTTTTCAGCTTGTACAATTACTGTGTTAGCACGATTGATGGTATTATAGATCCTATTCCACATTGTTCCAATATTGGTGTTGTCGGCCAGCAATTGCTTATTAGCAATTTGAGCGAATGTGGGAAAAGTACCGGTATGGCTCAGATTATCAGCATAAAGATCAGCATAGATCCATATGGCTAATCCGTAGTGGTCACCACTCTGAAAGCCATCATAAATACCCAAAAGGCCTGCTTCTACACCCGTACGGGTGGAGAAAGCCGTCTCAGGACTTAGAGAAGCTTGTGGTTGCTGATCTAGCACTTTCGAGCAGGAAACTATTGAAACCATGCCGACAGCAAGCAGTAAAAATTTTAACTTATTCATACTTGATGATTTTTACGTTTAAAGGGTAATGTTTACGCCAAAGCTGAAGGTTCTAGCTTGGGGAAAAGTTAAAAAGTCAGTTCCTGGCGCAGTATTAGTAATACTGAATGTGCTTACTTCGGGGTCAAAGCCTTGGTATTTTGTCCATGTTTTGAGATTTTCTGCCTGGACAAAGAATTTAGATTTTCCAACCTGGTAAGACAGCACGATATTCTTGAGTCGAACAAAAGAACCATCCTCTACCCAGCGAGTAGATACACGGCGATTATTACTAGGGTCACCATAAACGGCACGTGGCATTGTGGTGCTGGGTTTTGCAGGAGTCCAGCGATTCATTATACTAGCTGCTTGTCCAAACACGCCATTCATTCCTTCTGTAAAAGAACGCGTGTTATTGTATACTTCGTTCCCTTGAACAAATTGTACAAATACGTTCAATGAGAAATTTTTGTACGAGAAATTATTGGTGAGTCCACCAAACCAATCAGGTACTGCGCTACCAATAATTTGCTGGTCATCGGTGGTAATACGGCCATCCTTGTTTAGGTCAGCAAACTCAATATCGCCGGGGCGCGTAGCGGCTGAGTGAGTAGGGGCCGCCGCAATTTGAGCTGCCGTCTGAAAAATTCCTTTTACAACAAATCCGCGAAAAGAACCTAAATCTTGGCCTTGTTCTACCCAGCTGGCAAAGCCGGAGGCAAAGGGTACCCCATTAAACAGTGTAATCACTTTGTTATCGGGGAAGGTGATATTGAAATTAGTGTTCCATGAAAATTCTTTGGTGCGAACCACATCGCCATTGATAGATAGCTCGACCCCTTTATTTTGTAGTTGTCCTATATTCTCCGTTACAGAGGTAAAGCCGGAGGCCCCTACAAGAGGTTTAGCGAGTAATAAGTTGTTAGTATTCTTAACGTAGTACTCTGCGGTAACGTTGATTTTCTTGAACAACTGAAATTCTAAGGCAATGTCAGTTTGTTCTGCTTCTTCCCAGCCGAGATTAGGATTACCTAATTGTGTGGGAGCAAGACCAGCGCCTTGAATGTAGTTGGCGCCGACACCTACCAAGGGGAGTGAGGCAAAGTCTGCAATATTTGCATTACCTGCCTTACCATAGCTGGCACGAATCTTTAGGTCACTCAAGAACTTAACATTAGAGAGGAAACTTTCTTCTTTTAATCTCCAGGCCCCTGAAATAGAGGGGAATGTTCCCCAGCGACGGTTAGCTCCAAAACGAGAAGAACCATCACGGCGCAAACTTGCACTAAACAAATAGCGACCTTTATAGGCATAGTTAATACGACCAATATATCCGGTTAATCCCCAAGAAGATCCGGAGGAGCTTGCCTGTACACGTACCGAACCAGCTGAAATTCTTCTTATCTGGTTTCCAGGAAAGTTTTGGGCTTGCCCGAGGATGGATTCATAGTCAGATTCTTGGTAAGAAGCCACACCCGTAAAGGCAATGTCGTGCTGGCCCACACTTTTCTTATAAGTCAAGATATTCTCATAGATCCAGTTGAGATCTTGCGTATATCCCTCAGTTCCATCACCACGTACACCCGCACCCTGCACGTGTGTACTGGGGATATAGTACTGCTCTCTAAAATTCAGGTAATCAACACTGAATTGTGAACGAAAGTTTAGGTCTTTAAAGAGTTGGTAATCGATACCGATGTTAGCCAAAATACGATTGTTGCGCACAGCATTTGTTACCTCATATGCATTGGCAAGGGGATTTTCGATAGAGGCATTGGGGTCTCTCCCGTATGTTCCATTAGTGTTGTAGGCGGGAATGTGTGATCCTAACAAGATAGAGGTACTAACAACTCCGTAGATAGTATTATCATTACGAAGACGATTGCTTTCTGAACGGCTAAGGGCTATACCGCCAGACAATTTTAGTTTATCGGTAATGGTATTATCCAGGTTGATTCGAAAATTATAGCGCTTAAAGTTAGAGTTGATTACAATACCATTCTGATCGAATGTGCCTCCGGAAATAAAGAATCGAGTTTTATCGTTTCCACCTTGCGCGTTGATATCTATACTTTTTATTGAAGCCTGACGGAAGATCAGATCTTGCCAATTTGTGGTAGGATAAGTGCTTGGGGCGTTGTCAAGGCCCACTAATCGTAACGATGGGTTTGAGGGAAGGGCAGTAGGGCCTAATCTTTCCCTAACTCCCTCTTGTATCAGTTCTACATATTGGGGGCCGGTTGCAACGGGGATATTGTTATAAGCATCTGATATTCCATAAAAGGTATTGACGCTTACTTTTGTCTTTTTATTAGCTCCTCTTTTGGTTGTAATGAGCACAACACCATTGGCCGCACGGCTACCGTAGATCGCAACGGCTGCGGCATCTTTTAAAACCTCGTACGATTCAACCTCGTTGGGGTTAATATCGGCTAAAGAATTGAGGGTTTGGCCCCCTACTCCAATTTGGGAATAGCTACCAATGTTAAGAGGTATGCCATCTACTACGTAAAGAGGCTGTGAGCTGGCATTGATCGATCCGGTTCCACGAATATTTACATTAAGACTTGCGCCCGGAGTTCCTGAACTTTGGGTTACAGAGACACCGGCCACTTGCCCTCTCAACGCTTGGTCTGGTCCTTGAATTGGGCGGTTTTGTAAATCTGCCGCTTTTACCTGTGCAACTGATCCTGTCAGGTATTTTTTTTGCGTTGCGTACCGTATCCTATCACCACTACTTCAGAGATGGTCTTCTCTTCGGAGACAAGGGCGATAGAAAAAATTGATTGGTTACCAATGGGTACTTCCTGAGAAGTAAAATTAACAGAAGATAGTACCAATGTCTTGGCGCCAGTAGGTAATGTTAAACTAAACGCACCATCCTTATCGGTAGTAGTACCAAAATTGGTACCTTTTACGACAACGGAAACTCCTGTTAGAGGAGACCCATCTTTTTCGTCAGTTACCTTTCCTTTCACGACTTTCCCTTGCGCGAAAATCTGTGAAGCACTGATGGAAACGCACATCAGGAGTAGCAACAGTTTTCTCATGCTGATTAAAATTTAAAATTTATTAAAACACTAATTATTGAAAACGAACTAATTAAAGCAGAGCTAGTTTTGTTATATGTGTAGGCCATCAACCTTGACGAACTACAGCCTGGCAAAATTCAGCAATTATTAACAACTAAAGAGAAATTTGGTCGAAAAATTGCTGCATGTTCGCTTAGGGGAAATGAGTAAGAATAGTTTTTGCAAAATGTTTTAAATCAACGTATTACAGATATTTTTGCCTATTATGCCTCGATTTTACCTTTTTTTGACACAAAACACCCCTCCCGAAACTACCCCTCGTGCAGCCGAAAAACCCCCAAAAGACTCTCTGATTTCCTGGATACCTTTACCTGCTTTAAGAGCCCCAATCCACTACTTTTTATGAAAAAACAATCCCTGTTGCTGATCGGCCTGCTCTTCGCGCTTCGTTTGATGGCCCAACCCGACCCTGCTACACTGCTTCCTTTTGACGCCAACGTGATCAAGGGTAAGCTAAGCAATGGACTTACTTATTTTATACGCGAGAATAAAAAACCCGAAAAGAAGGTCGAGTTGAGACTGGTCGTAAAAGTGGGCTCCATTATGGAAGATGACGACCAACAAGGGTTGGCGCATATGGCCGAGCACATGGCCTTTAATGGCACGCGCAATTTTAAGAAGAACGACATTGTTTCGTATTTACAAAATATCGGCGTTGAATTCGGTAATGACCTGAACGCTTACACCAGTTTTGATGAAACGGTCTATATACTTCCTATTCCTTCCGATCAACCCGGTAATCTCGAAAAAGGATTTCAGATCTTAGAAGATTGGGCCCACCAGGTTACTTATCTCGATGAGGATATCAACAGTGAACGCGCCATTATTTTAGAAGAAAGCCGATTAGGAAAAAGCGGTGACGAGCGGATGTTCAAAAAAGTATATCCTGAATTATTTAAAGGATCTAAATACGCTACTCGATTGCCTATTGGGGTCGATAGCATTATTCAGCATTTCCCTACCGATGCCATTCGTCGGTTTTATAAAGACTGGTACAGACCCGATCTAATGGCAGTCGTTGTGGTGGGCGATATCTCTAAAGAAGAAGCACTTCGCTATATCAACAAACATTTTAACGGACTTGCCATGCCTGCAACAGTTCGCGAGCGAAGCTATGCGGCCGTACCTCCTTATGCGACTAGCAAGGCCATGGTGGTAACAGACAAAGAGGCTACCGGCTATGAGTTTAGTATCAATTTTCCGGCCCGCTCCATTTCGCCCAGCCGTACGGTGGTCGAATACAGAAGCGATCTGATTAGAAATATCTATGTTTCTATTCTCAATAATCGGTTTAGAGAATTGACTCAAAAAGCCGATCCGCCATTTGTGTTTGCGGGAGCCGGCTTTAATAGCTATGCGAAATTTCATGAGTCGTTTAGCATAAATGGCGCTACCGGTACGCAAGATGTCAGTAAGGGAATCAATGCTTCGCTACTAGAGATCGAGCGTGTAAAACGATTTGGTTTTACAGAAGCAGAGCTGGAGCGCGCCAAGAAAAATATACTGTCCAATTACGAGCGACTTTGGAATAACCGCGATAAGACCGAATCGGCCAACTACGCCGATGAGTACATTCGTCATTTTACCGATCAAGAGGCGGTTCCAGGCATCGACACCGAGTTCGCGTATGTAAAGTCGATGTTGCCAGGTATAAAACTTGCCGAGGTCAATGCACTTACCGATCTCTATCGCAATAACCAGCATTTGTTCTCTTATGTTACTGGTCCTGAAAAAGAAGATAAACAATTACTTCCTACGGAGTCTGCTCTATTGTCGATGGTCAGCACTTCTCGCGCCACCGATGTCAGCATTACGCCTTACGAAGAAAAGGCGATAGCTTCTAGTTTGCTTCGGGGGGCGCCTCGCTCCGGTAAGGTAGTGAGCAGTAAAAAGAATCCTACACTGGGCACCACCGAACTGGTGTTATCGAACGGGGTTACGGTTACGCTTAAGTCTACTGATTTTAAAAACGACCAGATCTTACTTTCGGCTACGCGCTATGGCGGCCTTAGTAATTACGAGTTAAAAGATAAGTTCAGCGCCGAGAACGCGGCCATGATGGTGGGTGCGATGGGTTACGGTGAATTTAGCCCTACCGATATGCGTAAAGCCATGGCCGGAAAATCGGTGAGTCTGAATCCCTCTATTGCGCAGTATACATCTGGCTTTTCCGGGAACAGCAGCAAAAAAGATCTCGAAACCCTGTTTCAATTATTGCATCTGGCCGTACTGGAGCCTCGCAAAGACAGTGCGCTCTACCGCTCGGTGATTACACGCAACAAAGCACAGGTGGCCATGCTGAGCGCCAACCCACAGATCGCTTTTATCGACACCCTTTATAAAGTTTTATACGAGAACAATCCGCTTGCTCCTACTGCTGTTCCAAAGGCAGAGAACTTTGATAAGATCGATCTCGATCGGTCACTGGCCATCTACCGCGAACGGTTAGGTAACGTTGCCGGCTTGCATATGGTGATCGTAGGAAGCTTCGACGAAAAAGAAATGATGGCATTGCTCGAAGCATATGTAGCTGGTCTACCTGCCACTGGTAAAGCATCGTTTACTGACAATAAGATTCGACCCTTTAGTGGTGTCAATAACTTTCGCTATAAAAAAGGCAAAGACGACAAGAGTTTGATCTTGGGCATCTATCATGGTGAGGTCCCTTATTCGGAGGCTACGGCATTGCAACTGGCCGGGCTTAGCGAGGTGATGAACATTACCATTATCGAAGAAATGAGAGAGAAGATACAAGGGATCTATGGGGGCGGTACCAATATCGATGTGACCAAACTTCCGGTGGGGAGTTATCAATTTGTATTGCAGCTTCCGTGCGGACCCGCCAAAGTAGATACGTTGGTCAGCACTTTTAATGCGCAGCTACAATCACTTGCCACCAATGGGGTTGATACCAGTTACATCTTTAAGGTCAAGAAAGCATGGATCGAAAAACATCGCGAAGACATCAAGAAAAATGAATTCTGGTTAGGGGCTCTTCAAGACATTCATCTGGGAGAACGATCTGCAGAGTACGTTGTCAATGCCGAAAAGTATTACAATGGGTTTTCTGTGGCGGATGTAAAAAAGGCGGCTGCTATTTTACAGAAATCAAAAGGTCGTATGCTGGCCATTCAAATGCCGGAGGCCCCTAAGGCAACGAGTCCCGAAAAATCGGATAAAAAGGGATTTTAGTTGTAATATAGTTGCATGAATGGTTCAACCACTGCCAAAGGGCTGGCCGGTATTATTGCAGCTTCTTCTGTAGGTACCCTCATTGAATGGTACGACTTCTACATCTTTGGAAGTTTGGCCGTCGTGATCGCTACCAAGTTTTTCCCGCAGGGAGATCCTACGGTGGCCTTGCTTTCTACATTGGCCACTTTTGGTGCCGGCTTTGTAGTACGCCCCTTTGGGGCCATCGTCTTTGGTCGATTAGGAGATCTGGCCGGTCGAAAGTTTACTTTTTTACTGACGTTAGTGCTCATGGGGCTTTCGACATTCGCCATTGGTTGTGTACCGGGCTATGCGACCATTGGATATTGGGCGCCGGTTCTTGTATTAGTATTACGTTTATTGCAAGGTCTTGCTCTTGGAGGCGAGTATGGCGGCGCTGCTACGTATGTGGCAGAGCATGCCCCGGCTACCGCGAGAGGATTTTGGACCTCGTGGATACAAACCACGGCTACTATTGGATTGTTTCTTTCATTGGGCGTTATCATTACCGTAAAGCAATCGATGACTGCCGATGATTTTACCGAATGGGGTTGGCGTATTCCTTTTTGGATCTCGATCGTAATGGTAGGCGTTTCTATTATTATCCGGTTGCGCATGCAGGAGTCTCCTATATTTGCGCGCCTGAAAGAGTCGGGACAACTCTCTGCCAATCCGCTGCGTGAAAGTTTTGGCAAAAAGCTCAACTTAAAATTTGTATTACTGGCATTGTTTGGTGCTACCATGGGGCAGGGGGTAGTCTGGTATACCGGACAATTCTACGCGCTAAGTTTTATTCAAAACACCCTGCATGTAGAGTTGGCACAGGCCAGTCAATTAATTATGTGGGCACTTTTATTGGGCACTCCTTTCTTTATTTTCTTTGGATGGCTCTCTGATAAGATCGGCAGAAAATGGATCATGCTGTCGGGAATGTTGCTAGCCGTCATTTTGTATCGACCCCTATATACCGCCATGTACGAAGTAGGAACCTCCGGTGAACACACCGTGGTAGCAGTCAAGGGTACCGTTCAAACTATTTTACTCTCTGCGAATGGATTTTGGCAACTGGTGGGATTGGTCTTTATACAAGTGGTGCTGGTCGCTATGGTCTATGGTCCAATCGCCGCTTTCTTGGTCGAGCTATTTCCCACCAGGATTCGCTACACGTCTATGTCGCTACCTTATCATGTCGGTAACGGCATTTTTGGGGGTATGCTTCCGCTCGTGGCTACGTACTTGACGAGTCGGGCCGCTCTTGCCAACGAAGTAGCCTCTCAAGCCGGCCTACCTCTTTCTTACGATAAACCTTATCTCGAAGGTCTTTGGTACCCCATGGTCGTAGCCGCAGTTTGTTTTGTGATCGGCGCTTTGTTCATTGACGGCAAAGACAACCGGATCGATGATTAAATTGCTATAGTTTTGCAGCTATGAATCAATGGCTCGAACGATATCTGCAAGTACTCGAACGCGTGGGCAGTCGGTACTTTATAATTGCCGGGTTGGCCTTTTTGCTTTTTTATGTGCTCTTACGATCTCGAATCGCCCCCAAAAAAATTCAACGAGCTTTTCCTGCGATCAGCGATTATCGTCGAGAGATCTTTTACTCGGTAGGCACTATTCTGATCTTTGGCTTGATTCCTCTGCTACTCATCTTTAACCCAACCGTTCGGCCGTACACCACGTTGTACAATACGATCGCAGAACGAGGCTGGTGGTACTACGTCGGGACCTTTCCGATTATGTTTCTGATGCATGACACCTATTTTTATTGGACACATCGACTTATGCATCATCCTCGCTTATTTCGATATTTTCATTTGGTGCATCACCAGTCTACCAACCCGTCCCCTTGGGCGGCCTATGCGTTTCATCCGCTCGAAGCGATCGTAGAGGTAGGCATATTCGCCGTTTTTCTTTTTACCATTCCGGTACATACCACGCACATCATTCTCTTTTTTCTTTTGTCGGTCATTTATAATGTATATGGCCATCTGGGCTGGGAGCTGTACCCTCGGGGATTTAATACCCATTTTATTGGTCGCTGGATCAATACCTCGGTCAGTCATAATCAGCACCATAAATATTTTAAAGGCAACTACGGGCTTTATTTTCTATTTTGGGATCGCTGGATGAAGACGCTTCGGGTAGAATACGATGATGCCTTTGAAAAGACCACCACTCTTTCGGCAACCAACCTCAGTAACTGAGAAAATAGTAATTCATGCCCCTTCCTTTATATAAAGAGCAGTTCTTACTTCGCCCCGACATTACTTTTCTGAATTTCGGATCGTTCGGGGCTTGCCCTCGTCCTGTCTTTGAGCAGTATCAACAATTTCAATTGGAGTTGGAGCAAGGGCCGATACAATTTATGACCAATACCGGGTGGCAGTATGTCGCTACTGCCCGAAAGGCCCTCGGCGAATATCTGGATGCCGATGCCGACGATCTGGTATTCGTTACCAATCCTTCGTATGCCGTTAATATTATTGCCAAGAGTTTTGCATTACGAACCGGAGACGAGGTATTGACGACGAATTTAGAGTACGGGGCTTGCGATCGCACGTGGCAATATTATTGCGAAAAGGCGGGAGCGCATTATGTAAGGCAGCCCATACGCTTGCCATTGCAAAGTCAGGACGACTTTGTCGATCAATTGATGACTGGAGTTACCAAAAAGACCAAACTTATTTTTCTCAGTCATATTACCAGCTCTACTGCCATTCGTTTTCCGATAGAGAAGGTTGTAGCCGCGGCTAAGCAGCTTGGTATCATGACATTTGTAGACGGTGCCCATGGTCCGGCGCAGGTGCCCATTAGCTTACGGACGCTCGATGCTGACATTTATACCGGTGCTTGTCATAAATGGATGATGACGCCTAAGGGAAGCAGTTTTCTTTACGTGCGAAGAGAGCACCAACATTTATTCGACCCCTTGATCATTAGTTGGGGTTACAAGTCGGATAAACCTTCTCACTCGTTGTTTTTAGATTATCACCAACAGCAAGGAACGCGCGATCTCTCAGCCTTTTGTTGTATTCCGGCTGCTATCGACTTTATGAAGGAGCATAATTGGGATACGGTTTCTGCGCATTGTAGAAAAATGGTATTAGACAATGCCATGCGATTCTGTAATTTGTTAGCTACAGAACCCTTGCTACCACTCGATGATTTTTTTGTGCGACAATTATTCAGTGTTCCCATTCGAACCAGCGAACCTGAAAAGCTTAAGGCCAGACTTTTTGATGAGTTTAAAATAGAGATACCTATTATGCGGCAAGGCGACCGGGTATTTATTCGCTATTCCATACAGGCCTTTAACCGACAAGAGGATTTGGACAGGTTGGAGGAGGTGCTTACGCAATTGCGTTAACCCGCTCACAGAACTCCACACATTGCGGGGTGACCCCTCCCGCACTATGACTCCATATAGTACACTCCACGGTATTATAGCCCACCAGCATATTGGGGTGGTGGTCCATTTCGTCGGCAATGGCGGCCACCTTGTTGACAAACTCAATGGTCTTTGCATAATCATTGAATCGGAACGGCCTTATGAATTTGCCATCTTTTAAATGCCAGTGCAGCGGAGTATTGATTGAATCATGCTTCATTTATTTGGGAAGATTTATATGGCTCGCTGCCGTTAATTTATAATCCCTTCTAGCGCCATAAAGAACGCATACTTTAAGGCCAGCTCTTTTAGGTAATCGAAGCGACCCGAGGCGCCGCCGTGTCCGGCCTCCATGTTGGTCTTTAAGAGTAGCAAATTATTATCTGTTTTAAGGGTTCGTAGGCGGGCCACCCATTTAGCAGGTTCGAAGTATTGAACCTGACTGTCATGCAGACCCGTAGTGACTAGTAAATGGGGGTAGGCTTTCTTCTCTACATTGTCGTAGGGAGAATAAGACTTCATATAGTCATAGGCTTCTTTGTTG
>Ga0172372_10001137_pt1 | contig 41253 bp, 36 predicted proteins | sample LakKiv5m_2_FD_114544 | JGI IMG/M metagenome (GOLD analysis project Ga0172372, IMG submission 114544) | Freshwater microbial communities from Kabuno Bay, South-Kivu, Congo - kab_092012_9.5m | ecosystem: Environmental > Aquatic > Freshwater > Lake | place: Democratic Republic of the Congo...
ATTGTTGCAGCTTTTGATGAGCGCAGAAAGGTTAATGGCTTACTTACCTTCAATGATCATATGTCAATTGCCGCTAATTTAGTTAAAGAAAGTAAGGAAAAACATAATGATGATATTGGTATCTTAGAGCGAAACAAATTCAAAGTCGTTTTACTAGATGAGTATCAAGATACTTCTTTTAATCAAATAAAGTTTTTATCTAATTTATTTGGAAATAATCATCCAGTAACTGCTGTTGGTGATCCAAACCAAGCGATTTATGGTTGGCGAAGTGCTAGCTCTGAAACCTTGGATGCCTTCTCTCAATCATTTAATAGCAAAGCTACTAGATATACATTGTTAACAACCTGGCGAAATGATGAAGCAATACTGAATCTGGCTAATGTAATAATCGATACCATCTCTACACATAGTAATGCGGAAAAATTAGATGTTAGGCCAAATGCTAAAACTGGTGAGGTTTTATGTGGGGTGTATGAAACTGCGGCCCAAGAGGGTAAAGCGATTGCCGAATACTTTGCAAAGTACTGGTTTGATAAAAAACGAGCAGATCAATCCAATAATGAGAAAAGTACCTTTGCAGTTTTAGTACGAAATAGATCGCAAATTGATTTAATTCAAAGTGCATTTACCGAATTAGATATTCCAACTGATATACCTGGAGTCGGCGGGTTGATTCACACAGCAGAGGTGGCCGACATAATTGCACTTCTGCGAACACTTACTATGCCAGATTCTGGTACAGCTTTAATGCGTCTACTTACTGGGCCACACCTTGCACTTGGAGCAAGGGATTTAATGGCGCTAGGAGCCTTTACCAAATCATTTGCTAAATCAAATGATTACTCAAGATCTAAGCAATTAAAGCAAGCACTTGAAGAAAATATTGAAATGGTGGCAACTGCAGATGAGTTTGCCGCTGGCTCAATAATTGAGTCATTAGAACAACTCTTGATTTTTAAGCAAAGTGAAATTGAAAAATACAGCGCAACACCTACCTTTACTCAAGATGGTCTTGAACGGTTACGAAAGTTTGCACTCTCACTTAGATCATTAAGGCGAGGCTTAAATGGCTCAATTACTGATGCAATTATTGAGGTTGAGCAATTTCTTAATCTAGATAGTGAAGTCTTAGTTAGAGATGGTTGGCAAAGTGGCAGAAAAAATCTAGATCGATTCTTAGATGAAGCGGCAAGATTTCAAAAAAACGGTGGCAGCCTAATTGGCTTTTTGCAATGGCTAAAAATTGCAGAAGAGGCTGAGGGTGGCTTAAAACCTGCAGAGGTAGATGTTAGAAGTGATGCTGTTCAGATTTTAACTATTCATGCTGCAAAAGGTGCAGAGTGGGATTATGTAGCAATTCCAGGTCTGGCTGCGAAAAGTTTTCCCAGTGTTGGCAAAAAATCTGATAACTGGATATCAAATGCTGGATCGATTCCAGTCAGTATGCGTGGCGATTTTGACCAACTACCAAGTATTTCATTTGAGAATTTTTCAGACAATAAATCATTAAAGGCAGGACTAGATAGATTTTCTGATCAATGGAAATCTCGTAAACATTTAGAAGAGATGCGATTAGCATATGTTGCAATAACCCGAGCAAAACAGGGATTGATCTGCACTACTTCACATTTTAGAAATGGTGATAAGCCAGTTGCTCCTAGCACTTTATTTGAAATTTTCGCAGGAGCTATAAAAGAAATAACAGGTGGATTACTATTAAACGATACTCCAATTCCAATTGGTATTAATCCACTAAAAGAAAATCCAATACTAGGTATTTGGCCAAAACAAAGTTCGCAGGTAGAAAAAATCCGCGAGATTGCAGATTTAACTAATCAATCTAAGGAGTTAGATGTTAAATCAGCTTTAGTAAAAGCAAATAGTGATGAGGAAAGATCTATTTTATTAGATATGCAGGCGATAATTAATGAAATAAAGAATAAGTCAGATTATCTAACAGTCACACTACCTAATCGGCTATCAGTATCTACGCTTCTTTATCTAGCAAAAGAGCCAGAGGAGTTAGCAATAAGAATTCGACGTCCTATGCCAAACCATGTCGATAAGTATGCGCGCCAAGGAACTGAGTTCCACCTATGGCTTGAGAATCATTTTAAACACCCAGCATTAATCTCAATGGATGATTTGTTTAATCAAAGTTCAACAAAACTTGAGAAAGAAAATGATGCGCCACTTGAAAAGCTACAAACTGCCTGGCTAGCTAGTGATTGGGCGCTAAAGGCCCCAATTGATATCGAGGTTGGCTTTGAAACCATGATCGATCAAACTTTGATTAGAGGCAGAATTGATGCTGTTTATAAAACCGGGCCTTATCAGTATGAGGTCATAGATTGGAAGACTGGCAAAGTTAAAGATGGGGCTGACTTAGAAAATGCTGCTATTCAACTTGCTATGTATAGATTAGCTTACGCAAAATTAAAGTCAGTGCCTGTTACAAATGTAAGTGCAGCATTTCACTACGTATCTGATAATCAAACCGTAAGACCTGCTGATATTTTAGATGAATTAGATTTGAAATCATTAATTTCAAAAGTTCCTATTGAAATCTGATTTCAACTCCAATTGGAGAATGATCAGAGATTTCAAGCTTTGAGTTATTCTCAATTAAAGTAGCAGAAATCTGACCAGATTTTACCGAGCTACTTCTAGTCATAATGTAATCAAACTGAATTTTCTCACCCCAGCTCGGGTATGTTGGAATTTTGGCCAGGGATTCAAAACCACTCAATTTAGATGGGATATTCGCCGGTAGATTTAGATCTCCAGTTAAAATCTTTTCACCAGGCAGCTTTTTTAAAAATGAGCTAAGCCGGTTTAATTGGAAGATGTTAACTCCAGGAACAAAGGATAGGTGAGTAGTGGCGATCGTTAGACCATTTTCTAACTGCGCTATTAATGCAACTCTAGGTTCATCTTTAACGTAAATGAATCTTGCTCCTTTGCCATTATCTTTTGGAATTAGCAGTGGCATGCCAATTATTGACCTACCTAATTTTTTAACACTTAGTTTTATAATTTTTTGATTTGTTGCTATTCCAATCCCATAACTTTTCGACTCTGAAATATCACTATTCTCAGTAATAATGGATTGTTCTAAGTTTTTAACTTTTTTCCAGCTTTCACCAGGAGTACCAAATATTGCAGGAAGATAAGCCCAATACTTAAGTCCAGAATTTTCAGCTATTACTTTGGTTTGATTTAAATTATTTGATCTAGGTTGTAAATAATCGACCTCTTGAATTGATATGAAATCTGGTTGGTAATTTGCGGCCATCTGAGTAGTCGCAGAGATTAATGTATGAGTCCACTCCTGGTTTGGCACAGGTGGGATTGCTTGACCATGTAATAGATTCCATGAGATAACTCGCAGGCAATGAGCGGGGGCGACAACCATGACGACAGGCTAGTAGGGTCGGCACGTGATGGCGTCAAAGAAACCACTAAAACTTCCATTAGCAGCTGCTGAGGTGGATCGATCTGCCCATCTGCGCAACGACGAGGCTTTCTTAAAGTCGGCATGGCCAACTGCTGAGGTTTTAGTTTTTACAAATGAAAGATTTTCAACAACTGCTGAGCAGTTAAATTTTCATAAAGGTGTTGACCTTGGTTTGTATCAACCTGAAACCGATTATTTTTTGGGAGTAAAAGATAGTAAGACTTTTTTTGTTCGCCACCTTCCGGTTGGGCAGGGCTCAAACTTAGAGCTAAAAACATTACGCGAGGTTGGCGCCTTTTTGCCATCAAGAGATATTGGGTTAGCAGTCCACGCGCAAGGCTTAGCTAATTGGCATCAAAAACATCCAATGTGCTCACAATGTGGTGGTAAAACTATGGCAGCATCTGGTGGCTCAATTAGAAAATGTTTAGTTGATAATAGTGAGCATTATCCAAGAACTGATGGGGCGATAATTGTTTTAGTTAAAGATGATAAGGATCGGATTTTACTAGGACGGCAAAAAGTTTGGCCAAAGAATAGATTCTCTACATTCGCTGGCTTTGTTGAGCCCGGCGAATCATTTGAACATTGTGTCACTAGAGAGGTTTTAGAAGAGGCGGGAGTTGAGTTAACCGATATAAATTATTTGGGATCTCAGCCTTGGCCATTTCCAGCATCACTAATGATTGCATTTGAAGCTATTACTAACACTCCAGATCTTGCAAGACCTGATGGGGATGAGATAGAAGAGCTTCGGTGGTTTTCAAGAGCTGAAATGAAATCCGCCATAATTGATAATTCTTTGATTTTGCCATTAGAAGTTAGTGTTGCTCGCCAAATGATCAAATCTTGGTATGGCGATGGGGCTGAGTCAGATTTAAAAGGTAATGAGTCATGGCGGTAGATAAAGATCAGATATTAACTGGTTTAGATCCAGAGCAGCTTGCAGTTGTTACCGCAATTAGAGGACCAGTTTGTGTAATTGCAGGAGCTGGTACTGGTAAAACCCGTGTAATAACTAATCGAATTGCCTATGCGATTAACTCTTCAGTTACTGATCCAACCAAGGTATTAGCTTTAACTTTTACTGCTCGTGCAGCAGGAGAGATGCGGGCACGATTGCGAGAATTAGGTGTGCCAAATGTAGCCGCACGAACCTTTCACTCAGCTGCCCTAAAGCAACTTCTTTACTTTTGGCCTTACGCATTTGGTGGTCAATTTCCATCTCTACTAACAAGTAAATCTGGATTTATTAGCCAAGCAATTGAACGATCAGGAGTAGCAATCCCAGCCCAAGCAATTGCATTACGGGAGATTGCAAGTGAAATTGAGTGGGCTAAGGTTTTAGAGATCTCACCAGATGATTACTGCCAGCAGGCTGTTGAGAGTAGCCGGTCAGTTAGATTGCCAAATAGTAAAAGCGAGAGTGAAAATTTAGCAATGATCTCCCAAGTTTATGAAGCGTATGAAACGTTAAAGCGCCAAGAGCGAACCTTGGATTTCGAAGATGTTCTACTACTAACAGTTGGAATGCTAGAAGAAGACCGTGGGGTGCGCGAGCGAGTTAGAGATCAGTACCGTTACTTCACTGTGGATGAGTATCAAGATGTTTCTCCACTACAGCAGCGGTTATTAAACTTATGGCTAGGAAACAGAGAAGAGATATGTGTAGTTGGTGATGCTGCCCAGACTATCTACTCATTTGCAGGTGCTACTTCAAACTTTTTACTAAACTTTAAAAATAGGTTTCCAAATGCTCAAACCTTTAGATTATCTACTGGTTATAGGTCAACACCAGAGATTATTAACACGGCAAATCTGATATTGCGTAATGCAGATTTAATATCTGATCATGGCATTGAGCTGCAATCTGCCAATAACCATGGTGAAAAGCCGGCAGTAAATGGCTTTGCATCAGCAGCTGATGAAATTTCCTATGTTGCTGCAGAGGTGTTAGGGCAGATAAATAGCGGGGTTAATTCTTCAGACATTGCGATATTAGCTAGAACAAATGCGCAATTAGACCAGGTTAAATCAGCACTTAATAATCTAAAGATTCCTAGCCAAATTCGATCCGGCGAGAGATTTTTTGAAAGAGTAGATGTTAGAGATGCGATGCGCTTGATTAGAGGGGCATCAGTACTGCCCTCTGAAGTAGGCGATTGGTATGCCGATTTAGTAGCGGTTTTGCAGCCATTTGGAGATGCCGATTATGTAACTGCTTTTTTGCGCCTTGCTAAAAGTATTAAAGATAATGGTGGTGAAAATATGCGCGCCTTTTTACGAGAGATAGAAGATCGAGCTGAGCAAAATAATCCTCCAACTCTGCCAGGTGTAACACTTGCAACCTTACATGCTGCAAAAGGATTGGAATGGGATCACCTATATTTAATTGGGGTCTCAGATGGTGTGTTACCAATGGGTAATGATTTAAATGAGGAGCGGCGATTATTTTATGTGGGGGTAACCCGGGCTAAACAGCGGATTCAAATCACCTACGCCGGTAAGCCCAGCGTATTTTTAGAGCAATTTAATTAAGTTGCGCCAGTACCGCTAGATGCTCTACTCTTTACGACATGGCAAAGTTAATTGATTCAACGACAGCAACTGCATTCGCAGTTGCTGCTAATTCACCTGCCATCAATTCAGCTGCGGCGAAATCTTCATATCGCTCAGACTGGACAAATAAGCGCTCTAATAAGGGTTTCTATACCTTTACATCAGATCGCACCCCTAGGAGCTATATCGGCTAAAGTCGAAATAGAAGCCAAGGGGCCCGCGAATCTAATGATTCGGGGCCCTTTTTCTTTTCTCCAAAACAATAAAAGCCAATAGGCAAGTACTAAAACCAATTCAAGATAACGAAAGGAAAGGTGAGAACGATGACCGTTCTCTTCAGCGAACTACTAATCCCAGGTTGGGCAGAGGGCCCAACTGCAAAAATTGGATTAGGAGATATCACCTGGGCATATGACGATGCGCCAGTAATCTCCTATACCGACTACACCACAAACTCAACTGCAAATTCAACATTTGCTAAGAGCTCAAAGGCCAAGGGTGAGTACAAGCGCGCTGATAATCCTTTTCTACCTGAGATTAAGCAAAGTGTGCAGCCACTAGCCCTACCCTGCCATTCGGCCGATCCCGAACTCTTCTTCAGTGAGAGTGCAGAGGTAGTTGCCCAAGCTAAGGCGCTATGCGGCAGTTGCCCAATGAAGGCAAGGTGTTTAGAGGGTGCACTATCAAGAGCTGAGCCATGTGGCGTCTGGGGCGGTGAGTTATTTGATGAAGGTCAAGTAATTCAAAGCAAGCGACTACCAGGCCGGCCAGCAAAGATTGCAGTTGCTAGCTAATTTTAAAAACAACTGTTAACTAGAAAGGGTTAACAAAAAAGCGGGGATTGGTAAATTACCAATCCCCGCTTTACATTTTGTTTACTCTTACTTACGCCTTACCAAGAATACGATTTACCTTCGTGCCACAAACTGGGCAAATTCCTTGTGCCATGCGGCGACCAGAATCAGAGACCTTTACATGTCCTTCAAAGGAGCGCTTTTCTTTACACTTAACGCAGTAAGCCTCGCCTTTGTACTCTTCAGCCATTTTCCTCCTCCATCTGCCGCACTCTTGGGAGCACACAGGGCAGTCCTGCGTGAGAGTACGAATAGCAAAACCATACCCTCCACACCACGCTCAGCATGGGTTTTCCACGCGTAAAATCCTAAATATTAATCAAGAAAGTGAAAAAATAGGGTAAAACTAGATATTTATTGCCGACATCACGCCAGATCCACCAAATTGGCAACCAATTTCAAACCCTTCTAGAAACGCCTCAGCTCTTGCCAGATCCTCATACCGGTTTAAATAACTTTTAAAAACATCATCATGGCCTGGGATCTGTAGGTGAATTAGCTCATGAAAAATAATGTAATTTAATACAAAACTTGGCGCACCAATTAAACGATCAGAGATTCTGATAGTTCGATCAACTGTGGTGCAAGAACCCCATCTTTCATTCATATTTCGCCAATTAATACTTGCTGGAGTCGCCGTAAAATCTGGCAGATACTTCTTTAGCAATTGAATTCCAATTTCTAGTAACTGCTCATCACCTTTGCGCTCCCTTGCCTCTCTGCGCAATACCATGGCAATCATCTCTGGAATTACCTCAAGCTCCTGGCGCCTACTCATCTTGGCTGGAATATGGATCTCAATAACCCCGGCATGCCGATAGGCACTCATGCTCCGGCGCCTTCGCTGGTTTCGTATTACCTTAAACTCTGGCAAGCCCTCTGGCAGAGCAGCTTCATTCTTCTTTCTACGTTTAGATATTTGAGCAATTGGTGGCAGCAAATCACCAAAGAGGATTTGTTGCTCAAAGTTATCCACCATTACCTCTTTTTATCCACCATAATTAGGTATATCTCCACAGGTTAATCCACAGAGATGATGAAATATTACGCGCTCTGATGCCATGTGGCGGTTTAGGCATACCGATAGATCTTAAGATGAAATTTAATTGGGTGGGAAAAGTAGAAAAATCACAAAAAATATTTAAAAAATACTTCATAAACGCTCATATCAAGTTGATTCTCATCATTTATTAACCTAAGTTAGCGCTACGAAGTCCCCGGATAACCGTTTCATATCTGCAAGGGGAAGGCAGATACGAAATGTGCGGCCGGGGGCTTCGCTTTTTAACTGATTGTTTTAGATAAGGCCAGAAAGATCATCTGGAACTGTAACGCTATCTAAAAATGCTTTTACATCTGCTAAATCTTTAGGCATTGGTAAAAATGCTGGATCTTCCCAACATTTATCTCGGCCATCTGCGCCCCGTAAATTTTTTACCTCATTCCAAAAAGCTGATGCCTCTCGCATTTTTCTTGGGGAAACCTCTAACCCAAGCAAACTTGCAAACAATTGTTGCATTGGTGAGTTTGTTGCTCTTCTACGGCGGGAATTTTCGATTAATGCATTAAAGCTTGGAATCCGCTCACTTGCTACTGCAGAGACAACATGATCAATCCAACCCTCAATTAAAGCCAATGCCATCTCTAATTTAGTTAAAGCCAACTCCTGGGCCGGGGTTTGTTGTGGCGTAAATAAGCCAGAGTTTAAGGCGATGTTAATTGATTGCGGATTATTTATATCAATTTGCCCAGAGGACATTGCTTCTTCAGCTTGGCGGGTAATGGAATCGACATCAATACTTATTCCCTTGCCATATGTTGTTATTGCATCTCTTAAGTAGGTATGAAGCCAGGTGTTTTTCGCAAATAAACGACTAGCTGCAACCTCACGCAGTGCTAAATACAGATTGACTTCAGTTTTTTCAATTCCCAAGCCATCTGACCACTCTTGAATATTTTGTGGAATTAAATGTGGGCCACTTTCTGGCTTAAGTAGTGGGATTGCAACATCGTTAGCGCTAGTTATTGAGTTGGCTAGCAGCCCAACTCCTTGCCCAAGTTGATTTGCTATCAAGGTGCCCATAAAACTTCTTAGTAATTTAGCTACCATCTGCTTCATAGCCTCTTGTTGCTCTGGGGAGTGATCAGATACTCCGGCTAATTCAACAGGAAGTGAGGTGTCTGGGTTTGTGACTACTTTTGCCAGGGCATCAGCCATTCCAGTTGCTAGCGGCTCTATCAGCGACTGCCAACTAGATAATGATTCATCTAGCCAGGTGCCTTTTGACCAAGCGCTATTTGATGGCAAGGTTGATGCCGGAAAGAGTATTTCAGTATCTAGCCAGGTATTAGCAATAGCCAAGGATTGGGCGAGCTGATCTTGATCAGATACGCCAATTGGTAAGTCACCTTTGGTGGCAATAATTTTCCTAGCGATATCACGCAGAACTGAGTGCGTTATTAAATTCTGATTGGTAGTTTTGCTACTAGAGTGCATATTTTCAATAAATGATTTGGCATCGGAAATAGTTTCGGAGTCAATGCCCATTTCTGAGAATTGTTTCAGTAGCGCCTCAAAGTCAGGTTGCCCATCGCCTGGCAAAAAACCAAAACTCATTTATCACTCCTTTATTGTTGGTGCCATTAAAGATATCTGATTATCTGTAACAATTCTGCCATCCTATTTCTTCCCCTTTCAATATGATATTCCTATGAATTCAGCCCCACTCTCAGCATTGGTCTGGTGGGTTATCCCTATTGGGGCAGTTTTTTGCGCGATTTTGTATGGAGTCTGGCTTAGTAAGTACAAGTCTAAGTTTGATAATCAAACCAGTAGATCAGTTAATAAGTTCAAGAATTTTCAAAATACATTTCGGCATAAAAAGTAATTAAAAATGAAATCACTTCTTCCCGTTCCAGCAAAGATTCCAGGTCCAACTAAGTTAGTAGTAGCTGCTCTAATTTTTGCAGCCTTTTTTATTAAATCACCCTATGTGATTCTTTCACCAGGAAATCCGCAAAATATTTTAGGACCTGCAATTACTATCTCGGGCACAAAGATCTATCCGACCACTGGAAAGCTTTCTGTTACCTCAGTGATGGTTACTGATCCTGACTCATATATGACCGGCTTTGATGTTTTATATGCATGGATGAGTGATGAAAGAGCGGTCATGCCAAGAGTTGAGATATATCCCCAAGGGGAAAGTGTTGAAGATTCCATTCGTGCTGGCGTACAAGAGATGACAGATTCTCAAGTCAGCGCTACTGCTGCAGCTCTTGGATACTTAGGATATGAACTAAATTCAAAATTAATAATCAGTCAAGTAAATGAGCAAACTAACGCTTATAAAGTACTTAAAGTAGGCGATGAGGTAATTTCTCTGGATAATATTAAGTATAAATCTCAATCTGAAATTGCCAGAAGTTTAGATGAGAAAAATCCAGGTCAAATAGTAAGTGTCAAAGTATTAAGATCAGGCTCACAGATTATTGAAGAACAAATAAAACTTTCAGCTAGAGAAGATGGATCTGCATATATCGGTATTGGAATCACAAACAAATATGATTTTCCTTTTGAAGTTAAAATTCAACTTAAAGAAACTGGTGGACCAAGTGGTGGATTAATTTTTGCCCTTGGCATTATTGATAAATTAACTGAGCAGGATCTAATTAGATCAAGAAATATTGCCGGCACTGGCACGATTTCAACTAGTGGACAGGTGGGGCCAATCGGAGGAATTGCTGAGAAAATTATTGGTGCTGAGAAGACAGGTGTTCAAGTATTTTTTACACCCGTTCAAAACTGTGCTGAATTAGTAGGTATTGATCAAATTCTCAAAAACAAAGGTCCAAAAGGTATGAAGATTGTGCCGGTCGCCACATTATCTGAGGCGGTATCCATACTGAATATGCCAATTAATGCCCAGTATCCAAGTTGCAAAAGCATTGCCTAGGAGTAGATAAGATCTGCGCATGAGTAATTCAGGCTTTGGTGGTGGCGGCTTTAATCGTAATAACAACCCATTCGGTGGCAGTGGCTTTGGTGGCAATTTTCCTAACCCATTTGCTAATCGAAGCGGTGGTCGAAGGAGAGTTAGTCCATTAACAATTACTTTCATAATTTTGTTTATTTTGGCAAGTATCCTGGTTTCATTAAGTGGTTTCTATGCAGATCTACTTTGGTTTAGATCAGTTGATTATGTGAATGTCTGGCAAACCTCACTGTTTACAAAAGTGTATTTATTTCTGGGTTTTGGTTTTGTAACAGCACTATTTATTAATGCAAATATCTATATTGCCTTTAGAAAACGACCTGTATATGTTCCAGTTGCTGTTGAAGCTGATAACTTAGAGCGTTATCGCTCACAAATTGAACCAATCAAAAAATTGGTTTCTATTGCAATATTTCTAGCAATCTTTTATTTTGCAGGAACAGCCGGCTCAAGGTTTTGGCAACCGTGGCTTTTATTTAGGAACTCAACAGAGTTTGGTGTTGTTGATCCGCAATTCGGCTTAGATGTTTCATTCTTTGCATTTAGATTGCCAATGTGGCAAGCATTAATTGGTTGGGGTATATCGACAATAATTTTGTCTTTGATTGCCGCAGCCGTAGTTCACTATATCTATGGTGGTATTAGACCAGCAGTTAAAGAAGAAAGAACTACAGTTGCAGCCCGAGTACAGCTTTCAGTTCTACTTGGATTACTAGTTTTACTAAAGGCAGTTGCTTACTGGTTTGATCGTTATGCCTTAACGTTAAAAGAAGGCAGGTTAATAACTGGCCTTACCTATACTGATGTAAATGCGCTTTTGCCAGCTAAATCAATTCTGGCAGCGATTGCATTAGTGTGTTCGCTGCTATTTTTTGCAAATATAGTTCGTAAATCTTGGTTATTGCCTACAGCCGGTGTGGCATTAATGGTTATCGCTTCAGTCTTAATCGCTGGAATATACCCAGCAGCAATTCAACAATTCCAAGTTAAGCCATCAGAGTCAACAAAAGAAGCACCATTTATTCAAAATAATATTAATGCAACAAGAATTGCATATGGATTAGATGCAGTTGAGGTTAAGGATTACCAAGCAATAGTTTCTACCTCTGCTGGCCAGCTAGCAAATGATGCAGCCACAATTGCAAATATCCGATTAATGGATCCAAATGTTTTATCTTCAACTTTTAGGCAGTTACAGCAGATTAAGCCGTACTACGCATTTGCTGATTCTTTAGATATTGATCGATACACAATCGATGGTAAAGAGCGAGATGTAGTAGTAGCAGTTCGCGAATTAAATATTGAGGGAAATCCATCTAGAAACTGGATTAATGATCACTTGGTATACACCCACGGTTTTGGATTGGTTGGAGCCTTTGGAAATACAGTTGATGCTGATGGTAAGCCAACCTTTGTTATTGGCGATATTCCTCCAACAAAAGGATTAGGCGAATTTCAACCTAGAGTTTATTTTGGTGAGAATGTTCCAGATTATTCAATTATTGGTGGACCAGCTACTGGTAACCCTGTAGAGCTAGATTACCCAGATGATAAGTCGCCAAACGGTCAAAAGAATTACACCTATACCGGTAAGGGTGGTGTTCCAATGGGATCACTATTTACGCGGTTACTGTTTGCGATTAAATATCAAGAACAACGAATTTTGTTATCTAACTTAATTAACTCTGACTCTAAAATTTTATTTGAGAGAAATCCACGTGAGCGGGTAGCAAAAGTAGCACCATGGTTAACATTAGATGGCGATCCATATCCAGCAATTGTTGATGGCAAAATTCTTTGGATTATTGATGGCTACACAACAAGTGCTGGCTATCCAAACTCTCGAGTTGTGAACTTAGCTAACACTGGTGATGCCCTTACAAGTCGAGCAAATGCGGTTGCTTCATTAGATGATAGAAATGTTAATTACATCCGAAATTCAGTCAAAGCTACAGTAGATGCTTATGATGGAACAGTTTCTTTGTATCAATGGGATGAAAAAGACCCAGTACTAGCAACCTGGAGCAAGGCATTTCCAGGAAGCGTCAAGCCAAAGAGTGAAATCTCAAAGCAACTACTTTCACACATTCGATACCCAGAGGATATGTTCCGAGTGCAAAGAGACATTTTGAGCGCATATCACGTTACTACCGCTGAAGCTTTTTATGGTGGGCAAGATTTCTGGCGAATACCACTAGATCCTTCTAGCTTTGGTGCAAACTCTGGAGTTCAGCCTCCGTATTACTTAACAATGCAGATTCCAGGTCAAGATAAGCCAACCTTCTCTCTATACACACCATTTGTTCCACGTGGTGGCCGAGAGAACTTAACTGCGGTAGCAATCGTTAATGCTGATGCTGGCGATAACTATGGAAAAATTACCGTACTGCAACTTCCTCGTTCAACAAATGTCGCCGGACCATCTCAAGTTGCCTCAAACTTTGAAGCAAAGCCAGAGGTTGCAACTTCACTTTCCTTGTTACGTCAAGGTGGTGCCGATGTTGTTTTAGGAAACTTGTTAACTTTGCCAGTAGGTAAGGGCTTACTTTATGTACAACCAGTTTATGTAAGAGCAACTGGCAATACAGCTGCCTATCCATTACTGCAAAAGGTTTTAGTATCTTTTGGAGATCAAATTGGGTTTAGTGAAACACTTCAAGGAGCATTAGATCAAGTATTTGGTGGTGACTCTGGTACTGATGCATCAAATAATCAGCCGGGCACACCAATAAATGAAGGTGTCGGTACTAGTCAGGCAATTAGATCAGCAATTTCTTCATTACAATCAGCATTTGCAGAGTTAGAAGCTGCACAAAAACGTTTAGATGGTGCAGCAGAAGATCGCGCTAGGGCCAGAGTTAAGGCTGCAATTTCTGCTTTAGTTTCCGCACAAAATAGATAATTAATTCATCTAATTGGGCTTAAAGCCCAACCTGCTCTAAGATTAAATATCCGACGCGGGGTGGAGCAGCTCGGTAGCTCGCTGGGCTCATAACCCAGAGGTCGTAGGTTCAAATCCTGCCCCCGCTACCAATTTACTTAATACGCAAGCTATTTAAAACCACAAATAATGAAGATAGTGACATAGCAGCAGCTGCATACATTGGCGATAAATTTCCAGTAGCTGCAATTGGAATAGCTGCAACATTGTAGAAAAATGCCCAGCCCAGATTGGATTTAATAATTCTTACCGTCTTTTGTGAAATTGCAATCGCATCAATTGCAGCTATCAATGATGGGCGAATTAAGGTTATATCTGCAGCAGCAATTGCAGTGTCAGTACCAGATCCCATTGCAATACTTAGATCAGATTGAGCAATAGCTGCAGCATCATTTATCCCATCCCCAATCATTAGTACTTTTCCAGATGATTGGAGGGAAGTAATAAAATTTAATTTATCCTCAGGAGTTGCTGAAGCATAAATATGATCAATTTTTATGCCTACCTTTGATCCCATAGATATTGCTGCATTTTCAGAATCACCGGTTAAAAGCCAAGTCTTGACTCCAGTTTCTTCAAGCTTTTGGATTGCTAATTTACTATCAGCCTTCATTTGATCCCCAACCTCAAATACGCCATAAGCTAATCCGTCAATTGCTAAAACTGCTACAGAGTTTGCACGGCTATATGCATTTTCAATAGCAGCTATTAACTTGGGTGAAAATTCAGTTGTACTTCTAGAAATAGAAAGTGGCGAGCCAATCAACACAGCTTTGCTAGATGAGGCATCAGGTGACTTGATTCGAGCAGCAACACCAACTCCAGGAGTATGTTCAAACTCTGTTACTGGCAGTTTATTAACTCCTTGTTTTGAGAGTGAATCTGAGATTGCAATTGCAATAGGGTGTGAATCCATACTCTCTATGCTCATTGCATAACTCATTAAATTACCAGCAGAAATTTCAGTACTTTGTTTACCTAGTGGATTATCAATTAGTATCATTTCAAGTAGTTCCATTTTTCCAGTAGTGATAGTGCCGGTTTTATCAAAGACCGCATCAGTTATTCCTACTGCTTTTTCGATAGACCTTGGGGATCTAATAATTATTCCTCTCCTAGCTGCTTTGCCTGATGCCACCATTAAAGCAATGGGTGTGGCTAGGCCAAGAGCGCACGGACATGCAATTACAAGCACTGAAACTGCTGTTGCAACTGATTTAGAAATAGATGCATCAGATAAGAACCAAGCGATGTAAGTAGCGATTGCAATCAGTAAAACACTTGGTACAAAAACTCTACTTATCCTGTCCGCAAGCTGCTGCGCTTGAGCTTTCTCTGATTGGGCAGCGAGCACCATTTTTGTAATCCGCGCTAATTCAGTATCTGAACCTACCCGAGTAGCTTTTACAATCAAGCTCCCATTGTTATTAATTGAGCCTGCAAACACCAAGCTATTTTCTGAAATTTCCACCGGAGTAAACTCTCCAGTTATAAATGAGTTATTTATTGTACTAAAACCAGATTTAACAATGCCATCAGTTGCAATTCGATCACCGGGCTTAACAACAAATATATCTCCAATTTCTAGCTCACTAATTGGAATAGTTTTAGTAATTCCATTTACCTGTACCTCAACATCGAAAGCCGATAACTTAAACAACTCAGCTAATGCCGATCCAGCTTTACGTTTAGCCTTATGCTCTAAGTATCGACCTAACATAACAAAGAAAATTACAGATGCAGATACCTCTGCATAGATAGATGGCATACTTTGATCTTCGGGATTAAATACTGAAGCTGAGTAAGCACTCCATGTAAATGCGATTATCGACCCAAGTGATACTAATGTGTCCATAGTTGGGTTCAATATGTTTTTAATAGCTGCTCTTTGAATCGGCCAGGCAAGTATGAATACAACTGGAATTGATAAAAATATTAAAAGCCAACTACTCATAGGTGCATTTGGATAGTTGATAATTAAATCTCGATTATTCTCAGAAAATAAGACATTCAATTGATCAACCAATGATATTAATTGCTTATCAATATCTAAGTGCAACTGATCAACCATAGAGATTACAATGATTGAAACTGTGAATAAGAAGGTAAATAGCAAACGAATGCCAAGTTTATTTGATTTCTCAAATGACTCGCGTTCACCTTTAAAACTACTTGCTTGGTAACCTGAATCTCTAATAGTTTTTATGATCTGCTCTTCTGAGATATTTTCAGGTGCAATAATGTGCGCTGATTCCATAGCTAGGTTTACAACCGATTGAACACCTGGCAATTTATTCAAAGATTTTTCAATCGTACTTACACATGAAGAGCAAGTCATGCCAGATATTCGAATATCTACCTGTCTGGTCTTTAAACTTTTATTGCTTGAAACTATGCTCATACCGAAAGATTACTCTTATTTTAATTACTTCGTAGATAAAACTCTCCGCAAGCTAGCCAATCGAGCATGATTTTTATCATTAAACCTATCCCAAGAATTTAGCGCACAATTTTGTTCATTATGAGAACAATTTTTTGGACACATAGAAACAGGTTCAGCAAACTCAGGAAATGCTGCAATTACTCGGGAAGGTTGAACGTGTGCTACTCCAAATGAGCGCACACCCGGGGTATCAATTATCCAACCAAAATTCTCACCTGAAAATGAAGATGAAAGTGGTAATGCAATTGCACTTGATGAAGTGTGTCTACCTCTACCAGTAACCTCATTAACATCACCAGTTTCACGAAAGGTACTCTCATCATCGTGACCAATAAATTTATTCTTAGAGTTTATTAGTAGATTATTTACAAGCGTTGACTTTCCAACTCCAGAATGACCCAAAAGTACAGTTATCTTCTTAGCTAATACATTCCTTAAGTCAGATAAATCTGATGATTTATCAATCTTAAATACCGGTATATCTAAATCTTTATAGGTTTCTAAGAAGCTATCTCCACTTCCTAAATCTTGCTTCGTCATAATAATTATGGGCGTAATACCTTGGTCATATGCAACAACTAAAGCTCGATCAACAAAACCCTCACGAGGCTCTGGATTTGTAGTTGCTATTACAATTGCCATCTGGTCTACATTTGCGACAATTACTCTTTCGTCATTTGCGTGGTCATCAATTGTTCTCGTAAGTGAATTTTTCCTTGGAAGTACAGTTACAACTCTTGCTAAAGATCCGACATTTCCTGAGGTATCACCAACAATTGAGACTAAGTCGCCCACCACCACAGATTTCTTACCTAGTTCACGGGCTTTCATGGCTGTTATTACAACCTGACCCTCGTTTTCAGATATCAAACATTGGACTCTGCCGCGGTCAACTTCAATAATTGTTCCAGTTTTTGCTTTTGAGTAATCAGGACGATCTTTAGTTCGAGGCCTTGCTTTATTTGTAGATCCAAACTGTCTAGATTTATTTATTTTTACATCATCTTCATCCCAATTTTTAGTTGATCTAGCCATTCAGTATTTCCGTCCATAGACCTGGAAAATCTGGAAGTGTTTTTCTTGTAGTTTCAATGTTTTCTACTACAACACCTTCAACAGCCAGGCCAATAATTGCTCCGGCAGTAGCCATTCTATGGTCGTCATAACTTTTAAACAACTGTGAAGATGTAAGTGGCTTAGGCTTTATAAATAGTTCACCCGGTCCTTCGGTCACACTACCTCCAAGATTATTTATTTCTTGGGCAAGTGCTGAAAGTCGATCAGTCTCATGCAGTCTTAAATGAGCGATTCCGCGAAGTGAAGATTCACCAGATGCAAGGGATGCAACTGCAGCAATTGATGGTGTTAGCTCACCAACATCATGTAAGTCTAAATCAATCCCATTAACTCTTCCCGTTCCAGTGACTTTTAAACCACTGTTTGTGATGTCAATTTTTCCACCCATAGATGTAAAAATCTTTCTTAGTTGATCACCTGGTTGAGTTGTGGAGTTAGGCCAGTCCATAATCTCAATACTGCCACCGCAAATCATTGCAGCCGCCATGAATGGTGCAGCATTTGATAGATCTGGTTCAATAATTAGATCTTGTCCTATCAACTGCGTAGGTTCAACTTTCCAAGTATTTTCTCCAACCTCTACTTTTGCACCAAAAACTTTAAGCATTTGAATTGTCATTTCAATATGGGGAAGAGATGGCAATGAAGCCCCAATATGTTTTACGGTAATTCCATTTTCAGTTGCCGGTGCTAATAAAAGCAAGGCTGAGACAAACTGACTAGAAGAACTAGCATCAATCTCAACTACACCACCTCTAACTTTTCCAGAGCCATTAATAGTGAGTGGGAGTCGATATTTTTTGTTATGTTCAATTATGACGCCGAGTTGTTCTAAAGCTTTAATCACTGGGCCTAACGGTCTTTCATGGGACCTAGCATCGCCATCGAAGTGTATTAATCCATTTGCTAGTGCAGCGATTGGAGGTAAAAAACGCATTACAGTTCCTGCATTGCCGACATCAATTTGAGTTGGGCCAGTTAATTTACTTGGATTAATCTCATAATCAAAGCCTTCATTTGTAATTACTTTTTCAATACTAATTCCTAAGCTAATTAATCCTTTGACCATTAAGTCTGTATCGCGTGATGAAAGTGGTTTGCGCAAGCGGGATGGAGTTTTTGCTATTGAAGCTAAAATCAAAGCACGATTTGTCGCAGATTTTGACCCTGGAATTGTTATGCAAGCATTAATTGGCTTACTGGCAGGGGTTAAGCCAGCTCTGTAAGGTGCTTCCCAGTTGGCCATATGCCCAAAGTCTACCTTCAGGTGTGAGTTCGGGGATTAAGCCATTAAAGCGCTTAAACAGGCCGCGTGCGGGAATAATTAGCAAGCCTTTAAGGTTATTTCAATATGCATGCAATCCGACCAGCTATTGCTGCTAATAAAATTTTTACTACCAATCCTAAAACCCCATTCGAGGTAGCCTTAGGCCAAATGAGTAATGAAAATTTACTACCGGTAGTGGTAGACCGTACTAAAGAAACCTTGGCAGAAAGAAAAGCAAGGTTTGAAAAGGATGCTTTAGTTTTTACATCTCAGCTATACGGTGCTGCTTTGAGGTATACAAAAAATCCTCACGATGCTCAGGATTTAGTACAAGACACTTACGCAAAAGCATTTACAAGTTTTCATCAGTTTGAACCAGGAACTAATTTAAAGGCTTGGCTATATAGAATTCTTACTACAACATTTATTAACAACTATCGTAAAGATCAAAGGCGCCCACAAATATCAGCCGGTGAAATAGATGATTGGCAAATTGCAGATGCTTCATCACATACTAGTGATCAAGGTAAGTCTGCAGAAGATGAAGTCCTAGAAAATATTGCAGATAAAGATATAAAAGATGCACTTAGTGCAATGCCTGATGAATTTAGAATGGCCGTGTTTTTATCCGATGTCGAAGGTTTTTCATATAAAGAAATAGCTGAAATAACTGGAGTGCCAACAGGAACTGTTATGTCCAGATTGCATAGAGGGAGAAAATTATTAAGAGCTTCGCTTGCAACTTATGCAAAAGAGCGAGGTTACGGAAAAGATAAAACTGGTGATCAAAAATGAGTTTAAATGATAAAAATCTAACGCCATGTGATCAAATGCTTCCAAGCATTATTCTTTATATTGATCATGAAATATTTGAAGATGATCAATTGAGCGTTATTGAAACTCACTTCTCAGAGTGCCCCGGATGCTTGCAGGTAATGCAGCAAGAGACTAAGACTTTAAATCAAGTTCGCGCACTTTTATGTAATGCGTTAAATGAACAAGCCCCAGAGGATCTGACTAATAAAATTAACTTAACAATTGAGGATATTTACAATCAAATGCTGAAATCTAACCAACCTCAAACTATCACTGAATTCACCTATACCCAAACCACATATACCGAATTTACCCCTGATGGTGCTACCCAAATTGAAATAACTAGCGAAATACGCAGGCAGTTCCCGCTAGAGTAATTGAATAATCACTAACCTTGCGATTATGAAAGCAGAGCAAGTAATTGGTGCAATAGGTATGGCCACTATGACTATTCGTCCAGGCGACACTTCGGTTGCGCAAGGTGTTAACGATCTTCCAGTGATCGGTTCTAATCAAATTGCATCACTAATGGAGAGCGCATGCAGCACTGCAATAATTGAGTTTTTAGATTTTGGTGAAACTACTGTTACTAGTCAATTACAAATAGAAGTACTTGGCGCTGTTGGAATCAATCACGAAGTTCATGCCACGGCAAAATGCACAGGTCTTAAAGATGGAATTTTAGAGTTTGAAGTAGAGGTGCATCAAGGTGCCCGTTTAATTGCCTCAGGTGTTATTACAAGGAAGTTTGTAGAAAGAGTTTCATTTATGGCCAGGGTTGCTGCCGAAACTATGGTTGCAGAAAAAGCTAACTTAGTAGGTGAAACGAAAATCGCTAGTAGCCTAAATTTCTAAGCTACTAGCGATTTTTAATTTATTTTTTAGTTGCCCAGAAGATCTCTGCTATTTCATCAATCTTGCCAATTAATTTATCGACAACAGCAACATCATTTGTGCCCTTGCTTCCGCCAGCACCAGCTAGTTTGGTTGCTTCATTAAACAATGAGTGTAGCTGTGGGTATGATTCAAAGTGATTTGGCTTGAAGTAGTCAGTCCATAACACCCAAAGATGGTGTTTAACTAATTCAGATCTTTCTTCCTTAATCGCAACAGCGCGTGACTTAAAATCTGCATCGCTACTTGCTGCATATTTTTCCATGCAAGCTTTAACTGACTGCGCCTCAATTTTTGCTTGCGCAGGATCATAAACTCCGCAAGGCAGGTCGCAATGTGCAAAAACCATCTGCTTTGGCTTAATTAGCTTTGTTATTGAATTTATCATTTCTCTCCTTGGTTGACTTAATACCGAACCTATAGTGGCAGAATACTCTCCATGTTCAGATTTAGCACGGCCGAAGTTTCAGGAAACTCTATGTCTCCGACTTATAGTGCTGGAGATTGGTTGCTTATTCGATATCTAAGTGGTCAAGAGCACACATTAGTAAGCGGCTTGGTTTATCTAATTGAAGATCCAACGCGACCAGGTGTCAATTTATTGAAAAGGCTTAAGGAAGTTCGGTTAGAAAATGGTGTCACAAGGTATTGGGTTGAAGGGGATAACTTAGCAAGTATCGACTCTAGGCAATGGGGTTGGATTGAGAAAGATCGATTTAAGGCAAAGGTTTTATTAAGGTATAAAAAAGGAGACTAGCGAGTAAAGGCCTCGGTCATCAATGCTTTTTCTTCCTCTTCATGTAGGTGATGATTACCAGTTGCAGGGCTTGCAGTAGCGCGACGAGAAACTCTTCTAAGACTTCTACCATTTAACTCTTCATGTGCAACAAATGCCTCACTAACTGTCAATGAAACAAATGGCCATGGTCCCTGATTTGCTGGCTCATCTTGAACCCAAAGAAGTGAAGCCTTTGGATGCTTCTTTGCTTCTGCAATAATCTCTTCTATTGGCAGTGGATACAACTGTTCAACTCTTGCAATTGCAGTTGAGTGTTCACCTAATTTATCGCGCTCAGCCAGCAAGTCGTAATAGACCTTACCAGATGCAAAAATTAATCTTGTGGCATTTGCAACTTTGTCATCGGAAATAAACGGCCTAAATGTTCCAGTAGTGAAATCTTTTAATCCGCTAGCAGCAGCTTTTAAGCGAAGCATTGATTTTGGTTCAAATACAATTAATGGTCTACGTGCTGGGTTTTTCATATGCCAACGTAGTAGATGGAAATAGGATGCTGGTGTTGATGGTTGAGCAACTGTCATATTTTGCTCAGCACATAGAGCTAAAAATCTTTCAATTCGTCCTGAAGAGTGGTCTGGCCCCTGTCCTTCATAACCATGAGGAAGAAGCAAAACTAAAGATGATCGCTCGCCCCATTTTTGTAAGGCAGAGGATATAAATTCATCAATTACAGTCTGTGCACCATTTGCAAAGTCACCAAATTGCGCCTCCCAGATTACTAGCGCGTTATCTCGCTCAACCGAATATCCATATTCAAAACCCATAACCGCATACTCTGAAAGTAATGAATCATAAATATGGAATTGGTTTGGATCAGCTACTAAAGATCTAAGCGGGAATAAGTCAGCACCGGTTTCGCGATTAACAATTACCGCATGTCGATTACTGAAAGTTCCTCTCCTTACATCCTGCCCACTCATTCGAATTGGGTGGCCCTCAAGAAGAAGTGAGCCAAAGGCAAACATTTCACCAGTTGCCCAATCAACAGTGGAGTCATCTAGGATCTCAGTTCGCTTTAAGAGCTGAGGCAGTAGTTTTGGATGAACTGTAAAGTCAGATGGAAAAGCAGATTGCGTGGCAGCAATCTTGCGTAGGTCAGATTCACTGACTGCGGTAGCAACACTTTCTGGTGCAGGAACAACTGGCGCTTTCCAATTTGGATCACTTGCAGGTTCAGTGTTATGAACTGCAGTAAATACGCCCTCTAATTGTTGTTGGTAATCTCGTAATACCTCTTCAGCCTCTTCAACTGTTATATCACCACGGCCAATTAATGCTTCGGTATAAAGTTTTCGGGTAGATCGCTTTGCATCAATTAACTTATACATCAGTGGCTGAGTAAAGCTTGGCTCATCACCCTCATTATGTCCGCGACGGCGGTAACAAATCATGTCAATTACAACATCTTTATTAAACATCTGACGATATTCGAAAGCTACTTTAGCTACTCGAACACAAGCTTCTGGGTCATCTCCATTTACATGGAAAACCGGGGACTGAATCATTTTTGCAATATCAGTTGAATAAGTAGAAGAGCGGGCTGCGTGAGGTGAGGTCGTAAATCCAACCTGGTTGTTAACGATTATATGAATTGTTCCTCCGGTGCGATATCCCTTTAGAAGCGATAGTGAAAGAGTTTCAGATACAACACCTTGTCCAGCGAATGCGGCATCACCATGAAGAAGGATTGGTAAAACTGGATAACTATTTTGTTCATCAACGGTAATATCACCAGACTTTGCTCGTAACTTATCTTGCTTAGCTCGGACAATTCCTTCTAGTACAGGATTTACAGCTTCAAGATGTGATGGATTTGCTGCTAAATAAATTTTGGTAGTAGCTCCAGATTCAGCAGTAAAGGTTCCTCTAGTACCAAGGTGGTATTTAACATCACCAGAGCCATGAACCTCATTATCGTGATAATTTCCCTCGAACTCTTGGAAGATTTGGCCATAAGACTTGCCTGCAATATTTGCTAATACATTTAATCGACCACGGTGCGGCATTCCAATACAAACTTCATCTAAGCCCGTTTCAGCAGCTGAAGAGATAACTGCATCGAGCATTGGAATTACTGACTCTCCACCTTCAAGTGAAAATCTCTTTTGGCCAACAAATTTAGTTTGTAAAAAAGATTCAAATGCCTCTGCACTATTTAACTTTCTAAGAATTCGTAATTGCTCATCTCTTGCTGTACGTGGAGCACCGACCTCCATTTTTTCTTGGATCCACTTGCGTTCTTCTGGGCTTGCAATATACATATACTCGATACCAATAGTGCGGCAGTAAGAATCTCTTAGTACTCCAAGTATTCTTCGCAATTTCATAAATGATTTTCCACCAAAGCCACCAGTTGCAAACTCTCTATCCAAATCCCATAGTGATAATCCATGGTTTACAACATCTAAATCTGGGTGTGATCTTTGTACATAGGCCAGTGGCTCTACATCTGCCATTAAATGCCCAGTTGATCTGTAAGCATCAATTAGCTTTTGTACTCGCGCTGTCTTACTTACATCATCATCTTTTTCAAACTGCATATCAACTACCCAGCGAATTGGGACATATGGAATTCTTAACGCCTCAAAAATTTCGTCATAGAAATTCTCTTCACCCAACAAAATTTCATGAATCCTGCGAAGGAAATCACCAGATTGTGCACCTTGGATAATGCGATGGTCATAAGTACTAGTTATTGTTACAACTTTACTGATTGCTAAATCAGCAAGTGTTTGCTCATTAGCGCCTTGAAACTCCGCTGGATAGTCAAGTGCGCCAACGCCAAGAATTAATCCTTGGCCCTGAACTAATCTTGGAACCGAATGAACCGTGCCAATAGTTCCTGGATTAGTTAGCGAAAGTGTTGTGCCCGCAAAATCTTCAACAGTTAGTGAACCAGATCTGGCTTTTCGAACCATATCTTCATATGCTGACCAAAACTGAGCAAAATCTAAATCCTCACAACCTTTGATCGAAGGAACTAATAACTGGCGCGATCCATCTGGTTTTGCTAAATCAATTGCAATACCTAAATTAATATGCTCCGGATGACCAACTGCTGGCTTACCATCTAGCTCTGTAAAGAAAGAATTCATTTCAGGCATTGCTCTAATAGCTTTGATCATTGCATAACCAATTAAGTGGGTAAAGGAAACTTTTCCACCACGGCCACGCTTTAAATGATTATTTATAACGGTTCTATTATCGATAAGCAGTTTGGTTGGAACAACGCGCACGCTAGTTGCAGTCGGAACAGTTAATGAACCATCCATAGATTGCACAACTCTGGCTGCAACACCTCGTAGCGGCTCAACAGTAGAGGCGCCAGGTGTAATCAATGTTGGTATTGGTTTTACTACTGGATCTGCAGGTTTAACTAATGGCGTAGATGTATTTGTGCTTGGTTCAACATTTTTTGCGATTGGCTCAGTTACAGGTGGATTTGGAATCAATGGTTGTGCACTTTGCGGTTCGGAAATTGTTTTAGCTAATTGTGATTTCGGTATAGGTGGAACTCCTGGTTTTGTGGGATTTGAATTAGTTGAACCATTTAAAGATGGTGTGCCTTTAAAGTCTGCGAAGAAATCCCACCACGCTTTATCTACTGAACTAGGATCAATTTGAAATTTTTCATACATTTCCTGTACTAACCACTCATTTGGGCCAAATGAACCGCCAAAGTGGTTAGCGGGCGTATTCGCTCCTGCTTGGCTCACCTATCTAACCCCCTGCTTAGCTATCTTGAGATTATGTAACAGGTTAATCTTAACTGGCCAATACTATTGATGAAGCCCGCATTGAGCATATTAGTGAAGTGAAAGTGGTCATCAGCACAGTAATAGGGCTAGCAGTGACCCTCAAATAGTGGCAAAGATAGGCCTATGAATCTAGAAGCAAAATGGGCGATAGTAACTGGTGGATCAAGAGGGCTTGGCTTTGAAACAGCTAAAGGTTTAATTGAAGCTGGATTTGCTGTTTACATAATCGGTAAAGATGAATCTCGTGCCAAAGCTAGTGCAGAAAAATTAGGTTGCAAATATCGCAGCACTGATGTTTCAGATAGTAAAAAATTTCGCCAAGTTTTAGCAGAAATTACAAAAGAAGCAGAGGGTGCAGGTTTAGGTGTATTAGATGTTTTAGTTTTATCTCATGGAGTAATGAGTGAGAAAATGTCTAAAACATTAAGAACTAATGATGAAGAATGGCGCAGAACATTATCAATTAATCTAGATGCAGTATTTACTGCCGTAAATGAAGTAGCTCCAGCAATGGCAGAGGCAAGAAAAGGTAGAGTAATTGTTTACTCAGCATGTTTGGGAAGAATGTCAGGGCCAGGAACGCATGGCGGTCTTGCTCCTTATCGAATAAGTAAAGCTGGCGTTAATGCATTTGTTAAGAATCTTTCCTATGAAACAGGATTAGGTGCAAGGGGATTTTTAGTTGATGCAATTTGCCCTGGCCACTGCCGAACCGATATGGGCGGTGAGGATGCACCAAGAAGTGCCCAAGAAGGAGCTGAAACTGCAATTTGGTTAGCAACAAGAGATTTTGATCCAAGTAAAGATAAAACTGGATTACTTTGGGAGGATCGTCAAGTCGTTGATTGGTAATTACTCTTTATAACCAAGTGCAGCAGATAAAATTGTAACAATCGAAAGTAGCATCAATGGAATTCCTACATATAAAAAACTACCCATAACCATGTAATAAGAAACTCCGAGTGCAATTAAATTAGCAAGTACCGCCGGAGCTCTACCAAATGATCTTTGTTTTTCAAAGCCAATAGCACTTGCCCATAATCCAACTGAGCCAAGTAGTCCGAAAACGATTTCAGCAGAAAGTGCAGCTGGTGCGCTAACTGTAGAAATGAGTGGTGCCACTAAAAGATAAATAACTATTCCAAGTATGAGTAATGATTCAAATTTAAGCAGGTAAATTGCCCGTTTTCTGCTGGCCTCAACAGTTAAGAACCTTTTAATATTCATTGCCAAATACTACTCTTTATCAGCATAATGGAAAATAACAAGAAGTTATTCTTTGATCTATTCTTTAAAAACAATGGTGAGATTGATCTTTTGACTGGAACTATTGCGCCAAACCAATTTAATCAGATAGTAAGAAGAGATTCTCAATTATCTGACAGAAGTAATTCTAAGCTGAGTATTTTCTGCTTAAATATTAATATTAGTAAATTCTCTATCCTTTACCCGAGTGAAGATATAAAGCTTGCCCTTGAGAACGCTTTAATAGCGGCAAATTTTGAATTAACCAAAATCTTTCGAAGTTCAGATTGTATCTGCCGAATTTCTCAGCTTGGATTTTGGGTATTAGTTACTGAAGTAAATAGTGATATCAGCAAGAAACTTCTTAAAAGAGTTGCTGAAGTCTTACCAGATTATTTTGATATCGAAATTTCACACAGGACCAAAGGCCTAAGCCAATTAGATTGGTATAGCCAGATTGATGAATTACACTTTAGAAGCAACTAAGCGTATTTATATAGATTCATAAAGTTAACTTTAATTCACAGCCTATTTTTCTGAGTTTTAATTTACCTCAATAATTATCAAATGATTAACAAATCCACTCAAACTATGACCTTTGGGCCATTACAGGAGTTAATTGATGATTCTGAGGTAGAAGAAATTTGGATTAACTCACCTAGTCAAGTATTTGTTGCTCGAAGCGGACAGAGTGAGCTAACAAATTTGATTCTTACTAAAGAGGTTGTACAAGATCTGATTGAAAGACTTCTGATTTGGGGTGGAAGAAGGCTAGATATCAGTACACCATTTGTAGATGCTAGGTTGCCAGATGGAAGTCGATTACATGTAGCAATACCTGAAGTAACAGCCTCGGAGTGGGCAATAAATATTCGTAAACACTTAGGTAAGGGAAGTAATTTTGAGGAGCTAGTAGCCCTTGGATCAATAAGTGAAGATATGGCTGAGTTTATGAAAAAAGCAATTAGTTTAGGATTTAATATTTTAGTAAGCGGTGGCACACAAGCTGGCAAAACTACTTTTCTAAATGCACTTCTAGGTCAGGTATCGCCGATGGAACGCGTTATAACAATAGAAGAAGTCTTTGAGTTAAAACCAAATCTGCCGGACTGGATTGCATTACAAACTAGAACTGCAAACATAGAGGGCGAAGGTGAGATCTCTCTACGAAGATTGATTAAAGAATCATTAAGAATGAGGCCGAGTCGAATAATTGTTGGCGAAGTAAGAGAGGCAGAGGCCCTAGATTTACTTGTTGCATTAAATGCTGGCCTACCTGGTATGGCAACTCTTCATGCTAATTCTGTTCGAGGTGCCATAAATAAGCTTCAGCTATTACCACTATTAGCAGGTGAAAATATTGCACAAAAATTTATCACTCCGACAATTGCAATCAGTATTGATCTAGTAATTCAGTGCTCAATCGATGCAAAAGGTAAAAGACGAGTTAGTGAAGTATCTGCAGTAACGGGTCGATGCGAGGACTCGATTATTGAACTGGAATCAATATTCAAATGGGATGGCACAAAACATGTCAAAGGTTTAGGAAGTATAGAGTCGTTGATATCTAAACGGAATCTGATTAATTAATGAGCTTTATAACTGTAGTAATTATCAATATTATTCTTGTATCAGGATTACTATTGGCATATAAATCATATAAAGCAAAAAATATTCAAACCCTGCAAGCAAACTCTTGGCCAGAGGTACTTGATTTAATAATATCTTCACTGCAGTCTGGAGCATCAATTTCGGAGAGTTTATCAACTGTTGGAAGAGTTGGACCACTCTGCGTACGTAATCAATTTTTAGTTTTCTCAAATAAAGTTACACAAGGTGAGAGATTTGATTCAGCATTAAACTACCTAAAAGGTGAATTTTCTGATCCAATTGCAGATCAACTCTTTGAATCACTTTATTTTGCTTCATTGTTTGGTAGTAAAAACACTATAAAAGTCTTACGCGAGTTATCTGAGTATGTCTCATCTGACTTAGCTCTACGTGGAGAGATTCAAATTAGGTTTGGCTGGATCAAGAACTCAGCTAATTTAGCTGCATTAGCACCATGGCTGCTTTTTCTAATCTTAAGGAGCCAAGAGAATGCTAGGAATGCTTACTTGCAACCTGTAGGACAACTGATAATAATCTCTGGAGTTATAACAACATTTATCGCATATATCTGGATGCAAAGGATTGCCAAACTTCCCAAAGCCAAAAGATTATTCACGCTAGAGATAGTAAATAATGAGCAGAATTAACTTTTATATTTTATTACTAATTGCTCCAGCAATAATTTTTTCCTTAAGACTAATACTTGAAGAATTGGCTAATTCGTTAGCAGTATCTGATTATGCAAAGCAATTAGATTGGCTAAATTCATTGATAAGGAAAGTTTCTGGAACTCAGATCAAGCAGAGTGAGATTAATGAAGAATTAGTCAGTATTTTACAGATGATCTCAATTATGATCTCTTCAGGAGAAAGTCCAATGTCTGCAATGCGTTATGTATCAAAAAGATCTGATGGAATATTGCCAAGGCTAATCAGGGAGAGTTTGAATAAATATGAAGATGGTAGAAGTATCACCCAAACACTAGATTTTCTTGCCACAGCTACTGGCTCAACTCAAGTTCGCAGATTGACTAACTCAATTCAAATCGCAATTCATCGAGGTACTCCGGTGTTAGATGTACTAAATAATCAAGTACTGGCGTTGAACAAGCAGATCAACTTCAATTTAATGAAGCGCTCAGGTAAGAGTGAAATAACCTTGTTAATCCCAGTGGTCTTTTTAATACTGCCAGTTTCGATTAGTTTTGCAATTTGGCCCTCACTCTATGGCTTAAACCAAGCGGGGTTTTAGCGTAAAAGGTTAGACTGTACCCATGTCTAAAGTTCTATCCTCACTTCCGGTAGGCCAAAAAGTTGGCATTGCTTTTAGTGGCGGTCTTGATACATCTGTTGCCGTAGCCTGGATGAAAAGTAAAGGTGCTAAGCCTTGTACTTACACCGCAGATCTTGGTCAATACGATGAACCAAATACCGAATTAATTCCAGATCGCGCCAAAGAGTATGGTGCAGAAATAGCACGACTTATTGATTGTAAAGCCGCACTTGTAGAAGAAGGATTAGCAGCTCTTGCTTGTGGGGCATTTCATATAACAACAGCTGGCAAGGTTTATTTCAATACCACTCCACTTGGTAGAGCAGTAACTGGCACCTTACTTGTTAGAGCAATGCTTGCTGATGATGTTTTGATTTGGGGAGATGGCTCAACCTATAAAGGAAATGACATTGAACGTTTTTACCGTTATGGCTTATTAGCTAATCCAAAGCTTAAAATTTATAAGCCTTGGCTTGATAAAGATTTTGTAAGTGAATTAGGTGGCCGAAAAGAGATGTCAAAATGGCTAGCTGATCATAATTTACCGTATCGAGATTCAACCGAGAAGGCATATAGCACTGATGCCAATATCTTGGGCGCAACACATGAAGCTAAATCACTAGAAAATTTAGATTCTCATATCGAAATTGTGGAACCAATTATGGGAGTTAAGTTTTGGGATCAGTCAGTAAAAATAGATAGCGAAGATGTAACTATTGAGTTTTCACGAGGCCGACCAGTTTCAGTAAATGGTAAAACTATTAAAGATCCAGTTGTATTGATTAAAGAAGTTAATGCAATAGGTGGCCGGCATGGACTTGGCATGAGCGATCAGATTGAGAATAGAATTATTGAAGCAAAAAGCCGTGGTATCTATGAGGCTCCTGGAATGGCATTGCTCTTTATTGCTTATGAAAGATTGCTTAGTGCTATTCACAATGAAGACACTATTGCCACTTACCGCGAGCAAGGGCGTAAATTAGGAAGATTTCTATATGAAGGTCGCTGGTTTGATCCCCAAGCATTAATGCTTCGTCAATCATTAACTAGCTGGGTTGCTTCAACTATTACTGGATCGGTGACAATTAGATTGCGTCGCGGCGATGATTATTCAATTATTAATACTAAGGGTGCCAACCTTTCATACTCACCAGAAAAGTTATCAATGGAAAAAACTTCAGATGCTGCTTTTGGTCCCGAAGATCGAATTGGGCAGCTAACTATGAGAAATTTAGATATTGAAGATACTCGAACAAAATTAGATCTTTATGCCTCACAAGGCCAACTCTCTTCATCTGAATTTAAACTAATAAAAGAAATAGAGCAGTAACTACAAAAAACTACGCTCAATTAGCAATTTGTATGACAAAAATTTATTGGTAGACTGATCCTACATTTTCGGGGTCGGTGTAATTCCGAACCGGCAGTTAAAGTCTGCGACCCGCTTGCATCCAGCTAGCGGTGGACTTGGTGAAACTCCAAGACCGACGGTTAAAGTCCGGATGAGAGAAGATGTGTGTAAGTGGCGTTCTGTCATTACGTCATTTTCTTTTGCGCACCCCGATATCTATTTGGGGGCATCTAGTGGATTACTCAGTATTAATGGCACAAGCCAATGAGTTATCTCTGCGCGGATTAGGAAAGACTTCCCCAAATCCAATTGTTGGCGCAATAATTGTTGATTCATCCGGAGCTGTAATTTCACAAGATTTTCATGATGGGGGATTACACGCAGAAGCAAAAGCAATAAGTAAAATTGGAGAAATTCCAAAGGGCGCGACATTGATTACAACTTTAGAGCCTTGTAATCACCACGGAAAAACACCCCCATGTTCAGAACTAGTAATTAATTCTGGGATCAAGACAGTGGTCTTTGCGGTATCAGATCAAAATTTAGTAGCAAAAGGAGGAGCAGATCGTTTAAGAGCTGCTCATATTGAGGTAATAAGTGGGGTCTTGCAAGATCAAGTTAGTTATTCAAATAGATTTTGGCTTAATAAGATTAAAAATAACCGACCATATTTTATTTGGAAGGTTGGCATGACCTTAGATGGCAAAATTTCTGCCAAAGATGGAAACTCAAAGTGGATAACTAGTGAATCTTCCAGAGCGCAAGTTTCTAAGTTAAGAAGTCAATCTGATGTAATTTTAATTGGAACTGGAACAGCGCTAGCCGACAATCCCTCATTGAACACAAAAGAAGTAAATACAAAGCAGCCTAAGAGATTGGTAATGGGTAATAGGTTAATTCCACAAGAAAATAACCTAAACGATGAATCTGCACAAACTTTTTTTCTTCAAAGTCATGATCTAGATGCGCTATTAGATTTCCTAGCAAAGCTTGAGGTAAATCAAGTCTTGGTTGAGGCAGGTCCGACTTTAGGTACTTTCCTTATGAAATCTGGCGTAATAGATGAAATGCATATTTACCTATCTCCATCTTTACTAGGTAGCGGACAAAGTTTCATTAACGATCTAGGTATCAATTCTTTAGAGAATCGAGTTATTTATAAAATGCAAAGTGCGGAAATAGTTGATACTGACTTAAAAATCATCTTAGTTAAGGATCAATAATGTTTACAGGCCTAATTGAAGAAGTTGGAAAAGTTAAAACCATAACTTACCTAAAAGATTCAGCAAAGTTAGAGATTAATTGCAATAACGTTATTGGTGATTTAAAAAACGGTGATTCAATTAGCGTAAATGGTGCATGCTTAACTGCAACAGATGTTACAGATTCAGGATTTACAGCTGATGTTATGACTAAGACTTTGGAATTGACTGCACTGGCGAATTTAAAGATAGGTGATTTATTGAATTTGGAATTAGCTATGAAATTCACAGATCGTTTTGGGGGACATCTAGTCCAAGGTCATGTTGATGCGGCCGCCAAAATTACTGAAATTTCACCATCTATAGAGTGGACTAAATTTCAGATAGAGTTGCCTAACCACCTCTTAAAATATGTAGTTCCTCAGGGATCAATTTGTTTAGATGGTGTTTCATTAACCATTGGCGAGATAGTAGGGCAATTAGTAGCAGTTTGGTTGATTCCTAAGACTTTAGAGAAAACTAATTTGGCAGATAAAAAAGTGGGAGATCTAGTCAATGTCGAGGTCGATCTTCTAGCAAAGTATGTCGAGCGATTATCTAAAGGTGGCCAAAGTAATGACTGATGATCTTAAAAAAGCCCTAGATGATTATCGTGCTGGTCGCATGATTGTTGTTACTGATGATGAAAAGCGTGAAAATGAGGCTGACCTAGTTTTTTCTGCACAATTTGCTACTCAGGACAAACTTGCATTCATGATTCGTCATACCTCAGGTGTTGTATGTGTTGCAGTAACTGCTGATAGGGCACGAATACTTGACTTGCCTCAAATGGTTTCAAATAATCAAGATTTAAAACATACAGCATTTACAGTTTCAGTTGATTACAAAGCTGGATTGACCACTGGCATAAGCGCAAAAGAGCGCGCTAATACAATTCTTGCACTTTCAGATAATAAAACTAAGGCTAATGATTTTGTTAGACCGGGCCATGTATTCCCGTTGGTTGCAGATAGAGCTTTGCTTGCAGGTAGGGCTGGCCATACCGAAGCTGCAGTAGCACTTAGCGCATTAACTGATCAAACTCTGGTGGGTGTCTTATCTGAATTAGTAAATGATGATGGAACTATGATGACCGGAGAAAAAGTAAAAGAGTTTGCTGGATCTAATAATTTACAAATTATTAGCATTGCAGAGCTAACCAAGTATTTCTTAGAATCAAAGATAGTAATAAAGCCAGATTTAGTTAAATACAACTGGAGTGATTTACCAAGAGAAAATAAAGATTGGAAAATAGCCACAGAGTTTGGCTCGAACGGCCATACTCATGCGATTTTATCTTACGGTGAAATTAAGCCAACAGGCATGTTAGTTAGAGTTCATTCTGAGTGTTTAACTGGTGAAGCATTCAGATCAACCCGGTGTGATTGTAAAGACCAATTAAATAAAGCGATGGAAGAAATTGAAATAGCTGGAAGTGGGTTAATAATCTATCTAAGAGGGCATGAAGGAAGAGGAATCGGATTATCAGAGAAAATCAAAGCCTATAAACTTCAAGATGAAGGTCTAGATACTGTTGAGGCTAATCTTGCACTGGGTCATAGCGCAGATCTTCGCTCATGGGAAGATGCGGCTTTGATTCTAAAAAATCTCAATATCAGTCAGATAAATTTGCTGACAAATAACCCAGAGAAAATTTCAGCTTTGGTTAACAAATCAATTGAGGTTAAGCAAGTTCCAATAATTACTCCTAAAAATGCTAAAAACATGCGTTACTTAAATACAAAGAGAATAAAACTAAATCACATTACGGAGGAAAAATAGTGTCCGGATCATCACCTAAAATTGGTGCTTTAGATGGATCGCAATTAAAAGCATCAATTGTTACGTCAAGTTGGCACCCAGATATATGCGATGCGTTAGTTAGTGGTGCAAAAAAAGCCTTAGATGAGGCGGGATGCAAAAATGTTTCTGTGCATAAAGTTGCTGGTTCCTTTGAGATTCCACTTGCTGCCCAAAAACTATTAGACGCCGGTTCAGATTTAGTAATTGCAATTGGATTAATCTTAAAAGGAGATACTCCCCATTTTGATTATGTCTGCCAGGGTGTTACCAGTGGCGTTATGCAAGTTTCACTGACTAGAAATAAGCCAATCGGGTTTGGAGTTTTAATGTGTGATAATTTGGATCAAGCACACGAACGGTCAGGATTATCTGAGGGTCAAGAGAACAAAGGATTTGATGCTGCAATTGCGGCATTGAATTTAGCGATCAAATATAAGAGTATTTAACGATACTTAAAAGCAATAATTAAGTTAAGGTGCTAATTTAGCTTTCTTGTAATCCATCTGGAGTTCCATGAACTCCCTTTAGATCAGCACCCAATTTATATCCAATACCATCTCTTTCAATTGGTCTTTTAGATTTATTCCAATCAGGTGGAACCACACCAAGAACTCCTTTTTGAAAATCATCAAATGCTTTCAAAACCTCTGACTTAGTATTCATTACAAATGGACCCATCCAAGCCACTGGTTCTTTAATTGGTAGTCCTCCAAGAATCAATACATCAAGCTCAGGTGATCTAGACTCTTGAGTTTTATTTGCTGCTATCACAATTAGATCACCATCTTTATAGGTAACTAATTGACCTGTAGTTATGGAATGTATATCATCTCCCACAGTTCCAATTCCATTAAGCACATAAGCCAAAGCATTGTAATTTGGATTCCATGGCAGTCTTAATTCTGCGCCAGGTTGGAGAGTTGCATGCACTAAAGTAATTGGAGTTTGAGTAGATCCAGGTCCTTTGAAACCATTAATCTCACCTGCAATAACTCTTAGTAATGCACCGCCATCAACTGATGATAAAAGTGCTACATCAGATGCAACTAGGTGCTGATATGCCGGCGGTGACCATTTTTTAGCAGCTGGTAAATTTACCCAGAGCTGAAACCCATGAAATAAACCACCACTGACAACTAAATGTTCTGGTGGAGTTTCTATGTGCAAAATTCCACTTCCAGCAGTCATCCATTGAGTATCTCCGTTAGAGATAGTTCCACCACCACCATGATTGTCATAATGATCAAAGATTCCATCAATAATGTATGTAACAGTTTCAAATCCTCGATGAGGATGCCAAGGTGTTCCCTTTGGCTCTCCGGGTGCGTACTCAACTTCACCCATTTGATCCAGATGAATAAACGGATCTAAATCAGCTAGATCAACACCGGCAAATGCGCGTCTTACCGGGAAACCTTCCCCTTCATGACCTTGCGGCGCAGTTGTAATGCTTTTAACTTTACGAGGTTTTGCAGCTGGATCTGAGATTATGCGAGGCAGAATAGTAATATCTTTAACGGTTACTGCTGGCACGTTCTCTCCAATGTTTTGTAAAGTGATTCAATCTTACAACTAACAAAGCTGTTTATATATTCCCTATAGAGATTTTAGTGAGCTAACTACTTTTGTTAGCGAATCCTTTGCATCTCCAAAAAGTAAGGTTGTCTTGGCTTCATAGAGCAACTCATTCTCAATGCCAGCAAAGCCTGGGCGCATTGATCTTTTTAGGAAAATTACATTAGCAGCTAGTGAGACATCCAAGATAGGCATGCCATAGATAGGGCAACCCGGCGTTGTCTTTGCTGCAGGATTTACAACATCATTTGCTCCAACAACTAATACAACATCTGTTTGAGGAAAGGTTGGATTAATTTCTTCCATTTCAACTAATTGCTCATATGGAACATTTGCCTCAGCAAGTAACACATTCATATGACCTGGCATACGACCTGCTACTGGATGAATTCCATAAGCAACCTCTACTCCTTTTGCAGATAGTAAATCAGCTAACTCTCTCACTGTATGTTGTGCTTGTGCAACCGCTAAGCCAAATCCTGGGACGATTACAACGCGCTGGGCGTAGTTAAGAAGTATTGCAACATCTTCAGCCGATCCAGATTTAACTGGACGAGTATCAGCTGCACTAGAACTTTGTTGAGTCTTTGCAGTAAAAGCACCAAAAAGAGTTCCAAATATAGATCTACCCATTGCCTCTGCCATTAACTTCGTAAGAATTGTTCCAGATGCTCCAACTAAAGTTCCTGCAATAATTAAAAGTGTAGTTTGTAATACATAACCAGATGCAGCAACTGTTAATCCAGTAAATGCATTAAGTAGCGAGATAACAATTGGAACATCTGCGCCACCGACAGGTAGTACAAATAAAACTCCAAAAATTAAAGAGAGTAAACCATTGATTAGCAGTGGTGTAGTTCCACCGCTCACTAAAACCCATCCGCCACTTGCTAATACACCCATTAATGTCAATGCGATTATTTGCCTACCAAATGGAAAAACAACTGGTCTAGTTGTCATAAGTTCTTGAAGCTTTAAAAATGTAACTATGGATCCAGAGAATGAAACACAGCCAACAATTACGGTGAAGACTGTAGCAATTACTACTGCAGTTGTGGCATCACTACCTAGCTTTAAGTACTCAACAATGGCAACCAGTGCTGCTGCACCACCTCCGACTCCATTAAATAATGCAACAAGCTGTGGCATCTGAGTCATCTGAACTTTTCTTGCTGCAGGCACACCAACTAGAACGCCGAATCCAATTGCTGCCAATATTAACGTTTGATTATTTAATGCCTTGCCTTCATTGGCGTAAAAGAAAACAATTACCGTAGCAATTGTGGCACCTAGGGCGCCAATTAAATTACCTCTTCTTGCGGACTTGGGAGAAGACAATCCCTTTAGCGCGAGAATGAAACAAATACCGGCAGCTAAGCCAATTAGATCATAAAGATTACGGCTCATTTATCATCACCTGAATCTTTTTTCTGCTTAGGTTTGCCTTTAAACATTTGTAACATTCGGTCAGTTACAACAAAACCACCAACCATATTTATTGTTGCAAGAATTACCGCCGCTATTGCTAGTGAAATCTCAAGTGTGCTTTTTGCATGATCTGCAACCACAATCGCACCAACTAAAATAACACCATGAATAGCATTTGCACCACTCATAAGTGGAGTATGCAAAGTGGTAGAAACTTTAGATACTACTTCAAAGCCAACAAAGACTGAGAGCAAAAATATAGCAAGAAGTGCAATCTCATTACTCATTAATTCACTTACCACTATTTGGCCTTCTCTCTTTTAACGCCATTATGAGTTAGCGTGGCCGAATCTATAATTTCATCGGAGAAGTCTGGTTCGATTTGGCCAGTAGCCTTTCCATCAACACTTTTATTCATTAGTAAAAGTAGATTTACTACATTTCGAGAAAACAGCATTGAAGCATGGTAAGCCAATTGGCTAGGTACGTCTTTTCCGCCCCAAATTTTTATGCCTTTACTTGTTGTCACAATTTCACCAGCAACTGAACCTTCAACATTTCCGCCACTTTCTGAAGCTAGATCAACTACAACAGAGCCAGGAGCCATTTGCGACACCATGGCAGCAGTTACCAACCTTGGAGCAGTTCTGCCTGGGACTGCAGCGGTTGTTATCAAGACATCAGATGCTGCAATGTAAGGAGTAAGTAAATCTCTCTGTTTTGCTGCGCGCTCTTCAGTCATTTCTCTGGCGTATCCGCCAGCGCCCTCAAGTGCTTCTAGTTCTAACGAAATAAATTTTGCACCCATTGATTTAACTTCATCTGCCGAAGATGGGCGAACATCGTATGCTGAAACAACTGCACCTAATCGTTTTGTAGTAGCAATTACTTGTAATCCGGCAACACCTGCGCCTAGTACAAGAACTTTTGCTGGTGTAACTGTGCCAGCTGCAGTCATAAGCAATGGGAAAAATTTAGGAGAAAGCTCTGCAGCAATAAGTGCTGCTTTATAACCAGCACATAACGCTTGTGAGGTAAGTGCGTCCATTGATTGCGCTCTAGAAATTCTAGGTACTAATTCAAGAGATAGTGCCGTAATTGAGTTACTAACCGCTGCTTCAATTGAATCTGCGGCAGTTGCTTGAGATAAAAAAGATAATGTTAGTGCGCCTTTTTTTAAACTCTTTATCTGTGAAGGTGTTAATGGCTGAACAGATAAAATAACATCGCTACCTGCAAGTACATCACCTGATTTTACTTCAGCACCAGCTTCAATAAACTGTTTATCTGAATACTCTGCAGCAACTCCTGCTCCAGACTCAATTACAACTTGATGTCCAGATTTTGTTAATTTTGAAATTATGTCTGGAACTAAAGCAACACGCATTTCGCCAGATCTGATTTCCTTAGGGACTGCAATACGCATTCGCCTACCTTATCTAACCTTCACTTAATTATTGCCCTTTAAGTCACCTCTAGTTAGATGGTAGAGCAGAGATTGAATCGTAGTTCTGCGATGAAAGGCTTGACGCCAGACAACTGATCTTGGTCCATCAATAACCTCAGCAGATACCTCTTCCCCTCGATGGGCAGGTAAACAGTGCATAAAGATCGAATCACTTGAAGTCAATGCCATTAACTCTGGAGTTACCATAAATGGTTTTAGAGCTGACATTTTTTCTGCTCGATCAGATTCAGAATCACCCATAGACATCCAGACATCTGTGTATACAACGCTCGCTCCGGTTACTGCAGCTTTCACATCATTTAGAACTTCAATCTTTGCCCCTGATTTATTAGCAATTTTATTGGCAGCATCAACAACTGAACTATTTGGGGCCCATTTACCTCCAGGTGCAGCAACAACAATATGAGCTCCCATTGTTGCTCCCATAATTAACCAAGCAGTTGCAACATTATTGCCATCACCAACATAAACAAACTTTCTACCTGAAATATTTTTACCAAAGTTTTCTCTTATCGTTAGCCAATCTGCCAATAATTGTGTTGGGTGATCATCATCAGTTAGTGCGTTTATAACTGGAACTGATGCACATCTACCAAGTTCATCAACATCAGATTGAGCAAAAGTTCTTACAATAAGTGCACTACAAAACCCAGAAATTATCTTCGCAGTATCTGAAATAGTTTCGCCTCTACCGATCTGTAATTCATCACCACGTAAGAAGACTGGGGTGCCACCTAAATGGGCAACCGCCGTTTCAGAGGCTAAACGAGTTCGAGTAGAAGACTTAGTCATATAAATTGCAACAGTTTTTTTAGACAGGGCCTTCTTGGAGCGTAATGGCTTGCTTGCAAACTTGGAAGCAGTATCTAGCAGTAGCTCTATATCTGCCTTTGATAAGTCGGCAGTGCGTAGAAGATCCTTTAACTTTGTGCTCACTGGTAAATGGTAGGCGATATTTTTAGATTAGGATTTGCCTATGGGTTTTCTTGATGATTTACGCGCTAAATCTGGTAAATCAGGGGTGCTAGAAGATGAAAGATTGGCATCAACTGATGAAGGCGATCATGAGCGATTTTCACATTATGTAGACAAAAATAAGATCACCGAATCTGCTGTAACCGGAAAACCAGTTCGCGCCCTGTGTGGTAAAAAATGGATTCCAAATAGAGATCCTCAGAAATTTCCAATCTGCCCAACATGTAAAGAGATTCATGCTCGCTTAAAGTAATTTCTCAGAAATAAGCGATACCCTAAAATTCATGGGATCGCGCAAATTATTTATAACTTTACTTTCAGTCGTCTTATTATTCTCAACTAGCATCCCAGCATCAGCAGATAAGCCACCAAGAAGAATACTTTCTGGTTGGTTGCCAGACTATTCACTAAGCAGAAACCTCCCAACAGTTGAGGGAAATCTGGACCTAATCAGAGATGTATCTCCATTTTGGTATGGATTAACTGGAGAGAGTTCGATTAAGGATAAATACGCTTTAGGTCGATACACAACATCAAAAGAGAGTGTGATTGCAAGATTAAAGTCAAATAATATTTTGTTATTACCAACAATTACTGATGATAATGGGAAATTAGTGCTTGCAAATATGCTGGCAAGGGAGAGTGCTAGAAATAATATTGTTCAATCACTTAAGTCATTAGTTTTAAAACATAACTATGATGGAATTGATTTAGATTTTGAAACCTTTTATACAAAAGATGGTAGATCGAGTTGGCCAACTTTAAAGCCTAATTGGATACTTTTTATCCAACAACTCTCTAATGAGTTACGAGCACAAGGAAAATTATTATCAGTTACAACTCCACCAGATTTTGCAAAGGAAACAAAACGTGCTGGTAACTCTGTTTACTCATGGGCAGAGATAGGACCATACATTGATCGATTAAGGATTATGGCTTATGACTTTTCTACTTCTAATCCCGGACCAATTGGCCCAATTGCCTGGACAGAAGATGCCGTTAAGTATGCAGTAACCCAAATGCCAGCTTCAAAAGTATTTCTTGGTATCCCTGGATATGGCCGTGATTGGGTAACTAAAGTAGAAGGAGTCTGTCCTACTGCGTTTGCATCCTCTGTAATAGTTGGTGCAAAAGCAGCAGTAGTTATGCGAGAGGCGTTAAATCTTGCAAGAAATAACAATGCCGTACCTATTTATAACGATAAATATGCAGAATCTACTTTCATCTATAGGAAAACTTATATGGATCCAACAAATTCATCTATTTTCTGCACAGCAAGTAGAACTGTTTGGTTTCCAGATGAAAAAAGTTATGCAGTTCGCACAAATTTAGTTGGAAAGTATCGTTTGGGTGGGATTGCTGTTTGGACATTTGGTATGGAGAATGTAGCTGCATTGAGCGCGGTTCGAGAGATTGCTAAATCAATAGCCCCAGACCAAGTAGTGGCCACAATTTCAACTGATTTAGAGCAAATACCTTACGGATCAATTGTTAACCTAAATGCTTCATTTAAATTACCAGATAAGACACCAGTTTCTGCCTTAAATGTTAGATTTGAAATTAAAAATAGTAATGATACAAATTGGCGAAGTATCTCTGTAGGTACAACCGATGCAGCTGGATTAATTTCACTACCGGTAGTAATCGGTGAAAAGAGTTCAATTAGATTAGTTTCAGAGGGAAGTTGGGAGCGAGATGAGGGAAAAACGGCAGAAAAAACAATCTCAGTTGTCCCAAAAATAGTGCTGCCATTGCCAACCTCAGTGAAGGTTGGAGCAACCTATCCAGTTACTGGTCAACTACTTCCAAGGGTTGCTGGAGTTAAACTTTCAGTAGTCCAAGATGGCAAGCCGGCCACAAGTGTGACTACCGACAACAACGGAAGCTTTACCTTCAATATTGCACCCACCACTACCGGAGTGCACACCTATCAGCTCCTAATGAATGCTGGTCCAAAAAATCCTACCGCCAGTAGTGAGATCTTTACCATTTTGGTTAGATAATTGGGGCATGAGTTCGCAAACCCAAGTTGAAGAGGTTTTAGATTTAAGTAAATTTTTCGATCATTTATGGGTAACTATTGTTTGGGATGATCCAGTTAATTTGATGAATTATGTTACCTATGTTTTTATAAAACTATTTGGTTTCTCAAAAGAAAAAGCACATGAGCTTATGATGCAGGTTCATAATGAAGGTAAAGCAGTTGTAGCTTCTGGAACTAGAGAAGAAATGGAACGTGCGGTTCAAAGTTTGCATGAGCATGGACTCTGGGCAACACTTCAACGGGAAGATCATGGGCGAGTTTAAAGGTTCTCCAGCAGCTGAAAATTTATCAATAGCGCTGAGCAATGATGAACTACATATTTTAATTAATCTTGTTGAACAGCTGCTTGAATTATTGGGAGAGGGCAATTTCAATCA
>Ga0172372_10001141_pt1 | contig 41189 bp, 29 predicted proteins | sample LakKiv5m_2_FD_114544 | JGI IMG/M metagenome (GOLD analysis project Ga0172372, IMG submission 114544) | Freshwater microbial communities from Kabuno Bay, South-Kivu, Congo - kab_092012_9.5m | ecosystem: Environmental > Aquatic > Freshwater > Lake | place: Democratic Republic of the Congo...
CCGCCTCCTGCTCGTCATAGGATCGGTAGCCGGAGAGGGGGACTAACCGCACCCCCGCCTGGGCGGCGGCCGTTCTCATCGCTTCAAACTGTTCAGCCGCCTTAGACCGCAGCCGAATGGCAGGAACGCTGGTGAGGGCCACCAACTCAGCCTCAGGCGCTTGATCATAGGCGTGATGCCCCAGCAGGGTGCGGCTAGTAGGGGCCAGGGTAATGGCCCGATCTCGAATCTCGTTAGGACCATCCCCTCCCTGTCCCCGTCCTGCCAGAATGTCCTTGATAGGGCGCACGGCGGTAAGGTCAGCCCCGCCATTGGCCCCATACCAGGCCGTTACCCCCCCCGCAGCCAGGGCCAGGGCGGCCGCCAACCCCACCCAGAGAAGCCATTTTGCCCACTTGGGTAGCCGTCCCCGTCCCTGGGGAGGGGTTGAGGGAGTTACCCAGGGGACATCTCGAGCGGCTTGGGGAATGTCATCCAATGGGGGCATGGGCAACTAAGCTATCAGGGGCAAGGTCAGGGGTCCAGGGCCACAGGCGCCATTCCATTATGGCGCCTAGCACCGGGATCTTGACAAGGGATCTTGCCCGGGAGACGCCGACTGACCCGGAGGATGGAGAGATGGGGAATGGCATGATGGGATCGGGTTCGGGCCCCGGCAGCCCCGTCTATCCGCTGCACTCCCTTGCCACGACCTGAGCCCATGGCACGGACATCGTCACCTATTGCTCCCTGATGCTGATCAGCACCCTACCCCCATGATCTCGCTGATGGTGTTACTACGTTTGTACGCGCCCATTGCTGGGGTGATTCTGGCGGGTATGGCCCTGGGGCAATGGCTGGCGGTCACTCGCTGGTCCCTGGGGCAAGCCCTAGGGCTACACCAGCAGTTACCCCACCGGTTGGGCCAGGGGCTTTTTTGGGTGGGTTTACCCCTCAGTGTGCTGGGGTTTTTAAGCCGGGTTGATCTTTCCCAGCAACTTTATCTGGCGCCGCTAGTGGCCTGGGCAGCAATGCTCCTGGGGCTGGCCTGCAGCCGGGTGGGGATGGGCATCCTGGCTCAGCAGTGGCCCCGATCCACCCAGGTGAGCTTCTCCCTGGCGGCCATGCTGGGCAATACGGGCTTTATCGGCTACCCGGTGGTGTTACTGCTGCCCCAGTTGGGCCTGGAGGGGTTTGGCTGGGCCCTGTTCTACGATGCCATGGGTACCCTGCTGGGGTCCTACGGGTTAGGGGCCATGCTGGCCTCAACCTGCCAGACTCCAGCGCTGCTGCCGGCTCCCCGGGGGTGGCAACAGGCATGGCGAGCCCTCAGCCGCAACCCGATTCTGGTGGCCTTTGGCCTGGGGTTGCTGCTCCGGCCGTTGCCCCTGCCGGTCTGGCTGGACACCAGCCTCTACCGGATTGCCTGGTTAGTGGTGGGGCTTTCCCTGCTGTTGATGGGGCTGCGTATTCAACAGTTGCGGTCCTGGCAGCACCTACCCCGGGCCACGGCGGCGATCGCCATTAAGATGATCCTGGTGCCCTTAGGGGTGGGGCTGGGCCTCACTGCCCTAGGCATCGAGGGAGTGCCTCGCCTGGTGATGGTGCTCCAGGCTGGAATGCCCAGCGCCTTTGCCAACCTGGTGCTGGCGGAAACCTACGACCTGGATCGGGATCTCTCTGTCACCTGTGTCGGCCTCAGTTCTGCCGGTCTGCTGTTTACCCTACCCCTATGGCTGTGGGGATTTCCAGTCTAAAAGTAGACCCCGGCATAAACATACTCACTTTCTCTAGCTCCTGACCACTGACCCCCTCAGGAAGGGTCGCCTAATTTACAGCACTTAGTAATTAGGGGGGGTAATTAGGGGGGACACAGGCTGGCAACCGGCAGTTGGGTGGTGTTAGCAAGGGACTGGCACTGGCCTTGGTAATCCATGGGGGCAGCCACGGCCCTAAAACGGGTGAGGGTATACTGCAGCCAACTGACCAGGTTTTCCTGCTCCTCAAGGGCCTCTAGCTCGCCAAACAGCCTAAAGGCCAGCTGCAGTTGATCCAGGGCGGGACGGAACTGCTCCAGGCTGGCGAAAACGACGCCAACATTCCAGAGGGTGACCGCCTCGCCGTAGCGATCGCCCACCCGTCGACTCACCTGCAGGGACTGCTGAAAGTATTGCAGGGCCCTGGGGCTGTCCCCCTGGCGGCGATAAATCTCCCCCAGGTTATGCAGGGTGGTGCCTTCGCCGTAGGCGGCATGTTGGGGAAAGGTCTGCCGCAGAAGGGGTTGACGATAGATTTGCAGGGCTTGCTGACAAAATCGCAGAGCCTCCTCAAAGCGCTGTTGCTGATAATGCTGCTCACAGCGCTCCACCAGGGCAGTTGCCTCGTTGATATGCTCCACCTGACTGTCTACCTGGGCCCAGGCGGCAGTGGATAGCCAGGGCCCGATCAGCAGTGCCATGACGTACCCCCGGACAAGTCCCCTGGCCAAGGGGGGAAATCTAGGGAACGGTGGGGAGCAAGGGCTAAACATTGAGAGAGATAATCCGAGACGCACCATAAAAATAGCTATCCCAGGGCATAACCGTGGCAATCGCTAAATTTGCAGATCACTAAATATAGGGCAACAGGCCGGAGGTTTTATCGATAAACTACTAGATATAGATCAACAAATTCGCTACCCTGGGAGCAAGCCAGAATCATTTCGGCCCTGACCCCGGTGGCTTCGGTGTAGTATATCAGTATTAAAAGATCCTCCCATGTCCTTTGTTGGTCTCCACATTCATAGTAACTACAGTCTGCTGGACGGTGCCAGCCAATTGCCCCAGCTAGTGGCCCGGGCTAAGGAGTTGGGTATGCCGGCCCTGGCCCTCACCGACCATGGGGTAATGTACGGGGCGATCGAGCTGATCAAGGTTTGCAGCGCCGTCGGTGTTAAGCCCATCATCGGCAACGAGATGTATATCATCAATGGTGATATCACCCAGCAGCAGCGCCGCCCCCGTTACCACCAGGTGGTGCTGGCAAAAAATACCCAGGGCTACAAGAACCTGGTAAAACTCACCACCCTCTCCCACCTGCAGGGGGTGCAGGGTAAGGGAATTTTCTCCCGGCCCTGCATCAACAAAGACTTACTGGAGCAGTATCACGAAGGGCTAATTGTTACCAGCGCCTGTCTGGGGGGAGAGGTGCCCCAGGCGATTTTGCAAAAGCGGCCCGACGTGGCCCGCCGGGTGGCTCAGTGGTACAAGGATTTATTTGGCGACGATTACTACCTGGAGCTTCAGGATCACGGATCCCCGGAGGACCGCCTGGTGAATGTGGAAATCCTGGCGATCGCCCGGGAGCTAGCCATTCCGATAATCTGCACCAACGATTCCCACTACATTTCCTGTAACGACGTGGAGGCCCATGACGCCCTGCTCTGCATCCAGACCGGCAAGCTGCTGACGGAGGACAAGCGCCTGCGCTACAGCGGCACCGAATACCTGAAGTCCGCCGAGGAAATGCGGCGGCTATTCCGTGATCATCTGGAACCGGCGGTGATCGAGGAGGCGATCGCCAATACCCTGGCGGTGGCCGATAAGGTGGAGGAGTATACCGGCATTCTGGGGCAACCCCGCATTCCTGACTTTCCCCTACCGGAGGGGTTTCCCGATGCCGGGGCCTACATGGCGGTGGTGGCCCAGGAGGGGCTGGTGCAACGCATGAAGGTAGCCAGCTACGGGGAGATTGCCCAGGACTACCGCGATCGCCTGGACTACGAAATTGAGATGATGATCCAGATGGGGTTTCCCACCTACTTCCTGGTGGTGTGGGACTACATCCGCTTCGCCCGGGAGAATCATATTCCGGTGGGGCCGGGTCGGGGTTCGGCGGCGGGGTCCCTGGTGGCCTACGCCATGGGCATCACCAACATTGATCCGGTGCACCACGGTCTGCTATTCGAGCGCTTCCTCAACCCGGAACGCAAGTCCATGCCGGATATTGACACCGACTTCTGCATTGAGCGGCGAGATGAGGTGATCAAGTATGTCACCCAGCGCTACGGTGAAGACCGGGTGGCCCAGATCATCACCTTCAACCGCATGACCTCCAAGGCGGTGCTCAAGGATGTGGCCCGGGTGCTGGATATCCCCTACGCCGAGTCAGACCGGATGGCCAAACTGATTCCGGTGGCCCGGGGCAAGCCCACCAAGCTGAAGGTGATGATCTCCGAGGAAACCCCAGCCCCGGAGTTCAAGGAAAAGTACGACACCGATCCCCAAACCCGACGTTGGGTGGACATGGCCTTGCGGATTGAGGGCACCAATAAAACCTTTGGTATGCACGCCGCTGGGGTGGTGATTTCTAAGGATCCCCTGGATGAAATTGTCCCCCTGCAGCGCAACAACGACGGCCAGGTGATTACCCAGTACTACATGGAGGATGTGGAGGCAATTGGTCTCCTCAAGATGGACTTCCTGGGGCTGCGGAACCTCACCATGATCCAGAAAACCCTGGAGCTCATTGAGGTCAACCACGGTGAAACCCTGGACCCCGACGACCTACCCATGGATGATCCGGCCACCTACAAACTCCTGGAACGGGGGGACCTGGGGGGGGTCTTCCAGTTGGAGTCCTCCGGTATGCGGCAGATTGTGCGGGACCTCAAACCCGATGGCCTGGAGGATATTTCCTCCGTACTGGCCCTCTACCGCCCTGGGCCCCTGGATGCTGGGCTGATCCCCAAGTTCATTAACCGCAAACACGGGCGGGAAAAAATTGACTTTGCCCACGAAATCCTCAAGCCCATCCTCAGTGAAACCTACGGCATCATGGTCTACCAGGAGCAGATCATGAAAATTGCCCAGGATATGGGGGGCTACTCCCTGGGGCAGGCGGACCTGCTGCGCCGGGCCATGGGCAAGAAAAAGATGTCGGAAATGCTCAAGCACCAGGAGAACTTTGTGGCCGGGGCCGTGGCCCGGGGGGTAGAGAAGGCGGTGGCCACGGAACTCTGGGACCAGATGGTGAAGTTTGCCGAGTACTGTTTCAACAAGTCCCACTCCACCGCCTACGGTTTTGTCACCTTCCAAACCGCCTACCTGAAGGCCAACTATCCGGTGGAGTATATGGCGGCTCTGCTCACCTCCAACAGTGGTGATCAGGACAAGGTGCAGATGCACATTGCCAACTGCCTGGCCATGGGGATTGAGGTGCTGCCTCCGGATATTAACCGCTCCCTGGTGGATTTCACCCCCCAGGGCAACACCATTTTGTTCGGTCTATCCGCGGTGCGCAACCTGGGGTTGGGAGCGATTGAGGCTTTGCTCACCAGTCGGGAGCAGGAGGGCCCCTTCCGGTCCCTGGCGGAGCTCTGCGATCGCATCGATCTCCACGCCGTCAACCGCCGAGCCCTGGAATCCCTGATCCTCTCTGGTGCATTGGATAGCTTGAACCCCAACCGCCAACAACTGATGCAGGACCTTCCCCTGCTGATCGACTGGGCCCAAGGCCGGGCCAAGGACCGGGAGATTGGCCAGGGAAACCTGTTTGATATGCTATCGGGGGGGGCAGAGAGTCCTGCCCCGGAACGCTCCAGTAGCTACGAAACCGCCCCCCAATCGGCACCGGTGGTGGATTTTGACCCCCAGGAAAAGCTCCGCCAGGAAAAGGAATTACTGGGTTTCTATATCTCCGACCATCCCCTCAAGGCGGTGCAGCGCTCCGCTCGGGTGCTAGCCCCCATCAACCTGGCGGAATTGGGGGAACAGCCCGACAACCTCACCCTCAGCGCCATTGTGCTGCTGGCCGGGGTCAAGCCGGTGGTGACCAAAAAGGGCGATCGCATGGCCATTGTGCAGATCGAAGACCTGACCGGTCAGGCGGAGGCGGTGGTTTTTCCGAAGGCCTATGAGCGGATTGGCCACCACTTGGTGGGCGATCTCCGCCTGATGGTGTGGGGTAAGGTGGATCGCCGGGATGACCGGGTGCAGCTGATTATTGATGATGCCGAGGCGATCGAAAATATTCGCCTGGTGATGGTGGAATTAGATCCCCGACTGGCGGGGGACATTGAGCAACAGCACCGTCTGCGCAATGTGCTGCGCAGCAACCAAGGGGAGGATCCCCGCGCAGCGCGGGTACCGGTGATCGCGGTGATCGGTGAGCCCCACCAGCGCCAGGTGGTGCGGCTGGGGGCCCAATTTCGGGTGTTGGACCCCGATGCCACCGTCAACGCCCTGGTAAAGGCTGATTTTAAGGCCAAAACCACGCCACTGGTAAGTGCCTAGGGGGTCCCTAGGGAATTGCTCGGGCAGATCTCTTGATCTGCCCCGGACCAGTTAGTCACTTTTGGAACTCGGCTAGGTCGGCCAAAGCCCTGGCACACCACAAACCCATCCTAGCCTCCCAGTTTGCCCCTAAAGGAATCCTCACCACAGGGGCAGCGAGCTAGTGTTGGAGGGATTGGCTGGGTCTGTTGCGTCCTCAGTTCCTGCGCTGTAGTCTCCCGATCGCCCCCCCGATTTGCGCACCAGGCGCACCGACTGAATCTCTATGGATTTTTCCAGGGCCTTGGCCATGTCGTAGAGGCTGAGGGCAGCGATGGTGGCGGCGGTGAGGGCCTCCATTTCAACGCCGGTGCGGCCCTGGACCCGCACCGTGGCGGTGATGGTGTAGCCCGGCAGGTCCGGGTCAGGGGCGATCGCCACCTCCACCTGGCTGAGGGGGAGGGGATGGCAGAGGGGAATCAGATTCGCGGTTTGCTTAGCCGCCATGATGCCGGCGATGCGAGCGGTGGCCAGCACATCCCCCTTGGGGGCGTTACCGGCGGCGATGGCGGCCAGGGTGGCGGGCTGCATCTTCACCCGGGCCATGGCGATCGCCTCACGCTGGCTGATGGGTTTGCTACTGACATCCACCATCTGGGCCTGGCCCTGGGCATCTAGATGGCTGAGGGCGGGGGGGAGTTCTGGCATGGGTGATGGGGTGATGGGGTGATGGGCGTATTGTAGCTTTGCTGTTGCTCTAAGCGTGTTCAGGAATCTATGCTAGACCAGGCTGAAACCATTGATTTTGGGTTACCAAAACCAGAGTTTACACAAGGTTCTAATCACTCTTGTTGCTCTCCCCTACTCCGCCCATGCTCCCCCACCCCCCCACTACTCTCCCCCGACCCGGTCAGCGCCAGGGCTGGTTTAAGCAGTTGCTTAGCCTGCGGGGTTCGGTGATCCCGGCGGTTTTACCCCGAACTCTTCTATGCATGATTTTTGCCGGGGTGATTTACGGTCTCCACCAGCGACAATGGCCGGTCTCCGTGCCCAGCCTGGGTACCCTGGTGCCCAGCCTGGTGCTGGGTTTGCTGCTGGTGTTTCGCACCAACACCTCCTACGAGCGGTTTTGGGAAGGGCGAAAGCTTTGGGGCAACGTGATTAACCTGAGTCGTAACCTGGCCCGCCACATCTGGGTGGCGATCGCAGCCCCCCACCCCGCTGACCACCAGGCCAAGGTGGAGGCCATCCGACTCCTACCCGCCTTTGCGGTGGCCATGAAGCTGCACCTGCGGGGCCAGGTCCCCAACTCGGAACTGGCCAGCCTGGTGACCGCTCCCCAGTTTGCCCGCCTACAAACCCTGCAAAACCCTCCCCTGCAAATCGCCCTGTGGTTGGCGGAATACCTGCAGGGGCAGCAGGCGGCGGGCCGGTTGCACCCCTACCAACTGACCGCCTGCCTGGAGGCCCTGGATGGGCTGGTGAATAGCCTGGGGGGCTGTGAACGAATTCTCAAAACCCCCATGCCCCTGGCCTACTCCATCCACCTGAAGCAGTTGTTGATGCTCTACTGCCTGGCCCTACCCTTTCAAATGGTGGCCTCAATTAGCTGGGCCACCCCCCTGCTGGTGGGGTTAATTAGCTTTGCCGTGTTTGGTATTGAGGAAATTGGCATCGAAATTGAGAACCCCTTTGGGGATGATGCCAACGATCTGCCCCTGGATGCCATCTGTCGCACCATGGCGCAAAACATTGAGGACCTGCTGGCGATGCCGCTGCCTTAGGGGCGTAGGGCAACGGGCGCAAGGCGCAAGGGGGAGAAAAAAGCGCAGGGCAACGGGCAGGGGAGAATTTACTGCTCACTTGAATCTTGCTAGACCGCTAGGGCCTTAGGGAAAAGGGCCACTCATAATAAATTCTTTGGCAAAACCAGATTTTCTGAAGGAAATTCCTATCTCTGGCACGCCATCCATAATGTTTTCCTTAGTGAAACCAACTTTTTTGAAGGGGATCCTTATCTTTGACACGCCATTGATAATAAATTCTTTGGTCGAATCAACTTTTCTTAAAGTTTTTCCCATCCTTGGCCCTCCCTGATCAGGAAAGGCGCTGGCCAAATCAACCTTTCCCCTGAATGAATCCATATCTAGCCCCCCCTACTCCCTACTCCCTACCCCAGGGCCGACCGTATAGACTGGAGGAAGCTACCCTCACTCCCTACCCCTTCCCCACCATGGCCGAGTATCAGCCGGCGGAAACCGCCTTTGCCCTTGATCGCGACTGCAAAACCCTGGGGCGCCACGTGCTGGAGCAACTCCAGAGCTTTAGCCCCGAGGCCCAGGACCTGAGCGCCCTGATGGGCCGCATTGCCCTGGCCGGTAAGTTAATTGCCCGCCACCTCAGCCGGGCTGGCCTGATGGAGTCGGCCCTGGGCTTTACCGGCACCACCAATGTGCAGGGGGAGGCGGTGAAAAAAATGGATATCTACGCCAACGATGTGTTTATCTCCGTGTTTAAGCAGAGTGGGCTGGTCTGTCGGCTGGCTTCGGAGGAGATGGAGACCCCCTATTACATTCCGGAGAACTGCCCCATAGGCCGCTATACCCTGCTCTACGACCCGATCGATGGGTCCTCCAATGTGGACATCAACCTGAATATTGGCTCAATTTTCTCCATCCGCCGCCAGCAGGGGGAGGACCGCGATCGCAGCGGTCAAGACCTCCTGCAAAACGGCCACCAGCAACTGGCGGCGGGCTACATCCTCTACGGCCCCAGCACCGTGCTGGTCTACTCCATGGGCCGGGGGGTACATGGCTTCACCCTGGACCCCAGCCTGGGGGAATTTATCCTGGCCATGGAAAATATCCGCATGCCCCAGCATGGCCCCACCTACAGCGTCAACGAGGGCAACTTCTGGCAGTGGGATGACTCGATCCGCGATTTCGCCCGCTACGTCCATCGCCACGAGGGCTACTCCGCCCGCTACGGCGGTGCCCTGGTGGCGGACTTTCACCGCATTCTGCTGCAGGGGGGGGTGTTCCTTTACCCCGGTACGGTGAAGCAGCCCCAGGGTAAGCTGCGCCTGCTCTACGAAACCGCTCCCCTGGCTTTCCTGGTCGAACAGTCGGGGGGGCGGGCCAGCACCGGTAGTCAGGAGATTATGGCGGTGGTCCCCAGCTACCTGCACCACCGCACGCCCCTGGTGATCGGCAGCACCGATGATGTGGCCCTGGTGGAATCCTTCATTCAGGACCGCAGCTATCGCTCTCCCGAGCCCCAGGGTCTGGGGTTGGAGGAGGTGGGTTGATCTTCCAGCAGGACTGGTTTGGCCTCACCCCCATGCCCTGCCCGATGTAGTCATGGCGTCTCTTAGCCTGAGCTACTCTCCTGGGCTGCCTGGCCCCTAGCCGCTGGCTGGGGCTATAGTAGAGAACAGCGGGGAAATCCTGCCTGGGTCGTCCCTGACTCAGGCCCCAGTCGATCACCCGTTGGACAGATACCTAGGGTTTGACCGTGGAAAGATTTATGGCGATGGCTCGACGGGGGCTGGTGGCGGTAGTAGCCCTGGCCACTACGGTGCTGATCTGGGGCCAATCCCCCTGGCCAGCCCTGGCCCTGGGGGGCGATCAAATTCCCCTGGGTAGCCCCGCCCCGGGTTTTACTCTGCCCAGCAATAGTGGGGGCGGTGAGGTCTCCCTGCGGGATTTTCGAGACCAGTGGGTGGTGTTGTACTTTTACCCCCGGGACTTTACCTCCGGCTGCACCCTGGAGGCCCAGCGTTTTGAGCGGGATATCCAGGCCTACCGCGATCGCCAGGCCCAGGTGATCGGCATCAGCGCCGACAGCGTCGATTCCCATGCCGAGTTTTGTGACAGCGAAGGCCTGGAGTTTCCCCTGCTGTCTGACCCGGATGGTCAGGTCAGCAAGGCCTACGGGTCCTGGCTGGGGGCGGTGTCCCTGCGCCATACCTATATCATTGCCCCCGATGGCACCATGGCAGCCCGTTTCCTGGGGGTACAGCCCGCCATCCATAGCCAGGAGGTACTGGCCACCCTGGATCAGCTCCAGGGGCAGGCCTGACCCCTAGGCCCATTCCCGAAATCCCTCCGTAAGGTTTGACCATGGAACTCCACCTGAAAATCTGGCGCCAGGCCTCCCGGCAGGCTTCCGGACGGTTTGAAACCTACACCGTCTCCCAGGCCAGTGCCGACATGTCCTTCCTGGAACTGCTGGATGTGCTGAATGAGCAGTTGATCCAGACGGGGCAGGAACCGGTGGAATTTGATCACGACTGCCGGGAGGGGATCTGTGGCTCCTGCGGGGTGATGATTAATGGCATGGCCCACGGCGGCCTACCCCGCACCAGCACCTGCCAGCTCTACCTGCGGCACTTTCAATCCGGTGATCAGATTACGGTGGAACCCTGGCGAGCCCGGGCCTTCCCGGTGATTAAGGACCTGGTGGTGGAGCGATCGCCCCTGGACCGAATCATGATGGCGGGGGGCTACATTTCGGTGAAAACCGGTTCCGCCCCCGAGGCCAACGCCCTACCGGTGGCCAAGGCCGATGCCGACCGGGCCTTTGACTACGCCAGCTGCATTGGCTGTGGCGCCTGCGTTGCCGCCTGCCCCAACAGCTCCGCCTCCCTATTCACCGCCGCTAAGATCAGCCACCTGGCCCTGCTGCCCCAGGGTCAACCGGAGCGGCGCCAGCGGGTGTGGGCCATGACCAACCAGATGGCGACGGAGGGCTTTGGCGACTGTTCTAACCACGGCGAATGCCAGGCGGTTTGCCCCAAGGGCATTTCCCTGGACACCATTAGCCAGATGCGGCGCCAGTATCTACAGGCGCTGTAGGGGTCAGAAACCAGAGGTCCAGGGTCAGGCAATGACCCTGGACCTCTAGATAGCCTGGGCCACAGCCGGCCCAGGCTATTGATACCCCTTTATTCGTAGATCCAGGGCTGGCCGCAGGGTTGCCAGGCCACTAACTCCGCCTCGCTAAACCACAGGGCGATCTCCGCCTGGGCGGTGTCGGGGGCGTCGGAACCGTGGATGATATTGCGGCCGACGGTTACCCCTAGGTCCCCGCGAATGGTGCCGGGTTCCGCCTCCAGGGGTTTGGTGGCGCCAATCATCTTACGGGCGGAGGCGATTACCCCCTCCCCTTCCCACACCATGGCCACCACTGGCCCAGAGGTGATGAAGTTGACCAGGCCGGCAAAGAAGGGGCGATCGCGGTGCACGCCGTAGTGCTGCTCCGCCAACTCTCGCGACACCGCCATCAGCTTCAACCCCACCAGGGTAAAGCCCTTGGTCTCAAAACGACCGATGATTTCACTCACCAGCCCCCGCTGCACCCCATCGGGTTTGATCATTAAAAAGGTCCGTTCCATCCAAACTGCGCTCCTAACCAGGGTAAAGGGCCTTTTCTATGCTGAGGAAGGATGGTTATTTTGTAAAGGGGTGGGGCGGGTAGCGGGCCCAATCATGGCCCCTGCACCACCTCCTGCAGGGCCTCCCTCACCTGGGGATACTGGTAGTCAAAGCCCAGGGCCTGGAGGCGCTGGGGTAGCACCTGCTGGCCCTCCAACACCACCTGGGCCCCATCCCCCAGCACGGTTTCTAGCACAAACTCCGGTACCGGCAGCCAGGAGGGGCGGTTGAGCACCTGCCCCAGGGTTTTGCAAAACTCCGCCATGCGCACCGGTTGGGGAGCGGTGGCATTGTAGATCCCCTCCATGGGGTCATCGGTGAGGGCCAGGCGGATCAGGGCCACAAGATCTTCGCGGTGAATCCAGGAGAACCACTGGCGGCCGCTACCGATCGGCCCCCCGGCAAACAGGCGAAACACCGGCAGCATCTTGGCCACCGCTCCGCCCCGGCCCAGCACAATCCCCAGGCGCAGAATCACCAGGCGAGGCCCATAGTCCTTCACCGCCAGGGCCGCCCCTTCCCAGCCCTGGCAAACCTGGGAAAGAAAGTCAGCGCCGGCGGGGCTGGTTTCGTCAAAGCTGGCGGTTTCGCTGGTGCCGTAGTAGCCAATGGCGGAGGCATTAATCCACACCCGGGGGCGGGGATCGGCCTGGGCCAGGGCCTCCACCAGTTTTTTCGTGCCCAGGTGGCGGCTGTCGAGGATGGCCTGCTTATGGGTGGTGGTCCAGCGTTCTGAGATCGGGGCTCCCGCCAGGTTGATCACCGCATCACTGCCCACCAGCACCCCCTGCCAGGGGCCCGACGCTAGGGGGGTGTATTCAATAATCTCAACCCTGGGGAAACTGGCGACCGGAAATACCTGCTGACCGTGGTTGGCCTGGCGGGTTAACACCACCAGATCATGGCCATCGGCCTGGAGCCCCTCCACCAGACGGGTGCCGACGAAACCGGTGGCGCCGGTAATAACGATTTTCATGGAGACCTTACCTCGGGATGGACTGTGGCCTGGTTCCAGCATAAACCAACCCCTGCCCCCGCGGACAACGGCCTAGCCCGGGGCAGCTTCACCGTAGGTCATGCCGTTGGCGTCGGCGTAGCGGTGCATAAACCGCATCAACCGATCCCAGTGGTCCTGGCGATCGAGGGTGAGGGTGCATTCCACCCGCTCTAGATCGTCCCCATCGGGGCCGCCAAAGATAAAGCGAAGACCGGAGGGTTCAATGGTAATGGTGCCCTCTTCATCCACCAGCTTCAGGGCCTTGGCAAATTGACTGCGAAAACTTTGGAAGGCCTCAATCGCCCGCAACTGTTTGAAAATCAGGAGAATGCTGCGATCGCCGGTGGCGGGATGGCGACGCAGGCTGACATCATCAATGCTCTCGTTGATACCTTCGTAGAACTGGACGGTGGGTGTTATCTGAGTCATAATCAGTACCCGCTAACATACTTTTATTGTATAACTGGCTAGCCGTACGGAGGGGCAGATTTTATTAAGGCAGCATTCTGCAGCCTGCTTAGCTCTTGACCACCGGTGGCTGAAATCTGGAGGGGCGAGAGCGGGCGATCGCCTTACGCCCCTCTTCCAATCCCAACAAGATGGGAGGACAGAGCAATAGGATAGCCCATTGCCCAGGATTAAGAGGCGCCGTAAAAAAGATACTTTGCAGGGGCGGCAGGCTAACAATAGCCGCGATTAAAATCCACTCAAATAGAATACCTCCCCAAATCAGGGGGTTAGAGAAAAGACCCAATCGCCAGATCGAACCAGTTTCTAAACGGCAGGCTAGTACATTGCCGCTTTGACCGGCGACGATCGCCGCCAGGGTAAGGGTGGTGGACTGAGCGTAAATAGCCACCAGGGCAGCAGGGGCTGAGTGGGAGAGCAGGCTGGCTGTGACCGCCTGCAGAGCAACCAGGTCGTAACCCTGGCTATACCAAACCCAGAAGAAGGCCATCATCCCCAGAATTGCCTCGATCACTCCTAACCAGAGAAACGCCCGGCAGAGCAGGCCGATATCCATCAGCGGTTGATGCTTCCTGCGGGGGGGCTGTTCCATAATCCCCACTTCAGCGGCTTCCGCCCCCAGGGCCAGGGCCGGTACCATGTCCGTCCCCAGGTCGATCGCCAGCACCTGCATGATCACCAGGGCGGGGGGAATTTTTAGGGCTACCATGGCCAGGAAGGGCACCAACTCCGCCACATTGGAGGCCAGGATATAGGTGATGAACTTGCGAATGTTGCGGTAAACCGTCCGGCCCTGCTCGATCGCCGCCACAATGGTGGCAAAGTTATCGTCGGTGAGCACAATATCGCTGGCCTCCCGGGCCACATCGGTGCCATTTAACCCCATGGCAATGCCGATGTGGGCCGATCTCAGGGCGGGGGCGTCGTTGACCCCATCGCCGGTGACCGCCACCACCGCCCCAGTCGCCTTGTAGGCCTCGACTAGCCGTAGCTTATGTTCCGGGGACATGCGGGCGAACACCAGCCGCGATCGGTACTTGACCATTTGTTGTAATTGGGCGTCAGAGAGGTGGCCCATGCTGTCTCCCGTAATCACCCGGGCCGGCTCGTGACTCTCTAGTTGGCTGGTCAGCAAGCCAATTTGAGTGGCGATCGCCTCCGCCGTCAGGCCATAATCTCCGGTGACCATGGTCACCCGAATGCCCGCCTGATGGCATTGGGCAATGGCTTCGGGGACCTCGGGGCGGGGTGGGTCGAACATGGCCACCAGACCGATAAAGGTGAGGCCCTGTTCTAAGTCCTGAGCTTTCATGTCCCTCAGGTCTTCCCCGCCACTGCGGGCGGCCAGGCCCAGCACCCGGAAGCCCTGCCGGGATAGGACATCATTGGCATTCACCACCTCCTGCCAGGCCTGGGGGCTCAGATCCCCCACCACCCCATCGCGCAGTAGGGTCTGGCAGTGGCGTACCACCTCCAGGGGGGCCCCCTTGGTGAAAACCATCAGGGAGTCGCCCTGAAACAGGGGGGAGGGCAGTCATAGCCTGGCCAGCTCAGCACCACCGTCATCATGCGGCGGCGAGAATCAAAGGGGATTTCCCGTTGCCGGGGATACTGCTGTTGTAACTGCTCCAGGTTAAGGCCCGCCTTAGCCGCCGCCACGATCAGGGCGGCTTCCGTGGGGTCCCCCATTTCCTGCCAGCGGCTGGGGGCGGTGAGGTGAATCAGCCGGGCATTGGAGCAGAGGGCCGCTCCGGTGAGCAGTAGGTTCGCCTTCCAGGCCAGGGGAGAGTGGGGGGGCAGGTGGATCTGGCCAGCGGTGGGGTCGTAGCCCGAGCCAGTGACTCGAATCTGCCCCGGTAGTAGGTCAGTGCTGTCCGGGTTATCCCCAGGGGTTTTCTCCGCCATTGGTGGTAACCAGAGATGGCGGACCGTCATTTCATTTTTGGTCAGGGTGCCGGTTTTGTCGGTGCAGATCACCGTCACTGCACTGAGGGTTTCCACCGCCGATAGGCGTCTGACCAGGGCATTGCGCTTGGCCATGCGCTGTACCCCAATGGCCAGGGATAGGGTCACCGTGGGCAGTAGGCCCTCCGGCACCAGGGCGACAATGATACCAATGGCAAAAATAAAGCTTTCCTTTAACTCCATGCCCACCAGCAGGGAGGTGAGAATAAAAACCACCCCCCCCATGGTGACGGCGATCGCCGTAATCACCCGGACGATATGGCTGACCTCCACCTCCAGGGTGCTGGGTTCTCGCTTTACCCCGGTGGTCAGGCGGGCCACCTGACCAAATTCCGTCTGGGTGCCGGTGGCATAGACCACCGCCGTACCGCGCCCGGAGGATACGGTGGCCCCCGCCAGCAACAGATTACTCACCTCCGCTGGATTGAGGGTTTCCTGTAGGGGTTGTTCGCCCTGGTAGTCCAGGGGTTTACCACTGCGCAGGGCCAGGGTTTCCCGGGGTCTAACCGGGTGGGGGTTGCGGGCTACCGGTAGGGACTCGCCGGTTAACACCGATAGGTCCAGGTAAAGACTTTCGGCGCTGACCAGTCGGGCATCGGCGGAGATGCGATCTCCCTCCTCCAGTTGCATCACATCCCCCCGCACCAATTCCGCCGCCGGGATCTGGAGCAGATCACCCTGACGATAAACCCGCACCTGGTTGGGTAGAACATTTTTCAGGGCCGCCAGCGCCTGCTCCGCCCGAAACTCCTGCCAGAAACTGAAGATGGCATTAATCCAGATCACAGACCAGATCGCCCAGCCCAGGGCTGGGGTGTGGGAAATGAAGGCCAGGATGCCCGCCACCCAGAGCAGCAGCGCCATAAAGTGGGTGAGCTGATCGGCAAAGCGCAGCCACAGGGGCCGGTGGGCTGGCTCCGGCAGTTGGTTCGGGCCAAACTGGTGCAGGCGCATATCTGCCTCTGAGGCGGTCAATCCCTGGACAGAGGTGGTTAGGGATTGGTAGACCTGATCAATGGGCAGGGTCCAAATGGGCTGGTGCATCGCAGGGATGGGTTCTGGCGATAGTTGAGGGCATGGACTTAACCTAGAGCGAGTCTACCCCGGTGGAGTGAAATAGCAATAGGGAGACAAAGAAATCTACCACAAATAGCCCCACCCAGGTGGTGACTACGGCAGCGGTAGCGGAGCGACCTACGGAACGGCTACAGGTGGTGGTCAGGCCCCAGGTACAGCCAGCCAGCCCCACCATGGCTCCAAACAGCATGGACTTGAGCAGCACAGCGATTAGGTCGTTGAGTACCATCAGCGATCGCACCGAGTCGAGGAATTGCCCCAGGGGTACCTGGTAGAGAAGGTGGGCCACCATCGCTCCTGAGCTAATGCCCAGTACTAATCCGAGCACGGTCAAAACTGGCAACATCACGCAACAGGCTAGCACCCGGGGCACCACTAGATACTCCACCGGATCAGTACGCAGCACCTTAAGGGCGTCGATCTGATCGGTTACCTTCATGCAGCCAATTTCAGCCGCAAAGGCACTACCAACCTGGCCAGTCAGAATTGCGGCCGTTAAAATTGGCGCCAACTCCCGGCAAAAGGCCAGGGCAAAGGCTCCGCCGATGGCGAAGGTGGCCCCAAAGCGCTCTAGCTCCCGGGCGGTTTGGATGGTAAAAATCATGCCGGCAAATAGGTTAGTGAGCAGCACAGGTACCAGGGCTCCGGGTCCGGCGGTGACCATTTGCTCGAGGACCCGCTGACGATTGACCCGGCCCTGCAAAAGTCGGACCAGCACCTGTCCACCTAGAAAGCAGGCCATGACTACATGATAAAACCAGGACCTCTGACCCGTCGTGGCATCCTCTGGGGACCCCCCCAGGCCGACGGCAGATCGGGGCGGAAACAGGGATGGGCCTGAGGAGGACGAGGACTGACCGTAATGCGCCTTAACCATTAACAAATTCCCCAGCATGGATGTGGTTCAGACCCTACCAACCTAACCTATCAACCTAATCAGAAATCCTAAAACCCAGGGCATCATGGTACTCCACCTTTCCATACCACTACTATGGGGTAACCGTGCCAGGGGAACGTTTGATTGGAGCAGGAGTTAGAATTCAGGACTCGGAAGCCCAGCAGTCTAGTTATCTCCTGACTTAAGTAGGTACTCCTAATTCGAACCGTAAAGTTTTGATTAGCATACCCGTAATCTAACTATTTCCCTAGGTGCTGTTCCACAGGTCCCTATCCAGCGCAGGGAAACAGCGGACCAACCCAGTAGAACCCTGGGGTCCTTAATTGCTTCCTAGAGATCATGGGATTGTGGCCATGGGGCCTCTCCAGCCCTTGGTTTAAGGATTAATCCTGCCCTTAAGTCGTTGACCAGCCTGTTTTATCTAAGTGCTCATACTGAAGTCTTTCCCATTTCCCGGGGCTGTAGGGAGATTCCCCAAGAAAAACTTGTATTTTTTGGGTTTTATAGTACACTTGTATTATCGCAGAGGAGATGCCCCCTTCTCCCCCTCTGATTACTGACATGGATCTAACTGCTATTCAAGAAAAACTACGCCGACAAGCTCAGTTCCCTCCTGCAGACTCTTTGGTGCTACCCCGAGATTGGCCACCAACCCCTTCGGTCACGATCAATCCAAAGGATCAGGCGGCAGCGCCTACTGCTCAGCTGGTTAATACGGTTGAGACCCTGCGACGACGATCGCTGCGGTCCCTGGGAGCGATCCCTGCCTCTGGTCCTTCCCTGCCTAGGGCTTACCCTTCCCCAGGGGCTCAAATTGATTTTGACCCCATAATCTGGCAGCAGCAATTGAGGACGATGGTAGATAAAATTAACCAACTTTCCCAGGAGCAGGAGCTAGTCATTGCCACTCTGGCCACGACAGAGGCTCAGTTGCTCAGTTCCGCTCAGAAACAGTTGAGGGCCGGTGATCGATTCCCGGTTCCTAGCATCGATCTCAACCAGGCCGTTACCACTACCGCCACCCTAGATGGGCAGGGCAACGTTTGCCTGGCCTATAAGCCTATCCGATTAAAGTTCCCGGACCAGGATGTCCACCAGTTAGCAGCCCAGTTACGGCAAAGGTATGGTTCAGGTCATCAAGGCGCTACTCCCTTAGCCGCCCATCTGGCTAAGGTTGGCAGGGAACTCCACACCCTGTTAAAAGAGCCCTGGTCCTGGTTCCAGTATGGGTGGAAAAAGTGGCTATCTCTGGGTTCCACCCAAGTTTCTCAACGCAGAAGCTCAACCTCGACCATCAAGTTCGTTCTTCCCTCTTTAGTGGATACCCTTCTCTGGGTTGGTAGCGGAGCGATCGGTCGATTAGTTCTTGATCTATTTCTATCCGCCTTTCCGACGTTTTGGCCCCTGGCCGTGCTAACAATTACGGGAATGTTGACCTACGCGCTGTACAACACAACCCTGGCGACTCGGCCTAACTTCAGTGTGGCTATGAGGGTGTTACTGCTGGTAGCGGGTTTGGGCCTGGGGAGCTACCTCTAAGGGGATTTGCCAGTTATGGCCCCAGCTACTGGCCGATGGCGAGAAACCCCTGGCCGGTGACAAGTAGCTTTGAGGAGCAGCGTTGTCCTAGGGGTTCTGGCCAACCCTACATAACGACCTTAAGCAGCCCCGCAGCTGATTAAGGTCCTGCAATAATCATTTCTTGATTCCAGGAGGAAATCTATGGTACCCATTTATTGTCCCCAGGAACCCTCCCCCAGCAGGTTGGGGGTTTGGTTCAAGACTTTCCTGGCTGCTGGTCTGGGCCTGGGGCTAGTGGTTTTGGTTAAGGACGGGACTGCGGCTAAATCCTGGTTAGATCGGGCAAAGACCGACTCCCACCAGAGCTGTCAAGCCATTGTCCAAAGCAATGCTCAGGTTAGTCGTGAGCAACTGGCTCGGTTACTGGCTATCCCGGAGCGTCAGGCCAAGGCGGCGGTGCAGAAAGTCCTGGCAGAGCCCTACTGTCGGCTTCCCCCCCTGCAGTTGAGGGCCAACGTGGTGGCAGAGAGGGAGTCCTATCCCCTGGCCTTTGATCCCGCCACTCACTTGATTATTCTTTATGAAAATGATGAATACGCTGGCTATCGATTCAGACTTCAGTAGCAATCATGAGATTCTCTCCTCTCCTGTTGGCGACTAGCTCTGTAGTCGCAATCCTTTCTCCCCTGGCGGCTCAGGCGGAAGAGTTTGCCCTCAGCTTTGAACTGCCAGTTACGTCGGACGCTACAGTTAGGTCGGACGCTGTCCAAGAGTCTGCTGGCCAGCCAAGCCAATCGTTGCAGGATAGTCGTCAGGGTGACATGTCCTTAGACTCAGTGAGGCCCCTGCCGGTACCTCCCCTGGGGGCTAATCCACCCATGCGGTACCATTCCCCCCAGCAATTACCTAGAGGGGTCTATCGTCGGGCGGTGGCAGTGGCCCTGACGGAGGAGATCACCGCCGATGTCCTGCTGCCTCCAGCGCCGCCACCTTTCATTTCCCAGTCCTTAGTTGCCCTGGGCCAATCTCCCAATCTCCCACCTTCCAATAATCCGTTGACCCTTGAGCCCAAAACAATCGCCCTTACCTTTGACCTGGCTCCCCTCGGCCCTCCTGCCCTGGTGCCTGAGCTTCAGTCCATTGAGCTCGCCTTGGAGCCCTGGTCCAACTTGTTTGTTGGCAATAGTGATTCCCTGGTGGCCAGGGCGATTGGTAACGCCGAGGGGACTCGCTCTGCCACAGGAGGGTTGACCAGGGCCTACTATGGCCATCGTGACCCGGGCAACCAGGTCTGGAATTTGGGCACCTTTTCCTATCAGCATGGCGCATCCTCCCCTGGCGAAGCTGACCAAAGGCAGCTTAAGCGCCTCCAATCTCAGGTTCAGGTGCTGCAGAAACGGGCCCTTAAGCACGGCCTCACCCTTTCCCTGGAGGAAACCCTGAATGGCCTGGACTTAGCGAATCAGTCACCACTGGCGGCGATTGGCCGGGTCGGTTACGTTGAACGGTTGGCGGAGGCTAAGGCTAAGGGCCATGCTGGTGCTGAGGCGATCGTGGTAGCCCGGACCCGCTCCTATATCAATCCTGAGACCCAGCGATGGAATGCCCCGGGGTTAGGCAACACGGAGGCCAGTATCCGACGCGACCAGGAACGGCGCACCCTGGCGGTGGCCCAGGCCCTAGCCGCCTACCAGAGAGAACGTCCTGGCCTTGATGCCAGGCTGGCGGTGCTGGGTCCCAGGGCGGTAGCGATCGCTGCCCCATCCCCCTCCGTTGTTCCCGGGGCTCGTCCTGCGATCGCCGACAACGTCCTCAACTTTGACCTGGAGGTGGCCTCCACCCATCTCACCGCCGCCCTGACAACGGTCCAGCCCAGCACTCCTGGGGAAACTAAGAAAAGTAACTCGACGGTTAGCCCTGGCCAGACCCCAGTCAAGCCAGCTCAGTCCCCTGGTCCACCGGTCTGGAGCCTGGTCAGGGAGGCCCATCAGTCTCCCCTGGCCTATCAGCCTGCGCCCTCTGGAGAATCGGAGGCTACCCACCCCAGTCAGGGGCTAGAACCCTCTCCCCTAGCTGAGAAGCCCCACCCTCCTGCCACTAGCCTCAGTCAGACAGTCGGCGCCCTGCCGGAGTCGGTCATCCATTTCCCCACCTCCCCTGCCCAGGGGGCACCTGCGCCGGAATTAGTGGTGACTCAGCTAGATTGGGAAATGCCTAGGTCGGTGGCCGGTCTAGAGAAACCCACTGCCCCCCTCAAGCCCCTGGGCCTGATCACTCCCCTGGCCAACCTCCCCTAGGTTTTAATGAAAAAGGGCCCTAGCGCTAGGGCCCACACAGTGGTTTTTTGATTTGAGTTCCCTGTTAATCCTGGGGATGACCCGGTCGCCCCCAGGATTAATCTAGGCAATCAGTTGTTTTACCTTAGCCATAATGCCCGTGGGGTCGATGCCCTGGTAGGGGTACTGTTCCCAAAGACCACCGCAGCCCTCTTCGTGGGTACCCAGGTAGGCGAACTTGGGGGTATAGCCCCGCTCCAGTAGCCAGGAACCAAAGCGGCTACCCAGACCGGTGCGGCGGTTGAAGGCTTCGGTAACCAGCACGAAGGGTGCCTTACCCACCTTAGCTAGGATCTCCTCATCCACGACGTTCAGGGTGGCTTTGTTGATTAAACCCACCTCGATACCCTCCTGTTTGAGGCGTTCCACCGCGTCCAGGGCCCGGTAGACGGAGTCACCGAAGGTGACAATGTAGCCAGCGCTGCCTTCCCGGACTACCTCGTCCTTGCCTGGGGTGAACTGGTAGTCACCTCCAAACAACTCCTTACCGTTGCTATCCAGCAGAATCGGGGTCTTAGACCGGGTGGAGAAAATGAATCGTAGCCCTGGGTTATGGAACACTGCCTTGACACAGGCCTTCATCTGGTTGGCGTCCGCCGGGAAGTAAAGCCGGGTCTCGTAGCCATCATCCAGGCCATTGTCAGCAAACATATTGTTAATGCCGAAGTGGCAGGTGTTATCTGCCATGTCATCGATGCCAGCGTGGGAGAAGTGGCATAAGAGGTTCGAGTAATTCAGCCGGGCCATGGTGATTTCGGAAATACACATTTCTAGGAAGGCGCTGAAGGTGGCAAAGATGCCCTGCTTGCCGGTCTCCATGCCAAACCCAGCGGCCGCAGAGAGGTTCCCCCGCTCCATAATGCCCCCACTAATAAAGATTTCTGGGTAGGCTTTACGGATTTGGGCCAGGCCACAGGAACCCTCCAGATCGCTATCTACCACCAGCACCCTGGCCTTGCGATCGGCCTCATCCATGGTGCTGAGCACTTCAACAACGGCATCACCGAAGACATTACGGTTAGAACCCGTTTTATCTGAGATCCCCAGGTAGGTATAGGTATCCTTAGGCTTGGGCACCGCCTTCAGGGCCGCCACGGCTTCACCGTGACCCCGGGATTCCAGGTATTTGAGGGCGGCATCAACGGAAATCACATCATGACCATGGGTACTACCCTCGACTCCTTCAATGCCCACCGCCATGGCCCGCTTGTTGATCACAGCCACAGGGCCAGGGGTATTAATCGCCTGGCAGATATTGGCGTAGAGACTATCCAGGTCCTCGCCATCCCCCTCCAGCACCGTGAGGCCATGACCTTCTAGGGTTTTTCTGACACTGTAGCCCCCCATGTACTGGGAGGGATGCCCCGCAATGGTGACATCGTTATCGTCGATCAGAAGTTTGACATTGATATGGTGAGCGACGGCGAAGCGGGCGGCTTCCGCATCGTCTCCTTCCTGCTGAGAACCGTCAGAGCCCAGGCAAAATACTGTCTTGCCAGGGTTGGCTAGGGCTACGCCATTAACGTAGGGCCACATGTGGCCCAGGCGACCGGAACTGAACTTCACCCCCGGAGTCAGCCCTAGTTCGGGGTGACCCGGGAGTTTCTGGTGAGCTTCCCGGTAGCGCATCAGTTGTTCAGCGGGTAAATCACCGTTTAGAACCGCCATCAGGTACTGGGTGGCTACCCGGTGACCGGCTTCGTCAAAGAAGGTGGGCACGTATTTTTCCCCCTGGCCACGAAACAGGGCATCCAGAATCATGACTTCAGGAACGGTATCGTAGGGACCACCAGTGTGGCCCCCCACTCCCCGCGCCGCCCCAGTGGCGGTGAAAAAGACAATGGCATCGCGGCAGAGCTGAATATTCGCCTGTAGGGCGCGACGCTGTTCTTCAGTTAAGGTAGGGTTGGCAGCATCCAGGGAAATGCGCTGGTAAGCGCCCAGGTCGATGGGAAAGCGGGTCATGGTTTCTCCTCTAGGCTTAGGGGGGTTAGGGGCAAGACAGCCAACTGCTAGGGCTAGTGTCTCACCGCCGGGTTAGGGCTATGGGGATCTATATTCTTCTATCATTCAATACTCTGGGATCGGTGTGAAGGTGTTCAGTAAGAGTTGGTTAAGGTGGAGACGGGTGATGACTACACAGAGGGGACCAGAGCGGCTTGGTTGGTTTGGCGTGGCCCTGGTAACTACCCGATCTACCTAACACCCCCAGCCCCGTCGGCCCCCTCACCTGCCCATTTTGTGAACCCTTGGTGACAACGGCTCCAGCCCCGTCGGTGAATATTACCCTTTAAACTCACCCCCTCCGGGGCAGACCCGATCTCCAGACGAGTCTTCCAAGCTACCCTGCAAAAAGGTTACGGATTAGCAAGGAAGTGACGCCACCAGGAATTATCGTTTTGGTCAAAACCCTTAGAACACCGTTGATCGGTTCAAGTAAAGGCCGGTAGGGGTTTAGGCTGGCCTGATTCGATCCTAGATGACCTCCAGATAGGGCATCAAATCCTGCTGGAGGCGTTGACGGGCCCTGGCGATGCGAGACTTTACCGTTCCCAGGGACACCCCAGTCATAGTAGCAATCTGATCATAGGTCAGGCCCCGGACCTCCCGTAGCACAATGGCGGTGCGAAAAACCTCCGGTAATTCATCAATAGACCGCCGTAACTGGTGATAAAACTCCTGGGTCATCAAACTATCCACCGGCCCAGGCAGGTTGGCGGGAATCTCCCAGTGGAGGGTATCATCCTTTCCACCGTGGGGAGCATCCAGCGATAGGGCGGGGGAGGACCGTTTGCGGCGACGCAATTCGTCGTAGAACAGGTTAGCCGTGATCCGGCCTAACCAACTCTTAAAGCGGCTAGGCTCCTTCAATCGGCGAATATTTTGGTAAACCCGTAACCACACCTCCTGGGCCAGATCAGCGCGATCGCCCCAGTCTGGGGCTAATCGATACAGCAACCTATCCACGTGGCCGCCATAGCGTCGGAGTAACTCCGTGAACAGGGTTCGTTCCGGTGGCAATTGCTGCTGACAGAGAAGAATCAGATCGGAGCTATCCATCCGGTGGGCAACCGTTGGGGAGGTGAGCCTGGAAAGAGGAGAACGGGAAGAAACCAGAGTATGCTTCATGGGGCTAATCTCTAATCATGCTGTCAGTGCAATTGCTACCCTGTTATGGGTATGGTCAGGTGAACAGAACAGAATTAAGCCAGCCAGAATGCCGACCTGCTGAGCACCTTGACCGATCTATCCAGTAATTGATCCTCTAGCTAAAGCCACAGTCAGGGCCGATCAACCCTTAGGGGATATCCTGTCCCCATGGCTCTGACCGTTTGTAGAATATGATTTTGGCCCGAAATGAGCTAGAAACAGGTCCCCCCTGTGCCTCTATCTTGGTTGTCACAGGATGGCTTCGTTACTGATAGCCCTAGCCACCTGCCAGGGGACGGAGGGGAGCTGGCCAATAATTACCTTTGATCGATCAACCGGGTCCCAAGCCTTCTGGCCAACCCTATAAATCCAGGCAACTGACCCTGAAAGTAATCTGCAGGCCTGGGGACTTAACCCGGCTAGGTCACCTCTGGGACAATGCGATAGTTAAAGTTGAAACAGACCCATTGGTTATGACACAGTCGATAATGATCGGAGCCAGGTGGGCCACTGTGTAAATCCTCTAGCAGGGCTTGGGCTAATGGTAAGGGCTGAGGGATTTGTACCAGGCTGCCCTGGGTGGGGTTTTGGCCATTCTCCCCCAGAGCTTGATGGCAGTGGTCGAAGGACTGTCGGTTAAGCACCAGGTAACTTTCCACTAGCCCAGGAGTGGCTGGAACGGGTATGCCCTCCCCACCATCAGGTAAGGTGAACCCCAGGGAGGCATTGCCTCCAGAGCCGTTGGCGATGTTTGCTGCAGTGGTGATGGCGGGGACTAGCAGGACATGGCACTGGCCCTGCCCATCAAATCGAATCAGCAGGCCTTCTAGCCTATCGGTGCTTAGGCTGGTGACTCGATAGAGCAGTTTAGTGGTGCTGGCCAGCATCGGCACAGGGGATTGATCAGGGTTGCCGATGGTTCTGCGGTTGCGGGTTGGGGATGGTGTTTCCCCCCGATCGCTACACTGTTCTACTAGAAGTTGGGGTTTTGACCCAACTATCTCCAGACTGGCGGTTGCCCCTAGCCTGGACGCCTGGAGATTGGCACACAACCGCACCAGCTTCAGGGCGAGCAGCCCATGAAACTGAGGAGTCAGTCGGGCCACAGCGGTTTTGACGGCCTCGTCTCGGGTTGTCCAGCTACTGGCCAGTTGATGACGACTAGGGGTAAATAGGCCATAGCGGCTAGGGACCACCAGATCAGGCTTCTCCTGAAGGAGTTCAACCGGGCCCTCGGGGGGAGATAGGGCCGCCGTCAAGGTCGGGGGTGTTGGGCCGGGTAACCGGCCAAATAGACAGTCCGCCCCTTTGTCACCCGGAGCGATCGCCGTCACAAAGGGAATCGCCGCCAAGGCGCTGGTGGCATCCACCCGTTCAAACCGTTGTAATCGGTTGTCGATCGCCACCACCAAATCAAGGGCTCGGGGTAACAGGCGAACCTTTTCGTAGACCGGTTGGGATGGGATCGGTAGGGAAACTCCTGGGGCCAGGGCTCGGGCTGTGGCCTTCACTCCCGTTCGGGACTCTAATCGTAACTCCACGGGCGCAGGCCCCTCACCTGGAATTCCTCTGCTCGCGGGTGGTTGGATCACCAACTCTGAGCCCGGCTGCAGGTAGGATAATACCACCGGATCTACACCACCTAGCCAGAGCACCAGGGGCCGATCTCCCCCCGGGGCCGATAACACCACCCCATCCGCCGCCGTCATCTGGGCTGGTAGGGTATAGGCCGTAGCTTTTTGGCGGGCAACGCTAGACCAACTGGGGTCCTGTTCCGAACCTACCCAGCGCTGACTGCGGTTACCCAGGTCTTGCATCCACACTTGTGGATTGGGGTGGGGGAGTTCGGTCCACAATCCTTGGGTCAGGGCGTAGGTGAAGATGCCGGCGCTGAGGCCATCCCACTGGCCCTCCAACACCAGGTGGCCAGGGGTGGCGGCCCGCAGTAAATTCCCCGGCCAGCTCAGAGCAGGACTGGGGGACAGATCAGGGGGCCAGAGGGCGGTGGGGACGGTGGGCCGCGATCTCACCCGTAGATTACCGTGGCGGTTGTAGCCGAGGTCCTGATAGCCCGCATCGATCACCGTGGTCAGGTTACTGGTGGCCAGACCCTGTAACTGGCATATCACCTCCAGTTCTAGGAGATCCCCTAGGGTTGGATCCTGCTCGGTGGGTAGACGGCTGTCAACGGTGACCCAGGCCAGGTAGGGCTGGCCCGTATCGGTCTGCAGCTGTACCTGACTGCCGTAGCCACTGAAGTGAAGCAACACCACGTCCCCAGGGCGAGCCTGGGCAACCAGGTGCTGGGCGATCGCCTCTAAAATGGCGGCACGGGTTGCCTGCTGGTTAGTTAAGGTCAAAATATCTGAGCTCTGAAAGCCAAACCGATGGATCAGCAACTCTCGCTGCAGGGCAACATCGGTTTTGCAGCCCCGCAGGCCAGCATCGGGGTTGGAGACCGTATCAAGAGCTGTCTCTGGGTATTGGTTAATGCCAATTAAGAGAGCCAGCTTGCGGTCCGTGGGTTGGGCCAGGGCCTGATAATAGGAACCTGGGCCCACCGTCAAGGCAGCCCCCCCCGCCCCGAGCGCCAAGCTGATTCCCCCTAGAAAGGCCCGTCGTGTTAATCCCACCGCCTCAATGCTGTCCTATTTAGATAGTCCTATCCTAGCCAATTGACTCCCTGACCCGCATAGCTTTGGCTAATTCCGCCGCCACCTCCGGACGGGAAAACTCTGGCGGTGGCAGCTCACCCCGACTGAGCATTTCCCGCACCTTGGTGCCGGACAGGTGAATGCGCTCCTCCTTTGTACTAGGGCTAGTTTTAGAGGTTGCCATGCCGCCGGTGCGGGTGCAGTAGAAAGCATGTTCAAACTTCATCGGGGTAATGCCTAGCTCGTCCGGTTCAAACTCGTCAAAAATGTACTGGGCATCGTAGGTCCCGTAATAATCTCCTACCCCGGCGTGGTCCCGCCCCACAATAAAGTGGCTACAGCCATAATTTTTCCGAATCAAAGCATGGAAAATGGCTTCTCGAGGCCCAGCATACCGCATGGCGGAAGGATTAATGGCCAACATCACCCGATCGGTCGGGAAGTAATGGTCCAGCATGATTTCATAGCAGCGCATGCGGACATCGGCGGGGATATCATCGGACTTAGTGGCCCCTACCAGGGGATGCAAAAACAAACCATCTACCGTTTCCAGGGCGCACTTTTGAATATACTCGTGGGCTCGATGAATCGGATTACGGGTCTGGAATCCGACCACGGTCCGCCAGCCCCGTTGTCGGAAAAGGTCTCGAGATTCCGCCGGGTCAATCTGGTAGGTGGGAAACTGGGGATGGGGATCTCGCTGCAGTAGCCAAACCGGCCCCGCTAGGTTGACGGACCCCTGGTCGTAAACTACCTTCACCCCAGGATGGTTTTCATCCTCGGTGCGGTATACCTGACTGGCTTCTCGGCCTTTGTCGTAGGTATATTTTTGAGTCAGTTCTAGGACTCCGACAAACCGACCGCTGGGGTCATCTAAACGGACTAAGTTACCCTCCCGTAGGGGCTTAGCCACCGCTTCACTGACCGAAAGGGTAACCGGGATGGCCCAAGGCAACCCATTGGCTAGCCGCATATCAGTCACCACTGTGTCATAGTCCGCCTGACCCATAAATCCCTGCAGAGGGCTAAACCCTCCAATGGCAATCATCACCAGATCGGAAAAAGCCCGTTCATCTAAACTGACGCGGGGTAAGCTAGGAGCTTTGTCTGAAAAGAGATTGGCCTGTTCGGGGGTGACCAGGCGGTTGACGAGGGTGCCGCCGTGGGGGGCAATACCATCTTTTTGCATCGTAATTGACCTAGGGTGACTGGCTGGGCAGGGATCGGCAGGTAGGGGCGGAAGTGCCCTTACTTAATGAAATTACATGTTGGTACCAATGTCATCACCCTTGAATTTCTTGGGATTATGCGTATCCTTAATTAGCTCGACGGTTCACTCCTGGTTTCACCGATGCAACGCTTCCTCTCCTGTTCTCCCCACCTGGGTTACCTCTCCCTATTGATCGCTAACGGGTTAGGCGGTGGGGTATTGGCAAGTTTAGCCTTGATCAGTCCAGCCTCCGCCCTAGATCAGATTTCCGCCTGGCAATTTGATCCGGTCCAGCAGCAGTTGACCATCACCCTGTCGCCCCAGGTAAACCCTACCTACAAAATTCGTGCCGATGGGCGGGCTATTCTGCTCCACCTGCCCGCCACCCGCCTGGGGGCAAGCCCCACCAGCAGCCAGTACGACGGACCGGTGCGCCAGGTGCACTTGAGCCAGATTGAGCCAGACCAGGTGGAGGTGACCCTGGAATTGGCGGTGGGGGTGGAGGTGACTGCCGAGCAAGTCACCCTGGTTGCCCTCAGGGGTGAGTCTGAGACTCGTTGGTTATTGACGGCTCTGGTGGCGGAGGGCCGGGCCTCGGCCCTCTCCAGTCAGCCCTTTTCTCCCCAAATGACTGGGGAATTACCCCCTGTTGTCGCTGATCCGAATCTGCACTGGCCTTATCAGGGGATTGGCCGGCTTAGTATTGCCGCCGCTAACCTGATGTTGCCTGCTAACCTTGACAGTTTTAACACCCTACCCGAAACCCTGGCGATTGACCCCTTTAACTTGGGGTTACCCAGTAGCGAGCCCGTATCCGTGCCAACCCTCGCAGAACTGGATATGGCGGTGGGTCAGGCCCAGGTTGAGTTGGGTCCTGCTACGGCCAGCTCTCTGCCGGTACCCGATCTACCCCAGGGGGTTCCAACCGCTAGCCTCACCCTACTGCCCCCAACCCAGCCATCCCTGCCGGTGGAGATCGGCCAAAATCAACAGGAAACTCCCGCAACCCCGTCGCCATCTTCATCTTTTGTCAGCGATCTTCCCTCTGCCCCTGAAACTGTAGCTGCGATCCCAGGGTCCGTGAACTCAGAGGCCGATTTGACAGTAATTACCCAGGTGCCGACCGCTGTTTTATCTGACTCCACCCCTTACCAGGGGCAGGCTGCTGCTGCCCTATCCCAACCCGATCCCCTGACTATAGAGCCGCCAGCGGCGGAAATTCCCGACTATCCCCCTAGCCCATCTACCCCTCAACCAGGGTCACAGCCAGTCCTGATGGCGGCGGAACAGCCTATTCCCTTTGGTCAACCCCTCCCAGGGCAAATCCTCAATGCCCCAGCCGCGGAACCCGGAGATCGCCCCCTACCGCCCGATATCCTGATTGCCTCAGGAACAATATTGGAATTACGCTATCCTGGTTCTGAAGATCTGGTTCTGATCCCAAACCTACCCCTGAACGAGGTACTGCTCTTAGCTCAGGATCTGCGTGACCCTATCACCCAAGGGGTAATTGCCCCTGCTGGTAGTCAATTAATGGGTCAGTTCCAGACCGCAGGCCATCATCAACAGTGGGTCAGCCACATGATTATTTTGCCCACCGGCCAGCGGGTTCCCTTCCCCAGCATCTCCGACTACCTGGTGGGTACTCCCCAAGTCAGCGGTGGCAGCCTTGCCTTAGGCAGTGGGGTCGGTGCCATTGCCTTGACCTTGTTGGGAGGCTTCAGTGGTGTTGGCCTCTTGGGAGGAGCCCTGATGGGCGCCACCGCTACCCTGGGCATGGCTCCCCAAACGATTGTGATTGAGCCTAACCAAATTATCTATGCCCAGGTAATGGATGATATTCCTCGAGCCATACCTATTGCTCTGGCGCCAGCCACGGTACAGTCCTGGGGAACGGCGCCAAATTGGTAGGTCTGAGGGTTTCACCTGGGTGACTGCGACCCTCAGACCTTGACGGGAAAGCCCTGCAGCAGGACAAACTCCCCCACCTTACTTCAACCATCCCTTCAGCCGAGAAGCCACCTGGGGGCGACGTAGTTTTCGCATAGCTTTGGTTTGGATTTGTCTTACCCGTTCCCGAGAGAGATTGAAAATACCACCCACTTCTTCCAGAGTATGGGTTTCCCCAGTGGTTAAACCATAGCGTAGGGTAATGATTTCCTTTTCCCGCTCCGTTAGTACTTCAGCCAGAACACTGGTAATTTCCTGACGCATCATCGTCTCGCTGATCTTTGACTCTGGGGTTTGGGTTTTGCTGTCCTCCAGCAACTCCATCAACTCCGTATCTTCTCCCTTCCCTACCCGATGATTCAAGGAAAGAGATCGCCGCCTCACCTGTTGTAAACTACGAAGCTGATCAACCGTAATGTCAAGGGCGATCGCGAGTTCCTGCTCGGTTGGATTCCGTTGTAAATCTCGACGTAGGTCACGATGAGCCTTCTTCAACTTATTAAGTTTTTCTACAATATGAATGGGAAGACGAATTGTGCGAGCATCGTTAGCGATCGTGCGAGTAATGCCCTGGCGAATCCACCAGTAGGCATAGGTGGAAAACTTATAGCCTTTGTCGGGATCAAATTTCTCAGTGGCTCGATTTAAACCCAGAGCCCCCTCTTGAATTAGATCCAGAAAGGGTACACCCCGATTTAGGTAACGTTTCGCAATAGACACCACTAAGCGCAGATTAGATCGAATCATCCGTCGCTTAGCCGCCCGCCCTTCCTGAAGCTTTAGGGTCAATTCTCCATCACTAATTTTTAATTTAGCCAGCATTTCCTGGCGAGTTGGCTTACGACCTAATTCCCTTGTCAGCTTTTCACTCGCATTTTCTGTTCGAGTGAGAAATCTTACTTGACGGGCCAGTTCAATTTCTTCACTAGCATCTAATAAGGGATAGCGAGCCATCTCTTTAAAGAACGCTCCCACCGCATCATCCGCCAGGTTTTTGCTATAGCCAGACAACCCCATTTCAGACAGCTCACTGACCTGGGAAATTTTTGCTAGAACCTCGCGGTCTTCTTCCCAGGCTGCTGCCTCAGGGCTAAAGTCTCCATCCAACAGAACATTTTTCTCTGGCATACGACCAAAGTCACTGGCAAAGTCATCCAGGGAGCTATCTGACCAGCTAATGGAGCTGTCAGTATTGGGATTAAATGTAGTAGTCATAGGAGCAATAAAACAGATAGCTACAGGTCTGAAGCATGGATAGGGATAGCCCGATGAGAGTTACCTAATACTTTGATCAACTAGAGTTCAGACTGACCTGACACTCCCAGATCATAAAGTAGAAAGTTTCCATTTCCTGATTGATTTTGTGAGTCCACAATACGAATTTTTTTTGGAATTTCCAGGTAATGTAACATTTCTTTAGCTTCTTGGGTAGGATAACAAGATTTTCTAAATTTATACCTGGACTAGCCCCAAAAAAGGTGTTTTGATCTGCCTGTGATGGGGTTGGTCAATCCCATCACGGGCAGATCATAGATAGGAATTTTGGAGCCCTGTGAGCAACCATTTTGGTACTGCTGCGGGCTATCCTAGGGTCTGGACTGAAACAGGGGGGATTTGCTTTAACCTCCTTGGTATTGTCAAGGGTTTTCAGAGCTTGTGCTTTACACTGTCCTATGGCGATCAAGGGATGTGAAGAGGGGTTAGAGCCCATATTTTTACAGATTTCTCTAAGTACTTTCCTGATCGCCTTGACGCCCTCTAAAGGAATAAAAGCTCTCCCCAGATAGTTAGTCAAAACTAAATGATGGCGAAGTACGAGATTTATCAATCCGCTTAGGACTTCATGACCACGATGAATGGCAGTCACGAATCTGCTCCTGACCTAACAGAGGTATGGGGTTGGGTAAATGTATTAGTAGATTATGGTGGCCAGCCCGAGATGTATACCTATGGCTTACCTGGCCATCTGCAGGTCCAGCCGGGAGATATTTTAACGGTTCCCTTTGGGCGTCAGGTGGTGGGTGCCATTGCCCTTAGTCTGCAGACCCACCCACCTTCCGATCTTAAGGTTGAGAGAATTCGCCCAGTAGCTGGCATCGTGCAACGACGCTTTTTTTCGCCAACCTACTGGACGCTCCTAGAGAGGGTCGCTGACCACTACCAAACCCCCCTAGTTCAGGTGATTAAGGCAGCCCTGCCCCCTGGTTTACTCACCAAGGCTCAGCGCCGTCTGCGCCTCTGCTCAGATCGGCTGGCGGTAGACAATGATATACAGGTTTCTAAGGTCCTGGCCAAGTTATTGCATGACCTGAGGCAGTCAGCTCAGGCTGACCTAACCTGGCAACACCTACAGCGTCAGGGTCATAGCTACAGGACTATGCAGCAATTGATCCAGCGGGGCTGGGCTGAGTCTTACCTGGTGCCCCCCCACTCCCCCCGACTTCAAGAACAGCAAGCCGTTACCGTGGTGAGCGGAGATCGCCCCGCCGATCCTCCCCTGACTCGCCGCCAAAGCGAAATCCTCAGCATTTTAAGTGGCCACGGGGGTGACCTGTGGTTGACCGACGCCCTGGAACTTTGCCAGACCACTCCCCCTACCCTAAAACGCCTGGCCCAACGGGGTTACCTGGTGATTGCGCCCCGACAAAGACTCAGAACTGAAGCAACACCAACCCTTACCACTGATCAGCCTAAACCCCTGACTCCAGATCAGGCGAAGGCGCTCAGCCAGATTAACCAGGCTCAGGGGGCCAGCCAGATTCTACTGCACGGGGTTACGGGTTCCGGTAAGACGGAACTTTATCTGCAGGCCATTGCCCCCCGATTGGCGGCAGGTCAGTCCGCCCTGGTGCTCGTGCCCGAGATCGGTCTTACCCCCCAGCTCACCGATCGTTTTCGCCGCCGCTTCGGCGACCAGGTTTGGGTCTACCACAGTGGTCTGGGGGATGGTGAACGCTACGATACCTGGCACCAGAGTTTGCAACCCGATCAACCCCTGGTGATCGTGGGTACCCGATCGGCGGTGTTTATGCCCATCGCTCGTCTGGGCCTGATTATTCTGGATGAGGAGCATGACAGCAGCTATAAGCAAGATGTATCCCCTTGCTACCATGCCCGTACTGTCGCCCGCTGGCGGGCCATCCTGGAGAATTGTCCACTGCTGCTAGGGTCGGCTACTCCCTCTCTGGAAGCCTGGGTACAGTGCCAGGGGCTGGCTTCCTTGCCGGATGGCCTGGTCACGGAGCAGGGACTGTCCACCACCTACCTCACCCTACCCCAGCGCATCCAGGCTCGCCCCCTACCCCTGGTGGAGGTGGTGGATATGCGATCGGAACTGCAGGCGGGTAACCGGGGCATTCTCAGCCGTTCCCTACAACGGGCTCTGCAACGGATGAAGACAGAGGGTAACCAGGGTTTACTGTTCATTCACCGCCGGGGGCACAGTAGTTTTGTCTCCTGCCGTAGCTGTGGCACCGTGATCATGTGCCCCCATTGCGATGTCTCCCTGGCCTACCACCAGCCTCATCCCCAGGCGGCCATGGTGTTGCGCTGCCACTACTGCGGCTACAGCCAACCCCATCCCCGTCAGTGTCCCGACTGCCATTCCCCCTATCTAAAACATTTTGGCAGTGGCACCCAGCGGGTGGTCAGCGCCCTGGCTGAAACCTTGCCCGGTCTGAGCTGTATTCGCTTCGACAGTGACACCACCAGCCGGAAGGGGGCACACCGCAACCTCTTGAACCGGTTTGCCCAGGGAGAAGCGGATCTGCTGGTGGGTACCCAAATGTTAACCAAGGGTATTGACCTCCCCCAGGTCACCCTGGTGGGGATTATTGCCGCCGATGGCCTTCTTTATATGACAGACTACTGGGCTGCGGAACGGGCTTTGCAAACCCTGATTCAGGTGGCGGGTCGGGCGGGACGAGGTGAACAGCCTGGCCAGGTGATTTTGCAAACCTATACCCCTGACCACCCGGTGATTGAGGCCGTCACCCAGCACGCCTATACCCCCTTTATCACCACCGAATGGCAGCAACGGCAACAGCACCAATATCCCCCTGCGGCTCAATTAGTCCTGCTACGCCTGAGTAGTTTAGACCCCCAAGCGGTGGAGCGACTCGCCACCACCCTGGCGGCTGACCTGCAAAACCAACTGGCTTCTATCCCCCATAGTTTGCTGGGGCCTGCCCCAGCTCCTATTTTACGGGTAGCCCAGCGCTATCGATGGCATCTGCTGTTGAAATTTCCCCTGGGTGTCCCCATTCCTAACCTACAGGATCTACGTTACCGCTGCCCCAATAGCGTTAACCTGAGTATCGATGTTGATCCATTGAATTTATAGCTGTAACCATTTAGCTCAGGACACCGAGCAACCTTCAGCCCATTGTAAATAGCATCACAGTCTTGTCCTACTCGGACTGGTGATTGTTATCACCTAGATCCAGAGTCCTCCATGCACAGATTTTGGACGCCTGTTTAGGTCTTCTACCCGGTGACACTGATCAGAGCCTAGAGCTCAACCCTGAGCCCTGGGGGTTCCACCCCTCTTAGGAGATCGGGTGAGCTTGGCTAGAGTTGGCATATCAGAGCAGATGTACCGAGTAGGTTGCTCACCATGTCACGGGACGCACTGGTTGTTGGGATCAACACCTATCATCATCTTCCAGGCCTCCAAGCCCCAGCTAATGACGCCGAGTCAGTGGCTCGGTGTCTGGAGAACTGGGGAGAATGTCGAGTTTTGCGAATGCCAGAAGCGGTTCGCCAGCAGCGGCCTGTGGTCAGTTCCCAGGTGCAGGTGACTACACCCATGCTGGAGGCCGCTCTGATTCGTCTGTTTAAGCCGACCGGCAAAACCATCCCCCAGACAGCAATTTTCTACTATTCTGGCCATGGCTTACAACGGGATGTGGGTATTCAGGAAGGCTATTTGGCCACCAGTGAGACCAATCCGGCCACTGGCCACTACGGCCTTTCTCTATACTGGTTGCGACGTTTACTGCAGGAAAGTCCGGTACGACAGCGGGTAATCTGGCTAGACTGCTGTAACAGTGGCGAGTTTTTCAACATCCTGGAGGCGGATCCAGGACCCAGGGCCGGCACCGATCGCCTGTTCATGGCTGCTGCCCGAGAATACGAGCCAGCCTATGAATCCCTGGCAAGCCACCACAGCGTCTTTACCGAGGCCCTGTTAGCCGGCCTTAACCCCTCGAAGGTGGAGGGAGGGGTGGTGAATGGCCACTCCCTCACCGATGCGGTCAACCGTAACCTCAAGGGAGAAGTCCAGCAACCCCTGTTTGAAAGTTCTGGCGGGGAAATTGTGTTGACTCGCCTCAGTGGTTCCGTGCCGCCACCCTCGACCACCTCCGTGTCTACCCTGGATCGCCTCAAACACCTGAGCTACAGCGTCTGCCCCTTTCAGGGACTGGCCCCCTTCGATGTCAACCACGGCGATTGGTTCTTTGGCCGTGAGGAACTCACCCAAACCCTGGTGGAGCGGGTGAGTCAGTCTCGTTTTTGTGCCCTGGTGGGGTCCTCCGGGATTGGTAAAACCTCTCTGCTGCGGGCTGGCTTGATGGCTCAGCTGCAGGGAACTGGCCAGCATCAGCCCCAGCCCGATTGGGATATTCGCTATCTCACCCCTGGTCAGTCTCCCCTACAGCGGTTAGCCGAGGCTTTTGTTGATATTCAGGCGACTGGCCTGGACCGGGCCAGCCAACTGCGTCAGGCAGAGTCCTTTTTACAGCAGGGGGGTGAGGGGTTTTGCCAGTTGCTACAGGCCATGGCGGGGACTGAGTCCTCCCTGCGTACTGCGCCTCGCCGTCTGCTGCTGGTGATCGACCAATTGGAGGAGATGCTGGGCCCAGAGGTTGGTCCCGATTTGGAAACCGATCGCCAGCGCTTCATTGATGGACTGATGGCGGTGGTGCAGCAGGATCGGCTACCGGTACATGTGGTGGTTGCCCTACGGGCCGACTACCTGCCCCGGCTGCAGGCCTTTACCCAACTGGCAGACCTGGTGAAGCATCAGGGTCTGATCCTACCTGCCATGACCTATGACCAGATTAAGGCCACCATCGTCAGTCCCCTGGAAAAAATTGGGCTGCGCTATGACGCTAATTTAATCTACACCCTGTTGTTGGATGTGGTGGGGGCGCCAGGGGATCTGGCTCTCCTGCAGATGGCCCTGAAGGAAATCTGGCGCTGTCGACAACTTGACCCGACTGGCCAGCAGGCCCCTAAGCTCACCCTGGAGGCCTATGCGGAGCTCGGCGGGGTGCGCCAACTGCTGAGTCAGTGGGCCCACCAGACCTATGAAGGCCTGACCAGCCTGGAACGACAGGTAGCCCGGCGGTGTTTTCTGAGTTTGTGCGAGTTCGGCGAGGGTACTAGCCTCACCCGTCGCCAGGTCCAACTGCAGGAGTTGATCACCCCTACCCTGGGGCCCTGCGCCGTGGTCCAGACCCTGGAAAAACTGGTGGCCGCTCGCCTGGTGGTGGCCCAGACCCACTGTAGTCACCCCCAACTTGCCTATGGGGCAGCACCGGCCTGGCCAGGGATGACAGGGGATGCCTTGGCGGATGCCAAGCCGATGGTTCAAGCTTCAGCCTGGGACTGGGCTCCCCATTTTGATATTGCCCATGAATCCTTAATTCGCACCTGGCCCCTGCTGCAGGAGTGGTTACAGAAGGGGCGTGGTCGATTACAGCAGCAACGTACTTTGGAGGTGGCGGCCCAGCAGTGGTATCAGCAGCGCTGCCCCGACCAGGGAGATTACTTTCTGCCCGCTACCCGCTTAGGGGCGGCCCGGTCCCTGGCGGCGGACCATCCGGATAGTCTGTCTCTCCAGGCCCTGAGCTATTTATCGGCCTGGGAGAGCCATCGACGCCGCTGCGATCGCCAGCGACGGTTAATGAAACTGCTCATTCCCCTCAGTCTAGCCACCGGCATGCTGGTGGCCTATGGGTATAGCCTCCTGCGGCAAACGGCTCCGGTTTGGCAGCTGACCCAAACTCCAGCGGAGTCTGATCCTGTTCCTACCTTCCGGGGTAACCCGCCGGCATCACCGCTGGCTTTGGGGGGCGCCGGTGTACGGCTTGATCCGGGTTTAACCGTTGACGGTCCTCAAGGTCCAGGCTTGGAGACTCCGGCGGGAGCGATCGCGGCCCTGGCGCCTAACCTACGGGCCAGTTTCCAAACCCTTTTAACCTCTATCCAACCCTGGCAACAGGCAGCTCGAGGGGGAGGCTCCGGTAGCCAGATGGCGAGTCTGATGCTCTCCGATCAAAATCGGCCAGGCCCCAATCTGGATCGCCTGGAGAAGGTGGCGGAGTGGCCTGCCCCCGATAACCCCAACTGGATGATTCAAATTTGGTGTGGTCGTCATCAACCCGAGCCAGTTTGTTTTACCCTAATGAATAAGTCTCCCTAGGACTCTTCAGGGGCAGTTGATCTGGGCTTTACCCCTCAGGAGCCAGCATCCAGGCGTTAGCAGTAGCCAGGTTTCTACCAGCCAGCATAGCCTTAGCCCCAATGCTGGGTAGGTAAGTCAGAACGCCTACTTGCCATGCGCTTTGATCGATCAACTCTGTCCTAAGCGGGCTGACCAACGCTATATATTGAAGCTAGTCATCTGTTAGGACTTACCCATGATCAAAAATGTTGGTTTGACCTTAGCCCTGATCACGGCTGCATTCCTACCTGGCATGGGATTCGGTGGGACCTACGGTGCCCCGGCCCTAGCTGATTTGCCTGATCAGCCGCCTGTCATGGCCCAGAATGAGTCAGGCCCGACCCCGTGTAATGGTGACTTGACCCAGATGGAAATTAATGACTGCTGGCAAGCCCAGATGGAAGCCGGCGATCAGCGATTGACCGCATTACTGGAGGATCTAGAGCAGGTTCTGACCACAGCAGAGGTGGCCCAATTGCGCTCCATTCAGCGGCTATGGTTAGACTACCGGCGGCGGCATTGCCAGTGGCAAGCGGATTTCTTTGCCGGTGGCTCAATTCGCCCTATGGTCTATGCCAGCTGTGCTGATAGCCTTACCTGGGAACGGATTACCGCCCTCAAGTTTAACCTCTGCGAAGGTCAGGGTATGACTGGAGCCTGTGAGGCTTCCGGGCGTTACGATCGGCCCATGGGTGAGCCCGTAGTCCCTTAGGGAGGTAGCGGTGGCTGGCTGACTTTACACTAGGAGCTGGGGGCGATCGCTCAGTTATTCGCCAGAAGGGTTGCCCAGGCTGTAGCTTGATCGATCAACTCTGTCCTAGGGGTTCTGGCTAAAGCTATAGATAGCAGTTTTTGAATGGTCAGTCCTTTTCCCGTCCTGATAGTATTAATCTGCTAGTTTCTCGGTGCGGCCAGCTAGCCACGACCACAACACAACCTGTCCTACCCCTGGGGCCTGTCCCTATGTCAGGGGCAGTAATCCAATCCTTCCCCATTGATCCTTTCCTCTGTCATATCAATGTCTACCCTAAGGTCCTCCCTCGCCACCCCGGATCGTCCCCCAGCTAAAGATATGGTCTGGATTCCTGGGGGCACTTTTTTAATGGGCTCTGACCACCATTATGAGGAGGAGGCTCCAGCCCATCGAGTGCGGGTAGATGGTTTTTGGATTGATCGCTACCCAGTGACCAATGCCCAGTTTCAGAAGTTTGTGAAAACCACCGGTCACGTCACCCTGGCTGAGCAGTCCGCCAACCCAGCCGACTACCCCGGTGCTGACCCTACCCTGTTAGCCCCTTCTTCTATTGTTTTTACCCCACCTTCCGAGCCGGTTGACAAGGCTAATCATTACAATTGGTGGACCTACGTCAGGGGAGCGAGTTGGCGGCATCCCGAAGGTAAGGGGAGTAGCTTGAAGGGACGGGAAACCCATCCCGTCGTCCATGTTGCCTACGCCGATGTCCTGGCCTACTGCCGATGGCTTGCTAAGGAACTACCTACGGAAGCGGAGTGGGAGTTTGCCGCCCGGGGTGGTCTCGAGGAGAAGGAATTTGCTTGGGGAGAAGACCTGTATCCGGATGGCAAGTTTATGGCGAATACCTTCCAGGGTCAATTTCCATACCATAACTCCGCTGCCGATGGCTACGATCGCACCTCTCCGGTAGGTAGTTTTCCCCCCAATGGCTATGGGCTTTACGATATGATCGGCAACGTCTGGGAATGGACCGACGATTGGTATCAGCAACACCACCAGATCCAAAAGCCAGCCTGCTGTACTCTGGATAATCCCCGGGGGGCCAGTCAGCAGACTAGCCACGATCCCTCCATAGCTGGGGTGACCATTCCCCGTAAAGTGGTTAAGGGTGGATCATTTCTCTGTACCCCCGATTACTGCCGTCGCTATCGCCCTGCCGCCCGCATGGCCCAGGGCATCGATACCTCCACCTGTCACATGGGGTTTCGCTGTATCATCCGTAAGCCTAGTTGAGGTGGTTGATCCTCGGCCTGGAGTTATGAAAAAACTATGCAGACCATGTTCGTCGTGACCCTCGTCACTCAGTGATTTTCCGGACCTAATGTAGAATTAGATCAAATTGATCCGATTCGTAAACAGTCACAGAGATATCTACTAATTTTCCCTGACCACTGATATTCTCTTTGAATGATCTCTGATCAGGTGCACTCTATCTATCAAGGCCAACAAAATCCTGTCCTACCCCTAGGATCTTCATCATCAGTCGCAGATAAATCTGGTTTTCCCCATGGGCTCTATGGATTACTTTGACTCCTGGTCCAATTATTCTAATTGTCCTGCTCCTAACGCCGAGGATTTGATCTATCAGCATCTCCAGTACTGGCGGCAGCACGAATCCCCCCATCAGTTGCTACAGCGCTTTCGTGCCCTGTTTTGGGACGGCGCTAATTACTCCGATCCTGCTATTGCCCATGCTCTCTTTCATCTATCAAAGGATAGTGACGCCGACAGTAAATTTAAGTATGTTCTGAATCGTTGTTATTATACCCTGATCAATTTTTGGTATAGTCAACCTCGGGATCATTGGGCAATTCCCGAATTAATTGATTTACTCGAGACTACTTCCAACCTATCCTCTGTCGCCGAAGTGCAGCGAGTAGAGTTTTTGGTACGGCAGTTTTTGGCGAGCGAGCAGTACATTGCCCTTAAGCGTCTACAGCAGATTTTTAATCAACCTAAGGAGTCTGGGGCCAGCCTATCCATTGAAGATCAGCCCCTATCCTACCGCATTCGTTACTATCCCTTCCTTTACGATACGAGTCTGCTAACCAAAGATAGCGGGCAGGAACAGGCAAAGAATGTCGTTGATCTGCGACGACGTGCGGAGACTAGTCTAGGAATTCGTCTGGCTCGCTACCACAGTCATCAGCAAACCCTATCCGAAAATAGTGAGGTAGCTAACCCCACCCTACTGACTGGTGCCGACCTGAGGGAGGCCCTCAGGTACTACACTGGCAAAGTCGAACAGGGGCGGACCCAGAAGGATATGGCCCAGTGGTTTCAGATCTACAGCAAAACGGCTCGATCCTTTCGAGACTTTAAGGACGAATTTGTAGACTACCTAATTGGCCCTATCGCTACGGTTGATCCCAGGTACAGTAACAACCTTTTTACCCGTAATTTACGGCAGCACCTGCGGGAAAGCATGGCTAACTTTGATGACCAACCTCTAAGTCGTTATATTCATACCCGTTTTTGCCAGCAAGTCTTGAATTTTCTGGTGGTTGATAATCCCCAACGTCCAGTATTTCGCCGTTTTTGCCAGCTGATTGAGGACATTGGGTACACCTTAACCATTGGGCTACTGCTCAGAGTGGTGTTATTTTGTGTCGAGGCTAAACCTTGGCTGGAACGGCGTTTTTCCCTATTGTTTAACACTCACGAACAATACCTTTGCAAAGAAGTCCCCTGGTTAGTTACCAGTCTTGAACATATGAATGTGGCTTTGACAACCAACTTTAACCACATTGGTTATCAGTTTTAAATATCTTGGCTTTAGATGTTTTAACAGTTAAGTTATAGCAGTTTTCTTCTCCTCACGTTCAACTAACTATAGCGGTTTTCGATAGAGTGAGACATACAATTGCTCAGTCCTACCCCCCAGTGCCTGGCTGTAGGGGTTTCACGCTGACCCCCCTTGACAAGGCTACCGTGTACACATAAGTGGGGTCTGACTTAACTTTCAACCTGGGCCCAAGCCAAAGGTCTGACCATCGCACCCCAAATCGGACCAGGTGAGTTAGAACCCCTACCCAGCCTTAATGCTTGGATGGTTCCTGTTGCGAGCGATCAAACTCGCCCATCGCCCGTGTCC
>Ga0172372_10001146_pt1 | contig 41106 bp, 35 predicted proteins | sample LakKiv5m_2_FD_114544 | JGI IMG/M metagenome (GOLD analysis project Ga0172372, IMG submission 114544) | Freshwater microbial communities from Kabuno Bay, South-Kivu, Congo - kab_092012_9.5m | ecosystem: Environmental > Aquatic > Freshwater > Lake | place: Democratic Republic of the Congo...
AGGTTCGATTGCCGATGCCAATGATGATGCGCAATTTGCCGAATTGCACACTTTGGGTGAACTGACGCAAATAGCTTGGAAACACGATGTGCAGGTGATGATTGAAGGCCCGGGGCATGTTCCCTTGCAGTTGATTAAAGAGAATATGGACGAGCAACTTAAACACTGTTATGAAGCGCCTTTTTATACGTTAGGCCCCTTGGTGACGGACATTGCTCCAGGATACGATCACATCACTTCTGGAATTGGCGCCGCAAATATTGGCTGGTATGGAACGGCGATGCTGTGTTATGTGACCCCAAAAGAACATTTGGGTTTGCCGAATAAAGATGACGTGAAAACAGGTGTGGTCACTTACAAAATATCTGCTCATGCTTCTGATTTGGCGAAAGGTTTCCCCGGAGCTCAGGTCAGGGATAACGTTCTCTCTAAGGCCCGTTTTGAGTTCAGATGGCAAGACCAGTTCAATCTGTCATTAGACCCAGAAACAGCGAGGGCGTATCACGATGAAACGCTTCCGGCTGAGTCGGCTAAAGTGGCCCATTTCTGTTCAATGTGTGGTCCGAACTTTTGTTCGATGAAAATCACTCAAGATGTTCGCGACTATGCCGAGAAGATGGGATTGGAAGAAAAAGAAGCTTTGAACAAAGGCATGGAAATCAAATCCGAGGAATTTAAAAAACTGGGTTCAGAAGTTTATCTGTAAAGCACTTTGACGCTGACACTGAAATTGTTGGCAATATTGCCGAGGAAGCTGTTGTCGCACTTTATCGGTCACGTCGTTCATTTGGAATCTCCAAGCTGGTGGGCGACTTGGCTGAAACATCGGCTTATCAAGAGTTTGAATATAAATGTCGCGGAAGCAGAAAAAGACTTAGGAGAGTACCCTTCGTTTGGGGCATTTTTTTCCAGAAAATTAAAAGCAGGAGCTCGTCCTATTGCTAAGGAAGGAATGGCATCGCCTTGTGATGGGCGCTTGCAGTCATTTGAAACCATACTGAGTGGAAAGTTGATTCAAAGTAAGGGCATTGATTATTCGATAAACGACTTATTTGGATCGAGTGTTGCTGAAAAATACAATGGCGGTTTAGCGCTCACGTTGTATTTGGCTCCACACAATTATCACAGGGTGCATGTTCCCGAAGATTGGCTTTTGATGAGTTCAAAAAAAATAGCTGGAGATTTATGGCCTGTGAATAGATCTAGTGTTGAGTCCATTCACCCTTTGTTTTGTTTGAATGAACGTTGGATTTTTGAAGCTAAAGTTGGTTTGGGTTGCATGGCGCTGATCATGGTGGGCGCGACCAATGTCGGAAAAATGGAGGCGTTTCATCTCAGTCCAGCTCAAAATGCACATCCGCTCACGCACCTTCAGCACGATCCGCCCATTGCCATGAAAAAAGGTTCAGAGTTAGGTGTTTTCCACATGGGATCTACCGTTATTTTAATCTTGGATCGATCTTTGGCACAGGACTATAAAATGGAGCCTAAGTGTCGAACTATAAACTGTGGGGAAAGGTTAGCATAAGTGGGTTTGCTGAGATTGTGTTTCTTGCTTTGGTTGGGGATTCAGGGAATGGCAAGTTCGGAGTTGCCAAAATTCAATCCTGAAGACTTGGTGATCGCGACTAAGCCAGAAGCTTCTTCAACTCAAGTAGCAAAGCAGGAAGCGGTTCAGACGATAGATTACAAGGCATTTTTTAATGAAGTTCAACAGATGCGCAGTACATCCAATAAACTCAGGACAGAGTATGAAATACAACTGTTATCTGAAGATGCCAAGAGCCATTTGTTTTTGTTTAAAGATACCGTTAAGATAAAGCGCAATGCGCTTGTGAGCAATGAGATGGGTTGTTGGTTTGAGCCAAAGCCTGGCATAGAGGTATTTGCGAGATTCCCGGAGCAGTTGAAGACAGAATTTTTTAAAGTAGAAGAGTATGATTTCATCACTTGTCTGGCAAAATTGGTAGAATTCCGAAACAAGATGATTTTTGAAGTAACTGAAATGATTAGTGTAGAGCCATTCGACGCGAGTGCCGATTTTGTGGAGTACAATACGGAAATTGATCAACTGAAAAAAATGTTTGATGAATTGCTTTATTTTAAGTATAAGGACAAATTGTCCGAATTTGCTTTGGCGAAGCAGGGTAAGCTCGGCATTATAACGGGTAAAATGATCTCTTTGGAGCGCGATTCCAATACAAATCAAGTGGTGATGATGATGGATTACGGCGATTTGCCGATCGAGATCATCTGTCACAGTCAATATCTTGAGGTATTGTTGGACCTCAAGTATAATTCTAGAATATCCATGGCGGTAGTCTTTTCAAATGCCGATGCGAGGAAGGGTTACCGTTTTGAGCGTGGTTGTATGGTACAACTCAGAGATGTTCAGGCTAAGAAGTGAGATCGGGATTTTTAAATAAATCCAAGTACTGAAGGGCGACTTTTTTCCAACTATAGTGTTCGATAGCTCGTTGTCTTGCCATGAGGCCGAGGTTTGGGTCTGGAGTTAAATGAGCTTTGACTAAATAATGGTATAGTCTTGTCGAATCTTTGTGAGGATAGCAATAACCAGTCTTGTCTGTGATGAGGTCGCAATTGCCAGGGATGTCGCTTACAATCATGGTTAAGCCTGAGGCCATGCCTTCTAGTACGGCATTAGGCAAACCCTCGTAATGTGACGGATTAATAAAGACGTGGCATTGTTGGTGCAATTTTTTTAGATCCTCCTTATTGAGCCAACCATGCCATTTGACTTCTTCGTTTAAACCAAGCGTGAGCGATTCCGATTTAAGTTGTTGTTCTAGGGGACCATTTCCCACCAAATGCAAATGAAAAGGTTTTTGGGTTTCATGTTTTAATTTGGCAATGGCGCTAAGCAAGGTGGATAGATTTTTCTGGGAATGGAAGCGACCTACAAAAAGAAATTCGGTGGAGTTGTTATTTCTATCTTCAAATTTAGGCTGAAAAAAATCAGTATCCACACCATTGGGAATGATGCCAACCGCAAAGGGATCTGCTTTCATTGAGAGTTGGGCCAACCCTTCGGCATTGGCAATGACAGCGAGAGCTCTTTTTAAGATCAATCGTCTAAGTGGAGTGATGAGTCGATGGATCCAAACGATTTCAGGAACAAGGCCAGGCACGTCGCCACCTCTAAGCGAGATGATATAAGGAATGCCATTTTTTCTTAAACTCAGCCCTAGTGTGCCACAGGGGATGCTGAAGTAGATGATGGCGGCATCGATGGATTGTTCTGCAAGAATAGATTTTAGAGCCTTATGAGCCAACCACATAAAATGGATTTTCTCTAGATTGGAGGCTGAGGCGGGATCTTTACGCCATGCGGGCAATCGAATCAGTTGCAGCCGATCTTTCTTTAAGATTCCTCTTTGGTCTTGCCATGCCGTGGACAATATAGTGACATTGTGACCTAAATCGGAAAGTGCTTTGCCCATGAACATGGTGGCGTTTCCGGCTCCGCCGCCAACAGGCGGGTACTCGTAGTTGATTAAAAGTAAATTCAATCTCTGCGTTGAACGTCTGCGCCAAGGCTGCAAAGCGTTTGATCCAAGCGACCATAGCCACGTTCGATTTCCTGAACGCGATCGATCAGGCTCTTTCCTTCGGCCATCAGAGCCGCTACCACGTAAGAGAATCCTGCTCTTAAATCGGGAACGGTGACGTCGGTTCCTTTCAGTTCGGTCGGCCCTTCGACAATGCAGGAGTGTTGATGGTCTTGGTGAGAGAAACGGCAAGGTGTCCCGCCCAAGCAGCGTGTGCTAAGTTGAATGTTGGCCCCCATTTGATTGAGCGTGCTGGTGTAGCCAAGTCGGTTTTCGTAGACGGTTTCATGCATGATGCTGTAGCCTTTAGCTTGAGTCATTAACATCACCATCGGAGGTTGCCAATCGGTCATGAAGCCGGGGTGGACTCCGGTTTCTAAAGCGATGGGGTTTAAAAGATGTTTTTTGCCATCGCCAAAAACGATGCCTTTTTCAGAAATGTGGAATGGGGCATTCATGCGCTGCATTTGATTGAGAAAACTCAACATGTGCTCTTGTCGAGCGTCGATAAGTTCCAGCTGACCGCCGGTGGCAACAGCCAATGCTCCGTAGCTAGCGCAGGCAATGCGATCGGGAAGAATGTGGTGTTCTGTGCCCGTAAGGCTCGCTCGGCCTTCGATGACGAAGCAGCGATCGGTTTGGATGTCGATGATGGCGCCCATTTTTTGCAAAAAGAGCACTAGATCGATCACTTCAGGCTCAATAGCTGCGCCGCGGATGACCGTGGTGCCTTTGGCTAAAGAGGCGGCGAGCAAGATGTTTTCCGTTGTGCTGACACTTGGGTAGGGCAATTCGATGGTGCAGCCCTTGAGTTCTTTGGCAAAAATGTGGTAATGTTCATCGTCCTCTTTGATTTGAGCTCCAAATTTTCGATAGGCATTTAAATGGAAATCTATAGGACGGGGCCCAATTTTATCGCCGCCCATATTCTTCGGCAAACTCACTTCTCCAAAACTATGGAGTAGTGGTGCGATGGTCAAAACAGCCATGCGATTGTGAGAGGCTTCCTCAAAAGGGATGTGATTGCTGAATTGACTGCCGCGTTTTATGCTGAATTGGGTGGGTTGAACTTCTTCAATTTCAGCTCCAAATGATCGCAAAAGTCTAAGCGTTAGCTGGATTTCAAGAATGTCGGGAACGTTTTTGAGCAGGGAGGTCTCTTTGCTAAGCAGCGATGCAATGAGAATTTTAGTGACGGCATTTTTCGCGCCGGGAAGACGAACTTGCCCCTGAATGGGGTGGGCTCCATTGATGAGATAAGATGGCATTTAAAACCTTGAGTTACAGTGAACTAATGAAAAAGTGGAGAAATAATTTGGGTCAAAATAGATTCTTGACCGAGGCAGTGCATTTTTACAATCAAATATCTTTTTAAAGCCGAGTCTATGCTGATTTCCGAGCTTCTTTTCGGTAAGTCTAACGTTCCTGTCTCTTCTGAGGTCATTCGCATGACCGAAGTGAGGCATAAGGAATTAGTCAATAATATCGCCAACATGGATACGCCTTACTATAAGGCTAAAGACATCAATGTCGATGAGTTTAAGAAGGTTCTCGGTAGTGCGATTGATGCCCGTAAAGGTGCTCATCCTTGGGCTTTTAGAATGGGAGCAGGTAGAGATGTGCAAGGACGCAAAGGACTTGATAGTTTACATATGAGGGGGATTGCAAATTTAACCGAAGGTGATCTGTCAACGGGTTTTAAAGTTTTGAAACGCGTGGATGATACCGTGATGAGACACGATCAAAACAATGTAACGCCAGAAGGCGAAATGTCGCGATTGGGAAAAAATGCCTCCTTGCATCGTGCCTTTGTGACTCTTGCAAGAAATAATTTTTCAATGATTGAATCTGCTTTGAGATTGAGAGTATAGCCCCATGCCAAATTTTTTTCAGAGTACAGCGATTGATCCTCTTGCCGTGAGTGCTACAGCCCTTGCAGCTCAGCGGGTTAGGATGAATACCATATCGAACAACATCGCCAATGTAGATACGACGAGGAATGCAGATGGATTCCTCGAAATTTATCGTCGCAAGGAAGTCGTTTTTAAAACGGGAAATATCCCTGAAATTGGGAGTTCAAAATATGGCATGCATGTAAAAGAAGTCATACCGGATAAAACTGAATTTCGCCGCGAGTATCGTCCTGAGCACCCCGATGCTGATGAGAATGGCTATGTGATGATGCCAAATGTAAGGGTTCCGCTTGAAATGGTGGATATGATAGAAGCTTCTAGAGCCTATGAAGCCAATTTGACTTCCATACAAGTGACAAAGTCGATGAATAACAAATCTTTGGAACTTTTGTCGTAGGTTAAGTTTTGAATTCTCTTTCTCAGATTGATGCAATAGGTGGAAAAGTAAACCCTTTTACCCCAATGGACAACGTTCCGGTGACGCACGATCCGTTGAGCTTTCAAAAAGTGTTTAAAGAGTCTTTGGCTGATGTCAACGGCTTGGACACACAATCCAAGCGCATGGTGGAGGCGCTGGCTCGAGGTGAGACCAATGATGTGAGTGGTGTGATGTTAGCAGTTCGAAAGGCAAATATGGCTTTCCTTTCCATTCTTCAAATTAGAAATCAAATGATAGAAGCTTATCAAGAAGTCATGCGCATGAGGGTTTAGGAAATTAGACATTGAATCAACTTAAACTCATACTGCAACAATTCCGCGACTTGTTTATCGTCATGAATGGGGCTCAACGTCTCAGTATCATGGCTTTTGCCGGAGCTGTTTTAATTCTGATTTGGGTCTTTTTGATGAAGGCCACCGCTCCTGAAGGCGATAAAGTTTTATTTTGGCAAGTGTCTGAAGGGCAAGCCGCCGCGATTACAGAAAAGTTAAATGACTTACGGGTGAAATGGGAGTACCGCAATGGCGCCATACTCGTGGACTCCAAAGCCGACACGTCGCGTTTGCGGATGTCTTTGGCTCAAGATGGTTTGTTACCTGAGGATTTGAGCTTTGACTTTGAAAAAATGATTGAGGAGAGTGGTTTTTCTCTAACCAAGGATGAGCGTGCTCAGCGTTGGGATTTGGCCCTGCAAAATGTTTTGGCCAAAAATATTCTCAGCATGGATGACATCGTCGATGCAAAAGTTTTGATCACATCTGAAGAACCTAGCCCGCTATTGAAGCGTCATGTTCCTCGAAAAGCATCTGTTTTCTTGAAAGTCCGCGGCAATAGAAGTTTAACTAAAACAGAGGTTCAAGGCATCGTTTCATTTGTGGCAAGTGGGGTGAAAGGCTTGGATCACGATAAGGTTTCAATCACCGATGGACGTGGTCGCTCATACAGTTTAGATTCTGAAACGGGTGCTGATGATAAATTGGAAATGACGTGGAAAGCGGAGCGTCATTTTGCTGAAAAAATCGAGAGCTTGTTGATGGAGTTTATACCAAGGGTAAAGGCAACTGTTTCGCTTAATTTAGATTTAGAGAAACGTAGACGCGAAGTTAAGGACTACCAACATAAAGATTTAAATAAGGAAGGTTCTGCTGTATTGGTAGAAAATTTTGCCGAGAAGGAAGATAGCACTTCGAGGGAAGGTTCTCAAGGCGTTGTTGGAGCGGGAACGAATAGTGAGGCCCAAATCAAAGAAGGCGATGGCGGAACCGATATGAAAATGGGCAAATCCAGCAAAAAGGAAACCTTTGATAACAGTTTGGTTCAAGAATTCATAGAGTACGATGGCTTGACCATGACAGTGTCTGGCGTTTCAGTTGTGGTGGTGGACAAGCGCTTGAACTCAATGTACGATGAATCGCAACCTTTGAGTGAAACCAATCAACCTTACGCCGATGTCGATTGGCTTGCGTCGGGCAATCAACAAGGTGGTGCAAGCATTGGAGAATTAGTGGCTGCAGCGATAGGATTAAAGACGGTAGAAACGGTGAAAGTGACTCAGCAGCACATGAGGATGCCCGAGTTGCCAACACCTCCAAGTGCAGTAGCTACGATCATGTCTTATTTTGATGGTTACTTGGTGTTGATGGTGGCATTAGCTGTTATGGGTGGAGTATTTTTAATTCAAATGATTCGCAAAGCGCAGCCAGAGGAGGAAATTCTCGATATGCCTGAGTATGAAGAAGAAGCCAAAAGAAGTGAGTTGCCACCTCTTAAAGAGCCAGAGTTGGACCCTGGTATAAGACAAATCAACAATCGCGTTAAAGAGATTATCGAGGAAGATCCTCTTAAAGCTGCGAGTTTAATTCGACATTGGATGTCTAGCGAGTAATTTGGCTAAGAAAAAGAAAATTGATGCGTCGAACCTTTCGGGTTTAGAAAAGTCAGCTATTTTATTGATGTCGCTCGATACAGAGACGGCTTCAAAAATTATGGGAAAGCTTGACCAAGATCAAATAGAAAAGATCAGTATGGAAATCGCCAAGACTCCCGAAGTGTCGGGCGATGTGAAAGAACAGGTGATTAGAGAATTCTATGAGACCTCGCTTGATCGTCGTTTTGTTAAAGAAGGTGGTTTTGATGTAGCGAAATCATTGCTCGAAAAGTCTATTGATTCGAGCAAGGCCAATCAGATCATTGGCAATATGAAGCGCACTTTGCAAACCACTCCTTTTCATTTTTTGCGCAAGGCTGATGCTGAAAACTTGCTCACGTTTATAAAAGATGAGCACCCACAGACTATCGCTGTTATCATGGCTCACATGCCAGCAAACAAGGGCGCAGAGGTTCTCTCTGGCTTATCTCCCAAAGTGCAAATGGAAGTGGTGCGTAGAGTTTGCAAGATGGAACAAACCAATCAGGAGGCGATCAAGGCTGTTGAGGAGGGATTGGAGTCTAGAGTGTCAGCATTTGTGAGCGTTGAGCAAGAAGAAACAGGTGGCATCGAATCCGTTGCTGATATGTTGAATCTTTGTGACAGAGCGACAGAGAAGGGAATCCTCGAAAATTTAGAGGAGGAAGATCCAGAATTGGTGGAACAAATTAGAAAATTAATGTTTGTATTTGAGGATGTGTTGAGTGTTGACGATCGCGGTATTCAACAAGTGCTCAAGGAAGTAGATAATGAAGAATTAGCTGTCGCGCTTAAAGCGGCAAGTGAAGAATTGAAAAATAAAATCTTTAAAAATATGTCTGAGCGTGCTGCGGAAATGGTTCAAGACGAAATGGAGTTTATGGGACCCGTCCGAGTTGCCGATGTCGAAGCAGCACAACAGCGCATCGTTGATGTTGTTCGACGCCTTGAAGAATCTGGTGAGATTGTGATTCAGGGACGTGGTGGCGAAGCCGATGTCATATAAGCTAAAAAAGGACTGATTGTGGCCTTGATTCGCTCGAACACTTCAACAGCAGAATGGTCCAATTATAACTTGGGCGATTATGAAGAACAAAAGCGTGATTTTCTTAAAGACATTCAGGTTGAAGCTGAAGCTATATTAAATAAAGCTAACGAGAAGGCTGTTTTAGTTTTAAAAGAAGCCTATGCCAAGGGACGCGAGCAATCCTTGGCAGAAATTGAAGTTTTGAAAGAAAAAGCTCGTAAGGAGGGTTACAATAAGGGTTTTATAGAAGGAAAATTAGCCGGTGAAAAAACTGGAATCGAAAGCATTCAAGTTGAAGCGGCCCCTGTTATTGTGCTATTAAAGAATATTGCTGAAAAATTAGAACGAGAGGCTTCCTCGGCAATTTTTCAAGCTGAGGAAAAGCTGATTCAAGCTTCTATGGATTTAGCTGAAGCAGTGATTGATGTTGAACCAAAATTTAATCGGGATGTTTTGACATCGCGATTGAAAAAAGCAGTTGGTTACTTGCGAACTGAAATGGAATTGAGCGTGAAGGTTCATCCGAGTGATTTGGATTTAGCAAAAAAATTTCTACCTCAATGTTTAGATGAGTTAGGAGTGAGTCCGATGGTCAAGTGGATTGAAGATGATCAGATGGAGGTAGCTTCCGTTACGGTTAGGTCTGGAGAATCGGAGGTTCATTTTAATCAATTCTTGCAATGGCAAAAACTGCTAACGTTACTTAAGCAAAAAACGTTGAAGCAATAAATGGCGATTAGTTGGGAGATGAAGTCTGAGGCTGCTCACTCCTTTGAGTCTGCTCGCATCTGTTCAAAAGTCATAAAAATGATCGGCCTTATGATCGAGGCTTCTCCTCTCAAAATACCAATCGGATCGCGTTTGAGTATATTTGCCAATAATGGAGGACAGGTGATTTCAGTTGAGTGTGTTGGTTTTACTGATCAACGCATGTTGCTGATGCCCTATGGTGAGACGGATGGGGTGTCTCCTGGTGATCGTGTTGAATACGTTTCTAGTTCTCAAATGATTTGGGTGGGTGAAGGATTATTAGGCCGAGTGATTGATGGTGAGGGGCATTGCATTGATGGTCCGACTCCGTATTTGGGCGAGCAAATATCGATTTACTCGAAAGCGCCTTCTCCGATGGCTAGAAAAAACGAAAAAATTCAGTTTACTACAGGCATCCGAGCTTGGGATACGTTCAATACGATGGGCAAAGGCCAACGCATGGGGATATTTGCGGGTACGGGTGTAGGTAAAAGTGTTTTGCTAGGCATGATTGCTCGTGAATCATCTGCGGATGTGAACGTGCTAGCTCTGGTTGGTGAGCGTGGTCATGAAGTCAAAGAGTTTATTGAAGGTGTACTGGGTGAAGCGGGCATGAAAAAAACCGTATTGGTAGTTGCTACTTCGGATCAAACTCCATTGATGCGCATTCGCGCGGCATTTGTAGCAAAAGCGATTGCGGAATACTTTGCTCGCAAGGGCAAAGATGTTTTGTACATGATGGATTCGGTAACCCGAATGGCGATGGCCATGCGTGAATTGGGCTTGAGCATTGGTGAGCCGCCTACAGCGAAGGGGTATCCGCCTTCTGTCTTTGCCACAATGCCGCGTTTGCTCGAACGAGCGGGTATGTTTGATGTTGGATCGATAACGTCTATTATAACGGTACTCCTTGAAGGTGACGATTTACAAGATCCGATAGGCGATGCCGTACGAGGTATTTTAGATGGCCATATAGTATTGAGCCGAGATCTGGCAAATCGCGGACATTATCCCGCCATCGACGTGCCAGAGAGCATTAGTCGATGGATGAGCGACATTGTCAATCAAGAGTGGATAAACATGGCTGTGATGGGTAGAAAAGCGCTCTCTGATTATCGACAAGCTGAGGATCTGATCAATGTTGGGGCTTACGTCCATGGCAGTAATCCCGATATTGACTCGGCGATACGGTGTCGACCAGCATTGAATGCTTTTTTGAAGCAGGGGGTAAGTGAAGTGGCCAAGGCTCATGAATTGATGAATGAATTAAAGCGAATTTTTAAAATTGAAGGCCAGAAGTGAAAAAGTACCGATTCAAATTAGAACGAGTTTTAGACTTAAAACGACTTAAAGAATCGCTTCAAATGAAAGAGTTAGGGCTGGAAGTCAAGGAGCTTTTAATTAGGAAAAATAAAGTTGAAGATAGTCGTGATCTAAAAAATCAATTTGATCACCGTTATCATGAGATAGGGCGCAAGGGAAAACTAGAGGTGTTAAATTTTCGTTTGCACCAGTCTTATCGAGCAGTTTTGGGCTATGAAATAAAAAAAGGTGAAAAGCAGGTTGAAGAACAAAAACTTAAGGTGGATCAAGTTAGAGAGAGGGTAAGATTGGCCCATCAGAAAACAAAATCTTTTGAAATGCTAAAAGAAAAGAGTTTCAATCATTATTTGAAGGACCTTCGTAAGGAAGAAGAGAGAGAATTGAATCAAATCGGCATCAATCGAACTCATTTGCGCAAAACGCAGTCGGGTCAAGCGTTGATGGTGCTCATGGCCATTGGATCAACGGTATTTTTAATGGGCCTTTTGGCGTTGGGTTTGATGTTTTTGATGGGAAATTTAACCTTTCATAAGCTGACGTTGATCACCCAAATTATTCGTTATGACCAAGATTATGAAAAAGCTTATAAGGTGATGGGTTTGGAAGACCCCTACGTTGTAATGGGTGCGGATTACTTGAAGATCAGAGAAAAGGCCGAAATGTATGATAAGTGGCAAAAAGGCATTTTGGACAATGAGGTGGTCATCACTCAGGAGATACTGGACCATCGTAAAGATTTATTGGAGCGTTTAGAGAGAAATTTAGTCCGCATTAGAGATGATATTAAAACAGAGGCTGCTGGACTCGTCACCAAAGAGGACAAGTTGAAGATGGAAGAGCAGAGTCTCGCTAAGGAAAGAATGGCTTTTGAAAGTGGCGTAGAAACAAAACAAAATGAGAAAATGAAAAAAGCTCAAGACGAGATTTTAAAATCATTCAATTCGATGGATCCGGCGGATGTCGTCAATGTGCTCACCGGAGGAAAAACTGCTCAGCAAATGAATGCTCCTGGCGAGTTACAGGCTGCCATAGAAAAAGTGTCTGGTTATTTGAGTCAAATGTCAGCAAGGCAAAGAGCGGGAGTTTTGCAAGCGATGGACCCCCAGTTGGCGAGTCCGGTTGTGAATCACTTGGAGGCCAATTTTTCTTTATAAAACTAAGCTTTAATGCATAGTTTATGTTTGCTCTTTTTTTCGAGTTAAGTTGAATTCATTTCATTGTTATAGAGAAGAGCTTTACTTACTTTGGAAGAAATGGGATAAATCAAACAGCGGCCCTTTGCTTCCGCTTGATGCCACACAGGTGCATCTGCCATCGCATTTGTTTAAGACTTATCGTTACTTATGGTATAGTTTTGATGGACTGAGTGTTGAATTAGGAAGGCGATTAAAAAAAGGTTGGGCTAAAACACCGTACGAGTGGCGTAGGATTTTGATGTTGGCTGCGACTGAGTGGCTTTGGGATTCTGGTGATCATGCTTATGCAACCTTGAATCAATGGGGTGAAGTGTGTCGCAAACATTGTGGCGAATCAGCATTGAAAGTGGTCAATGGAACCTTGCGTGCTTTTTTGAGATCACATGAAAACTCTAGTGAGTTGACGATTTTAAAATTTTTACCCAAAGAACTGATTAAAATATGGAGCTTCTCTTCTAAGCCTGAATCTGAATTGATCGAATGGTTGAAGGCTCCTAGGCAGCAGTTCTATTTTCCATTAGACCAGCACAAGGAACCTTCTTCAGAATTGATGGAAAAGATCGACTTTCCGTGGATGAATTTGTATCAATTAAGGCACGGTGTGGAACCGCAGAGCGTGCTTCAAAATGAAAGTGGTTTTTTTCAAAATATCCATGCCGCAGAATTGGCACATAAAATCATGATTTTAAAAAGATCGGGTAATATGCTTGACTATTGTGCCGCTCCCGGCGGAAAAAGTTGGCAAATGGCACTTGCTCAGCGCGAAAATTTTGATATTTACATGCATGAGTCTAACCCAAGGAGAGCGGAAAAGATTGTAACTAGTCCTTTGTTGAATCATTTTAAACAATGCATTTGGTTGCCGAAAGACAAATTAAAGGAGATGAGTTTTGACAATATACTGGTTGACGTGCCTTGCAGCAATTCTGGAGTATTGATTAAAAATCCGGAGGCCTGCCGTCATTTGTGGCATCAAAATGATGACTGCGTGGAGGTTCAAAATGAAATCTTAAATATGGCTTTATCAATGTTAAAAGAAGGAGGGCGAATTTTTTACAGCACATGCAGCATCAATCCGCTTGAGAATCATGGTCGAGTGCAGCGATTTTGCGAGGAGAGAGCCATGCAATTGGTAGAAGAAAGGCAGTGGTGGCCTGAAAGCAAAGGCGGACACGGTGCCTATCTGGCTTGTATTGAATAGTGAAAAAGATCACACTTCATCATATTATCTTGACTTTTTAGTCGCAAAAGGTATTTTGGCCTGACTTGACTTGAAAAATAAGAGACAGAGATGATCAAATTTAGCCGAATAATTCTGCCACTAGCAATCAGTTTTTCATGTTTGTATTCAGAGGGGGCTATTGGTAAAATTGAATCTGTTAAGGGTGAGGCGTTTATTGCTCACCTTTTAAAGAAGAAACAACCTGTGGAAGTTGGCGCGGAAGTGTTTGAAAAAGATAAAATTCAAACTGGCGGCGATGGTGAGGTGGTTGTGGCTTTGGCGGAATCTAAGCTCACGATTGGACCGAATGCTTATACCAAAATCAGCAATGAAAAGGAAGAGGCCTCTTCCACGCAATTAGCTCTTTATGGTGGCAAGGTAGGATTTAAAGTTAATAAATTAAGTTCGGAGCAATCTTTTACTGTTCGAACTCCTAGTGCAGTAGCGGGCGTTCGTGGCACTGAGGGGGAAGTTAATTTTGATGGTGAAGGGGTGACGGGTACAAGTTCTCTTCCTCACCAAGATCCGAATGCAAGCCCTTCTATTGTGTATACGGCAACACCTGAAAATGAAAAATACATGAAGGACTCTATTCGCGAATCTAGAGAGAATGAAGCTAACGGCCGTTCAGATCAACATCCAGAAGGCAATGATAGGGTCAATGTCTTGCCTGAGCATCATGTGAGCGTTCATTTTCCAGATGGCGAGTCAATTAAATTGGAGAATACTGAAGGTTTGGAGCTAGGTGAGCTTTCTAATCAAGTGAAAAATAATCGCGATAGAGCTAGAGCTGAATCGGCCTTTAGCAATAAGGCTGCGATGGATGCTGCTCAGTGGGCTGAGATTTTTGAAGATAGATTGGAATCTATTGAAAAAGCAAGAGGAAATGAAGAGTTGCCTGGGCCTCCATCGACTCCACTCACAGAAGGTTAATTTTAAGAAACTGCTAGACAAAACCTCGGTTTGACGAGATTGTCAAGCATCTATACTTGATTGACTTAAACCCTTGAATTTAGGGATTTTGACCATATTTAAACGTAAATCTTCTGCTATGATGCTAGCCATTTTCTGGTGCGCATCTGTGATAGCCGCGGCAGAGCACCCTCAGCAAGCCGCTTACGAAGATGGCAAGGTGATGTTCAACAATCGTGAGTATAAGCTTGCGATACCTTATTATGAAAAAATTGTCAATACAAAAGGCAAAGCAGATGTAGATGCTAAAGCCGCTTATTTTTTGGCGGAGAGCTATTTTCAAATAGAGGATTATGTCAAAGCTGGTCCGATTTTTCGCGATTATTTGGTCCGTTTTCCGAGTCACGAATTCAGAGCTAAAGCGCAGTTTCGCTTTGCTGAAGCACTGTATTTTCAAGAAGAGCATGAGACTGCGGCAAGAGCATTTGAACGGTTTGTTCAAGATAACCCGAAAGATGATTTAGTGCCAGAAGCTATTTATCGTTCGGCGACATCGTTATTGGATGTGGGTAAAAGTGATGAAGCCGCTCAATTGCTAGACCGACTCAAACGTGATTTTCCGACTCATCCTAAAGTGGAAGAGGCGATGTTTTTTATGGCTTGGGCGGCTTTTAAAGAGGATCGCTTTGCCGAAGCGGCGGAAAGCTTTTTTCAATTTCATAAGAAATTCCCAAAATCTGATAAATCAATAGAGGCTTTGCTGCGGGCGGCGAATGCCCAGTTCAGTGCGACACAGTATAGGAAAGCATTGGAGCTCTATAATGAAGTCTTGCGTTTGGGACAAGGCGCTTTCAAACGTGATTCGAATACAGGTATTGCATGGTCTTATTATAAATTAAATGAATTTGATAAGGCCGGTAATTATTTTTTAACCTTAGCTCGAAACGATGATACTAGAGAAGGGAAAGCAGAACATTACTACCAAGCGATTCATTCTTTTTACAGTGGAGAGGCTTGGGACAAAGGCCTAGAAGCAATTGCCGAGTTTTTTAGTCAAATAAAAGATCATCCTTTATTGGGAGATGCTCATTATTGGCGTGGTTTAATTCTCATACAAAAAAATGATTTAGTTGTTGCAGAGAAAGATTTGTTGCAGGCAGCAAATTTTGAGAGCAGTAAAATTACAAAAGGTGAGATTTATTTGGAACTTGGCAATCTTTATATGAAGCAAGCCAATCGTGATAAAGCATTGGAAACATTGAAAACAGGTTTGTCGATTGCCGATAAAGATTCAGTTAAGCAGCAGTTGAGATATGAACTTTCACGGGTGTTGCACCTAATGAATCGAACTGAGGAAGCTATCGCCTATATGGAGGACAACCTCAAAAATATCGCTCAAATGAAAGGTGAAATGGCGCTTTTATCTCAATTTTCAATGGCGGAGTTTCATTTTGTCCAGAAAGATTACAAAGCGGCTTTGAGTTTCTACGAAAAAGCTTACAACGAGGGTGGGCGAGAGTTAAAGTTGGATGCTCTTTATAAGATGGGTTGGTGCCATCGTTTCTTAAAGAATTTTGAACAAGCCAATAAAAATTTTGCGATATTGCTTGAGATGGAACAAGAAGGCAAACCAAAATATGGTCAGGAAGTGCCTTATCTAATTGCACAGATTTACCGTGAAATCAAACAATCAGATAAAGCTACAGAGTGGTATGTTAAAGTGATCACTTCAAATGAGGTTTTTGCTGCGGAGGCAAGTTTAGCTCTGGCTGAAATGAAATTTGAAAAGGGTGAGCATGCGGCCGTGGTGAAAGATTTAAAAGGTTTCTTGGTCTCTTACCCAAATCACGCGCTTGAGTCGAATGTTAGATACTTGATGGCTGAGGCGGCCTATGAAACAGGTGATGTGGCTTTGGCAAAGCAAAATTATCGCAAAGTCATTGATTCTAAACAAGCGATTTTGAAAGAGGATGCTTTATATGGAAGTGCTTGGATTCTATATGAAAATAATGAGTTTGATCAGGCTCTAATCGATGTAGATAATTTGTTGAAAAACTATGTTGAAACAAACTTTAAAAAATCGGCAATTCAATTGAAGGCTAAGATTTTACGGCAATTGAATCGACTAGATGACGCTAAGCAAATTTTAAGTGCCGGATTAAAGTCGATGGAAAAGGGAGAAGGCGAAGCCATTTTGTTGGATTTGGCTAAGATCGAGTCTGAGTTGAATCATCCTGATAAAGCGTTGGAGATTTACAATAAATTGCTTCACGACTTTCCAAATACTGAGCTAAGGGGAATGGTAACTTATGAGAAAGGTTGGCTTTATATGGGCATGGATAAGCCCAATGAAGCTTTTTTGATGTTTAAGGCTTATGAAAGCTCTCATCCAGATGGTGAGTTTATCAGTGATGTGCAGTATGTATTAGGTGAATTAGCTTATGGGAAGGAAAAATATAAAGAGGCCATTGCCTATTATGAGAAAAGTAAAATAACCCAGCGCTATAAGGATCGCTCACTGTATAAAATAGCTTGGAGCCATATTGAACTTGAAAACACCAATGCGGCTGCGGAAACTTTTGGGGAGTTGGTGAAGGAGTGTCCTGATTCTTCTCTTTTGATGGAAGCTCTTTATCGTGAGGGGCAGTCTTGGCTTAAGGCTTTGAACTTTGAAAAAGCGTTACAGGCATTGTCCAATTTTGTTGAGCGGGGTAAGGAAGAGCCTTTTTATGGTGATGCTCTGTGCGATTTGGGAAGGGTGTATGAAAAGCAGAATCAATTGGGTAAAGCCTACGATACTTATGAGAATTATGTGAAATTATTTCCAAACGGAGAACGACTAACTGAGATGGCTTTTCGAATGGCGAAATTAAATATGCAAGCAAGTAAGTTTTCTGAAGCCAGATCAAATTTAAAACAGGCACTACAAAGTAGCGCACATGCACTAGCACCAGAGGCTCAGTATAGTGAAGGTGAATGCTTCTTTATGGAGCAGCGGTATAATGATGCGATAGGAGCATTTTTGAAAACAGAGAAATTTGCTTTTGGCGAGCAGTGGCAGGCAAAGGCTTTGCTCAAAATAGCCCAATGTCACCGCTTGTTGAAAAATAATAATCGTGCGAAAGAGTATTTGGATAGATTATTAAATCAGTTTCCAAAAAGCGATGTCGTCGAAGAAGCCATGCAAGAGTTAAGGAAGTTGAATTGAGCGTTAAATTCTTGAAAAGAAATCTGATTTTGGTTTTGAGCTCTTTGCTGTTGGCATTGACGTTGTATGGAGCTGGGGTTGAAGTAACGGGTGTAGCTGAATCGGCTAGAATTAGCAAAGACTCTTTGTTCGAAACATTTAAGGCTGGAGGCTGGGTGATGTGGCCTATATTGCTTTCTTCATTGGCCGGTCTGGCTTATGGGGTTGAGCGCTTTTTGAATCTCAATGTGAACAGAGTTATTCCTAGTTATCTTAGAAATGAATATCAAAGCGTTATGGAAGCTCTTAAAAGTAAAAGTATAACGAAACAAGATGCTAGCCAAAAGTTGAGATTGGAAGGGTCTTCGGAAGCGGAGCACCTATTTAATAGATTTCTTATTCGAGAGTATGCAAGTCTTAGAGATGTTGAACAAGTTTTGCAAGATTATATTCAAGTGGCTCAATTTCGTTTGCAAAAAAATATTAAACCACTGGGATTGGTCGCTCAGGTGAGCCCATTGTTAGGTCTTTTTGGTACAGTTTTGGGCATGATTGAGGCATTCGATATTGTGGCTGAACAGGGTTTGGGCAAGCCAGAATTGCTTGCCTCGGGTATGGCGGTGGCCCTACTGACGACGGGTTTTGGTCTCGGGGTTGCCATTCCATGTTCAATTGTTTACCATCAGTTGATGGAGAAATCAAATCGCATAGCTTTGAGAATGTACAACATGCTCCATGATATGATGTTGCAGTTTGATATTAATGAAAAATCCGATTTGAAATCATGAAGTTTTTGTCAGTCGAGCCAACGGACGGGTTGGGGGTTTCTATAACCCCTTTGGTAGACATTATTTTTTTATTGATTATTTTTTTTCTAGTCTCATCAACTTTTGAAAAAGGCGAGAAGAGTTTGGGCATTCAACTCCCCAGCACTCAAGGAGAAAATGCAGTCACTCAGGATCCAAAATCATGGGAAATCTCAGTTTCAAAAGAGAGGGAAATTTTTTATCAGGGTCAGAAGAGTTCTTTTGAAGAAGTTGAAAAAGTTTTGAAAAGAAATCAAGGCCGTCAAGAAGAGATTCAAATTATTTTAAAAGCAGATGAGCAGGCACCTTATGGAATTGTGGCCTCATTAATTGGACTGTTAAAGCAAAATGGATATGGGAAAGTGTTTTTTAAAACGCTTGAAATTAAGAAAACTTAGTTCTGTAATTTAAGTTGGTAACCGAAAAAGTGCTTATAGGATACCCATTGAGCACAGCGCTGTGAGTGGAGATGACTGAGGACGAAATAGAGAAATTGGGACACCTTTCGAGGGTGAGCTTGAGTCGTGAAGACTGTCATCACTTTGTGGGAAAGCTCAGTCAAATTCTCAATTCTTTTTCTGTTGTTAGAGCTATTGAAGTGAAGCATGAAGCGGAGCTAATGGTGCCAAGGACGAGATCCGATCTTCGTGAAGATCGACATTCGGGTGGTTGCGGTCAGGAGCTTGCTTTGAAAAACGCGCCACAAAAGCACGATGGTCATTTTCGGGTTCCTGCGGTTTTATAAATCATGTCAGAACTTAAGGTGCTTAAAGAAAAAAATGACGAAGAGTGTCATTTTAATTTGTCGATCAATGCTGAAGAGACTGAGGTTTACCTTAAATTATTAAGAATTGATCCCTCTTTTTCTTTGAGTCTTGGACAACTGCGCGAGTGGATTGACGAAGTTGGTGTGGTCTACGGACTCAACATCAATTTATTAAAAGAGTTGTCTGAAAAGTCTGGTCAGGGGGAATTGGAGGCGTCAGATGAGCAGTACTTAGTTGCGAAGGGAAAACCAGCCCGTCATGGCCAGAATGGCCGAATTGAGTTCATGGTGAATCCGAGTGAGGAAAACGCTCGATTGCAAATTGATGAAGATGAAGTCATGGACTTCAAAAATGTCAATATTATCCAAAATGTAACAGCAGAGCAGCATTTGGCGACCGTGATCAATCCTGAGACTCCGGAAAATGGTGTCGATGTTTACGGCAAACAAATCGAAGCCAAAGAGGGACAGGCCATCAAGTACAAGATAGGTGCGAATATTGCCATGGATGGCGACAAGATGTTCGCGATGTCCAATGGTAGATTTTTACAAGATGGAGATCAGTTTTGGGTAGATCCTATTTTTATGATCCGTGGCGATGTCGATTACACGATAGGGAATGTCAACTTCATTGGCGAGGTTCGGGTTGCTAAAGACGTTTTAGATGATTTTTCGATTTTCTCTAAAGAAGGCATCACTGTTGAGGGTGTCGTGGGTGCGGCAAATGTTGAGAGCGATGGCGATATTGTGCTAAATGGTGGCATGAATGGAAAAGGAAAAGGTTTTATTCGCAGTCAAGGTAAAATAACGACAAAATACTTCAATGAAGTCACTTCGGTTAGTTGGGGAGATGTTGAGGTTCAAAAGAGCATCATGAACAGCATTGTTAAAACCAAGGGGAAGCTTAACGTTCAGCATGGTAGCATCATTGGTGGCGAAGTATCTGCACTATTGGGATTGGATGTGGGTGTGATAGGTTCCGATCTTGGCACCTTGACGAGTGTGATAGCTGGGCAGGATTATGAGTTACAGGACAAACTGAAAGCCTTTGAAGCTCAGTTGCTCGAATTGAGCCAGGAAATCGATCGCATCGATCGCATCATTGGCCCGCTTTTGGCTGACAAGAACAAGCTGATGGCCTTGGCATTGGACAAGAAAAAAGCATTAAAAGGTTTGCTTGAGCAGCTTAAACGTTATAGGGAGGAGCAGTCTAGAGTTCAAGAAGAATGTAAGTCTCTACAAGAAGAGGCTACGGCTTCAAGTGTTAAGGAAATTGTCGTTCGAAAAATAATTTATAGCGGGGTTAAAATTACCATTGGAGGTAGTAAGAAGCTAATTAAGATGGATGTTAAGGGGCCTGTTAGAATTAGAGAAGACTTAGAAAATGATTCAATCTCCATTACGAGTATAAGTTTATAGAAATTGGCTGGGTTCGGGGATCCAATTGAAAAGATTTTGCTAGCTGAGAAGGCTGCCTCGAAAGAGTCTATCGTTTCTGGCTATAAAGCCATGAAGGCTGAAGGCAAGGATGACATAGGACATTGGCTGTTAGAAACAGGCGTCATAACTGATGTGAAGTTGGCTGAGGCTCTTGCCATACAACACGGTTTGGAGTATATTGGAGATAAGATTCTCATTGGAACTCCTGAGGCAACAGAGATCATTTCGATGGAATTTGCCCGCAATCGTTCTGCACTACCATTGAAGCTAGAAGATGATGAGCTTCAAATAGTCATTGCAGATCCAAACGATTTGAGCCTGATCGACGACCTCAATTTCATGTGTGGTGGCATGGTGGTTAAATTAATTGTCGGTACGGAGAAATCGATACAAAAAGGCATCACCAAAAGCTATGGTGGTAGCGGTGAAGACATCGATAATTTAATGGAGGAGGACTCCACCAAGTCAGAGATTCTGTCGATTGATGAGGGTAGTTTCTCAGAAGCGGTGGCAAATTCTGATGAAGGCGCGGTTATTCAACTCGTGAATGCGATCATTGGGAATGCGGTGCGTTTGGGAGCAAGTGATATTCATATTGAATCTTTAGAACATAACATGCGAGTGCGTTATCGTATAGATGGGAAATGTTCCGTTGTGGATCGCCCACCGAGACCGCTTCAGGGTGCCATTCACGGTAGAATAAAACTGATGGCAAAAATGGACATTGCCGAGAAACGCAAACCTCAAGATGGGCCGGTTAAATTAAAAGTAGATGGTCGCAATATCGATCTTCGCGTTTCAACTTTGCCAACTTCGTTTGGAGAAAGTATTGTAATGCGTATTTTAGACAAAGAGGCTGTGATGAAGGGTGTTGAGCAATTAGGCTTTCATCCCACGGATTATGAAGTATTTAAAGATTTGATAGAACGGCCAAATGGCATTATTCTGGTGACAGGGCCAACTGGAAGTGGAAAGACGACGACCCTTTATGCTGCGCTCAATGCAAAGAATAAACCCAATGTTAAAATCATCACAGCTGAAGATCCGGTTGAGTATAATGTCTCTGGTATCAATCAGATTCAAGTCAATCACCAAATAGGTTTGGACTTTTCAAGGATACTTAGAGCCATGTTGCGCCAGGCTCCAAATGTTGTTTTAGTGGGCGAGATCCGTGATAAAGAAACAGCTGAAATCGCAATAGAAGCATCGTTGACGGGTCACTTGGTGCTTTCTACATTGCACACTAATGATGCACCGTCTTCCGTGACGCGCTTAGTTGATATGGGGATTAAATCCTATCTGATCAGTGCCGCCGTGATTGCAATTTTAGCTCAGCGGCTTATTCGTAAAAACTGTAAAGAGTGTATTGTTGAGTATACTCCTCCTCCTGAACAATTGACCGCTGCTGGTATAAGTGCAGAGATGGCGGAAGGACGAACGTTTTACAAAGGTAAAGGTTGTCCTGTGTGTAATCATAGCGGTTATAAAGGTAGGGTGGGTATTTATGAGTTGTTAAAGCTCAACAGCGAGCTCAGGCAGGCGATATTCAAAAATGAACCGACTTATGTCTTGCGCGAGATGGCTGTTCGGGGTGGAATGAATACCCTTCTTATGGATGGAGTGCGCAAGGTTTTTGCCGGAATGACAACAGTAGAAGAGATTTTAAGAGTAGCGAAGAGTAGCGACTAATGCCAACAAATACCTGTCTATACATTACCTTGTCTTCTTTTCTCATAGGAGTGTTCCTGACTTTTTTTGGACACACAAAATTTGGGGATGCAGATAAGCTCATCAAACTAAATCAGGTGGGTGTTTTAAAGGTAAGGGACAAAGAAAAATCACTTGGTGAAAAACGGGATGATTTGCAGAAAAAGCAATTACAGCGCAGAGACCTTCAATCAAAAATTCGCGAGTATGCAAGTAAGATTGAGGGTGAAAAATCAGTGGCTCAAAGTCTCAAAGATTTGGAGGGTTTTTATAAAGAAAGCATCGACCGCCAAGACGTTAAATACGATGTGAATCAAAAGGGTCTAAGTTCGATGCAAGATCAATTGAGCGATGACTTGGCATTGATCGAGAGGACCCTAGAGAACATGGATAAAAAATTCAAATTGGAAAAGGAGCGTCTAAGCGATCGTGAGAAAGTATTAGCGATCGAGGCTGATGAGTTGGGAAGAGAAGTTACTAAGAAAAAGTCTGAGTTGACAACTGAGATAGAGCGGATAAAAAATAATTTGCAAAGGGTCAATAATTTAAATCCTAACAAAATAACTGAGCCTTGGGAAGTGGGGGACGTGATAGAGTATGTTCCTTCCAATGGCAGAGTGGTGATCAATGCTGGAGCGGCTAAAGGGATAAAACCAAACTTCAAATTCATGGTGTTTACGGCTGAATCCGGAAAAGAGCGCATCTACAAAGGCATGATGATCGTAAAAGAGGTCAACGATTTGATTTCCGTAGCGGTAATGGAATCTAAACTGGATTTTCAAGCAGCCCCAGTAAAGGGTGATAAATTTGGCAGCTTAATTTTTCGCGATGAGAAATTAAATTTTTATCTCGCGGGTGATTTTCGTTCAAAGTATAGTAAAAGCTCAATGGAAAATTATTTGTTGTATCTAGGCAATAATGTCGTTTCTGAATTGACTTCAGAGGTAGACTTCTTTATACAAGCTTCATTGGCGGAGCCTGAAGTTCCTACAGCTACATCATTAGGTGTGACGATTATTGGAGAAGATTCAATTGCTCCATTTGTAGGGGATTTTTAATGTCTAATTATTACTATTTAGGTCGCTCATCTTTTCCTAATCTCTATATTTGGATGACGCTGAGTTTGGCTTTAGCGGTGGGTGGGTTGGTTTATTTTTTATTGGGACTGGCCAAATTTGAAGCAGCTAACGCTGAAAAAATTAAGTTGGAAGTAGCCGCGAGTGTGCTTGAACAAAAAATCAATGGCACGAATTTTGAGGCAGGCTTAAAGGCTGTTAATCAGTACAATCAAGTTCGTGGAAAAATGGGTGCTTTTGAGAATTTGCAAAAGGATTTAATGGAGAACGCTCGTTACAATAGATTGGTGGCAGAATCCATTAAGAATCGTTTGGACGCTGGGGCTAGTGCAGCTGAAATCGAGGTCTATTTGGAAGAACAGAGCACGGTAGGGTTATCTAAAGAGATTCAAAATGAGGAGTCTTTATTCCAACTATACGAGGGTTTGCTCAATGGGGCTGATCGAACCGATGAAATGAATGGCGTTTTGGCCAATGAAGAAAAAGTGCCCATTTTGGTCAAATCGATGGCTCAAGCAGAAGATTTTGTGATTGCAGAAGGGGCTAAAGCTAAATTAAGTTTTCATAAAGGCAATAATACAAATAGACAGGTTCAATTGAATGATTTAAAAGGAAAAGAAGCCGAAGCTTTTGATAAAACAAAATCCCAAATGGAGAAAATTTTATCGACATTGCCAGAACTCAGAGATACCTTTGTTGAAAAGTCCTCAAGTGTTGATGCCAACTATTCGACTAATTACAAGCAACAAGTTGAAATTTGGGATAAGTTTTTAAGCGAAACTCGTCGTCTTATTGAAAAGAGAAGGAAGGAAGAGGTCGAAATTTTTGAATTAACGGTGGATCTGGAATCGAAATCTAGTTTACTAGTCAACAGGATAGAAGGGAGAGATTGGATTCCTCCGCTTGACTTAGTCGATGGTGTTGTCTTGGCGGCAGATGCGAAGGCCAACATTGCTTTGATAAATATCGGGCGTAGCAATGGCTTGCGCATAGGCCAAGGTTTTGATGTGTATCGAATGAGAGGGGATAAAATTCAAGAGACCAAAGGTCGAATGGTGGTAGAAAGAATTTACTCAAAAATTTCAGTTTGTCGTATTTTGGACGGGGCGACGTTAAATCCCATTGCCGATGGTGATGTGGTTGCAAATGGTGAGCAAGACGATCCCTACGACAGAAAAATTCTTAAGAGTTATGTTTTGAGTGGTCGTTTTTACAAATCTTATTCTAATGAATTAGTAAAAATCATGATTGAATCTGCTGGGGGAAGACTAGAAGAAAAGATACACAAAAAAATCAATTATGTGGTTGTTGGTGACCAACCTGATGATGATGACATCAAACTATGCCGACAACTTGGCGTCCGAATTGTGAGAGTGAGAGACTTGCCTGGGCAGTTGAATTACTCTAATGCTGAAATTGAGGCTTTGAGGAAACTAAACTAACAGAGATAGTGCCATGATTCTCCAAAAATTAATGATTTTTTTTCTAACTCTTGCGATGCATAGTTTGGCGTTTGCTGAAGTGCTTGAAAGCTATGACAACGATTTGACTTTAAAATTAGATGCTTTCGAATCGAAATCGGGATGCGACATTTGGCATTCAGGCGACATGGGTTCTTCATGGCGTTTGGTGGGAAAAACGTTTAAGTCTGGTGAGTCATACGTTTATCATGCCGAGCAATCGGGCATGCACTATTTCTACATTCATCCAAGAAAAAGTGATGAAGATGCTTTTAAACCTAAAGCCGCAGTTGCTCCTCACTTTAAAATTTTAATTAAAACTTTAGAGCAGGACAACACAGCGATATTGTACACCAATAAGCGCTCTATGTTGATCAATTACGATGTGGACGATGCCTCGGTGTCATTGCCCAATGCGAATTTTGAATCGTGGATGTATGTAACGGAAAACAGTGGTTTAACTTGGACTTTATATGGCTCTGATGATGACGGCGTCAGTCCTATCCCCTTTGTTAGCGATAAAGATGGCCTTTTCGGCTTTAGAGTGATATCTAGTGATATTGCTGGACAAAAAGAAGCTGCGCCAGGACCGGGCTCCAAGCCTGATGTTTTGGTCAGAGTGGACACTCAAGGCCCTGTGGTTGAGCTCATCTCACCGCAACCTTTTGATTTATGGGTAGAAGATTCAACGCAGGAGATCAAGTGGAATTGTAGCGATGAATCGATGGATCGTTTAAAGTCTGTTGCCGTTTATTGTGCGGTTGGACAACCCAGCAATTGGCAGCTTCTCGCTGATAATTTGGCTTCGAGTGGTACACTTGCGTGGAAAATTCCAGCCTCGGAAAATGGCAGGCTCTATGTTAGAGTTAGTGCCATTGATAAGTCTGGTAATCAGGGCATAGGCCAAACGGATCAGCCTTTGTTCAACCGCAATGTGCTTGAAGAGTTATTGTCTGCAGAGGTTAAAGATCAGGCCAATCGATACTATGAAACTGCAACAATTTGTAGAAAAAATGGCGATTATCCAAAGGCGGTTAAATATTTCAGGCTGTGTTTGCAACTCAACCCTTACCACATTAGGGCACACAATGATTTGGGCATAACTTTGATGAAAATGAATTTAAAAGAGGAGTCGTTTTCTCATTTTGAGAAAGGCCTCAAATACTCTCCTTCTAATGAAAGCTTATTAGCAAATTTAGCTAGGCTTTATATCGATCAAAATCAATACGACTACGCGGCGAGAATATTGGAACGTTTGGTGCAGCTTTATCCCAAAGAGTCGTCTGGTCTTTGGTTGGCGGCTGAAGTGGCTTATCGCCAAGGTCATGTTGAGAAAGCTAGATTGTTTTGGGAGCGTTTAACTAATTTGGAATTTTCTGAAGCCTCACGGGGACCTAAATATCAACAAATGGCGAAGGCTAGACTCTTGCAGGCGGTGTCTGGAAATCCGATGGCGACCATCGAGTAGAGGTGCGTTGATCAGTCCCGATCTTTTTCGGTGAAGGTCATCATGTTTTTGATAAATCGCATTTCGGCCGTGCCAACATCGCCGTGCCGGTTTTTTGCGACAATGATATCGGCTTCGCCCGGTCGTGTCGGATTGTTTTTATCGACGCTGTAATACTCCGGTCGGTTTAGCAGAATCACGACATCGGCATCTTGTTCGATGCTGCCACTTTCTCTTAAATCCGACATGCGCGGCACTTTGTCAGGTCTGGTTTCTACACCGCGATTCAATTGGGCTAGGGCAAAAATTGGGAGATCAAACTCTTTGGCGATGGCTTTCAATTGTCTGGAGATATTGGACATCTCTTGTGTCCTACCGTCATTGCGATTGAGGTTGCGTTGGTCATCATTCATCAGCTGTAAGTAATCAATAAAGATGGCTTGAATGTCGTGTTCACGTTTCATTCGCCTTACTTTTGAACGTAAAATCATAGGTGTTAGCACAGGGTCATCATCGATGTAAACGGTGGTTTGGCTTAGCCGCTGCACCGAATTGCTTATGCGGGCGATTTCTTTAGGGTCGATGGCGGCAGACGGTTTTCTCCATTTATTGCCGTCCATCTGGGCATCGATACAAAGGATATTGTCGACAATTTGTTGGGCAGTCATTTCTAGCGAAAACATGGCTGCGGCAAATTTTTGCTGCAGGCAAAAATCGATGATCAAATTTAAGCTAAAACTGGTTTTACCCATGCTTGGACGAGCTGCGATAACAATCATTTCTCCTCCACGAAAACCGTGTATCATCCTAGCTAAAGCGGGCCAAGGCGGAGCAATCCCCATGTCTTCCAGATTTCCAGAACGTCGTTCCTCGAAACTGGTCAGAGCATTTTCAAGCAGCTCAGAAAAAGGTCCAGCGACCTTATTGATGCGTTCGTCAGATAGGCTGGTGAGTTTGGCTTCGGCTAATTGGTAAGCATGGTCAACATCACCACCCGAAAAAGCATGGTCACATATCTCTAGGGCGGTTTGAGCGAGCAATCTCAGTTGGTATTTCTCTTTGACTATTTTTCCATAATGACCCACATGAGTGATAGAGGGGATCTCCATAGTCAGTTCCGCTAAATAACTGGCCCCCCCTATTTCTTTTAGTTTGTCCTTTTGGTTAAGTGCTTCAAGCACCGTGACCGAGTCCACAGGTTTGCCGGTTCCTGATAGGCTGGTTAAGGCTTGAAATATTATTTGATGAGATGGAGAGTAAAAATGTTCAAAGCGCAACAACTCTAGGATTTCATGATAAGCATCTTCGCTAATCATCATTGCGCCCAAAACGGCACGCTCAGCTTCTTTATTGTGGGGGCGAACGCGCCCAGCGAGTTGTAGTTGATCGATTTCAGTCTCAGCCATGGTGTTTTTTCTTGATCATGAAGGTGTCTGAAGCGAGAGGTTCATCGTTGACGGGCAATCGCATTAGAAAGAAGAGCAAAATAGCAAAAAGGAGAAGAAGACCAGACGTCAACCAGATGAGTTCGCAAATTAGGTAGATGCTAATTGAAAATGAGAAAACTAAAACCGAGATAGCCCAGACCTTTACGTTACTTTTTACGGCATGCTTTTCTTGCCAGCGCTGAATGGGTGGTCCGAAGATTTGATGATTGAGAATCCATCCATGCCATTTTTTAGAAGATTTAGAAAAAAAGAAAATAGCGAGCAGTAAGAAAGGGGTGGTCGGTAAAATAGGTAGGAAAGACCCCAGCAGACCTAAGCCTAAAAAAAACCACCCTAGCAGGACGTACGTCAAGCGTAGTAAACCTTTAGCTTGTTTCAAGTCTTCTTTTAAATGAGTCTGGGGTGAGCACTTTATGCCATCTATGGAATTGACACGCAATTCAAATGACGCTAGAAAATTAAGGACCATAATTAGTTACAATTGGATATTATTTTTCAAAAGCCATCCATTAATACATTTACCTTGAAAAAACGTGTAAAAGTTATTTTGTACAAGAAAAAATAGAAAAAATAATTACTTTCTAAGCAAGTCTCCTTCTGTGTTAGCTAAAAGGGCTGTGCATTGTGGTTGATTTACTCAGCAAAGGTGTGAATTAAATGTTTTTTAGACGAATAAGGTGTCTGTTGTTGTGGGTTGGAGCCTCAGTGCTTTTTCCTATCGACGCAAAGACCGTGATGACGACTCAGCAGATTCAAAAAGAAGCCGCTGAGTATTGGGCATTTAAAGCTCCTGAGAAAAGTGAAGTGTCGGACACTTCAAATCCCCTTTGGAATAAATCAGAGTTAGATCGCTTGGTCTTTAAAAAGTTTTCATCTAAAGGTTTAACGCCATCTAGAGAGGCAGACAAGAGAGTGCTAATAAAGCGAGCTTATTTTGATCTTCATGGTTTGATGCCCTCGTACGAAGAGATTGAAGCTTTTGTAGCAGATAAAGAGGTGAATGCTTACAGTCAGTTGATCGATCGTTTGTTGGCCTCTCCTCGTTATGGTGAACGTTGGGGAAGGCATTGGTTAGATGTGGCACGTTATGCGGACACAATGGGTTACAATTTTACAAATAGCAGTCAGTATCCCTTTGCATACACGTATAGAGATTATGTCATTCGTTCATTCAACGAAGATAAACCCTACGATCGTTTCGTGATGGAACAGTTGGCCGCAGATCGTTTGAATCTTCAGGGCGAGGAACAGAAGAACCTTGCCGCATTGGGTTTTTTGACGATCAGTGAACGCTATTTGAATAAAATCGACGAGATCGTCAACGATCGTATTGATGTGACGACTCAGGCTTTTCTTGGGCTAACGGTCGCCTGTGCTCGTTGCCATGACCATAAAGTCGATCCAATTCCAGCTGCCGACTACTACTCACTATACGGCATTTTTAAAAGTCAGCACGAACCGGAGTTAGACGCCTTGCCGGTCATAGGTGAGCCGTCCAATAAACTTGCGCATCAGGAGTTTTTAACGAAAAACGCTGAGGCGGAAAAGGCGATTGATCAAAAGCTCGATGAGATTTTTGAGAAAGTTCGCAAGGAGTGGCCTGAGTATGCGGATGGATATTTGGATTTTGTTGCTGAGTCTAAGTTCAATAATAAAAAAGGAGAAGAACGAGATTACCGTGCGCGTGCTTTAAGAAGCGGTTTGGTGAAATTAACTAAATCTTTGGTGCAAGACAAAGCCGCTTTGGAAAATTCTTTTTGGAGTGGACTTCATCGCGTTTATCACGCCTCAAACGATGATGCTGTTAAAGGCATTTTAGATTCAGTGCTGTCTGCCCCAACTACGCCGCCATCGTTAAAACAGGCCATCGAAAAATTTCAACCGCAGACAAGGCAGGTCTATTTTCAGGTGTGTCGAGATTTGGTTAAAGCAACTTTTGAAAAGCAAGAAGAGTTTAAGGATATAAAGGAACTGGTATTTGGGGATTATTTTGAAAAATCTTTTAATCAGCTTGAGCGCCGTTCAGTTGTGGAGCGAGCCGAGCGTGAAGCGCTTATTAAGCTTGAGAATGATAAAAAGAACTTGCTCATGTCAGAAGGGGCGCCTTCACGAGCCATGGTGCTTTACGACAATGATAAGCCATTTAACCCTTATGTATTCATACGTGGTAAGAGTCATGATCGTGGTCCAGAAGTAAAACGTCGTTTTGTTCAAGTGATATCTACAACTAAAGAGCATGAAGATTTTGGAAAAGGCAGTGGTCGTTTGGAGTTGGCACAATCTATTGCCGACCCTAAGAATCCTTTGACGGCTAGAGTCATGGCCAACCGCCTATGGCAATGGCACTTTGGAAAAGGCATCGTCAGCACACCAAGTAATTTTGGAAAAATGGGCCAAGTTCCGACGGATATCCAATTGCTTGATCATTTGGCACTTAAATTTATTGAGTCAGGATGGTCCATAAAAACTATGCATCGCTATATCATGAATTCCGCAGTTTATAAGCAGGATTCTAAGCTGAGAGCCGATATGATGGAGAAAGACGGTGCTAATGATTTTGCGTGGCGTATGAACCCAAGAAGAATGGAATGGGAGCCTCTTCACGATATTTTGTTACAAACGGCGGGAATGCTTCAATATTCTACTGGAGGACCAGCTGTGAAGCTCATGAGTGGTGAAACCAAGCCATCTCGGGCTATTTATGGCTTTTTGGACCGTCAATCTTTAGCGGATGCATTGAAAGATTTTGATTTCCCCTCGCCGCAGGTGACTTGTGAGGCCAGAACATCCACTGTCGTGCCACAGCAGGGTTTGTTCATGTTGAATTCTGAATTTGTGCTTGATCTAGCACACAAATTGGCCGCGACGACCAAAGCAGAAAACGATGCCGGCAAAGTTATCGCCTTGTTCAAACGAGTGTTCGGTCGGGAACCCACTGCTGTAGAACGAGAAAAGGCTTTGGTGTATGTCCGTGATAATGCTCGTCATTTTGACTACAAAGAGCCAGAGTGGGAGTATGGTGTGGCACCTCTTCTTTCGAATAATGAATTAGGAGAGTTTAAAAACTTTGATGTTTATAAAAACAATCAATGGCAGTTTGGTAATAAGTTCCCAAATCCTGAATTGGGTTATGCCATGATCAATTCAAAAGGAGGTCATCCGGGCAATGATTTTGCCGTCATACGTCGACTCAGAGTTTTTGATGAAGGTTCGGTCTCACTTAGTGGAAGTTTGATTCACAAGAACAGTGCCGGAAATGGCGTTAGGGCTGTAATGATGCATAACGGTCGAATGGTGGGTGAGTGGCGCAGTCACAATGCTTCGCTGTCAACAGAGAGCCTGTCCATTGAATTGAAGCCAAAGGATACGATTGAACTTGTGGTGGATCCCATTGAAAAAAATCCGGACAACGATTCTTTTGAGTGGCCTGTGGTTCTTGCTTTTAAAGCACGAGGTGCAAGAGAAGAGACGATAGATTCGGTCCAGAAGTTTAGCGGTAGCGCAAAACCTCTCAAAGTGGAATTCGATGTTTGGGATAGCTTGGCGCAGATACTTTTAATGAGCAATGAATTTATGTACGTGGATTGATATTGTGAATGAATCGATAGATAGAAAAAAATTTATGGCAAAGGCGGCAATGGGCATGGGGATGCTCGGTCTGGCCAATTTAGCCAAAGCTGATGATTTGCGTCACAATCCATTGTTGGCGCGGCCTCCGCAGATGGCTGCTAAAGCCAAGTATGTGATCCATATTTTTGCAAATGGTGGAGCTTCACAGCTAGACACATTTGATCCTAAGCCTCTTTTGGAAAAATACGCAGGCCAAAAGCTTCCCAAACATTTGAAAACTGAACGTGAAACCGGGGGGGCTTTCCCCTCACCCTTTAAATTTAAAAAATATGGGCAGTGTGGTATGGATATAAGTGAGATTTTTTCTCATCTCGGGCCACATGCCGATGATATGTGTGTGATTCGTTCTATGCATACAAATGTTCCCAATCATGAGCCTTCACTTATGATGATGAATTGTGGCGATGCAATCCTATCAAGACCTAGCATGGGTTCGTGGATCAATTATGGGCTGGGTTCGGAATGTGATAACTTGCCGGGTTTTATTGCAATGTGTCCAGGAGGCATGCCGATAAAAGGATCCGCCAATTGGCGCTCATCTTTCTTGCCGGGAATATTTCAGGGAACCCATATCGACACTAAACATGAGAGTGTAGAAAAGCTTATTGCGAATATAAGAAATGATAGAGTTAAAAATATTGCACAAAGAGCGCAATTGGACCTTCTACAAGAGTTTAATCACCAGCATTTGTTGGATAGAAATGATGAAAGTGAGCTTAGAAGTAGAATTCATAATTATGAGCTTGCTTATAAGATGCAGATGGAAGCGACGGATGCCTTTGATATAAGCCGTGAACCGCTGCACATACGTGAGATGTATGGCAGTTCCGTTCAATGTCGTCAGTTACTTATCGCTCGTCGTTTGATTGAACGCGGAGTGCGTTTTATACAGCTTTATCATGGCGATGGTCAACCGTGGGATCATCACGATGAAATAGAAACGGGCCATCGTAAACTAGCTCAAGAGAGTTCGCAGGGGATTGGCGCCTTGCTGACCGATTTAAAGCAACGTGGCTTATTGGATGAGACGCTAATTGTATGGGGTGGAGAGTTTGGAAGAACCCCGACGGTGGAGCTTCCTAAACCTGGAGCCAATGCGGGAAAAGCCAATGGTCGAGATCACAATAATCATGGTTTTACCGTATGGATGGCGGGTGGCGGTGTTAAGGGCGGTACGATATATGGTGCTACCGATGAGTTTGGTTTTGAAGCCATCGAGAATAAAGTTCACATTCACGACTTGCATGCAACGATTTTAAAACTCATGGGTTTAGATCACGAGGAGTTGACTTTTCGCTACTCCGGAAGAGACTTCCGTTTGACCGATATTGAAGGTCACGTGCTTAATGATTTGATAGCATAGGAGCACGTTTGAGAGAATAGAAAAGTCTGCCTAGATGAGGCTCCATCCTTAAATCTTAAAAATCAAATGATGGAGCTAAAAAAGGGAGCGGTTTGAACATAGACTCTTTTTTAGAAAAAGCCCTTATAAAAGAGTTTGGATCGTGGATAGGGTATTTATGCTTCTCTTCTTTATCGTGTGAGCAAACATGGACACACTTAGAAGTTATTGGGAAGATCGCTTTGAAAAACAACCGGGGCTTACCGCTGTTGGTATCAAGAAACTCGGGAAAGCCTATAATTACTGGCTTTATCGTTTTCAAGGTTTTGTTTTCGACTCGTTGATTTCAGAAAAGTTTTTACCGCTACAAGCACAGAAGGTTCTCGACCTTGGTGCGGGAACGGGTTTTTTTTCAAAAAAATGGATTCAGCATGGGGCGAAGAGTGTCGTCGTGACGGATATTTCAGATCGTGCAATAGCGACGTTGTTATTAAACCTCTCTGGAGTTAAAGGGCATCAATTGGATATAGCTCAGGAGTGGCCAGCGGAACTCAAGAATAAGTCCTTTGACGTTGTTTCTGCAATGGCAGTTCTTTTTCATTTAAAAGAGGATGAGCAGTATATCCACGCATTAAGGTCGATTAATCAATCCTTGCAAATGGGTGGAACTTTTATTTTCTCAGAGAACTTGCTCTATAGTGGAGAGCGAGTTTTGGAGCACATGAAGTGTCGGGAGCGGGTTTGGATTTTAAAGCAATTGCAGGAATCCGGATTTGAGATTCTTTGCATCCGACCAATAGCCTTTTTTTTAAATGCTCCGGGAAGTTTACAAACGTCATGCTACACTTTTTTTTGGAAAGCGACAGTTGCTCCCTGTGTGATCCTTCCTTTTTGGGGACACATGATAGGTGCGCTATACTTCATGCTTGATCGATGGTTATGGAAACGTATCGCGAGGACGCCTTCTTCTTATGTCCTCTGTTGTAGGAAAATGCGAGAACTTCCCACATAGTTTTTTATGAAGCGTTCTTTCCCGAAGTTATGAACAAGGCCGATTGTTCATTGCAGCCATTTTTTTAAAAGGACTCGAAATGAAGATGCTCTTTCCAGAGTTTTGGAATGAGTGTTTGATAGTTTATATTGACTGCATTGGAAGAAAAAATATCAGGAGTGGTGGATTTAAATGAACTTAAAAGCTGCTGTTCTTCAAGTTTTCGTTGCACTTGTTTTGTTACAGCTAAAGAGGGTTCAATGATTTGAATGGGGGTATCAATTAGGGTACGGATAAGTGCAATCAAGTGCGCGTAGTGGGTGCAGCCCAAAACTAGCGTGTCGATGTTGTTGTTCAATAAGGGCTCTAAAAATTGCTGTAGTAACGCCCTCGTGTGGGGGTGATCTACACCATGCTCTTCTATAGATTGAGCTAAGCCAGGACAAGGCTGACAGAAGAACTCGGTCTGGTCGCAAAATCGATTTAGTAAGTGTTTAAAAGATGGACTATTTAAAGTTTGAGAAGTTGCCATGACGCCAACTTTGCCATTTTTACTTTGTTCAGATGCGGGTTTTAGTCCAGGCTCAATGCCTATAATTGGACAAGTAAAGCTTTGGCGTAATTGCACGATAGTGTGTGTGGTAGCTGTGTTGCAGGCGACGACAATGGCTTTGACGCCTTTGGAAAGCAAATGTTCGGTGATGACATGAGTGCGTTTGTAAATAAAATCTTGATCCTTATTCCCATAGGGGAAATGCAAGTGATCGGCAACATAAATGATGTTTTCCAAGGGCAGATGTCGATTGATGCAGGCTGCGATGGCTAAACCGCCGATGCCAGAATCAAAAACACCGATAGGATTAGAGTTGGATAGAGGTGTCATTCAAGATTCATGGTAGCTACAATCATGCCTTTATCTTGTAGAATAATGTTAGAAACATTGGAGTTCAAAAGAGCCTCCATCCAAAAGAGGCAGCGTTTGGCTAGGTAGGCTTTTTTTTGATAGTGGGGGTCTTGTTTTATAGACATGCCGTAGACATCCTCGCGATCAAAAACCACCGTTTGAATTTGTTGTGTTTTCAACTGCTGCTTCAATTGCTCCAACGTTTCAATACGGCTAAAGTCCAGATTGGTTTCGGACAAAATAGCCAATTGATGTTCGCCTTTTAACCAATAGGCGGGCTGCCCCACGAGGAGAATTTTACCTGTTTTCAAGGCGTTGATTTGACGAAAGACAGGGAACTTTGGGTATTTGAAGGTATAGTAGTCTTCGTAGCTAAAACTTTTGACGATCGTGTAAACTGGCTGAAGAAAATAAGGCAGAAATAAAATAACGGTTAACAATACATTGAATTTTAAAAGCCTAGTCACCCATGGTGGACTTTTAGATAACCAAAAGGATATAAGAGGAACGGCGAGGATAAGATAGGGCATGAAGTATCTGTTTTTAAAAGAAGTGAACGCCCAAGTTACGACAAATCCCATGGCGAGATAAAGAAGCAGCCATTTCATGCGACGAAATTTTAGGCTGATCGCAAGAAATGGCATCCCGATCAAAGGCCACGGGCCATAGCTTAAAGTCCAGCGGGGATCAGCTAAAATAATATTGACATAGTTGTAGAGAGAGATAAACAGGCTGTGTTTCTCAAAGGATAGGTGCTGTGGAAAATTTGGTGCGATACTAGGGGCAAAGAGATGTGGGTAAAAGGCATTTCCGTGGATGTATAGATTTTTTAAATACCATAGTCCGCCGGCTAGAATTGCGGTGAGAGCCCAATATAAATGCTTAAGGTTGAAACTCTGTATTGTTCTGGTCTTGAAAATCAGAATCAAGGCTATCACGGGAAAAGCAATCAAGGTGGGCTTTAATGCAATGGTAAAGCAGCTAATGCATAGGAATAGTCCTGTAGTTGTTGAGTTTTTTTTCGTGATTTGCTCTGATGCCAGAAACCATGCATAAAGAGATAAGAAACAAGAAGGTGTATCCATCATGGGATCTAGGCTTACTCTTATCCATTGAGGCATCGAGCATAAAACTAGGAAACTTAGTCCGGCCAGTCGTTTGTTGGTGTAAGCATAAAAAAGTAAAATAGTCCCAAAACAAAAGATGAGAGATAGGGCATTGAGTGCACCTTCAAAACCGGCAGCCATGCCGGGCAAATACCACATATGTCCAGCTAGGGGCAATGCATCAAGATATTGGTAATCGGGCCTAATGGGATAACCTTGGTTTTCAAGGAATAGTCTCGTGATGGCAAAATGGGCGCTGAAGCAATCGAAATTTGCGGTGGGGATACAAATGGCCATAAAACCTACTATGGCAGCTATACAGAGCCATTTGTGCTGAGAGCATAGTTTTTGATAGCGCTGTTTGTTTCTATAGAGGTAGATACAGCCTAATCCAGCTTTACCCCAAAACCAGCAGGTTAATACAGGTGTCGACAATAAGTAAATGAACGAGAGCAATCCAAGGATGCTAGCTTCTAGAATGTGAAAAAGACAGAATGACTTTAGTTCTGTTTTTCCTTTTAAGGGATCAGATGCGAAAAGAAACTTTTTTGTGAGCCATAGTCCTCCGAAGGTGCCGAGTAACTGAAGGAGAGCTCCGGATGCGTAATGAAGGGCAAGCATTTAGTATAAGCCCATTTTGATGAGCAGTTTCTCAATATACGCATTGAGGTCAAACCAAACGCGATAGTAGCACCAAAAAACAGCTAGACTCACCCAAAAAAGCAACAGAGTTTTTTGCAATAGATTGTTTTTTTTGGGTGTATTGTGAGGCAATTTTAAGTTATTTTTCTAATACTTAAGCGTCATATATTGATTTTTTAGGTCGTGGTGAGTCCAAATAATTGACCCACCATAGCTGTAAAAAACATCGCAAGAGCACTCCAGAAAGTGATGCGAAGTGCGCCTTTCCAAACAGAAGCCCCGCCAGCTTTTGCCGCCACAGAGCCTAATGTAGCTAGAAAAAAGAGAGAGAGAACAGAGACCATGCCAATGATCCGTGAGTCTGGTGCGAGATAGGCTGTCATCAAAGGCAATGCTGCGCCCAAGGTGAACATGCCTGCCGATGAGAAGGCGGCTTCAAATGGTTTTGCGCGCGAGCGGTCAAAGATTCCTAGTTCGTCTCTGGCATGCGCATCGAGTGCATCGTGGGCCATGAGCTGTTGGGCAACTTGATGGGCTAAATCTGAATCTAGGCCTCTTTCTTGATAAATAGAAGCCAATTCCTCCACTTCATGTTCATAATCATTTTCGATAGATTTTTTCTCAATTTTCAAATCTGCTTTTTCAGTATCGGCCTGTGAACTAACGGAAACAAATTCTCCTGTGGCCATCGACATGGCGCCTGCCACCATGCCTGCAATGCCAGCTAGAAGAATTTCGTCACGAGAGGTTTGAGCGGCGGCAAATCCAATAATGAGACTCGAAGTAGATACTATGCCGTCATTTGCACCTAATACCGCAGCGCGCAACCACCCTATTCGGTGTGATTTATGAACTTCTAAGTGGCTCATGATGATTCCAGTAAGCAAAAAACCCCACCAGAGGGTGGGGTTTTTTAGTTACCCTACAAGGATTCGAACCTCGACTAACTGGACCAAAACCAGTTGTGCTACCATTACACAATAGGGTAATGACTGCGTATAGCAGTAAGGTGGCACTTTAATTGGAGTTTCAACCTGTCAATTTTAGCGCACTGCCAACGAAGTAGATTTTCATAGCGGCTTCTTTGCGGCGCTATGGAATCAGCCGCTTGAGGTATCAGACTCATGTTCTATTTTTACTTTGCTCAAAGGGTTGAAGCCATTTGACAAAAAATTAGGATCAATTTAATGATACTAAATATCAATATTTAATATCATCTAAATGAGCTGCTTCTGTTTGACCTCTGACCTAGACTCAAGCCTTTTTGTCTTTGCCGTCAATTCATGTCATCGCGATTGTTGAACCTAAGATAAGAGGATAGATCGTGTCTCGAAAGAACAGACTCCACTTTTTTTTTAAGATCTCACGGTGGATCCACGTGTATGTGTCAACGGCACTATTTACGTTGATGGTATTTTTTTGTCTTACGGGAATTTTTCTCAATCATCTTTGGTACGATGATGAACATCGCGGCAAGGAAGCTTTTGAGGTCCAAGTAACCGAACAGCAGCAAAAACAATGGCGTTTGATTGAAAACGATGAATGGGCACCTCAAGTTACTGATATCACAACTTACTTGCGGCATAGTTACCGATGGCCTTATCCCTCTAGTATAGATCAAGATAGCGAACTTGGGGAGTTGATTTTTGAGTTCAAGTTTCCGGGTGGGTTTGCCCATGTGATGTTTGATAGCTCAAAGTCCTCGTACAAGATAGAAAAAGAATCCGGTTCGGCGGTGGGAATTTTGAATGACCTTCATAAGGGGCGACATAGTGGTACGGCGTGGTTTTTATTGATCGATCTGAGTGCATTATTAATAACGCTTTTTGGAATAACCGGTATGATTCTCATCTTTCAGGGTCGTCGTTATCGAATTGGCGGCATTGTTTCAGCTGTTTTCGGTCTACTCACTCCGGTCATGATTTATCTTGTCTTTGTACCGCGAGTATGATTAAGAATAATTACTCTAAAATTCATGGAGCTTCCAGTGCTAAAATTTAAAATCCTTTTGGGTGTAGTGATGCTATGCAATGGCATTGCATTAGCAGGTGATGCTCAGGTCGTTATTCAGGTGGAGCTCGAACTCCCAGCGTTACAGGTTGACCCGTACTTTAAACCTTATGTGGCCGTGTGGCTTGAAACTCCAAAGCGTGATTATGTTGCAACGCTGTGCGTTTGGTACAACGAATCTAAAAAAGAAGGTGGCGGGACCAAATGGTTAAAAGATATTCTGCAATGGTGGAGAAAATCGGGTAGCCGAACCTTTCCAGAAATAGACGGCACCAGTGGCGCCACAAAAAGACCGGGAAATTATCGCATCTTGTGGGATGGGAAAGATTCGAGAGGCGACAAGGTTCCCAATGGAGATTACTTTCTCAATTTTGAAGCCGTTCGAGAAGACGGGGGAAGAGAATTCAAACGCCAAGCCATCACATTGGGGCAGCAAAAGACTATAGAGTTATCGGGCGCTAGCGAACTCAAGAAAATTTCAATTCAGTTGAACGAACGGCCTTAAGGGTCATCATTTTAATCCGTCCTTTTACAAGAGTTTATAATATATGTCATTATACTATCGCCAATTGATTCTCAAAACACATTTGTGCCTACTGCTGGCATGGTGGTGTTTAGGCAATTTATATTCGCAGTCTCGCTACCTGTTGCCCACCGCAACGATTCTTTCTGGAAATAAAAATCATCAGATCGCATTGGATCTTGTTGTATCTGAACATATTTTTCACGCCGATCGCGGTTTAGGAGGCATTCCCATAGACGATTTGACCCGATGGATTCATCTCGAAAAATTAGCGCTCTCGGACAACACCATTTTTAACAGCGAGGGTGTTGAGGCGCTTCGACGTGCAATGGAAAAAACTAAGTTGACCATCATTTCTCCAAATGGAACAAGTTATGATTCAACTCCTATTGTGAACTTTGGTGCTAAATCGGTTGCGAAAGTCGATTTACAACTCAGTGGAACTTATCGAATAGGAGTGGTTTCTGAACCGAGCATCACGACCACCTATGTCAAGGCTGATGGTACTCGTGGACGTGCAGTGGGAGTCAAGGATGAGGTTGAAATTCCCGAAGGATCTAGCAATATACAAACTCGTATTTCTCAAAGTAGATCGGAAACCTTTGTTTCAAGAAATGGAATGACTTTGGTGGCTCTCGCTCCGACCGGTATGGGGATTGAATTGGGAGAAGGCACGCACCCCAATGATTTTTTTGTTGGTGAAAAAATCGTATTGAGTTTCTTGTATGAAGGCCGACCTATGGTGGATGCCGATGTCGTGATAGTCAAGGATGGGACGAAGCATAGAAATCAACGCAATGAGATCAAGTTGATGACAGATCAACATGGGGTCGTTGCATTTCAGCTTTCAGAAGCTGGCTTTTATTTTTTGGAAACGAGAACTTCTGTAACAATACAAGAAGGCCCTGTGGACATTCAAACTGCCAGTTACTCTGCCACGTTTGAAGTATGGCCAGAATAACGACTTCGTTTTGATGCTAGTGTAGGTCGCCACGATTGACGCGTCTTATGATGTTGACCCAAGGAGATGATGCAAAGCCTCTTGTGGCGATCCACACTAGGGCAAAGGAGTATTCGGTTTCACAGCATCTAAAGGTGCTGGGTTTCCCTCATCATACACAAGCATTTGTTCATACGTTTCAGGCACAAAAAAGCTCTCGTCCACTAGCCCATCTTTTCCCATGACATTCTCAAGATTCAACGTTAAGTGTTTAGCTAAAAAGGGGTAGGCGGCTTGTCTTTTACTTGGGCCGTAATCATGACCTTCTTCTACCAAATGAACGTTGCTAAGCTTGTCTTCAGCTCCATACATACGATAGATTTCTTTAATATAAGGAAACCCAATTTCAGGCATGTGCTTCGTCCAGTCTTTACCATTTGAAATAATCAATTGTGGTCTAGGAGCTGTCAAAGCGGCAATGTCTACATTATTTGTTTTATGCTGATCGCTCCAATGAACAGGCATACCACTTTCACAAACGCACCCTCCAAAAAAATAACTGGAAACCATGCATACAGGTACTGACACTTTGATTCGCTCATCTAGAGCCGCAGTAAAAAATGTCTGAGACCCGCCACCAGAGCAGCCCGTCATTCCGACTCTGTTGGCATCAATGTTTTCAAGAGACAATAAAAAATCCAACGACCTAATGCTATTCCAGAATTGCAACCTAAACACTTCTGGCGTTTTTTCATGATCCCAGCCGGATTCTTTGGAGTCGCCATAGCCTATCATGTCATATTGAAATACGGCTGCACCCATCATGGCCAAGACGGCGCAGCGCGCTTGCGGAGCCTCTCGAAAGCGCCCTCCATGTCCATGCGGGGAGAGGATGGCCGCTAACGTTCCCTTTGCTTTTACTGGACGATAAAGTGAACCCGTCACATAGAATCCGGGACTGCTCTCGAAGGCAACATTTTCTATCTGATAGCCATTATAGATTCTCTTTTTATAGAATTTTGCATTCAACGGGGTTTTTCCGGGCAGCGTATTTAATCTTCCACCTTGAATGATGCCCTCTAAAATAGTTTTTTTTCTCTTTTGCCATGAAGTTACATCTGAAAAGGAAGATTTGAACGCGCGCAATTCTTCAACAGCCTCTTCAGGGCTTTGTGCATAGGCGACGCGAAGTTTTTCTTCAGCAGAGACAAACCCCATCAAGCACATGAATAAAATTAAAAGACGGCACATAGAAGGGTTCATTTGCAGAAAATAGTCATTCTTATGTTAGGCCTCATGTTAATTCAATAATAGAGTCTAATTGCGAAAATTGGATACTTTTTACGTAATAGCCAGATATAGCATGCTCAGTCCACAACTTCTGCAATTAGCGAAACGTCATACCCGCGCAGGCGGGTATCCAG
>Ga0172372_10001147_pt1 | contig 41105 bp, 51 predicted proteins | sample LakKiv5m_2_FD_114544 | JGI IMG/M metagenome (GOLD analysis project Ga0172372, IMG submission 114544) | Freshwater microbial communities from Kabuno Bay, South-Kivu, Congo - kab_092012_9.5m | ecosystem: Environmental > Aquatic > Freshwater > Lake | place: Democratic Republic of the Congo...
CTCAGAATCAATGGAATGAAATAATGAAAGCGGCGTCTGATTCATCAAACTGGGGTGCTGGCCAAATATTAAATACTCTCGACAAATTGCATGAAAATTTTATTAACTTAGCACCAAATAGTAATAATAAATTAAATGTAATCGCAGACACATTAACAGCCAGTTTGAGAGGATATTATATTAATAAAGCCAATTTAAATTGGATACCGAATGTACTAAATCAAGATGGCTCACTTAATCGTAAAGAGTTTGTGAAAGAATGGGCCGTGACATCGTTTGATTATTACATACGACAAACTGATTCTAACGTAAAATATTTTATTGTTACTAATTCCGGTACGGGCAAAAATAAAAAATCATATTCTTCAGTACAAATACTAATATTTCCGGTAGAAAACTTCAGAAAACATCTAGGAACAGATATTGGCCTTAATCTGCCATCATTTAGCGAAACTGCAGGACAAGGCAATGCATTTGGCCTTAAATTAGGATCGAAAACTGCCGTATTACAAAAATAATTGTTTTTTTCATTGTTTTTTTTCATTTACATATTTATATATAAATTAAATCAACTTATAAACACTTAATATGAAAACATCAGAATTTAGACAACTAATCCGCGAAGAAGTTCGTAGAGTGTTAAAAGAAGCAGTCGTTAAACCGATAGATTATTCAAAATTAGAAACTGCAATAAAAAGTCTCCCAGAAGATGTGGCGACATTTTCTTCACCATATGGTGATGGTCCTAAATACATTAAATTCTATATAGCAGCTTTAAAGCGTATAGAAAAAATATTAAAGGACGGACCAAATAAATTCAATAACCAATTTGATATTTTAGAAGAGCTATCGAAAGACGTATACGGTTTAGAAGTCGACTCAACATCAAAAATGTTCAATAAATTAACAGCTATCAGTGTGGCTTTAGATTTTTCAGGCGCTGCGGACGAATATGATTATGATGCTTTAGTATCTTGGTGGAACGATCTGTCAAAAATGTTTAGTAAACTAAAATAATTATAAACGCTTAAAATAATTTAATGCCTTGTATGAAAAATTACAAGGTATTCAACCGTTTATACTAAATAAATTTGGTAATTATCAAATTATTTCATATATTTAATCAAATTTAATAAGTTATGCCCCCAGAACCAAAGAAACGTACTACTAGAACGACACGTGCGAAAAACAACAACATTGCTACGTTTGTAGACTCTGTAACACCAGAGCCTAAAGTAATTACGGAAAATTTTCTTGATACTGTTAAATTGACTAATCATTTGAAAACAGTTAAAGAAGATGAACGAGAGCTAATTCAAAATCTTGTTGATATTGTGCTTTCTTGCAACAAGCAAGAAGCGTTTATTTCTGTAGGAGAGCAAATAGCATTTAATACATTACGTAAACTTCAAATTTTATATTGATATGTCAAAATTTCAATCAACTAAATTATATGATGGCTATTCGACCTGCTTTCGTCAATGGAAAGCCGATGGCACGCACTGCAAGTATCTACATGGCTATGCAATTTCATTCCGAGTATGGTTTGAAGGTGAACTAGATGAACGCAATTGGGTATGGGATTTCGGCGGTATGAAAAGAGCTAACTCTACCATCTTAGGTATGTCACCAAAAGAATACTTTGCTTGGTTGCTAGATCACACAACTATTGTAGCTGAAGATGATCCATACTTACAAAAATTTATACAAATGGACATAGATGGAATAATACGACTTAGAGTATTACCAGCAACTGGCTGTGAGAGATTTGCAGAGTTTTTATTTGAAATAATCAATGCATTCCTCAAGGAAGAAACTGATGGCAGAGTTAAAGCTGCAAAAGTAGAAGTATATGAACACGAAAGAAATTCAGCAAGCTATCAAGAATAATAAACTTTATTTGTAATGAAACAACTATTATCGACAGAAGAAATTTGTACCGAGTTTACTAAGTTAGTAGATACAGAATTATCTGAATTACTAGAAAGTGAATACATTTCACTGTACAGTTATTTAGGCGAGTCGACTGCTGGCACTGAACTACCTAAACAAGTTTCAGATGCTGCAGTTAAGTTAGGTATTAAAATTAAATATCAACAGTTGCCTAAAGATATACAGCGCAATGGTATTTATCAAGTGCAAACATATCCTATCGCTTTTCTAGATTTAATATTCAATGTAAAGAATGAGACAAACCCAATGGGTGTACCTAGACGACGAGACTTTGATCAGTTAGTTCGTACAGTAACTATGTTAGAAACTCGAATTTTAGATTTGGAAAAAAGATTTTCTAGTCTTGTAAACAATAACATTGGTTCGTCATCAGATGACACCGTAAACAAGCCTACTGATACAATACCTTCTATAAATTATGATGATTACGATGATTTACCTTTTTAATTAATATACATGAAAACAGTTAAAATACAAAATGAAATTCGAAGAATGTCTGATTCAGATGCAGACCAGTTAGTATCTTATGGACGTGCTGTATACATTTCTAAATCAGAATGGAAAGCGAATCAGAATATTGACGAGCCTTCTAAGCCTTCAAAATCTAAAAAGGTCAATGAAAAAAAGCAGAAAAAACTTTCGAAATTGAAAGAACAACAAAGAAAATAATTCATATATTAAGGTATGAAAAGAATCGAAGATTATAACAAAGTATTACCAGTTGTTGAATTGTATTATTGCATTCAATCAGAGGGTAGCAGAGCAGGAAGACCGACAGTAGCAGTTAGAACTACTGGCTGTACACATAGGTGTTTTTTTGGAGAAGGCGGCTGGTGTGATTCATGGTACACGTCTATTCACCCAGAAAAAGGCAAGTATACATTTAATGATATTATCAAAATGTATGAAGATAGGCCTGATGTAAAGGAGATGATGCTAACAGGCGGCTCACCGACAATGCATGCTGCTTTAGTAAATGAATTAACTCATTTAGCAAATGAAAAAGGTATTACAATTACAATCGAGACTGAAGGTTCTCATTTTCTCGAAACCGATTATCCAATTGGTCTTGTATCTTTCAGTCCTAAATTTACCAATAGCGTTCCTGTGCTTTCTGCTGTTACACCACTTGGGAATGTTGTAGATGAAAAGTTTATTGCTCAACATAATAAGTTTCGTTTACGTAAAGATCAAATCAAAAGCATGATGGAATATCACACTGACTATCATATGAAGGTAGTCGTGAATCCAGCTGAAGATCCAGCAACTTGGGAAGAAATTAAAACATTCCTAGACGAACTTCAAGTACCCAGAGAGAAGATATGGATAATGCCTCCTGGTGATAATCGCGAAGAACTAATTAGAGTATATCCTATGGTTATTGACTGGTGTACGATCAATGGATATAATTTTACAGGAAGAGAGCATATTATTGCATACGACACTAAAAGAGAAGTTTAATCAATTAAATTTAATCAAATTATGAAACAATTTACACCTATAGGTGATCGAGTTCTTGTACAAGAATTTGAAACTGAACAAGACAAAAAAACAGCTGGCGGAATTATTATTCCTTCAACTGCAACTGCTGAAGACGTTAAAATGGGAAAGGTAATAGCAGTTGGCCCAGGACTGTATACTCAAAATGGAGTGCTAATTCCAATGACAGTTCAAATAGGAGATGAAGTGGCTTTGCCCCCATACGGTCAAGCGCAAGAAATTCGCGTAGGAGAATCAGTTTATACTTTATACAGAGAATCTGAACTTTTAGGAACATTTAACGAAACAGTATGAGTGAATTATTAAAATTTGCTAATGCGTCTATTCCTAAGACGCCAGAAGAAAAAAAGGCAATGATTGAAGCTGCTGCTATTCATTATGGCCATTACATGACTGCATTAGGTATTGATTGGAAAAATGATCCAAACTCTTCAGATACTCCATTGCGCGTTGCAAAAGCTTTTGTTACAGATCTAGCCGAAGGATGTTATTCAAATCCACCGAAAATTACAGCTTTTGATAATGTAGACAATTACGATGGTGTTGTATTTCAAGGCAATATTGACATGAAGTCGTTTTGTTCTCATCATCATTTACCGTTTATTGGAAAAGCGCATGTAGCGTATATTCCTTCAAAAGACGGAAAAGTAATTGGCCTTTCCAAATTAAATCGTATAGTCGAATACTTTGCACGCAGACCTCAGGTGCAAGAAAATTTAACTACTCAAATTCACAATTACATCAATCAAGTATGTATTGCTAACAAAGGTGTAGCAGTAATGCTTGAAGCGAATCATTTATGTGCATGTGTGCGAGGAGTTAAACATGATTCGACAATGATGACTTCGAAAATGTCAGGTGCATTTATGAACGATCCTGCAGCGCGAAATGAATTTTATCGATTCGTAGACAAGTTGTCGTAATATGTGCAAACGTATAGCGTTCGTAATCAATCGTATGAATTTTCGACCATCATCAGGTCATGGAATATTTATGCGTGGGGCTGTTGATACATTTACAAAACATGGACATTTTGTCGATATAATTTGCGATGGACAACCAGAGCAAAATTTTCTAAGTGAATATTCTGTAAATGTATATACGCCAGATGTAAAAGATCGTCTAGGTTATACCAAACACAATTATCTGTTTCAGTTTGAAGATTCATTTAATTATGAAAAAGCAATTAATTTTCGTGCAGCGTTAACCAAAGCTCTTTCCAATCATGTATATGATTTAATTATTTGTAATGATTTAGAATCTGCTTTTGTATGCCATCAAATGGGATTGCATACATTGATGCGAGTGGCAACGTATGCACATGAATGTGCTTCCATCAACCCAGAACTAAAGTCCGGTGTATTCAAAGATTGTTATTACGACTTGATTGAAAAACAAATGCAATGGCCGGAAATTACTACTTTAATTCAAACGAATCAGAACAAAGAAAAATTAGAAACTGTAATCGGTACGAACCATAATTTGTATGTACAACAGTATCCATTAACTGATTCTGAAAATTTACATTGCGCTGAAAGAGAAGGCGTTTTGTATATTGGCCGACATGAAGATCGAAAAAATCCAGTCGAGTTTATTAAGCTGTTAGAATCGATTAAACAACAATATGGAGTTGAACTTAAAGCCAATGTACTAACTCGTTCCGCGCATGTTAGCAAGTTCATTGATGATTTTCAATCTATAGGCCATACTAATTATGAAATTAAATCAGATGTCGTCGGAGAAGAAAAGGCTCGTATGATTCAATCTTCAAAAGTAGCTTTCATGCCTTATAAAAATGAATCGTTTGGAATTGCAGTTTTAGAAGCGCTTCGTTGGATGCCAACAATTGTTTTGAAAAAATACAATTGGCATTACAATTTCAAATTATTTGCCAATTATATAGAAGCAGATGGTAAGGAAGCAGCTAAAGTAGTATACAATGCGTATAATGCTGAACCTATTTCTGAAAATGTTGTTAAGGCTCAATTTGACGAATATCAAACAAAATACGAGTCGGCTTTGTTGAATTTGTTAACACCTACGGTAATTGATTACGAAAAAGAACCTAAAACACGATTTTATAAATATTTGCAAGACAACAAAGGAAAATGGGTTTCTTTAACAAACTATTTTTCTACTTACAATAGCAAAGGTGTAATATATTTGACCAGCGATATCGAAACCATGTACGTGGTTAGAAACTGGTGTACGGTAATGCATTCCAACCAAGAAACGTTTTTCGGTATTCCAGATGACGATGGAAATTTAGTGCATGAAAATGTAAATGTTTCCAATACATCTTCTTTGTTTTTTGAATAAATCTTCATATATTACCTTTAATTAAATTAACTTTATGAGCAAAATAATTTACATTCCATTGGAAGAGCTGCCACAGCGCTACACTCAAATGATGAACAATGCAATTCGTCCTTGGGTAACTGTTGAACTGTATCCTGACATTAAAATTGATTCACAAATCAAACGTGGACAATTTCTAGATATTGTCAATACCTGCAAATTTAAAGCAGCGCAATTGCAAATGATTGCAGAAATGTTTGATAAAGGAGAAGTTCATGAAGGAGATGTATTTTTAGTAGGAGATATATTCTTTCCAGGTATTGAATCTATCAAATACATGGCAGAGTTGCAAAACATCAATGTGCGAGTTTACGGCATTAACTATGCAGGTCGTGCAGATGAAACAGATTTTGTGCAAAAGTTGTCTGCATGGGCAGATGCATCTGAAGCAGGCTATCATTTAATTTGTGATGGTATTTTTGTTGGAAGCCGCGATCATAGATCGAATGTAATTGAATATTTTGGATTGAGCCCTGAAACAGTACACGTGACAGGTCTTGTTTGGGATATGGATTACGTTAAACAATTCCAACATGAAATTGGAGAAGTATCCAAAGAAGATTTTATTATTTGGCCACATAGATGGACTGAAGAAAAAGGAATTGATGAACTTAAGCAATTTGCAAAAATGACAGACAAGCGCATTGTTGTTACGTCTTCAGGTCCAGCAAAAGATTTAGGTAAACTTCCTAGAAATATCGAGTATCGAGCTAATTTATCCAAAAAAGAGTATTATACTTTAATGGCTAAAGCTCGTTGGTATTTATCAACTGCATATCAAGAAACGTTCGGATATACCATTCAAGAAGCAATTGTATTTGGTTGTAATATTTTAGTTCCAAATCGAGCATGTTGTCCTGAAATGGTGCCTAGTAAATGTGTATATTACAGTTTATCTGATGTAGATAAAATGTTCAGTGAGCAAGATTTGACAGTGCCAATGCAGTATACTCAAAGATGGCATGGAAACGCTCAAACAATGATAAACATAATTAATTCAGAAGCTTAATGTATCAAAACGTCGCACATCAAAAAAGCAAAAATATACTACATATATGGGACGATCAAAAAGGACATATACAAATACCATTTAAAAAATATGCATATAAGCGATCTTCACATGGTCGGCATGTAGCTTTAGACGGAAACAAAGTCGATAAAGTAACAGATTGGGACGAAGCTGATATTCAGCGTGGTCTAATTTATGAATCGGATATCAATCCTGAAACTCGCACACTGATTGACATGTATTACGAATCAGACGATTCGTCAGTAGGTCACCGTGAGTTATTTTTTGACATTGAAGTTTCCACTGAAGGTGGATTTTCTTCCGCGGAAGAAGCTTGGCAGCCGCTAACATCTATTGCCTTTTACGATAAAGCTGGCGATCAAAAAGTTGTAATTATCGTAGACAAAGAACAGCTTTTAAAATCGCAAGTGAAAGATGGATTGATTCTAGAGTCTGTGCAAACTGAATTTGAATTGATATCTACATTTCTTCGGTATTATTTAGAAATTCGACCAACGATTTTAACGGGGTGGAATATTGACTATTACGATGTTCCATATTTGTACAATCGAATTAAAAAAGTAGCAGGAGATCAATATGCAAATTCGTTATCGCCTATCAATGAAGTAATTTATCTTAAACATAGAAACCGATATCGAATAATGGGAGTTTCTTGTTTAGATTACATGGCATTGTATAAGCTGTTTACTTATTCTGAAGAATCTTCATATTCTTTAGAAGCTATTAGTCAGAAAGAATTAGGTCGCGGCAAGATTCAATATGAAGGTACATTAGATCATTTGTATAAAACAGATCCTGAAAAATTTATTGAGTATAACTTAACTGACGTAGATCTGGTATCTTCATTGGATGAGAAACTTAAATTTCTAGCTCTTGCTCGAGGTATTTGCCATAAAGGGCATGTGCCGTATGAAGATGTATATTTTACAACCAGATATCTGGACGGAGCATGCGTAACTTATATGAAGCGTTTAGGTATTGTAGCGCCAAATCGAAAGCTTCGAGATCATTCTGAAAATTCAGAGGAAGAAGTTTCAAATGACTTTGCAGGTGCATATGTAAAAGATCCGATTCCAGGATTGTATGAATGGGTATTCGACGAAGACTTAGCTTCGCTGTATCCTTCTATAATTCGTTCATTGAACATATCTCCTGAAACTAAATTAGGTAGAATTGAGAACTGGGATGAAGTTAAGGAAGATTTTTGGAACGATGGCTATTCCAGTGCTAAATGTAAATTTAAATCAGGTGCGACTCATAAGTTAATTCCTGTAATGGAATTTCGTCAATGGCTACTAGATAACAAATATACAGTTTCCATGATTGGTGTTGTATATGATAATTCTCGGCCAGGATTTATTCCTTCTATTTTAGAAACTTGGATGAATGAACGAGAAGAAAATCGAGCATTGGCAAAAAAATATGGAAAGGAAGGTAATAAAGAGCTAGCAGAATTTTTTGATTCCAGACAGCATACAAATAAAATCGTTAACAATTCATTGTATGGTGCGTTAGGAGCCCCAGGATTTCGTTTTCATGATTTGGACAATGCAGAATCAATTACCTTATCTGGTCAAGCTGTTACAAGACACGCCGAGCGAAAAGGTAATGAATGGTTTACTAATCAAACTGGTATTAAAAAAGATTATGTAATTTATGTAGATACAGACTCTAATTACTATTCTGCCAAGCCAATTATTGAGCTAATGGAAAGTAAATTGAGCAAGTCTTTATCTTACGATGAAAAAATTGATGTAACATATAAGACTTCGCAAATTGTAGAAAAGTACATCAATGACTCGTGGTCGGAATTTGCAAAAAAGCATATGAACATTGACACGCACTTTTTCAATATCAAACAAGAGTATGTAGCAGAGTCAGGTTTATGGATTGCTAAAAAGCGATATGCACAAAAAATCATATCTGAAAAAGGTGTATTAATATCTGATTTAACGAAAGGAGTTAAGGAATGGAAATTAGATGTAAAAGGTATGGACGTTATTCGATCTAACTTTCCAAAAGCTTTTCGAGAATTGATGTCTGGAATTTTAATTGACATTTTGAATATTACAGATAAGGAAGTTGTCGATTCGAAAATTATACAATTTCGAGAAGATATTAAGACCAAGCCTTTATTAGACATCATGTTTCCAGTTGGCGTCAAGGAAGTAACCAAGTGGAAAGTAAAAAAATCTAAAGACCAAATATTTGGTGATAGATTAAAAGGTTGTCCTGTACACGTTAAAAGTGCATTGAATTACAATGATTTAGTTGAATATTTTAAAAATAAATCAGCTCAGCCGATTACAGATGGAGAAAAAATCAAATGGACTTATCTGCGAACAAATACATATGGATTAGATTCCTGTGCGCTCAAAGGTTTTGAAGACCCTGAGCAAATCGTCAATTTCATTCAAGAACATATTGACTATGAAAAAATATTTGACTCAGCCTTACTTAACAAGCTAAGCGACTTTTACAATTCTTTAGGTTGGGGTACGGTGCCGAAAAATGACAACTTAAGTAACTTTTTTTCATTTTAATTTAAATATATATGAATACGCGTACGACAGTAATCGTTAAGCTATCGGTAGATGGCATGCATAATTTTCCAAAAGCTGCAGAACTATTTCCTGAAGTGGCATTTTTGTCTGATAGACATAGACATATGTTTCATTTTACAGCAGCTAAACAAGTATTTCATGATGACAGAGATGTAGAATTTATCATGTTTAAACGAGATATCTTAAACTATTTAGTTAATCAATATTCAGACTCGCATATGAGAACCATGGAATTTGGGGCACAATCTTGCGAAATGCTAGCTCGCGAAATTTTAGAACGTTTTGAGTGTGAATGGGTTGAAGTTTGGGAAGATCAAGAAAATGGAGCAAGAGTTGAAAAGGTATGAAGCGAATAGCAGTTGTCCCAGATAACATAGGTACGGATTCAGAATCTTCATGGCAAGAACATGTATCTTCAATAATATCAGGATACATTGACGCTAGCAATTTACAAAATCAGTACAGTGTAACGGAATTTCAAGATTTAACTGAACTTCGTAACGAAATATTAAATAAAAAATTCAATAACGGTGATAAGATAATTTTTACCAATGCATGGGCTGGCCAGGTAATTTTCGTACGACATTGGGCAGAAACGGTAGGATTGAAACTGGAATACATTGGAATGTGGAACCGAGCTAGCTATTTAGATGAAGATTTAGAATATAAAACTAGATTTAAGCGAGGAAAAAGTGTTAACAGGGGCTGGCGAAACATTCATGAATATTCAATACATCGTGCATTGACGAAAAATTTATTCATGAAGCAAAGTCATAAAGACAAGTTTCAATTGGAAATATCTAGAAGCTCTAGAAAATCAGAACGTAACAAGTTTCATTGTTGTGGATTTCCGCTGGAATATTTAGAAGTTGAATTGTCAGGATACTCTGATACATACTACAAACAACGACATATATTCTTTCCATATTCAGAATATTCGTCGTTTCAAGAACGAATTTTGTATGACATGCTTCGCACTTTACCTGATGTACAAATATTGTTCAGTCGCGATCGGTCGGCATTCACTCGACATCAAAAGCTTTCATTTTTAACAAAATCAAAAGTAGCGTATCTGCCGTATAGCAGTCCTAACATTGGTAAAGAAATTTACGAGTGTACTTTATTAGACACTATTCCATTTGTTCCCGACTTTAAAGAATTTCGTGACATGATACCTAGTGAGTTCAGATATCCAATTGAATGGACGAAAAACATCATGGCGTATTCTAGATATGGGACCGAATTTATAAAACGTATTGAAGATTTAGTCGACAATTATGATTTATATCTACCTTTGTTACAAGAAACCAGAGCTGCGTTGCAGAAAAATTACTATGATTCAGAAAGTTTTATTAAACAAATATTTGATAATTAATACTTTTTTTCATATATTATATAACATTTAATCAATTAACTATGAATGAAGAAAAAAAGATAGTATACTTTCCATCTTTAAGTTCCGGAGCTTATGCTGGCCCTGTTTCAAAAGATAAGGAAGTAGCTCCTGGCGTTCCGTATCGATTTTGGGATGAACGAACTCCTGAGGAATGGCAGCACAAGTTCTTTTTGATTACTGCTGGTCACTTTTATAAAAAGATGTCAGTAAGAAATGACTGGGGTCTAAATAATGGCTCGCTTGTATTTGGCGATTCAGGTGGTTATCAAATTGCCACAGGCGCATTGAAATGGGACTTAAATTTGCGAGATCAAATATTTGAATGGTTAGAAGCTAATTCAGATATTGCAGCTAACATTGATATTCCGCCGCGTGTAATGTATGAAGGTAGGTTTCAAGATGCATTGGATATGTCGTTAGACAACTTCAAATATTTTGAAAAAAAGCAGACCGGCAAAACTAAATTTCTAAATGTAGTTCAAGGATCGAATCCATTGGAATTTAAACAATGGTATTCAACAGTTAAGGATATGGAATTTGGTGGTTGGAGCATTGGGTCGTCCAGACGATTAGTAGATTTCATGTATATTCTTTCACTGATGATCAAAGAGAAAGAATTTCTTAAGCCTCATAACACTTGGATTCACTTACTAGGTATTTCCAAAGTATCTGATTTCTTTGTATTAGCACAAATACAAAAAATGATGAACAAGTACACTGGCAATCGAATTACTATTTCAACAGACTCTTCTTCTCCTGGTCAATATCCTATTTTTGGTCAAATGGTTTGGTCACCGAATTGGAAAGATCAAGTATTTAACATGTTGTATTTTCCAAAAGATGGATCGAATATTCCTTATCCTGAAACAGGTCATGTTCCATCATTACTCAACCATCCAGGCGTTCCTTATTTAACTTGGGACATGGTTAAAAATTACGGCACAGAAGCTTCAATTCGAATGACTTATCATAATTTGCACATGTATGTTTATACAAACAATCACGTTTGGAATTTAGTTAATACATGTCCATTAGAAGTTCTAGCTGAATTAATTCCAAACGATTTAATTCAGGTACTTAAATCGATTGAAGAAATGTTCAATTCTCCTGATCCGACTACGGTATATGAGCGTTATCGACCATTTTATGTAAATTATGGGGGTGAAAATGTTAGCAACATTTCAAAAGAAGTAATCGGTAATTTTTTCGATACAATGCCAGTTAGCAACGCTGAATTTAAAAAAGAACAAAAACAATTAGCAAAAAAACAATCTAAATCTAAATAATCAAATCATGGAAAAAAGTAAGTTAATTAACTTCATTAATCGCTATTATCTAGGTGGTAATACTGATACAGCTAAATTAGTTATTGAAAACAATACATTGTCGACTAAATTTATCAGCTCTGATCAAAATGTAATTGGAGACGTGACAATGAAATCGTTTGATCAACCAGATGCAGAATTAGGCGTATATACTACTTCTCAATTAGTTAAATTGATGTCTGCTTTAGATGAAAACATCGACATCACTTTTAGTGAATCTGGTGGTCGAGTATTTTCAATGAACATGTCAGACAAAGACACGAAAGTAACGTATATGTTAGCTGATCTTGCTGTTATTCGTCAAGCTCCGAATTTAAAGCAATTGCCTCCGTTTGAAGTTAAAATTCAATTGAACAAAGATTTTGCTGGTAATTTTAAGAAAGCTGCCAATGCATTGGATTCAGACAATTTCGGAGTTGTATCTGCAGACGGAGATACAAAAATTATCATCAACTATTCCAATGTAAATACAAACAGAATTGTATTTAATACGGCTACTGTAGAATCAGGTAACATGGAAGTAGTTTGTTTCTCTGCTAAACTGCTAAAGGAAATTTTAAATGCCAATACCGGCATTGATGGTATTTTAGAAGTATCTTCTAAAGGATTAGCGCGCGTAACATTTGAAAATGATCATTATTCTGCAGTTTATTATCTTGTAAAATTAACAGTATCGTAAATTTAATTAGAGGACGATTATTTTTCTATAAACGCTCATATTTATTTAAAAGTAAATATGGGCGGAATTAGATTAATTGAAAAAATATGTAATAGATGTAAAACTATATACAATGGAATACATAATCAGCAACTTTGTAATGTATGTAAATTGCAAGGATTTGATAGAATTTGTAAAAATTGTAATATAGAGTTTATTTCTAAACATAGATATACGAGTCATTGCAGTACATGTAAGGAATTAAAAGTTTGGAAAATAGGAAAGTTTCCCGAACGAGGTGTTCAAATTTCAATATCAAAAAAAGCTTTTTTTCAGTCAAATAAAGGGAAAGAAGTTGCTTCTAAAGTCGGAATTATTAATTCAAAAAAGATGAAGGAATATTTGCAGACAGATATTGGAATTCAATCTTTAAAAAATCGAGCAAAGAAAATTTCTGCTACGATGAAACAAAAAATTGCAGACGGTACATTTACTCCAGTAATTACAAATACATTTACTCATTGGGATGCTGTTATTGAAGTTGGTACTGAAACTAAAAAATTTCGCAGCAGCTGGGAAGCGTGTATATGGTTTAGCAACCAACATTGGGAATATGAAAAAATTCGAATAAAATATAAAGGAACTGATAATAAATGTCATGTATATATTGTAGATTTTTTCGATCCTATTAATAATATTCTATATGAAATTAAGCCAAACTGCCATATTAAAGATAGTAAATTAAAAATTAAAGCAGCTGAAGAATATTGTAAAGAGAATCAAATAATATTTAAGTTGATCTCTGAAAATGAATTAATTAATTATATAAACCCAGTAATTTTTACTGGTGCTAATAAAAAACAATTAGATAAATGTTTGAAGTAGATAATAATGGGTTGTATGTTGAAAAGTATAGACCGTCTTCGCTAGATGGATATGTAGGAAATCAACACGTCATCGAAAAATGTAAAATATGGCTAGCACAAGGTGAAATACCACATATATTGTTATATGGTACGGCAGGCACGGGCAAAACAACCTTAGCCAAAATTTTAGCGGAATCGATAGATTCGACAATGATGTATTTGAATTGTTCTGACGAAAACTCTGTAGATACAGTTAGAGATAAAATTAAAAATTTTGCGTCGACAATGTCATTTACAAGATGGAAAGTAATCATATGCGATGAGTTTGATTACATGACAGTAAATGGTCAAGCTGCATTACGTAATTTAATGGAAACTTTTTCAAAGACTACTAGATTTATTCTTACTTGCAACTATGTAGAAAAAATCATTGATCCAATTCAATCCAGATGTCAGGTATTTGCTATTACGCCGCCTTCAAAAAAAGACGTAGCTATTCGCGTAAACAAAATACTTCAAGATGAGTCAGTTGCATTTACTCCTGAAGATTTAGTTACTATCATCAATTCAGGATATCCTGACATTCGCAGGATTTTAAATGCTTGTCAGCGGCAAGTTGTCAATGGTAAATTAGTACTCGACAAAGCTTCGCTTATTGAAGCTAATTACATGGACAAGCTAGTTGAGCTGTTAAGTTCCGGTCAAGATGTAAAAACAAAATTTACTTCTATTCGACAATTGTTAGCAGACTCGCAAGTTAAAGATTATACTACATTGTATCGATTTTTATATGACAATTTGGACTCATTCGCTACAGGTCACGTAGGTCCTGTGATATTAATCATTGCCGAGGCACAGTATCAAGATTCCATGGTTGTAGACAAAGAAATCAATGTAATGAGTATGTTTGTTAAAATTTTAAATGAAATTGCATAATGAATCCGCAAGAACAACTTAACGTAAATTTAGACCTTAAACAAACTTCACCTATAGTATGTGAAGAATGTGGCAATGATATGTTCATGCCAGCAATGAAATTTCGTAAAGCTTCAAAGCTGTTAACGGGCAGTGCCAAAGACGCGATTATTCCAGTGCAAGTATTTTTCTGCTCTGCATGCGGTCATATCAATAAAGAATTTGATTTCAATGTCTGATAAAAAGGCTACTATATTCGATCATCTTTCATTTATAACTGATAAAAAGCGTCCATGGGATACTTTATCAGATGTAGATAAGAAAGCGTTTGTTCCATATTTGATTAATCGATGGCTTTCCATGAATTGGCAGTTTATTGAAATTGTCAATGAATTGCAGAAGTATACGATTGGACAATTAGCTCCGGCAGAAGTGTATCAGTTGTATTACGAGTTTCTTCCTAAACAGCGTCAGTTCAATAAGTATATCAAAGGTAAGAAAGATGATAAACACAATCCTGAACTCATTGATTTAATCGCACATCACTTTCAAATCAGCGAGAAAGAATCGGTGGAATACATAGAGCTGTATACAATTGTAAGCAAAGATACGTTAGTGTCTATAATTAAAAAATACGGTAAATCAGACCAGGAAGTAAAGAAACTTCTGAAATAATTTGGTATCGTATAATTATTTTCATATCTTTAAGTATAACCAAAATAAGATATGAACAGAGTTAGTTATCAAATGATTGGGTTCGCAAATAAGTATTTTACTTTGTGGCAAGTAACCAAAGACCCTCAGTACGTTCAAGATGCATATGGTAATTACCATCAATCGCATTCGAGAACCAGCTATGAGTATATCAAGAACATTTCAATGACCCGCGAAAAGGTTGATGAATTATACCCTGATTTGAAGCTCGATGAGAGTTTGCGTGGTGTAACTAGAAGCTTTTGGAATGAGACCAAGCCCGCAGGTCCTGTAGAGTATTTTTGGTTTGGTAAGTATTACGGCCAGTTGATTGAAGCTGTACTTAAAACAGATATCGGCTATTGTAAATGGGCTGTTGAAAATGCTTATCGCGATGACACTCGTGAGTATATTAAGAACCATCCAATCTACGTAGAGCATTTACGTATTGCAGCCGAGGAGCGTGAGAATCGTTTAAATTCAATAATGGTGCCAAAGCCAGGTGATGTAATCGATATTCAATTTACTAGAAACGGGTACAATTACAACTCTGATGACATAGATGATACAAGCTGCTGGGTAGATGGGTTGGTTGGTGATATTGAATGTGCAGTTCGCTTTCCAGAAGCCAAAGTAGTGCAAGGTATGTATCCATATATTATGCCAGCCATTAATGGTAAGTATCGCAGAGTTAAAGGTAAAACTTTCAGTGTTACCGTTGAAAAGGCCGAAGCTCGTACCGGTTCCGTTGGCCACTTTTGGTCAAAATCGTTAGCAGAGACTAACTCGAAAGTTTCTTTAATAATTTATATAAAATAATGTCAGTAAGTCCTTTAGGTCAATTATTTCGATCCATAGCTCCTGATCGTGTAGAAGGAGATGTTACTATATCATACAGTCAGTTTGCTATGTGGTCTTCATGCCCTCATAAATGGAAGCTTACTTATGTAGATAAAAATAAAATTTATCGACCTACCATACATACTGTATTTGGTACGTCCATGCATGAAACTTTACAGTATTACCTACATACTATGTACAGTCAATCTGTTAAAGAAGCAGATTCGCTTGACCTTGAAGGTTGTTTGCAAGAGCAAATGATACATAATTACATGGCAGCTGTATTAGATAATGGCGAAGAACATTTTTCCAATTCAAAAGAGTTAGAAGAGTTTTATGAAGATGGTGTACAAATTTTAACTTGGTTCAAAAAACATCGTGCATCATATTTCAAATCGAAAGGATATGAGTTGATTGGTATTGAAATGCCATTGTACGTTCAAGCTGCAGACTGCAATGAAAAAGTAAAAATGAATGGATTTCTGGATATCGTTATTCGAGATACAGAAAAGGATCGTATTGTAATCATTGACATTAAAACTTCAACCAGAGGCTGGAAAGATAAAGATAAAGCTGATAAAGTTAAAATATCTCAGTTAGTTTTGTATAAATCGTATTACGCTAAACAATATGGATATGATGAAGAAAAAATTGATATTCTATACTTCATTGTCAAGCGTAAATTAATTGAAGGATTTATGTATCCACAAAAGCGTGTGCAGGAATTTGTACCCGCTTCTGGTAAACCTACTAGACGAAAGCTGAATTCTGAAATTGAAAATTTCGTGCGCACTTCCTTCAATGTCGACGGCACTTACAATACAAATACCATATATCCTGCAGTAGCAAATGCTGGCCTTTCCAATTGCAGATATTGTGAATTTCGAAACCGAGAAGATTTATGCCCTAAAGCAAATAGAATACAATGATTAATAGATACGTGGCGGCTAGATTTACTAAAGGAGATCCTGATATACAAAAAATTGCAATTATAGGATCGCGTACATACGAAAACAAAAATAAAATACGAGAATCTATATTCAAACTTAAACAGATGTTTGGGGACAAGCTGGAAATAGTTTCTGGCGGAGCTCAACATGGAGCTGATAAATATGCAAAAAAGTATTCATTGGAATTAGGAGTAAAGTATGTAGAATTCAATCCATCACATACAGTTAAAAATTTATATTCAGCAATGCCTGATTCATATTACGGTAAAGAGTATCATGTATCTCAGTTCTTTCATCGCAATGAATTAATTGCTCAATATTGCGATCGAATGTTGGCTTTCATCGACAGCAATTCGAAATCTTCTGGATCACAGCATGCAATACAAATGGCAAATAAACACAAAAAGCCTGTAGTTGTCATCAATGAAAAAGCTTTCTAAATATCGTCAATACTTTTTGTATCACGCAAAATGGCAGGCATCAATTGTAGTATCGTGGCCAGCAATTTGGTTCTTCAAAGATTATCTAGGTTGGTCAACCTTTACTACTTCAATTGCGTTTCAGTTTATCGGGGCAGTAATTTTCTGGTATATTGACCAATGGATTTTCAAGAAATAAGAATGGTTTTTGTTAGAACTCTCATATTTATTATAAATTAAAAAGGTTATGAAGAAAAAGAAAATTTTGTTATTATCTGATGATTTGCGAATGCATTCAGGCATTGCGACCATGTCTCGGGAAATCGTACTAAATACTGTTAAGGAATTTGATTGGGTACAGTTAGGGGCTGCATTACAGCATCCTGATCATGGAAAGGCTTTTGATGTATCAAAAGATGTTCAAAAACAAACAGGTGTTGAAGACGCGAAAGTTAAAATTTACGCACACACTGGATACGGTAATCCAGATATACTTCGACAATTAATTCAAGCTGAACAGCCAGATGCGATATTACATTTTACAGATCCTAGATTTTGGCTTTGGTTGTATCAAATGGAACATGAAGTTCGGCAAATGGTTCCTCTTATGTACTATACTATTTGGGACGATACTCCATATCCAATGTACAACAAGACATTTTATCAGTCTTGCGATTTGTTAATGTGTATTTCAAAGCAAACTAATAACATTGTAAAGCAGGTACTAAAAGGAACAGATCTTAAAGATTGGCAAGTTAAGTATGTACCTCATGGAGTCAATAGCAATCAGTTCTTTCCAATTGATCAAAGTCATCCAGATTGGAACGAATACACTGAATTCAAATCTAATTTAATCGGCGATAACATTGATTTTATCGTGTTTCACAACAATCGAAATATCAGAAGAAAACATACTTCAGATTTGATTTTGGCATATAAAAAATTCTGTGATAAACTTACTAAAGAGCAAGCAGCTAAATGTATGCTGTTACTTCATACAGATCCTGTAGATGAAAATGGCACAGATTTGCCAGCAGTTATCAAAGCACTTTGTCCTGATTATCGAGTTAGTTTTACTAATAAGCGAATGTTAACGAGTAAAGAGCTTAACTATTTATATAACATGGCTGATATTACTGCTAATATCGCGTCAAATGAAGGTTTTGGGTTGTCAACAGCAGAATCTGTTATGGCAGGCACTCCGATTGTAGTTAACGTGACAGGAGGTCTTCAAGATCAATGTGGCTTTAAAAAGCCAACGGGCGAATATTTAACGGAAGAAGATTATACAGATGAAATGCCAACCAATGCCGATCGAATATATACTGAACATGGTGAATGGTGTATGCCTTGTTTTCCGGCCGTAAGAACGCTGCAAGGCTCTGTTCCTACACCGTACATATTCGATGATATTGCAGATTATAACGAAGCTGCTGAAGCTATCCACTATTGGTATTTGTTAGATAAAAACGAAATTAAGAGACGCGGTGCTGTAGGCCGTGAGCATTTTCTATTGAAAGAAACCGGTCTGTCGTCAGTTGAAATGGGTAATCGATTCATTGAAAGTATGAATATCTGTTTTGAAAATTGGCAGCCACGAAAGAAAGTTGAATTACATAAAATTTAAGTTATGAGCAAACCATTTTTACTATTTCAAGCTCCGATCGGTACAAGATCAGGATATGGAGAACGATCGCGCGACTTGTTGCGTGCATTGATTGCATTGGACAAATACGATATCAAAGTTATTTCAACTAGATGGGGCAATACACCTATGAATGCATTAACTTCAGAAGATGAAGACATTTTATCTAGAATAATTGCCAGTCCATTAAACGTGCAACCAGATGTTTACATGCAAGTAACTGTACCAAATGAATTTCAGCGTGTTGGTAAATTTAATATCGGAGTAACTGCAGGAATTGAAACTGATATATGCGACTCTTCTTGGATTGAAGGATGCAATAAAATGGACTTGATATTAGTTTCTTCAAATCATGCCAAGCAGATCTTTGAATCGACAGTATACGATGCTATCGATCAAAAAACCAATCAGAAGACAGGCCAATTGTCTTTACAAAAACCTGTAGAAGTGCTTTTCGAAGGAGCTGATATAACAAAATTCAATAACAAATACAAAGGATCTCCGGCTATACGAGACTTGATGATGTCTGTTAAGGAAGATTTCTGTTATTTGTTTGTAGGTCATTGGTTACCTGGTGCGGTTGGGGAAGATAGAAAAAATATCGGAGGTTTGATAAATACATTTTACGAAACTTTCAAAGATAAAAGTAAACGACCAGCTCTTATCCTTAAAACTTCAGGAGGATCTGTTTCCATCAACGATTTAGAAACAGTTAAGTCAAAAATAAATTCAATCAAAGAAAATTTAGAAAAAAAATACAATACTACAATGCCAAACGTGTATATTGTATATGGCGATTTGACTGCTGAAGAAATGAATGATTTGTATAATCATAGCAAAGTTAAAGCGCATGTATCTTTTACTAAAGGCGAAGGATTTGGAAGACCTTTACTTGAAGCTGCATTGACTTCAAAGCCTGTAATAGCTTCAGGTTGGTCTGGTCAATTAGATTTTTTAAACGAGCAAAATTCCATATTAATTGAAGGTAGCTTAACTCCGGTGCATGCATCTTCTATTTGGAAAGGAGTAATCAATCAAGGAGCAAAATGGTATACAGTTAATTACAGTGCCGGCTCAGCTGCTATGAAATTTGTATATGAAAATTACAAAGAAGTACTTGAAAAGTACAAAAAGAATTTTCATTATTTCAAAACGAATTATTCAATGGAAGCAATGCAACGCAAATTAAATGAAATTTTAGATACTCGCATTCCAGAATTTCCAAAACAAATTCAATTACAGTTACCGAAATTGAAGAAAATAAATGAACCTGTTGAACAACAGGAACTTCCTAAAATACAATTACCTAAACTTAAAAAATTATGACAGTAGAACAATTTAAACAATGGTTTGATGGGTTTGTAGATGCATTGCAACTTGAAGTAGGTGGCATTGACGTCTCTGACATGGAAGACATTTTCAATAAAATAAAAGAAAAGTTGGCTGAAGTAGATCAGACTGCATACTTTCCTACTAATCTACCTTACATTCCACCTACCTCACCTTACATTCCACCTACCTCACCTTATCCTCCGACAGGAGTTCCTCATGTTAATCCATCTTTTCCTGGTAGGTCGCCAGATATATGGTACACTAGTGGTACTGGCGTCGATAGGTTAAGTGCATGGCCAGGCTCTAGTTCAACAGCTAATATAAAATCAGAAAATGAAAAATAATTTAACATACGCTATTACAGTTTGTAATGAATATGCTGAATTGCGAAAGTTAATTGATTTTCTTTTAAAGAATAAACGAGATCAAGATCCAATAGTGGTATTATGTGATACTACAAAAGCGACTCCAGAAATCATTACCTATTTAAAAGCACATAATGAAGAGTACACTGGAGTAACGGCATTTTTTGATGAATTTGATAATCATTTCGCTGCTTGGAAAAATAAATTAAATGACTACTGTCTTTCAGATTACATTTTTCAAATTGATGCAGATGAGTGTCCACATGAAGATTTAATTGAAATGCTACCTCATATTATCAATCAAGATCCAGATGTAGTACTAATACCAAGACATAACATTGTTAATGGCATAACTCAAGAGCATATTCAGAAGTGGGGCTGGAGACAAGATGAAGAAGGTAGAATTAACTGGCCAGATTTGCAATGGAGATTGTATAGAAAGGATAAACGCATTTATTGGGTAAACAAAGTACACGAAAGACTAGAAGGGCATAAATCAATTGCAGCACTGCCTGGCAATGATAATTTAGGTAAGTTGTTCTTGTATCATATTAAGAATATTGAAAAACAAAAGAAACAAAATGCGTATTACGATACTCTATGATTAAAATTAAATTATATGAATTAGATAAGCATCGTAACGAATGTACATTCCGGCCTTACTTAATGGCTCAAGATCTATTTAGAGAGGTTGGCATTGAGTTTACTCAAGGCGACAGTTACGACTTTGCCTGGATCGCTCAAGCAAGCTTTATGAATAAGAAAGTATCTTTAGAAGAGTCTACTGAGAAAGGATTGGAGTTCCTTGAGACAGTTACCGGAGATTACTTTCTACTAGATGGACAAGATGCTCCTACACTCATCGGCGCTTATGAAGTATTTAAAGAGAGTAAAGCAATCTACTTGCTAAAGAATACTCTTTATAAAGATCGTAACCTATATAAACAAGCATGGGTTAACGGAAGGTACTACTGGGGCGAAGGTAATTATAAGTGCGAGCACTTTGATAGATATGCAGAGCGAATAGGTCTTAGCGGAACTAACTGGCTGTCTACTGTACAGCCTCAATGGTATGATTACAAAGCTCCTAAGCAGTATGATATGTCTGCTCTATTTAGTTACCTAAGTAAGGTACCTGTTTACGAGCATGAACTACATCAGAGTAAAGCTTATGATGAATATAGAAAACCTTGCATTGATGCTGTAAATAGTTTAAACTATAATGTAGCCAAGCTTAAAGACGGAGAGAAGCTGCCAGCACAGGAGTACTATCAGAAGATGTTCGATAGTAAGATAGTCTTAGCTCCATTTGGATATGGAGAGATGGCTCCTAGAGATGTAGAAGCAGTTATGTTTGGTAGTATCTTGCTTAAGCCTGATATGAGCTATATCGATAGCGCTCCTATGTGGTACGAAGATGGTAAGACATACATCGCCTGTAAGAATGACTTCAGTGACTTAGAAGAGAAAGTAGATTATATTCTCTCTAACTACTCTACTTTACAGCAAGAGATGACTGAGTACGCCAGACAGAAGTTTGTAGAGCTTTATCATCCATCTCATAGAGTATTGTACATTTATAACTTATTAAAAGAACTTCCAACTATTACAGCATGAATCTACCTGGAACAGTAAATAATAACCCTCAGTCTAAAAGAGAAGGTATATCAGATCAAATACTTTTTCTTTATAAGTACGAACAATTTAAGCAGTTACTTTTGGACTTAGTTGATAGAGGTGAATCTAAAACATTTTATAAGTTTAGCGATGGAGAATACTTCTGGCTTACTAACAACCAATTTGGTAGTGTAGCAGCAGGAAAGCGAGATTCAAACAACACAGAGAGAGACTTAACTCCGTTTAAGGATGGAGTTGTACAGAATGATTACCTACTTTGTCAAGCCTTAAACTCACACATAGACTGGTACAGATCTTACTTTAAACAAGAACCTCAGTACTACGTTGATTATGTTTATGCGTTAGTGGCTAGTAAGTGGGTTACATCTCAATTTGGCGGACAGATTGGGCTTATAGGAGCAGGCCCAAAACTGGATGTCATCAAAGAGCTTTGTTCAAAGCAGGAGTACCTAGACTATTTACAGTTCTCTGGCTTCACAGATTATATCAACATGCCTCAGAAGTATTTATGTGATAACTTAGAAGAAGGAGAAGCTATATTAGCAGAGCAGTTACCTACCTCAACTAGTAAGATCTTCTTAGTAGGTATAGGTCATGCCCAACAAGCACTGCTTCATCGTATGAAGAAGTACAAAGATGCTATATATATCGTAGTAGGCTCAGGTATATGCGCATATGCAGGTGTTCAAGATAATGCAAGACCTTACATGGGTGATTGGATTAATTACAGGTTAGATGGTTACGACTATACTGGTATTGATATTTGGAAGGATAATTTTACTAATGTAAAGACTCTAAAATAAATGAAGACAGTAGTGTATCCTTTCGTGGGTGAGTTTAGTTACGCCTTAAACTGGTGTGGACCAATACTACATAAAGAGTTTAGAGAGTTAAGAGACGTAAAGAAAGTAGTAGCAACACTCCCTGAGTTTAGTATGATCTTCAGACACTTTTGTGATGAAATCTTAGAACTACCAGACAGTATAACCTCCCAGCTTAAGTATCCAGCAACAATAGGAGAGCATGTTAAGGGTAGAGATATAGTACCACAATTTGTATTGGATTATTGTACAGCTCAATACCCAGGTTGTAAGTTAAAACTTCCTTCACAAGTTAATGCCAAGCAAGAGACTTATAATGCTGTTTATGAGCATTTAAACCCTTTAGCTTCTGCAGAGGATAAAATAAAAAACTTTCTAGGTACTTTTAAAAAAGAAGATACAATTACAATACTTCCTAAATATAGATCCAGGAAAGGTAATCATGACATACAGAACTGGGATGCTGAAGAATGGAAAGGATTAATCCAGAAACTAATTCAAAATGGATTTAATGTTGTTTCTTTTTATTATGAAGCAAAACATTCTGCCGGTGGTAGTTTACATTTAGATATAGAAGATCCTAAGTTTAAAGAGTATAAGATTTTACCTACATCAACAGCCTTAGATGAACAAGCCTGGATACTAAAACATAGTCTATGTAGTATATACGGCAGCACAGGTGCTGTAAATGTACCTTTTTGGATAGATACTCCCGCTTTTGCTTTGATGCAAAAAGATTATGGTAAAAGACTTTTCTATAATTGGCAACGTACCTTAACAAGTAATCACAAACACAATCACATAGAACTTATAGAAGATTTTTCTATAACTACTTACCAGTCCGTATACGATATTTTTGAAACATACTTAAAAACACTCAGATGAATTACATAAGCTACGATAGTGATAGATTTAATTTTGCTGAATTGTATGAATTAGTTGTAGGTGTAACTCCTTTGTATATGTTGCACAGCACTGAGCTTAATACTTACAAATCTGTACTAGAACGTAAACATGATCAGCATACAGTCTTTCATAAAAAGTACTATGACAGCTTTAAAGAGATTTTTCAACCTCTTTACAATAACTTTATACAGGAAGTAATACGCCCAGTTTATGGAGAAGCTATCGTGTATCAGACAATTCCTACTTTTAGAATTCACTTAAATGGTAATATTGCAGTAGGAGAGTATCACAAAGATAAATGGTACAGAGATGAAGACTGGCATACAGACGTGCATGAAGATAACTTCTTCCTACCTTTCACAGATGCTTTTGGCAACAATACAATTTGGGTTGAGACTGAAGAAGATAAAGGAGACTTTGCTCCTATTGAGTGTAAGTATGGACAGGTCGTGCAGTGGGACGGTACTCATTTAACACATGGAAATAAAACCAACGACACGGATTACACTAGAATAAGTTTTGACTTTAGAGTGATGAGGTTAGCTAATTATAAACCTTCCACCAGAGGAAGTATAAATATGAATACAAAGTTTGAAGTAGGCGGGTACTATACATTGTTAGATTGAGCTTGCTAAGAGAGGATGGAATGATAGAATTGGTTTTGACCGCATATCAACATTATTAATTTAATTTATACATACAATGAAAATTATAAAATCAAAGATTGAGAGCTGTGATATATCTAGTTATGTTACGAATATTACTCGAGAGGATCATAAGCGCATTTTTATCGAACCACCTGGTAAGAACCATTATAAATTGTTAGCTTATTTATCATTATTAATTAATGATAAAACTATTATAGAGTTAGGTACTCGCCATGGTACTAGTAGTTTAGCATTGTCTATTAATAAAACAAATACAATTATTACATATGATATTGCAGACCGGTATGGTATAGTACCTCAGCCGGATAACGTCAAACGCCGGATCGGTAATATCTTTAGTTTAAATGAACAAGATACCATGTTATTCGCTAGTATCATTTTTTTAGATACTGCACACGAAGGTGATTTTGAATGGCAAGTATATACCTATTTACGAGATAATAACTATAAAGGTATTTTACTTTTAGATGATATACACTGGAATGATGCAATGCAAAATTTTTGGAACAAAATTGATACATTGAAATATGATATAACTGATATCGTACACGGAAAATGTATAGCTGGCCCGAATAACTATAATATATGCGGTACCGGATTAGTAGATTTTTCGGGAAAAATAAGTTTGATTGACAATTAAATTTTAATATATTTGAAACATGAATAAAATCGAATTTTTAAACTTAGGTAAACAGCCCATAGCTAATAAATTTATATATCCGGATGGACTCGGCACTGAATATTTTTATGGACTACGAGTCGGTATGGATGTCGATACTAAACTAATCACTCATATGGAGTATGTTGATCCGCCAATGATGTTTAACGAAAGTTATGCATATAGAGGATCTATGTCAAAAACAATGGTATCACACTTTAAAGAATTTAGTGAAAATTTTAAAGCTCAATACAATCCTACTAAAGTATTAGAAATTGGAAGTAATGATGGCGTATTTATAAAGAACTGGAATTCTAATACTACATATGCTGTTGAGCCTTGTGGTAATTTTGCAAAAGAAACAAATGATTTAGGATATAAAACGTATCATGAATTTTGGACTACTACATTAGCTAATGCTATAAAACAAGAACAAGGAACAATGGATTTAATATTTGCTGCAAATTGTATTTGTCATATCCCAGATTTAGATGATACTTTTAAAGCAGTTGATTCGTTATTAGCAAAAAATGGAATGTTTGTATTTGAAGATCCGTCATTAGCGCAAATGATAAATACAAATTCATACGATCAAATTTATGATGAACATCCCCATGTATTTTCAGTAATAGCATTACGTAATCTATTATCTAGAAATGGATTAACAATCGTAAAAGTCGATAATACAGTAGTGCACGGAGGATCAAATAGAATATATGTACAACGTACATGTGATGTTACTAATATCGATTCTAGTGTAGATAATAACATTGAGTTCGAAAAAATGTTAGGTTTGGATAATATAGAAACTTTTATTAAATTTGCTAATAAAGTAGAGCAATCAAAAACTGATTTAGTAGAATTATTAACTAGATGTAAACAATTGGGTAAAAAAGTAATTAGTTACGGTGCCACATCGAAATCTACTACAGTATTTAATTATTGCGGAATAGATACTTCATTAATTGAATACGTAATTGATACTACACCTGAAAAGCAAGGTAAATACACTCCTGGTAGTCATATTCCAATTAAGAATACTAATGGAATTGAATCGGATGTAGACATTGCATATCTAGGAGCATGGAACTTTGCTACAGAAATTATGAATAAAGAATCTGAATTTATTAATCGAGGTGGTAAGTTTATTACACATGTACCTCTAGTAAAATTTATATAATATGTATTTCAACGAAGACGACAGAGCTCAAAGGTTATTAAATGTATTTCCGGATGTTAACGGACAAATTAATGTTTCATATGTTAATTCGACAGAACACATTGTAGCATGGCACAAACATAATATTCAAACAGATTATTGGATATGTTTAAAAGGATCTTTTAAAGTAGGATTAGCTACCGAAGACGGCGGTGTTAGATGGGAGTATTTGTCGGATAAAAACATTAGAGTGCTAGAGATCCAGCCCGGCATATATCATGGCTATAAAGCACTAGAACCGGGGTCTATTCTAATGTATTATCTAACGCATAAATACAATCCTACAGATGAAATTAGAGCATCTGTTGGCAGTTTTGGAGAAGATTGGAATACACAAAATAAATAAATACAATGACATTAGATAGCGTTTTATTATTTAGGTTACGTCAGTTTATTGAATCAAATGGAAATTTAATTCCTATTGAATTTGATAAAACAATTCCATTTAAACCCAATCGTACATTTTTTGTATCTAATGTACCTGATCATGCTCCAAGAGGTAAACATGCTCATTATAAAACAAAACAATTACTAATATGTCTTAATGGTACAATTACTGTAAAACTACATGACGGTGTTAATGAAAAAGAGTATGAGTTAAATAACGGCGATGCAGTATACGTGCCTAATTTAATTTGGGACGAGCAAGTATATCATACTCCAGAGACTGTATTAATTTCATTATGTAGTACACATTATAATGATACTGATTATATACACGACTTTACAGAATTTATAAAAATAAAAAACAATGACAGAAAAAAATAATACAATTGTAATTACCGGAGCTTGCGGGCATATTGGATCGGCACTAATCGAATCATTACACTGCACAGCAAATTTTCCAGATAATGTAGAATATAATATTATAGCAGTAGATAACATGTTAACTCAACGTTATGCTTCGTTATTTAATGTAAAAACTAAAATTAAATTTTATGAATGTAATTTTTTAGACGTAGAACTACCCGAAGGATGTACTGTTATACATTTAGGCGCAGTAACTGATGCTGCTTCTAGTACAAAAAATTCAAAACACGTTGAAGATATAAATGTTAATCAAACTAAATCATTTATTAACAAATGTATACAATCTAAAGTAAAAAGATTTATATTTCCGTCATCTACCAGTGTATATGGTGCTGCAACAGATGTTGTATATGAAGATGACGTAAAATTTGAAAATCCGCAAAGTCCATATGCTCAGTCAAAGCTTGAAATAGAAAAGTTTTTAGAATCTAAGTCAAATGAATTAGAGTTCTTAGTATTACGATTTGGAACTATATTTGGAACAAGTAAAGGAATGCGATTTCATACAGCCATAAATAAATTTTGTTGGCAGGCTGCATTAAATATTCCTATAACTGTTTGGAAAGAAAATTATGAACAGGTACGTCCGTATCTAGGACTAAATGATGCTATACGTTGTATTAAGCATTTCTTAACATTGGATTCGACGTATTATAAAACAAAATACAATGTGTTAACAGGTAATTATCAACTTAGTGATATCGTAGAAATGATCAAATCTATTCAGCCAAGTTTAGCAGTAGATATGGTCGACACACCCTTATTAAATCAATTTACTTATAATGTTGATGATACTAAACTAAAGTCTACAGGATATACAACGCAGGATAGTTTATCTGTTGAAATAGTTAAAACAATGTCGTTATTAAAAAACTTACATTAATGAAAATTCTTATTTCTGGCGGACATGGACGATTTGCAAAAGAATTAATCAAGCAAAATACTAAACATACAGTATTGGCCGTATCTAAAGAAGACATGGATATTACTAGTTTAGATTCTGTAAACCTAGCATTACAAAAATACAATCCTGATGCACTTATTCATGCAGCTGCATTGTCCCGACCAATGAATGTACATGCTACTAATCCTGATAAAGGTATTGCGTTAAATATTATTGGTACTTCAAATTGTGTTATAGCGTGTATTAAACACAACGTTAAACTTGTGTATATTTCTACAGACTATGTATATCCGGGAAAAACAGGCGGATATTTAGAAACAGATGGTGTATACCCAGTAAATAAATATGGTTGGTCTAAACTAGGCGGAGAATGTGCAGTAATGATGTATGATAATTCACTAATATGTAGAATGGCAATGACCGAATATCCATTTCCGCATACAAAAGCTTTTACTGACTTATATAAAAGTAGTATATGGCATCATGATGCGGCAAAAATTGTATACGATTTAATCGACACAAATGCTACTGGTATTATAAATGTTGGATCTGAAAGAAAAAGTGTATATGATTTTGTATCACAAGAAAATTTTAATATATTAAAAGAATCAAAGTATAGTGTTTCTGAACCTGTACTCGATGATATTAGTATGAACCTTAATAAATTAAAAAGGACTTTAAATGATACAACTATTTAACATTCCAAACTATACAATTGATACAAGTACTTTTTCACATTATTTACATGGAAACATTGTAGATGAATTTGAACAAAACTTTTTAAAATATGTAGGAGCAAAATATGCATGTTCTGTTAATAGTGCTACAAATGCAATATTCTTAATGTTGTTAAATAAAAATACAACAGTAAAAGTACCCTCGTTAATACCACCTGTAGTTTTAAATGCTATTATCACTTCCGGAAATAAAGTTCAGTTTACAGATGATGTCGATTGGATTGGTCATTCTTACATTTTACATGAGTTTGAAGATTATAAAATAATAGATTCCGCACAGCGACTCGACAGAAACCAATTTGCAAATGAGGCAAACGATAGCGACTTAATGTTTTTTAGTTTTTATCCAACAAAACCTGTAGGTAGCTCCGATGGAGGAATTATTGTAAGTAATGACAAAGCAAAAATAGATTATTTGCGAACGTTATCTTTTAATGGAATGTCATTTTCAACTAATAATTGGGAACGTAAAATAATGATGCCAGGTTATAAGTTTTATTTGAATAGTATTCAAGCTCATATTGCAAACGAAAATTTGAAACTTTTAGATGCAAAAAAAGTTAAACTTTCTGCGGTTCGTGATCGATATAATGTAGAGTTGAATTATAGTAATACTAGTGATCATTTATATCGAATTAATGTATCTGATCGATATCGATTTATCGACTATATGAAACAGTCTGGTATTGTTTGTGGTATACATTACGATGCACAACATTCTAATCCAGTATATTCGAATTTAACTATAGCATGCCCATACTCCGATATCGAATCGACTACTACCGTCAGTATTCCTTTTCATGAGTCATTAAGTAATAGCGATATTGATTATATCATATCAAAAATAAAAAAATATAAATGAAAAAAAATATAGTTTTTTGGCCAGGTGTAAAATCTCAATCACCCGCATTAAACATAAAACATGGAGGTTTTGATTACTTAGAATATTCTAAACAGACATGGAAACATTTTTGTAAAAAATATGACCATGTTTTTATTGAATACTCTAAAACAAAAATTCATGATACAGATAAACATCGAGTTAACTGGCAGCGTTGGTTTGAATTGTTTGACTATGTAGAGGCATTAGGAATTGAATATGATAAGATATTAATGATAGACGGATCTACTATGATAAAATGGGATAGTCCAGATTTTTTATCTGAGGCTCCAAATGATCGACTAATTGGATTTCGTAGTTTAGAAAATATATCATGGATAAACGAATCAACATTAGCATATAAAAATTTATTTGATGGACATGAGTTAGATTTAAAAAAATACATTAATGTCGGGTTTCAAATTTTTGGTAGTTGGTTTAAACCTTTTTTACAGGAATTGGAACATTTTTACTTTGAACATTATGATGATATTGCAGTACTTCAACAAAATGTACGTAGAGGTACAGACCAACCTGTTATTAATTATTTACTAGATATAAAAAACATACCTACTGCATTTGATTCATTGCCTAGTAGTTATTTTTTAATGCATATGAATAGATTTAATTGGTTTAGTCATAACTGGCAGTTAAATGAGGACAATACCCCTTATTTTATAAAGTATGGATACGTTTGGGTATTTAGCGGATTCGATCGTACTCAAAGAAATGAATTGATGAAACAAACTTGGGAAATTATAAAAGAGAATTATGAATAATGTAGTCACGCTTATTAATTTAATAAAAGACTCAAATGTAAAGAAAGCTGGAAAGGATCGAGCGTTAAATCAGGGATATGATATATCAATAAAATCTTGGCAAAACTATTGTAATAAGTACGGACACGAATTGTTTATTATAGATACTCCAGTAGTTGAAGACTTTGCCGTAATGAAACCGCATTGGACTAAAATGTACATTTTAGATATATTAGAAGCTAATGATATTGATTACGATCAGGTTTTGTACGTAGACTCGGATACTATAGTACATAATAATGCCCCAGATATTTTTTTAGAGACTAGCCATAAATTTTGTACTGTCAGAAATTACGGCTGTATGGATTGGCTATTTCGTAGTTTAGAAGTGTATTCTAAGTTTGTATTTGAAAATTATAAATTGCCATACTTAAAATATTTTAATTCTGGGTTATTAGTCTTTAATAAAGATCATAAAGATTTTTTTAAGAAAATGCAAGACTTTTATTTTGGTAATTTAGATAAAATTTTATATATTCAAGATAAGTTCGAATTAGGAAATGATCAGCCAGTAATGAATTTTTTATTAGATATTCATATGCCTAACGAAGTTAAAGAATTAGGATACGAATGGAATATGCAAGACATGAATCGATTTGAAGTTTTAACAGAAGATATGTTACATGTTAAATATGGATACGTAAGTCATTACAATTGCGGCATTCAACCGACTCCCAAATTTTGGATGGAAAAAACATATAACTTTATAAACAGAAAAAATGGATAACTTAATTAATAATATAGACGTTAACGAATATGCTATACAAATATCTAAAGCTGTTAGATATCATGGATACACTGATTGTAATTACGGTAAATGTTTAGCAGAATCAATAATTGAACATAAACCTAATCAAATTCTAGAATTCGGCTCAGGAATTGGATATAGCACTCTTAATTTAGCATTAGGATGTCTTGTTAATAATTTCGGAAGTATATATACTCGTGATATATGGGAAACTCAATCTGTTGGCCATTTTCATATACATCATAAATCTAACTTTATAGACAATATTAATAAATTTAGTAATTTATCTAAAATAATTAGTTATGATGTCGCCGATTATAATGTTTGGTTAAATTCCGGAGATACCAATTTTGATTTGATTTATTTTGACGTAAATAATGACGGCGATAAAATATTAGAAATTTATCATAAATTGAACATCGAAGAAAATAAAGGCAAAGTTCTTTTATTTGAGGGTGGTCATCATGAAAGAAATAATAAAAAATATCAAAATGTTAGACCAATATTTGATTCAGTAGTTCAAGAGACTACAAAGTATAAATTAATATATAACAACGCGCCCGGTATTATTAAAATTGTTCTATGAAAACTTTTGTATTCGGGCCATGGACAGGAGAATTTAGTTACGAAGCACAATGGTGGGTTGCAGAGATACGCGAAATTGCATTACAGCAAAAATGTAAAACTGTTATGGTAGGATATCCCGGCCGCGATGCTTTGTATAGAGATTTTATCGATGAATATGTAGAATTTACTGAAGAATTGATAGAATATTGTAATAACCCAAATTGTTGGGCGCAACGTATGCAAGATTCTCGTACATTATTTATCCCAGATAAAATTATGAAATTTTATCATGAGGTATGTTCACGTTATACTGATGCACATGTATATCATCCTACATCGAACTTAATTGATAAACGATTTTTAGATAATCCGTCGGGTATATTTGACATAATTCATGACTATGATCATAGCGTCGATCAAATTGTAACTGACATATTATCGAAATTGGATAAAGATAGTAATACAATTTGCATTGTACCTAAACTAAGATTGCGTGATAGTATACATATAGATCATGAGACATGGCCATTAGATATATGGGAGAAAGTCATTAATGTATGTATAAATGAACTACAATTAAATGTGATATCGTTTTTATTCAAAGTGGACCAAACTCGTCCCGGCACTTATGACTTGTCACATTTAGTTGATAAATATAAAAGTAAATTTTATCAAGTTGATCTTAAACATAAAAAATCACTGGATATACAAATTGCATTGTTAAAAAATTCAATGTTTAGTATATATGGCTCTACAGGAGCCGCTATTCTTCCTATTCTATGTAATACTAAAATGATTACATTTCAAATCAAACAAGTTGGATGGCGACTAGACTTTGAATGGCAACGTAAATTAACTAACAACCATAGATTTATTTCTATTGCGGACAAATATCCGTTAGATAGTTATAAGGATATTAGTATAGAAGAAATATCATGTGATATTAAAAATTTTATAAAAAAAATTGAGATATATGAAAACGATTGAGGAATTATTGCTTGAAGTGAAGGAAGATAAGAAAGATAACTTATCAACTACATCTTTTCAATTTAAACGAGATCTTTGGTCTTTTTTTAGAGGATTTAATGATAAAGTTTGTGTAGAATTTGGTACGCATAAAGGACAAACGACTCGTATATTATCTTTTTTATTTAAAAAGGTATATACTATTAATAATAACAATAATGAAACTGCTAAACAATTAAATTATGATCGTGATAATATAGAATACTTAAATTTTGACCTATATCAAAACCATACACTAGACATTCATGAATCAATCGATGTTTTCTTAGTCGATGCGGGCCATATGTACGATCAAGTGATTATGGATATAAACAGAATTTTTTCAATGCCATGTTCGACCGAATGCTATATAGTATTTGATGACTATGGATGTAACGTACATAAAGATTCGGTTAAGTTAGCTATAGATAATGCGATACAAAATAATTATATTAGTGTCATAAAAAAGATAGGCCATAAGGCAGGGCATAATTTCGGTAGTGGTGCAAAAGGCGGCTTAGATAGGATATTGGAAGATCATGAGGGATTAATTACAAAAATAAATTGGTTAGAATAATGTTTTTAAAAAATAAATACATCATCGGCGTACATGTCATGTTTTATGAAATAGAAATGTTTCCGGAATATATAGATTCATGTATTGGCATGATGCGAGGAATTGAAAATCCTGAAAATGTTACATTTCATTTTACATGGAACGTCTCTGAATATTTTGAACGTATTAATACACAATTAATAACCTTAGACGAACTAAATGATAAGTTTCATTCTCAGGTATCGCGATTAATAACACAGACAAGTGCATGTACATTAACAGATGTTAAGGATAATACTACAGATGTATATAATATCGCAGATTATCGACGCGATCTAAATTATAATTTCTGCGTAAAAAATGACTTTGTTCTTTGGGGCGAAACAGACAGCTTATGGCCTAGAGAAACTTTTCAAGTACTTGAACAAGTCGATGAATATGCGTTACAAAATAACATATTCAAGTATATACTATTTTTTAGTGAACGAAAAATGTGGGATAGTAGCTGGTTACCAGTTGAGCATAATGATTTTACGCATATACAATTCGTTGATAATAATGATTGGGCATTAAATAATATAGCATCAAGTAAATCATATATGACATTGGACCAAATGTATGAAATAAATAATAAAACAGAAAATTTAGACATACGTATATTAAATATACCTAAATTTGACGGATCATGTTTAGTAATTAAATCGGATTTAATTAAATCAGGAGCTAATATTCCACATTCATTGTTATTGGGCGGCGAAGATACGAGTTTTGGTAATACGACTAAGTTATTATTAGGCGATCAATTTGTTCAGTTTGTGGTTAAAAATATATTACGTGTACATAATAGACGGCATCCAAAAAAACGCATGTATATTGAGAATGAAAATAATCTATATGGGTTTGGCGGTGATGCTAAAGGCGATTGGTGGGAAGTTTTACAACATATGTCCAAAGAAAATTTAGCAACGCTTAGCCAACAGCGTAAAACATTTACAATGCTAGATGTTTTTAATAAAATAAATTACAAATAAGTACTATGAAAAAGATAGCTTGGTTTTCTGAAATGCCATTTGATGGCATACCTGGCAGAACACATAATAATATGCGAACTGAATTCGCATGGTTTGTAGCACAAAATGCTATTCATCATAATATTATGAAACTTGAAATATTACCTGATAATGTATATGACGTAGGTATTATAATAATACCAAAACATGTAGCACAATTCATGGAATTTGATATTGTTCATCATATTAAACGTGTATGTAAAAAGTATGCATTTATGCAAGAAGGACCTTCTTGGTATTTTCAAGATTTACCTTTAGATCAATCATTATGGTTTTATAATATTATGATAAATGCAAATTTTGCATTAGCACATAATGACAGTGATAAAGAATATTATGAAGGATTATTAAATGTAAACTGTTATATCAATCCTACATTAATGATAGAAGATCCAATTGGTTATATAAATCAACCATCAATCAGACAAGGTACAATAATAGGAGGTAATTTAGTTAGATGGTATGGAGGATTTAATTCTTTAATTGTAGCACAAACTATTGATGAGAAGATATATGCACCTCGTATGGGACGTATGCAGGAATTAGAGTTGCAATTAGATTCTATAGAACATTTACCATATATGCAATGGAATCAATGGATTCATGAATTAAATAAATTCAAATATGCTGTTCATATGAATCCTAATTCTATAGGAGGTACGTTTAGTTTAAATTGTGCATATTTAGGAATTCCTTGTATAGGAAATATTAATAGTAATACACAGCGTATATGTTTTCCTGATATATCAGTTAATCCTGATGATTTAAAAAGTGCGAAACGTTTAATTAAACAGTTAAACTCCGATGAAAGTTTTTATAATGAAGTGTCTGAAAAAGCAATTCAATTATATAAGGAACATTTTTCAGAAAATAATTATGTAAATGTGTGGAATGAAATTTTAAATAAAATATAACGAAAAATATTATGAGAATATCTATAATTCAACCTTCAAGAAACAATTTGAAATATCTTAAATGGTCGTATCAGGCTATTAGACAAAATCAAGGCGATCATATAGTTGAAATTTGTATTGCGGACGATGCATCGACAGACGGTACCTGGGAATGGTGTCGACAAATTTTAGAAGAAGGCGATACCCATTTCAAATGCATTCGTAATGAAGGGCCTGAAAGATTGGGGCATACTATTTTATATGATAGATTAGTTAATGAAGTAGCTAGTTACGATAAATGTATGATTTATCACGCAGACATGTATTTATGTCCAGGAGCGTTAGATGCAATTGAAAAACATATTGGCCCTAAAAAGATAGTTTCGCTAACTAGAATAGAGCCACCATTACACCCGGCCGGGCCTGAAAAGCTCGTGCACGACTTTGGTACCGAGCCTGAAGTATTTGATGAAAATGGATTAATTTGCGCATTGGCAACAATTGAAGAAGAGGGATTTAAGTCTGACACAGTCGGAGTATTTGCTCCATGGGCATTTATGAAATCTGATTTTCAAGAGATTGGAGGACATGATTCTTTATACGCTCCTCAATCAAAAGAAGATTCAGATATATTTAATCGATTTCAACTTAATGGTGTACAATTTATTCAAACTTGGCAAGGGTTTGTGTATCATATGACTTGCAGAGGGTCTAGATTCAATCCTACATTAACTACACCTGGTACTAATAGTTCAGAGTGGGAAGCTCAGAATGTAAGAAGCTCTCGAAATTTCATTCGTAAATGGGGACATTTTGTAAAACACGATGCATTGATGAAGCCAGTAATACCTCATAAGTACAATATTGCATACGTAGTATCAAAGAATCCAACCATGCAATTGATATATGATTTGGAACCATGGTGCGATCGTTTATATATCGATGAAGTACTGCCTGAAATGATTTTCGAATATCAAGCATTTGAACAGAAAAATACCAAATTTGATCTTTCAAAAAGAGTATTTAATACATTTAACAATGATCCTGAAGCGGAAAATGACATTGTAGTTTACATTGATAAATCTAATTTTGGTAGAGATCAATTTCAAGCACTAATTCAATTGCCAGAAATCATTGAAGAGCAAATTTCTGAAGTAACAGATCCATTACAATTTGACTTAGTTGGTATGAAAGTTGTAGTGCAAAACATTGCAACGTATGAAAATGAATTAATTAAAATTAACACTCAATACAATTCAAAATGAAGAAGGTTTTAGTAACTGGAGGCTGTGGTTTCATAGGATCGTGGCTAGTGGATACGTTAGTGGCAGAGGGGTGCTCGGTATCCGTTCTAGACAATTTATCCTCGACGTCCAGCAGCGATGAAAATGTCAATCCATATGCAGAATATTTCTTTGGAAATATTGAAAACATAGAAATTATACTTGGTGATACTTATTTCGATGAAATTTATCATTTAGCAGCTGAAGCAAGAATTCAGCCGTCATTTGATCAACCTGTGCATTGGTTTAGAAACAATGCTATGGGTACCATGCACGTTTTAGAATATGCGCGAAAAACAAAATCAGGCATTGTAGTATACGCTACGACATCTTCGAAAACTCATGGAATACATCATAGCCCATATACTCTTTCAAAAGTCGTTGGAGAAGATTTATTGAAAATGTATCATGAAGTATATGGCGTTAAATGTGTATCAGCTACATTTCACAATGTATATGGACCAGGAGAACCTGAAAAAGGCGAATGGGCAACTATAGTAGCTAAATTTCTTCGACAGTATCGAAACAAAGAAAAATTGACTGTAGTCGGTACTGGCGATCAAAAGCGAGATTTCACTCATGTATCTGATATCTGCAATGGATTGATTCGATTAGGAGATTTCAGTAAATGGCCATTGGAAATTTATCCTGACGGGACAAATTTTGATATAGGTAAAGGCGAACCAATTTCTATTATCGATCTAGCACGAGCAATTGCCGGTACAGATTCTCAAATTGAATTTGTTCCATATCGTAAAAATGAAGGTCAGTTAACTCATGCCGACACTGAACCAATGAAAAAATATTTTAATTTTCAAGCACAAACTTCGCTATTCAATTACATTAATCAAGTAAAACAACAAATACATAAACTATGAAACATATTGGAATTATCGGAAGAGGATTCGTTGGATCAGCCGTTGAATTTGGATTTTCTCCACAAACAGGTTGCTATGATGTATCCGTTAAAATTTACGACAAAGATCCTTCTAAAAGCGTAAATACTTTAGAAGAAACAGTTAATGAATCAGACATTATCTTTTTATCTGTACCTACTCCTTCAAATGAAGACGGATCAATTAATTTAGATATATTAGAAAGTGCTTTGTCCGACGTTGATCGTGTCAATACTCGTACAGATAATGTTGTATTAATTCGATCGACTGTAGTACCTGGCACTACTAAACAGTTTCAAGCAAAATTTTCTAAACTAAATTTAGTATTCAATCCTGAATTTTTAACTGAAAAGTCAGCTAAATTTGATTTTATTAATCAAGCTCGAGTTGTATTAGGGGGACGTCATGAACATACTTCGAAAGTAGCCGATCTATATAAACAACGATTTGGTCATACTCAAACAGTCATTCAAACGGATTGGCAAACTGCAGAACTTATCAAATACATGAATAACTGTTATTTTGCGATGAAAGTTTCATTTTTAAATGAAATGAAGCTAGTATCTGATGCTTGTCAAGCTAACTGGGAAGAAGCAAAAGAAGGATTTGTTCGAGATGGAAGAGTAGGCCACTCTCATATGAATGTACCTGGTCATGATGGCAAATTAGGTTTTGGAGGATCTTGTTTTCCAAAAGACATTCAGGCAATGATTGCGTTTGGAGAATATTTAGGTATTAGTATGAATACATTGAAAGGAGCATGGGCTACTAATTTGTATGTTCGCCCTGAGCAAGATTGGAAAGAATTAAAGGGACGAGCAGTAATTTAATAACTTATGCAATACTTCATACTACTTCCAGGAGATTCTGAAAAAGATTGTTATACAGATAACAATTTACTAGGTGAAGAATCATTTAAAACGTTTTATGCTGGTTCAGGGTTTCGCGCGTTTATTAAATTAGTTAACGATAGCCCTGATTTGCTAAGCAAGGTAACTATTAAAACAGATCGAAACCAATCGTTAACTGTTGAAGAATTTCTAACTAAATTACAACCTTTAAAAGTACTAATAAATGAATAATACAGACAATTTACCAATTTGGTCGTATCAATCGAAAATCGACCCGTCATATACAGTTTCAATACTATTTAAAACGCATGAACTTTACAATGACATTAAAGTGCAATTAAATAATGTAAACAATTCAATTGCAGCCCTTCAAATTGGTACGAAAAACATACTAGTCGATGGAGAAGAGATATTGAAATTGAAACTAACTCAAGACGATATCTATGCTATTGAAGCTCATGAAATTGCTCATTCAATTATTGGTCATGGGCCAGGAACAGATGAAGAGTCTGAAAAAGAAGCTGATCTTCTAGGCATTGCTTTGCTAGAAATCAATGGGCTGATGGACGCCGCAGAAGTATTAAAAGACAAGCTATTTCGAATGTATAATATCGATTACAGGCAATTTGAACAGGAATTTAATTCAGAATTAGATACTGACGAAATTATTGAAGAGTAATTTGTAAGTCACGATATTTATTAATAAAGAACCGTGGCTATGATACGAATAAAATCAATACTGCTTGAAGAATTTACCAAACCTGAAGATTTAGCGAAACCGTATTTTCAAGAGTTTAAGAAGTACAATAAAATTTCAACTAATTTCAAATACATCGGGCTTAAAAACAAAGAGCATGTATTTACTTCAGAATTGGAAAATTTAGGCGATTTATCTCTTATTATTTCCGAAGCTAAGTTAATTGCGCGAATTGCAGAAAAATATGCATACTTCGGTATTACATACACTTTAAATGGGTTGGAAGGGTTTGATGCTACAGTGTGTCGAATCGATCGATCAAATGGTTCAATGACGTATCGTCTATTTGATGAAGAAAATTCAGATTTCAGTGATAAAAATACAACTTTTCTGAATTTAATTAAATCAATGGTATGATAACATATTCCATTGAGCAATTACCAGACATTCATCTAGTAAGGGTTGATCAACCTTTACCTGAGGAAGTAGCTGAAGAAATTTTGTTAAACTATTCCTGTCATGTCGATCATGAAGGGTTTGATTTAAATGAAATTGAGCAGGCATATTACAAGCACAATGGACTAGATTTAACGCACGACAAAACCTGGTATAAAGACGGTAAAGGTGAAACAGGATCAAATTCTATTATCTATCCATGGATTGCAATTAAATCTTCAGAAAATGACAGTATCATAATCGATCATAGTCATTTTGTAGTAAAATATCCAATTACCGGTTATGCTGCAGCTCAGGTACGCAAATATGCAGTACAAAGGCCAGAACTTCTTCGTATTTTGTCTGTAAATTATAAATCTGGATTAGATCTCTGTATCGATTACGTCAACATCAATGAAGGTCGAGTTGAACCTCTGGTGCATGTTGAATGGGACTTTGATCATACTCATGGACTACGAACTGGTAAATTAGAGGTAGAGCGTTTGTTACTAGATTTAGATTGGGAGGAACATCTGCCAACTATTTTACGTTTTAATAAGTTATGTAGAGAAAAACGAATAGGCGCGTTTGAGCAAGCAGATGCGCGGTCTATGATGTTATTTGGTGCAAAGTCATACAGATTAATTTCTACATTGTAACATGAGCTCGATAAAACTAGAAACAAATTTACTTAAAGTATCCAAGCCATATGAATATCAACCAGGTGATGTAGTACGAAACATCAATCCTAGTTGTACTCATTTTCGTTCAACAGGTAAAGTATTGTATGTACATGACAATGGAGATATTACATATCAAGTAATGAACAACGGGGCTACTTACACTGTAGGAGATGAATTAACTAAATCTGAAGATCAATTATTGAAAGTTCACATGAGAACGCCGCGTCCTGGATATGGCAATTTTACTAATGAATGTGTAGTAGCTAAGATTCCGGTTGAAAATAAAACGATACTAGCAAAAAATCGAGATCGTGCCTACAAAGCTGAAATCGAGATTGTGCACGAGCTAATCAATGGAGTAGAGTGCGTATATCTTCACGATAAACTAACCGATTGGTCGGAAGGATTAAATGAATTTGGAATTGGAATTGTCAATGCCTCGCTGATGGTAGATTTCGATGAAAAGGAAGGAAAATTAGCTAAAGAAAAAGAATCAAAAGGCAAATCAGTAATACCTTCATACGATGGACTTAAAATACGAACTGCATTGTCC
>Ga0172372_10001149_pt1 | contig 41018 bp, 35 predicted proteins | sample LakKiv5m_2_FD_114544 | JGI IMG/M metagenome (GOLD analysis project Ga0172372, IMG submission 114544) | Freshwater microbial communities from Kabuno Bay, South-Kivu, Congo - kab_092012_9.5m | ecosystem: Environmental > Aquatic > Freshwater > Lake | place: Democratic Republic of the Congo...
GTCATCAACGCATTTTCCTCCTGGTCCTTCGCGCCCGATTTGCGGCCCCCGCTGTTCACGTCGATGACGTGCATGGCCTCGGTCTGCTCGACAATCAGGTAGGCGCCGCTTTTCAAGACCACCTGCTTTGCGAAGGCGGCTTTGATTTGGCGATGAATCGACAGCGTATCGAACAGGTCCCGGTCCTTGCTCAGCTTGAGCACGCTCTCCTTCTCCGGGGCGATGCTTTGCAAGTACGCCCGAACGTCGTCCGCCAGCCGCGGCTCATTGACCCGGATGCTGGTGCAATCCGGGGTCAGGACGTCGCGCAGCACGGTGCTGGTTTTGTCGAGTTCTCCCAACACGCGCTTTCCCGGTCGCGCTTGGCGCAACCGCTTGTGCAGGTCGCCCCAGCGAGCGACCAAATCCTCGAGGTCCGCCTTCAACTCGGCGGTCCCTTTCGACTCCGCCACGGTCCGCACAATGACCCCAAACCCCGGAGGCTGGATGTCCGCCATCAGCTTGCGCAGCCGGTTTCGCTCGGCCTCGCCTTTGATGCGCGAGGACATGGAAATCTTGTCGCTGAACGGCACCAACACCAAATACCGACCCGGAAGGGTCACCTCCGCGGTCAACCGCGGGCCCTTCGACGAGATCGGCTCTTTCGCCACCTGCACCAACACGAGTTGGGAAGAAGACAGTTCGTCCTTCAGCTTGCCCTTCTTGTCCACCTCCGCTTCTTTCGGGAAATGGGCCAAATCCGCCGAAGCCAATTTGCCGGCCATGGCCCGCTTGACGAAATTCTGCTGGGTCTGGAAGTGCGGCCCCAGGTCCAAAAAATGCAAGAAGGCGTCCTTTTCGTGGCCTACGTCCACAAACGCTGCATTCAGACTGGGCAACACTTTCTTGACCCGGCCGAGGTAGATGTCCCCGACCGCGTAATCCATAGACCCCTGATCCCGATGGAGTTCGACAAGTCGACCGTCCTCGAGCAGGGCAATTTCCACCCCTTTCGCGGTGGAATTGATCACCAGTTCCTTGCTCACGCGTGGATCGGATCAAAAAAACCGATCCGGGGAGCCCGAAGACCCCCCGGAACCGGATTACTTCTTCTTGTGGCGGTTCTTGCGAAGGCGCTTCTTCCGCTTGTGCGTCGCCATTTTATGGCGCTTGCGTTTTTTACCACTGGGCATGGCTCAGGATTTAATCGGTTTTTCCGGCGTTGCCGGCTTCTAATTGTGCAATCAGCTCTTTCACCTTCGCCACTACCGCGGTATCCGGTGCATAGGGCAGGTACTCGCGGTACCGGTTGAGGGCCCCCTTCGTATTGCCCATGGCCTCGTAGCAGCGGGCCGTGAAGAACAGGCCATTTGCGTAGGAGGAATCAGCAGACATGCAGGCTTCAAAACCCACCACTGCCGCGTCGTACCGCCCATCTTCCATGTCGAGCAACGCCAGTTGCCACGTGGCTTCGGTGTGGGCAGGTTCCAGTGTGAGGACCCGGGCAAAATGCTCGCGCGCTTTGTCCTTTTGGCCACTTTGAATGCTGAAAATTCCCAACCAAACGACGGCGTCCACATTCGGCGGATCGGCAGCAGCAAGGTCACGCAAGGCCTGAATTCCGGCCATGGGATTTTCCCCATTGACCAGCGCCACCGCCCGGTCCACCGGATCGGTGGGCAAGGTATCGGCCGCAGGCACTTCCACCTCCGCCACAGAACCCGGCTTGCGCGGAAGCAGCAGCACCGCAGCCACCACGGCCGCGCCTCCTAGCACCCACGCCCAGCCGGTCCGCGTCATCCGAAATCAGCCGACTTTGACGTTCGCCTTCACCGTGTCCATGAACTCCTTCGCAGGCTTGAACGACGGAATGTTGTGCGCCGGGATGTCGATGGACTTCTTCGCCAAAATGTTGCGGCCGGTCTTCGCGGCACGCGTCTTGATGATGAAGCTGCCGAAGCCGCGCAAGTAGACGTTGTTGCCCGCTTCGAGGGACTGACGCACGGTCTGCATGAAGGCTTCCACGGTCGTCTGCACGTCGTTCTTCTCCATTCCCGTCTGCTCGGCAATCCGGCTGACAATATCTGCTTTCGTCATGTGTGTAGGTTTGTGTGGTGTCAATTGCTTGCACCCGTTCGTTCGGGGGGGCAAAAATACACGGAACTTGGCGAAGTTGGAAACCAATTCTCTACAACCGTCGACCTCTGCTTTGCTGGCGTGGTACGATCGGCATCAGCGGCCCTTGCCTTGGCGGGCAAACCGGGACCCGTATGCGGTTTGGCTCAGCGAAATCATCCTGCAGCAAACCCGGGTGGACCAAGGAACGCGCTACTGGCAGCAATTTATCGAACGTTGGCCGACAGTTGTAGCGTTGGCAAATGCGCCCCTGGAGGACGTGCTGAAAACCTGGCAAGGACTCGGGTACTATGCCCGTGCCCGGAACCTGCACAAAGCGGCCGCCGCGGTGCGCGATGCCGGCAACGGGCTATTTCCCAGCACGTCCGACGGCCTGCGCGCACTCCCTGGGGTGGGGCCTTACACAGCCGCCGCCATCGCATCGATTTGCTTCAATGAACCCGTCGCTGCGGTGGATGGCAACGTGCAGCGGGTCATGACGCGATTTTTCGGGAGCGACGTGCCGGTGGATCGGCCGGAGGGGGTGCGTTGGGTGGCAGAAGCGGCGACTGCTCTGCTCGACGTCGGGCGGCCCGGGGACTTCAACCAAGCCGTGATGGAACTCGGAGCGGTGGTGTGCACGCCGGCCGCGCCTCGTTGCGCCGAATGCCCCCTGCACGCGGCATGTGCGTCCGGACCGGAGGCCGCGCGCGCGCGTCCATTCAAAGCCGGGCGTACGCGGGTGGAGCACGTTGTGTGGTCCTTTCAGGTATTCACCGACGGGGTGCACGTGGCCTTGCGCAAACGTCCGGATGCGGGGGTTTGGGGTGGACTCTGGGAATTCCCGTCGGCGGGGGCACCGAACGCCCCTGAGGAAGGGGGTTGGCAGCCGAGCGGGGCTGCCGTGGCGCCCTTTACGCACGTGCTCAGCCACCGCAAAGTAGAGGCCCACTTCCCGTTGTGGATTCACCCGCAGACCGCGGCAATGCCGGAGGATTTGCCGGGGGATTGGCGGTGGGTGGATTGGCAGGAGGTCGCAGATTTTGCCTTGCCCCGGCACATCGACAAAGTGTTGGATGACGTTTACAAAGCGGCGCGGAAGGCCGCTGCGGAGCGCACCGGGCGGGTTCCTACCTTTGGCGAAGAACGCCCCAACTCATGGCCGGAATCAACAAAGTAATCCTCGTAGGCAACCTCGGACGCGACCCGGAATTGCGCTTCACGCCGGGCGATGTTCCGGTGTGCTCGTTCCCACTGGCCACCTCCGAAACCTACACCGACAAGGCCACGGGCGAGCGCAAAACCGTCACAGAATGGCATCACATCGTCTTGTGGCGAAAGCTGGCGGAGCACGCGGAACGCTTCTTGCACAAAGGCTCGACCATCTACCTCGAGGGCAAGCTCCGCACCCGGAACTGGACGGACCAACAAGGCCAAGAGCGCCACGTCACAGAAATCATCGGGGATTCGCTCCAACTGCTGGACAAGCGCAGTGGCCCTGCACCGAGCGCATCCGATTCTGCTGAATGAGTCCGTTGCTGCTGCTCCTCGCTGCAGGGCTGGGCACATGGGTTGTGCCAGCGGCTGCCATTGCAGGCCTTTTGGTGCTGAGTGCCTTGATTTCCGCGTCCGAAGTGGCCTTCTTTTCGCTCTCTCCCTCTGACTTAAAGAGCCTGGAGCACGAGAGCACCGGTCCCGGCGGACGTGCCGCTGCGCGGGTTTTGGCCCTGCTGAAATCTCCGGATGCCGAGCGGGCTCCGCGCCACCTGCTGGCGACCATCTTGTTGCTCAACAACGTGGTGAACATCATTATCATTCTGATTTCGACGGTTCTCGCCCAAGAGCTCTTTCCGGCTGATTCGTTGCCCGTGTGGTTGCAATGGGTGATTCACGTGTTCGGGGTGACCTTCTTGATTGTGCTGTTCGGCGAAGTGCTTCCGAAGGTATATGCCACCAGCCGGGGGCCTTCGGTGGCCCGCGCGATGGCGCCCGCCATCGCCCAGGCCCAAACCTTGCTCACGCCGGTCTGGAAACCCCTCGTCGGGTTCGGCGCATGGATGGACCGCCGCATGTCCACCCCGAACGAAGGCGTTTCCGTGGAAGTGCTCGAACAAGCCCTCGAACTTACTGCCGATGGCGACCGCACGGCCGAAGAACAGCGGCTGCTCGAAGGCATCGTATCGCTCGGCTCGAAGGACGCAAAGCAGGTGATGACGCCGCGCACGTCAATGGATGCGGTGGCACGGGAATTGGGCTGGGATGCCTTGCGAAGCCACATTTTGGAAAGCGGATACTCCCGGCTCCCGGTCTACGAAGGCACGACGGACCGCATCGTCGGGGTGTTGCACGTGAAGGATTTGGTCCCCCACCTCGAAGAAGCGGTCTTCGACTGGACCCCCCTGCTGCGCAACGCCTACTTCATTCCAGAAAACAAGAAAATCGACGATTTGCTCCGCGACTTTCAGTCCCGTCGCACGCACCTCGCCATCGTAGTCGATGAATACGGCGGCACGAGCGGACTGATCACGCTGGAGGACATCATCGAAGAAATCGTGGGGGAAATCGAGGATGAATTCGACTCGGACGCCGCCCTGTATTCTCGCCTCGACGAGCGCACGGTACTGGTGGAAGCAGGCATGGCGCTTGTGGATTTGTACCGGTTGCTGGACTTGCCCGAACAGCGGTGGGAGCTGGCGAAAGGAGAGAGCGATACGGTCGGCGGCTTCATCACCGAACAAGCCGGTAGGCTCCTGCGCAAAGGCGAATCCATTGTGTTTGCGGACACGGAGTTGCGCATCGACGCGGCCACTCCGCGCAAGTTGCTGCGCATCAAGGTGACACTCCCTGAAGTTCCGGGTCCTGATGGTGCGTTGTAATTTGCTGTGCGGCCTGGCGATGGTGCTCGTCGCAGCAGGATGCCAGGACCCGCCGGTGCCGCTGCCCCGCGGCTATTTCCGCATCGCCCTGCCGGATCCTGCCTACACCGAAGACATCGCTGCTTCGGGGTTGCGGTTTCAACGCCCGGTCTATGCACACGTGGGTGCAGGGGAGCAGCGCGATGCCGCGACGTTTTTCACCCTGGACTTCCCCACGCTGGATGCGCAGGTGTTTGTGGCGCACTTCGCCTTGAAGGGAGACCTCGACGCCCACATCGCAGCGGTACACGGCGAAGTGGCCACGCACGAAATCAAGGCCAGCGGCATCGGACGGCGCAGATTCGCCTTCCCCGAACGGCGGGTTTACGGGGTGTTTTTTGACCTGGAAGGCCCAGTGGCCACGCCCGTTCACCTGTTTGCCACGGACAGCACCGAGCACTTCCTGCATGCGACGTTGTACTTCAACCACCGGCCCAACCCAGACAGCATCGCCCCCTCGCTTGACCGGGTGCAAGCCGATTTGGAACATTGGGTTGAAACGCTCCACTGGCCATGAGCGGCGGTCGTTGGGTGCTGGATGTGGGAAATACCCGAACAAAACTCGCAAGTCCCCTCGCCGACGGAACGTGGACGGTGTTCGAAGATGCGGAGGCGGTGGCGTTTGCCTCACGAACGTCCTTTGAGCCCGAAGCCGTGCTTGTTGCGGCAAGCGGCTCAATTTCAGACGCTTGGACTGAAATCTGCGGCCGATGGGGCCGCAAATGTGTCCGATTGAACCCGGAAGACGCCGCGTTTTTCCCGCGCACGTACACGCCTTGGGAGGCGTTGGGCCTGGACCGCATCGCAAATGCCATGGCAGTGGGTGCGGAAGGAACATGGGCGGTGATCGACGCCGGCACGTGCATTACCTGTGACCTGATCGACGCGGGATGCTTCCGCGGGGGGTCCATTGCGCCGGGACTGGCCATGCGCTTGCAAGCCATGCACACGGGCACCGCGCGACTGCCCCTGCTGCGTTTGGAGGAAGCGGAAGACTGCACGCTCGGCACCTCGACCTCGGGTTCGATGGGGTGCGGCGCGGTGCACGGGGCGCGGCTCGAGGTCGAAGGGCGCATTGCTGCATGGAAGGCGACTTTTCCGGGATTGCGCGTGGCGTTGACGGGCGGCGACGCCGAGCGTTTGGCCCTCTCCCCGCCGGTGCCGATTTTTGCCGACCCCATGCTCACCTTCCGCGGCTATTTCCTCCTCCTCAATCGGATGCTTTCATGATGCGCGCCCTTCTTTTTGCCGGATTTGTGTGGCTTGCAGGGGGTGCCCTCTCGGGCCAAACCACGGAACTCTCCCCCTATTCCCGCTTCGGTTTAGGGTTGTTCACGCCCATCCCCCCGACGGCTTTGATGGGCATCGGCGGCGGCAGCGCAGCGTGGTGGGACGGGTCCACCTACAACCCCGACCAACCCGCTTCGGGCGTCTCGTGTGCGAACACCACGTTTCAGCTCTCTGCCGTCGGGACTTCACTGGCGCTGAGCCAACCCGGCATTGCCACCGCCCGTGCGCGGTTTGGCGCACCCGGACCGATGTCGCTCGTGGTCAAGCGGCCGGCCGGCAACCGCGCGTGGACCGTGGACCTGCAACCCGGCTCCTCGACGGGCTATTCCATCACGCGCTCCGGCGCCCTTGAAGGCGTGGGCAATTACCGCGAATCGTATTCCGGTGAAGGCGGACTCACGTGGGCGCGGGTGGGGTACTCGCAGGCGTTCCGTCGCACCGGCATGCGTCCCACTGCGGGCACGGACAGCGTGCGCATCCAGCAGCAGGTGGTGTTCGCGGGGGTGCGCATGAACTACTTGTTCGGCGAGCAGAGCCGCAGGGCCGTCTTGGATGTGGTGGACGTCAACTTTTTGGACCAAATCAACACCGCAACCTCCCGGCACCGCTCCCCGGGCCTCGAGGCCGGAGTGCTCGTCGATCGGTTGGTTGCTGCCCGCTATTCCGCGTCTGGCGAGCTGGAGCACAGCCTTTCCGTGCAGCTCGGCGGCACGTTTGCGCCCTCGGCCCCTGTCGAATCGGACCTTTCGCGGCTTGTCACAATCACCCAAACCTTCAGCGGCGTACCGCTGGCGGTCGATACCGCCCTCTACACCACCACCACGGGAACCGGCTGGCGGTTGCCTCAAGTCTACTCCCTCGCAGTGGGCATGTCCCGCTCTACGCGCGCAGGGGGCACTGTTCGGGCGACCGTGGATGTGCGGCGGCAAGACTGGACCGCGTCCACAACCCTGCAAGACGGCCTGCTCGCGCCCGGTGTGGCGTGGGGCGTTCAAGAGGCCTTTCGGGCCGGGGTGGAATGGGTGCCCGGACGCGGAAAGGGACGGAACTCCACTTGGGCGCTCGCCGCATGGCGCATCGGGTGTGCCGAGGAAACGGCCCCCTTCACCGTGGACGGGGCCGCCTTAACCACCCGCCGCATCTCGCTCGGGGCCACTGTGCCGTTGGCGCGCAGCCGGTCCACAAGCCGGATGAGCTTTGGCATGGAGTTTGGCGACCGTTCAACAGGAACAACCGGGAACTTGAAGGAGCAGTTTGCCGCGGTCAGCGTGGGATTCCAGCTCCAGCCGTTTTTCAAGAACCTTTGGCTGACTCCGCAGTTGTATGACTGATATTTGCGCCCGCTCAACCACCCCCTCACCATGGCTACGCTCCGCTCCCTCTCCGCGCTCGTTCTGACCTTCGTTTCGATCGCGACGGTGGCCCAAGACTCCAAGTACGGCGCCACCGCAGAACAGCAAACCGCTTGCAAGGAAGCCCTCAGCGTCTACCGCAGCTACCGCGACCAAAACAACACGGTCGATGCGCTGGTCCACTGGCGCAAAGCGTGCGCCGTGTGCCCTGAAAAGGTGGAAGAATCCATCTACCTCGATGGGGTGAAATTCTTCAAGGCGGAGCTCTCGGCTGCAGAAGCGGCAAAAGATGCGGCGCTCATTGCTTCGCTTCAGGACAGCATTTTAGCCCTGTATGACAAGCGCATCGCCCTGTACCCCGCCACGAAGTCGAAGCCGAAGAACGGCTGTTCCGTGCTGGAGCGGAAGGTCTCCGATTACCTCAAATTCCGCCCACAAGACGTCGCCGGTGCAAACGCCATGCTCCGGGAATGCATCACGTGCCTCGAAGCAGAAAGTTCTGCAAGCACCTTGAATGCGTTTTACCAAACGTCCTACCGGATGCTGAAGGGCCTGCAAGGCGAACCCTTCAAGGCGGCCCTCGACCAGGTGCTGACGGATTATTTGTGGGTGATGGAAATCGCCGCCCGCGGATTAGCGGCCGCAAGTGCAGCCGGAGAGGCAAAAGACATCGAAGCGTTCACGAAGGCCATGGCGAACATCGACGAGGTGTTCATTACGCTTGCAAACTGCGACGACATGGTGCCGGTGTTGGAAAAGAAGTTGCAAGCCGCTCCCGACGATTTGGAACTGAAGAAAAAGGTGCTGAGCCTGTTGACAAAAAAAGAGTGCACCGGCAATGCCATCTACCTCCCCGTGGCCGAAGCCGTGCATGCAAAAGAACCTGCCGCCACTTCTGCCTTCAGCCTCGGCATGGCCTATGCGAAAAAGGAAGAACTTGCAAAGGCCTACGGGTACTTCGAGGAAGCCGTCGCCCTGTGTGGGACGTGTGCCGAGCGCGAAACGTATTTGATGAAGGCGGGGCTGCTCGCTTCGGTGTTGAAACGCGCATCAGCTGCCCGGTCTTACGCAGCGAAAGTGCTTGAAATCAATCCGAAGAGTGCCGAAGCGTACGTGCTAATCGGGGATGCCGTCTCTGGCAGCGCTTCGAACTGCAACGACGGCAGCCTGGGAACCCGTGCGGCCTTTTGGGTCGCTGCGGATTACTACAACCGTGCTCGAAACCTGACCTCTGAAGAAGCATTGCTGGAGAAGATTTCCGGGAAAATCGCCACTTGCGCCCGCCAATACCCCTCGATGGACGAGATTTTCACCGTGGGGATTGCCGCCGGAAGCTCCTTCACCATGCCCAACATCGGGGGATGCCCCTGTTCTGGCGAGACCACGACGGTTCGGGTGCGCTGATGCAGCAGTGGCGGGCTGCGAGCCGGGTCCTCGGCGTCCTCGGCGTTTTCGTCGCCGGTTGCGGAACGCAAGAAGGGGAATCGGCCTCGGCTGCGGCGGACGATTCGGTGCGCGTTGAACTGCCTGCGGCCCCTCCCGTGACCCGCATGGAAGAGGTGCGGTTCAGCTATTCAGAGCGCGGGGAGGTGGTGCATGTGTTGTTTGCGCGCCAAATCAAGCGCACGGAAGGAGAACGGGCTCGGGTCGAGGCGACCGGAGGCATCGTCCTCTACGTAGATGGGGATGAACGGAAACACGCCGCGCGCATGACCGCACAGCAAGGGTGGCTTGACGAGGCGACCTTTGCCGTCGAAGCAGAATACGACGTGGTGGTGGTCAACGAAAAAGGGGACCGGCTGGAAACGGAATTCATCACCTGGTCGGCAGAAACCGACCGGATCCGGACGGATCGGCCGGTGGTCATCCACACGGCGGAAGGGGTCATTCGCGGGACCGGGTTAGAGAGTGACAGCCGATTCGAGCGGTACACCATCCTGAGGCCGACGGGCGAAATCGATTTGGGAACAGATTTCTGAACGCTTTCCTACCTTCGGGGGCACATGGAGGAAGATCGGTTCATTCGGGTCAGCAAGAGGGCTGAGAAGTTTTGGCTGGTGGCCATTGCGGTCTCGGCAGGGCTTGCGGCCTATGCCATCGCGACGGAAGGCTGGGAGGCGCAAGGGGAAATGGTGGTGATTCCGGCCTTGGCAGCGCTTTGGTATGCCTTCCGGCGCACCTTTCGAAAACGCATGGAGCGCCCCCGTTCCTGATCCTCCCGATTCAGCCCGCCATGGACCCTGACCCTGAAGCGTTTACAAGTTCGCTGCTCATCATCGCAGCGTCCCTGGTCGCCTCGGCATTCTTTTCTGGACTGGAGCTCGCGTACGTTTCCGCAAACCGCCTTCAAATCGAGCTCGACGCAAAGCAGAGCTTCCGGGGAAGGCTCATCGCCCGCCTCATCGCACGGCCGCAGCTGTTCATCGGCTCGATGCTCGTCGGAAACAACTTGGCCCTGGTGTTCTGCGGTTTAGAAGCCGGCAAGTTGCTGGGGATGGCGCTCTTCGGAACGCCTGACTGGACCGCTGCTGCGTCGCCACTGCTTGCGCTTTCGTCCCAAACCGCCGCCACCACCGCCGTGGTGCTCGTGCTCGCGGAATACCTGCCGAAGTCGCTCGTCCACTCCGAACCCAACCACTGGCTCCGCCGCTTTGCCTTCCCCCTGACCGCGGTCCACTATGCGCTCCTGCTCCCCACTTGGCTCGTCGTGACCATCAGCCGGGGGGCCATTCACGTGTTGGACCGCACGTCGGACGGAAAAAGTGCCGAGCCGGAATCGTTGGGCACCACCGATTTGGACCACTTCATTCGCTCGATTAGCGGCCGCATGGAGCCTGAACAGGAACTCGAGCACGAGCTCCAAATCATGCAAAACGCACTGGAGTTCAGCAACATCCGTGTGCGCGACTGCCTGATTCCTCGCAACGAAGTCGTCGGCGTCGAAGCCGGCACGGGGATGGCAGAGATCCGGGAATGCTTCGCCCGCACGGGGCTGTCAAAAATCGTGGTCTTTGAATCCGACATCGACCACATCATCGGCTACCTGCACTCGAAGGACTTGTTCAAGCGCCCCGCCACGTTGCGGGAGGTGCTGCATCCGACGTTCGTGGTGCCTGAGCCCATGGCGGCAGACGAGGTGCTGAGCCGGTTTATCGCACGGCGGCGGCATTTGGCGGTGGTGGTGGACGAGTTCGGGGGAACTTCTGGCATTGTGACGATGGAGGACCTGATGGAGCAGCTGCTCGGAGACATCGAAGACGAACACGATGTGCCGGAGGACATCGAGGAGGAACTCGAGCCCGGGTGTTGGCGGTTCTCGGCCCGGTTGCATGTCGAGGACATCAACGAGCGGCACGGGTTGAACCTGCCGCTTCACGACGCCTACGAGACCCTCGGAGGGTTGGTCTTGCACCACGCAGAGGAGATTCCCGAAGAAGGGTACACGCTGCCGTTGGCCGGATGCATCCTTGAGGTGGAAGCGGTGGAGGCACATCGGGTCGGCATTGTGCGCGTCCGGCACCTCGGCGCGGAAGGAGCCGCGGAGTCCCCGCTGTAACCTCCTGCCGGACACCGACGTACCTGCCGCCGAATCGTGTATCTTCGCGCACCTGAATTTTTAGACGTTTTGCCATGTCCTTGATTGAAAACATCCGCAAACGCCAAGGCCTGCTCATCGCCTTCATCGGGCTGGGCATGCTGGGCTTCCTCGTCCCCTACGATGCCGTGATGGCACTCTTCGGGCGCGGCACGAACCGCACCATCGGGGTGGTCAACGGGGAAGAAATCACCGCGTTAGAGTACCAAAACGAGCTGCAAATGCGCCGCCAGTTGGGCTTCGAGGGGGCGCAGCTCGCTGAAGAAGTGTGGGCGGACATGACCTCTGATTTGCTCTTGAAGGACAACCTCGACGAGCTGGGCTTGACCGTCAGCGACGAGGAATACCAGGAGCTTCTCTTCGGAGATGCGTACTCGCCGTATTTGAGCCGGGCCTTCTTTTCAGATCCGCAGGCGAAAGCCTTTTGGCAACAAAACTTCCAAGCGATGCTCGGCACGCCGGAAGGCAAGGCGAATTACCTCGCTTACCGGAAACTCATCGCTTCGAAGCGCGTCCGCGAAAAGCACGAAAGCCTCATCGTCAGCGGCATGTTCGCAAACAGCATCGAGGCAAAACACGATTACCTCGCAGGCGCCCGCACGGTCGATTTCGACTATGTGGTGAAGCCGTACGCGTCCATCCCGGACGAAGAAGTGGAGGTTTCGGATTCCGATGTGAAGGCCTACTTCAACGCCCACAAGTCCGACCCGGAGTACCGCCAACGCGAAGGCCGCGACCTGACCTTCATCCGCATTCCTGTGAAGGCCACGGAGGCCGATGCTGCAGTGTACAAGACGGAGTTGGATTCGATTCGCGCACAGTGGGCCGCCGCTTCGAGCGATTCGTTGTTCGTTTCGAACTTGACGGGATCGCCCATGCAGCGGATGCGCTACACCGCCGATGAACTGGCCACCGACCCGAATGAATCGGGCTTCTTCAACGCCGCCGTGGGCACGTTGGTCGGACCGTACATCAAGGGGCAGGAATTCCGCATCGCACGCATCCTCGGATTCAAAACCGAATCGGATTCGGCCAAATGCCGCCACATCCTGCTGAAAGCAAACGATGTAAACAACGCCGCGGAGATGGCTGCTCTGCAATCCCGCGCGGACAGCATCCGGAAAGCCCTCGCAAAAGGGGCGAAGTTCGAGGACCTCGTGACCCGTCACAGCGACGATCCGGGTTCGAAGGCCACCGGGGGATTCTACGATTTCTTCCCGCGTGGCCGGATGGTCCCGGAGTTTGAGAACTTCAGCTTCAACAACCCCGCCGGAACGGTGGGCGTGGTGAAGACCAGCTACGGTTTGCACATCGTCGAGGCCATGGGCACCACGCCTCCGCAGCGCCGCGTGGAAGTCGCTTTTGTGACGAAGCAGCTGACGCCCTCGCAGGAAACGGCCCGGGCGGCCTACAGCGAGGCCAGCGAGTTTGCCATCGAAATCACGGACAAAGATGCCTTTCTCGCCGCTGCCAGTGAGGCCGGGTACCCGACGAACATCGCCACGGACATCACCCGCGAAGCCACCTCCATTTCGGGGCTGCAAACCGCCGGTGAAGTGATTTCTTGGGCCTTCTCTGCGGACGAAGGGGAAATCTCCACGCCCATCCTTGCGGACAACACCTACGTGGTGGCCTACCTCGACCGGAAGAAGCAGAAGGGTGAGCCGAAGTTCGAGCACGTCGAAGAAATCATGCGGGCGGAGGCGATTAAAGAAGCAAAAGCCGAGAAGTACGCAGAACTCATGGTAGGCGACAACTTGAGCGCCATCGCCTCGGCCGTGCAAGGAACCGTCGCCAGCGCGGCGGCCATCAGCTTGAAGTTCCCGTCCATCCCACAAGCGGGTGCGGGGGCAGAACCGGAGGTCGTCGGACATGCCTTGGGCATGGCGCCGGGCACGGTTTCGCCAGCCATTCGGGGCGAGGTGGGCGTTTGGGCCGTGAGTGCGACCCGCGTGACCGAAGCGCCGGAGAAGACCGACTTTGCGAACGAGCAGCTGAACTTGCTGTCCCGTGCGCGCGGCGGGGCCTATGCCCGGATTTCGAATGCGATGCTCGAGGCCGCAGACCTCGAAGACTTGCGTTCGGCCGAGGAGTGAGCCGGTACCACTACGAACTTCCTGAATCGGCCATTGCCACGGCCCCCGTCGAGCCGCGCTCGGCGAGTAAGCTGCTGGTCATCCCCGCACACGGGGGGCTGCGTGATGCCCGGTTCCGCGATGTGCCCGCGCTGTGCACGGGGTACAGCGCTTTGTGGGTGAACGACACCCGGGTGTTGCGGGCGCGGCTGCTGTTGACCAAACCCACGGGCGGAGCACTTGAGGTCTTTTTGCTCGAACCCGTGGGGCTGCCCATGGAGGCGGCGCTGGCGGCCCGCGGCGAATGCGTTTGGACCTGCCTGGTCCGCGGCGCCCGGCGGTGGTCGAGCGGTGAAGCCTCGGCCCCCTTCACCACGGCACACGGCGTCCGCGGACAGCTGACGGCAACGGAAATCGGCGCAGACGTCGGAACCCGGCGCATCGCCTTTCGCTGGACCCTCGAGGATGCCGATGCGGCCGCGCCGGGGTGGGCCGAAGTGCTCGAAGGGCTGGGCCGCGTGCCGCTGCCGCCCTACATGCACCGCGAGGACACCGAAGCCGACGTTCAGGCGTACCAAACCGTCTTCGCCACCCACGCCGGAAGCGTGGCGGCACCGACGGCCGGACTCCACTTTGACGCGCCACTTTGGGAGGAAATCCACGCAGTCCTGCCCGTCCACCGGGTGACCCTGCACGTCGGAGCCGGAACCTTCCGCCCACTCGACGAGGAGGGACCGGAACACCACACCATGCATGCGGAACGCTGCTTCCTCAGCGCCGCAACCCTCGAAGCCCTTGCCGCTGCCCCCGACGCCGGCCGCGTCGCAGTCGGGACGACGACGCTGCGCACCTTGGAAAGCGCCTTCTGGTACCTCGTGGAATGGCACCGGACCGGGCAGCGGCCGGACGCCGTCCCGCAGTGGATCTACCGCGGCCCCGCCGCCGATCACGCGGCGGAGCTGGGATGGGGGCTGCGGGAGGCCGCCGCCTGGGCCACCCGGACGGCGGCTCCCGGCGCGGACTGCGAATTCGGGACGTCCCTGATGATCGTGCCGGGCTACACCCCCCGAACCGTGGACGCCCTCATTACGAACTTCCACCAACCGGACAGCACCCTGCTCTGCCTGGTCGAGGCCGTGGCGGGGGGAATTTGGCGCGAAGTGTACGCCCATGCATTGCGGGAAGGGTACCGCTTCCTCAGCTACGGGGATGCGTGCCTGTTCGAGGTGCGGCGCTAACTTTGGGGCCATGGGAAATCACCTCGTGATCGGAGCGGCCGGACAGCTCGGCGTGGAACTCGTACTCGCATTGCAAGCGCGTTACGGCGTGGACCGCGTCGTGGTCGCGGACATCCGCATGCCGGAACACGAGGACGTGCTGCGGAGTTCCTTCGTTTCGCTCGACGCCACCGACGGGGATGCGATGGAAGCGGTGCTGCGTTCGCGGCCCTTTGAGGCCGTGTACCACCTCGCGGCGCTGCTGAGCGCTACGGGGGAGCAGCGTCCGCTGCTGGCGTGGGACCTGAACATGCGGTCGTTGCTGCATGTGTTGGAGGCGGCCCGGCAGGGGTGGGTGCAGCGGGTCTTTTGGCCCAGCTCCATTGCCGTCTTCGGCCCAGCCACCCCGAAGGATGCCGTGGCCCAAGATGCGCGCCTCGACCCCACCACCGTCTACGGCATCTCGAAGCAATCGGGCGAATGGTGGTGCAACTACTACCACAGCCGCTACGGCGTGGACGTGCGCAGCCTGCGCTATCCCGGGCTGATCGGGCACCGCTCGCTGCCCGGGGGAGGAACAACGGATTACGCGGTGGAGATCTTCCAATTCGCGGCCTCCGGCGCCCCGTACACCTGCTTCCTGCGCGAAGATTCTGCGCTGCCCATGATGTTCATCGAGGATGCGGTGGCCGGGACGTTGCAGCTGATGGACGCTCCGGCGGAGTCCATCACCGTGCGGACCTCCTACAACCTCGGGGCCCTGAGCTTTACCCCGGAAGAACTCGCCGGCGCGATTCGGCGGGAAGTGCCCGACTTCCAGATCACGTACCGGCCTGACCACCGCCAAGCCATCGCCGACTCGTGGCCCCGTTCCATCGACGACGCCGTGGCGCGTCGGGATTGGGGGTGGGCGCCTGCGACGGATTTGGCCCGCCTCACGCGCGTCATGCTGGAGGCATGGACGGCGCGGGTGGCGGCAGAACACACCCCCAGCTGACATGGAATCCCTGCACATCCTCAACAGCCTCACGCGGGAAAAGGAGCGCTTCGAACCGCTGCATCCCCCGCACGTCGGGCTGTACGTCTGCGGCCCTACGGTGTACAGCAACGTGCACCTCGGCAATGTGCGGACCTTCCTCACGTTCGACATCGTCTTCCGCTACCTGACCTTCCTCGGGTACAAAGTGCGCTATGTCCGCAACATCACCGACGTCGGCCATTTGACCGACGACGCGGATGCCGGCGAGGACAAAATCGGCAAGAAGGCGCGGCTCGAAAACCTCGAACCGATGGAGGTCGTGCAGCGCTACACGAACGATTTCCACGACGTGATGCGGGTGTTCAACATCCTTCCTCCGTCCATCGAGCCGACCGCCACCGGGCACATCGTGGAGCAAATCGAACTGATACGCACGCTGATTGAACGCGGATTTGCCTACGAGTCAAAGGGTTCGGTGTATTTCGATGTGCGGGCCTTCAACGAGGTGCACCCGTACGGCGAGCTGAGCGGGCGGCGCATCGACGAGCTCCTGACGAACACGCGCGAGCTCGACGGGCAAGACGAAAAGCGCGACGGACTCGACTTCGCGTTGTGGAAGAAAGCGGAGCCGCAGCACTTGATGGCCTGGCCGTCGCCGTGGAGCGTGGGCTTTCCCGGCTGGCATTTGGAGTGTTCGGCGATGAGCACGAAATACCTCGGTCAGGAGTTTGACATCCACGGCGGCGGGATGGACCTCAAGTTCCCCCACCACGAGTGCGAAATCGCCCAAAACGTGGGCGCCTTCGGCACCGCACGTCCGGTGCGCACGTGGATGCACGGCAACATGCTTACGGTCAACGGCCGCAAAATGGCCAAATCCGAAGGCAACGGCTTCACCCCCGAAGAACTCATTACCGGCAACCACCCGCTCCTCGAACGCGGGTACGACCCGATGACGGTGCGCTTTTTCATGCTGCAGGGCCACTACGCCAGCACCCTCGACTTCTCGAACGAGGCCCTCCAAGCCGCGGAAAAGGGGCTCGAGCGGCTGCAGCGCGCTCGGACCGCGTTAGACACCTTGCGGCCCGGCGAAGCTGCGCCTTCTGTTGACCTCGACGACTTCCGGGCCCGCTGTGCCGCGGCCATGAACGACGACTTCAACACGCCCATCCTCATTGCGCAGCTCTTCGAAGCGGCGCGCTGGATCAACAGCGCCCGGGACGGCCACAGCTCGTTGTCCGAAGCCCAAATCTCCGGGCTGCGCGCAGTCCTCGACGACTACCTCGGCGCGGTACTGGGCATCCGAAGCGCCGCGTCTGCGGCCGGGACAGGCGACCTCCAAGGGCCCCTGCTCGACCTGCTCGTCGGCCTCCGGACCGAGGCAAAAGGCCGCAAAGACTTCGCCACCGCAGACGGCATCCGCAACGCATTGACGGCCCTCGGCGTGGGCATCACCGACACGAAAGAAGGCAGCACATGGACCCTCGACGCATGAACCGGCTGCTGTGGGCAGGAGCATTTGCGGCGGCCGTGGGCTTCGCAGGGTGCGGAACGGACGACCCGGAGGAAGCGGCCGAGAAAGCGCCGCGCATCGCAGCGCCCGCGTTTTCTGCGGACTCGGCCTATGCGAATGTGGCGGCCCAGGTTGCATGGGGTCCGCGCGTGCCCAACACCGCAGCGCACCGGGCGTGCGGGGACTACTTGATTGCCGAGCTAACTCGCCGGGGCCTGGAGGTCACGGTGCAAGCGGGCAAAGTGCGGGCGTACGACGGCACCCTGCTCGAGATGCGCAACATCGTGGGTTCGTACAAGCCGGAGGCCGCGGAACGGATCCTGCTTTATGCCCACTGGGACACGCGGCCCTTCGCCGACAAGGACACCTTGCGGCAGCGCGAACCCATCGACGGAGCGAACGACGGCGGGTCGGGGGTCGGAGTGCTGCTGGAGGTGGCGCGCCATTTGACCGCAGAAAACGGACCGGACGTCGGCGTGGACATCGTGTTCTTCGACGCGGAAGACTACGGCCGGCCGGAATGGGCGCCCCGCACGGACACCGATTACCGGGACTGGTGCCTCGGAAGCCAGTACTGGGCGGCCCAACCGCACAAGGTGGGCTACCGCGCGAAGTTTGGGATTCTGCTCGACATGGTGGGTGCGAAGGATGCCGTTTTCAATCAAGAAGGAACGTCCCTCGTGTACGCGCCCACCGTGGTGACGAAGGTTTGGAGCGCCGCGCGCGACCTCGGCTACAGCACCCTCTTCCGCTCGGACAAGACGCCCCAAACGGTGGACGACAACCTCTTTGTCTCTGAAATCGCGGGCATTCCGAGCGTGAACATCGTCCATTACCAGGTCACCGTCCTGCCCATGGGCTACGGCGCTTTTCACCACACGCACCGCGACAACATGGACATCATCGACCGGAAAACCCTCGATGCCGTGGGCAAGGTCGTGATGGACGTGGTCTGGAACGAGTGACCGGGTTTTCAACGACCGACCGCGTACATTTCTCGACCGGCCGCGTTTTTCGCAGGCACCTTCGGAGCGAATTTCGGGGCATGTGCCGCCGAGTTTGGACGACGATTGCGATGCTCTCCGGGGGGGTGTGCGGGCTTCTTGCCCAAACCCACGACCTGGCCGGTGACGTGCCCACCCTGCTGCAACGCGGGGACTCCCTCCTCACTGCAGGCCGGCCGGTAGCCGCCCTGGCGATGTACCGCGGCGCGGAGCAACGGGCCACGGACCCGTGCCAACTCGCCGCCGCACACACCGGCATCGGCGTCGTCCACGCCGCCAGCGGCAACATCGACCCCGCCACGGAAGCGTGGAAACAGGCCCTGCGCGGACTCTCGGCCTGCGGCGCAGCCTCCCGCGAACGGCTCGCACTGAAACTCGCCCAAGGTTATGTGCAGCTCCACCTCGAAGACGATGCCCGTGCGGTGGTCACGCTGGAACTGCGCCGCCAACCGCAGTCGGTGGAGCTCAAACAGATGCTCGCCCGCATTGCCTTCATCCAAGGGGACTGGGAGTTTGCGGAATCCGTGAGCCGCGAAGGCCTCGACTTGCTGACCGGCGGGGTGGACGTGGCCCACCTCACACTCAAAGACCGCCGCCCCTTCACCGAGTTGATGCACCTCCGCGTGACCAGCCACGCCCTCGCACATCACAGCCTGCCCGATTCGCTGTCTGCGCCGTACCGCGAGGCACTCGCCGCGTTGCGGACCGACGAAGCCCAAGCGTTCCGCGAAGAACTGCACCGCGTGCTCGCCTCCGAAGGCATGCACCTCGAAGCCCTCGGCGTCGCGCGGGAGCTGCTGGCCGCGACCCCGGCGCTCGAACCTGCGGGCTATGCCGCTGCGTCGCTGCGCGTGGCCGAGAGCGCTCGCGCGGCCGGACGGCCCATGGAAGCCCTCCTTGCCTTCCACGACGCCACGGCGGCTGCAGCACGGGCCGGCGACCCCGAAGTCCTCGCGGGCATCCACCGGCAGGCCGCTGCCTTTGACGTGGAGCGGGGGGACCTCGCCGGCGCCGTGGAGCGGTACCAGTCCCTCGACAGCTTGCAGCAGGTCTTGCTCGCCGCGGCCGACCCGGAATCGGGCGCCGACCGGAAGGGCTTCACGGAACAGGTGGCCAGCGAAGACGATCCGTTTGACCGGGACGAGGCGGGAGCGGGCGGGGCGGGACGTGCCCGCGGTCCGGGGGCTTGGCCGTGGATTGTGGCGCTGCTGGGGTTGGGCTGGTTCGCGTTTGCGCTGCACAACGGGTCCCTGCGGCGGGCCTTGCGCACCGAGCGCGGACGGGTCATCCGGCTCCGCAGCCTCGTGCCGGCGGACCGCTTCGGGCCATCCCGCGCCGCCCCTGTCGACCCGGCGGAGGCGCTGAGCGTGGCCGCGTTCCTCGAAGGCCTCGACCGGGACCTCGTCAACGCGGTGGATTGGACCGTGCCCGCGGATTTTGCAGAACAACTGAGCGCGGACCAACAAGCCGTCCTGCAGGCCCTCCTCGAGGGCGTCGCGGAACTGCCCCGCACAGGCAGCCGAATCCGCGCAGAAATCATCCCGTCGGAGGCCGGTTGGCGGTTGTCCCTCGTGGGCGAAGGCTCCGGCATGTCCGAGGCCCTGCGCGGGTTGTTCAGCGGCCAAGAGGTCCCGACCACGGGGAGCTGGGCGGCGGTTCAGGGCTCGCTGCGTGCGCTGGCCACCCGGCTCACGGTGGAGCGGACGGCGGACCTGCGCGAGCGGGTCAACGTGGACTTCAGCCCGCGGCGCCGCTGAATTGGTGCAGGAAGCGGACGTCGTTTTCGAAGAACGCCCGCAAATCCCCGATGGAATGGCGCAGCATGGCGATGCGCTCGAGGCCCATGCCGAAGGCGTAGCCGCTGTACCGCTCGGGGTCGATGCCCGACGCCGCAAGCACCTCCGGATCCACCATGCCGCAGCCGAGGATCTCCAGCCACCCTGTGCCTTTCGTGATGCGCCGGTCCACCTCGGTTTCCAAGCCCCAATACACGTCCACCTCGGCGCTGGGTTCGGTGAACGGGAAGTACGACGGGCGCAGCCGGATGCGGGCATCCGGGCCGAAGTAGGCGCGTGCAAAGTGCAGCAGCATCTGCTTGAGGTCGGCAAACGTCACCCCTTCGTCGATGCAGAGGCCTTCGATTTGGTGAAACATGCAGTGCGCCCGAGCGGAAATCGCCTCGTTGCGAAACACGCGGCCCGGCATGATGATCCGCAGCGGCGGCGCATGCGTCTCCATCTCACGGACCTGTACGCTGGACGTGTGCGTGCGCAGCAGCAGCCCCGGGCTGTCGGCGATGAAGAACGTGTCTTGCATGTCGCGGGCCGGATGCTCCGGTGGAAATCCCAACCCACTGAAAACGTGCCAGTCATCCTCGATCTCTGGTCCCTCAGCGACGGCAAAACCGAGCGCCTCGAAAATCCCACAAATCTCGCGGCGCACGCGGCTGATGGGGTGGTGGGTTCCCGGCAGCACCGCACCCGAGGGGCGGGTCCAATCTTCCGCAGGACCGTCCGATGCCGCCGCGTTGCCATGGGCCGCAAGTGCCTCGTCCAGCGCCGTTTCGATGGCGGATTTAAGCGCATTCAGTTGCTGCCCCAGCACGCGTTTCTCCGGCCCCGGCACGTCGCGAAACGCCTCGAGCAGGTCCTTCATCCGGCCTTTCCGGCCGAGCCAGTGGATGCGAAATGCTTCCGCAGCTTCTGGGCTGGCCAAATCCGCTCCGCGGACTTCCGCCATGCACCCGTCGAGGACCGCCGCGTCGAGGCTCATCGGATCACGTCGAGCTGCATCCGCACGTCCTGCACAGGACGGTCGCCCGGCGCGGTGCGTACGGCGGCGATGGAGTCGATGACCTCGAGGCCCTCCACGACCCGACCGAAGCAGGTGTACTGCAGGTCGAGGAACGGGGTGCCGCCGAGGGTGCCGTAGGCTGAGATTTGGTCAGCGGTGTACGCAAACTTCTGATCCTCAGGCTTCCCTAAGTTGTACCGCTCCTGCATGCTGCCGAGCTCATCCGGCGTGATCGGCCGGCCATGCACGATGTAGAACTGGCTGCCGGACGAGGCGCGCGTCGGATTCACCTGGTCGCCTTGCCGCGCCGCACACAACGCTCCTTTGATGTGCATCAGTTCCGGGCGAAACTCCGCAGGCACCGTGTATCCCGGGCCTCCCGATCCCAACATCGCGCCCGGCGCGGCGTTTTTGCTGGCCGGATCGCCGCCCTGGATCATGAAGCGGTTGATGACGCGGTGGAACAGCAGGCTGTCGTAAAAACCCTCCTCCACGAGCTTTAAAAAGTTGTCGCGGTGCGCAGGCGTCGCGTCGGACAGCTCGATGACCATCGTCCCGTAGTCCGTGGTCAACCGCACTTTCTGCGTGCCCCCGGGTCCCGATGCAACTTCTGCACCCCCTTCCGGCGTTTCGCCTGCAGTGGAACGGTCGCATCCAGAAGCAGAAGCGAGCAGCAAGATGCCGAAGGCAGCAGAGGCCGAAGCCACGAAACGAGGAAGTTTCATTTTTTTCAGGATATTTGGACGCCCGGTAACGCGGCAAAGGTAGAATTCCCCATGCGAAAGACCCACACGATCGGCGCCCTCCTCTTCGGCGCAGCGGCCCTCGGACTCCTCGGTTGTTACGAAGTGGAGGAGACGATTGCGAACGTGACGGTGCTCAACGAGCTCGGCACGCCGGTGCAAGGTGCAGAGGTGCGGTTGTATGCCTTCGGCTCGGTGGATACGGATTTCATCGGCGAACCGCGGTTCGACACGACGGGCGTCACGAACGCCGCCGGGATGGTGACGTTCAACTTTTCGGAATTCTATGTGGCGGGCCAAGCGGGCTTCGCCGTCCTCGACATCGACGCCACCAAGGGCAACCTGAACGGCACCGGCCTCATCAAGATCGAGGAGATGCAGACGAACGAGGCGACGGTGTACCTCGAGTAAGGCTCAAGGCGCCGGGCGCGCCCCGGCAATCCACGCGGCGAAGTACTCGACGAGCGCGCGCCGCATCAGCAGTTCTTGTTCCGGTTTCGAAACGGCGGGGATGGTCTCTGTTTGGCGAAAATGCGGCCAACCGTCCGCGTCGGGACCCAGCTCTTCGTAATAGCCCATGGGCGCGAGCAGCGTGCACACCCCCACGTGCATGATTTCGAGTTTCTCGTCTTTCTTGAAGGTCCGGAAGCCTTGCCCGCATTCCTGTAAGCCCACCGCAAAGACCATGGAAGTCAAATCCGGATCTTCGCCAAACCGCGCTTCCATCAGCTTCCGCAGCACCGCAAAATCCCGCTCGAGTTCGTAATCCATCGCCGCAAAGGTGCGGAAAAGCCCGGGAACCTGCTGCGAGGTTCCCGGGCTTCAGGTCGGGATGACTGGACTTGAACCAGCGACCACACGTCCCCCAGACGCGTACTCTACCAACTGAGCTACATCCCGGAAAGGGCCGCGAAGTTAATTCGATTTTCACGGTTTGCAACCGGCGGGGTGTGCGGGCCCGTCGGCTGGTGCGCTCGGATTAAATTTGGGCCCCATGAACATCTCCTTCCGTTGGCTGCGCGACGTGTTTCCGACTGCTTGCACGCCCGAACAAGCTGCCGCCGTGCTGACGGCCACTGGGCTTGAAGTCGAAGGCATCGTCCGACACGACGATGTGCCCGGAGGACTTGAAGGGGTGGTCGTGGGCCGCATCCTGACCGCCGAGCGCCATCCGAACGCCGACCGGCTGCAGGTGTGCACGGTCGACATCGGCACCGGAACCCCGGCCACCATCGTCTGCGGAGCGGCGAACGCCCGCGCAGGACTCACCGTCGCGGCCGCGCTTCCGGGCGCCGTCCTGCATCCGGTCGAAGGCGAACCGTTTACCATCAAAACGAGCAAAATCCGCGGCGAAGTCAGCGAGGGCATGCTCTGCGCAGAGGACGAACTCGGCCTGGGCGCGGGCCACGCCGGCATCGTGGAGTTGGACAACGCACTGGTCCCCGGCACGCCCGCGGCTGCGGCGTTTGGGGTCGGTTCAGATTCAGTTCTGGAAATCGGACTGACCCCGAACCGCACCGATGCGATGAGCCACCTCGGCGTGGCCCGCGACCTGCGCGCCGGCCTCTTGCTGGGAACGGTAGACGGCATCGGCGGTCCAGGAGCCGGCCCGGTGCCCGACCTCGCGATTCCGGACGGTCCCGCGCTCGCCTACGCAGCCCATTCCGGCGGCATCGCGGTGGAGGTCCAAGCGCCCGAGGCCTGCCCCCGCTACCTCGGCCTGCTGATCGAAGGCGTGCACGCCGTGCCCTCCCCTCCTTCCGTCCAGCAACTCTTGACCGCCATCGGGCTCAAGCCGATCAACGCCGTGGTGGATGCGACGAATTATGTCCTCCACACGCTCGGCACCCCGCTGCACGCGTTCGACGCAGACCAAATCCGCGGAGGACACGTCACCGTGCGCAAAGCGACCGCCGGGGAGCGGCTGACCACCTTGGACGGGGTGGAGCGCGCGTTGGACCCGGAAGACCTCGTCATCGCCGATGCGGAGCGCCCGATGGCGCTGGCCGGGGTGTTCGGCGGCCACACCACCGGGGTGGGGCCGGAAACCACCCGCGTTTTCCTTGAGTCAGCGTGGTTTGCGCCGGTTGGCATCCGCAAAGCCGCCCGCCGGCATGGGCTTTCGACGGACGCTTCGTTCCGGTTCGAGCGGGGGGTGGATCCGGCCTTGACGCACCGGGCCCTGCGCCTCGCGGCGCGCCTCGTGGTGGAATGGGCGGGCGGGCAGGTCGCCGCGACGGCGGTGGAGGCCGAAGCGAAGGAGGGGGTGCCGGGTCCGGCGCGGGTGCGCCTGGGAACCGGCGATTTCCGGCGGCTCGTCGGGGTGGAGTTGGCCCCGGATCGGTTCGAGGCGCTGGTGTCGGCGCTGGAGTTGCGGGTGGTGGCCCGCGATGCAGAGGGGGTCGAGCTTGAGGTGCCGGCCTACCGGGCCGACGTTCGGAGGCCGGCCGATGTGATCGAGGAGTTGCTGCGCATTCACGGGTTTGACCGGATTCCGCTGCCCGGACAGGTGCGCATGGCCTTGCCGGAGCCCGGCCGGAGCAGCCGCGAACCGATGCGGCGGGCGGTCACGGACTTGCTGGTGGCGCGCGGATTTACGGAGGTGATGCACAATTCGTTGACGCGCGGGGCCTACGTCGAGCGGTGGATGCCGGATGCCGCGGCCACGCGGGTGGCGCTGCACAATCCACTGAGCTCCGACCTCGATGTGCTGCGGAGCGACCTGCTGTTCCAAACCCTCGAAACGATCGCCCGCAACCGGCATCACCAACATCCGGACCTGCGGCTGTGCGAGTGGGGCCGCGTGTACCGGCGCGCGGACGAGGCCTTCGTCGAGGAGGAGCGGCTGGTGCTCGCCGCGACGGGCCGGGAAGTGCCGGAGGCGTGGAACCGCGGGAATGCTGCGGTGGATCACTTCGGGCTGAAGGGCGAAGTGGAGGCGGTGTTGCGGACGGTGGGTGTGGAGGGGCTGGTGCGGGAGGACGGGGCGGCCGCGCATCCGCTGTGGGCGGGGGGGAGCCGGTGGACGGTGGGGGAGGCCGTGGTGGCGTGGGCCGGGCCGGTGCGGCAGGAGGTGTGCGCGGCGTTTGAGGTGGAGGCGCCGGTGGTGGCGGCCGTGGTGGATGTGGAGGTGTTGGCCGGGGTGCGGGTGCCGCGGGCGACCGCCCGCCCGCTGGCCAAATTCCCAGCCGTCCGACGCGACCTCAGCCTGGTGTTGCCGAAGGAGACGGCCTTCGCGGCGGTGCGCGAAGTGGCCCTGAAGGCCGAGCCGCGGTTGCTGCGCGGGGTGGGCCTGTTCGATGTGTACGCCGGGGATTCGCTGCCAGAAGGCACCGTTTCCTATGCCATTTCGCTGCGGCTGCAGGACGAAGAGAAAACGCTGACCGACGGCGCAATCGACCGCGCGGTGCAGCGCATTGTTCAGGCGCTGTCGGACGCCACCGGGGCGCGCCTGCGATGAGCAAGCCCTTCCACGAACCCCCCATCCAGCGGGGCCATCCCATCTACCGGACGCTGCTGCCGTGGGTGGGCAGTGCCGTCAGCCGCTACCACCGCATCACGGGCACCGAGGGACTCGAATACGTCCCCGAACCCGGCGTCCCGGTCATCCTGGTGTGCAACCACCAAAACGGCTTGATGGACCCCATGATCCTCTGCAGCTTGCTGCGGAGGCACCAGGTGCATTGGCTCACCCGATCGGACATTTTTTACCACCCGGTTGCGCGGTTCTTGATGTTTTCGTTCAACCAAATGCCCATCTTCCGCCAGCGCGACCGGTTGCCTGACATCGACGCCCGCAACCGGCGCATCTTTGAAATCTGCGTGGAACGGCTGCGCTGCGGCGCCGTAATCGGCTTGTTTCCCGAAGGCAACCACCACGGAAGCAAGAGCATTCGCCCCCTGAAGCGCGGCTTCGTCGACCTCCTCGACCTCGGCCTGAAGACCGACCCCGACCTCGCCCGGCTCCAACTCCTCCCCGTAGGCCTCGACTACGAGCAGTACGATGGATTCCGGCGCCGCTTGCGGTACCGCGTGGGCCCACCCATCCCCTACCTCGATGCGGTGGACCCTGAAACGCAGCGCCTGCAGCCGAGCATCCTCGCCTCCCGCGTCGCAGCGGCCCTTCGAACCCTCACCCCCGACATCCAACCCGATTACGGCTACGGCGCCCTCGTCCCCTATGTCCGGGCCTTGCGCACCACCGAGCGATCCGGCCTTGCATGGGAAGCCACGACGGCCCACCTCGCCGCACTCGGCACGGCAGACGACGCCGCCCTCGAACGCGTCGCCCGGGCGTGGGACGCGGTCCACCGCGCCGGAGCCGAGCGCTGGGGCCGCCCTGAAGACTGGGGCCGGACCCCGGCCGAAGCGCGCCGTGCCCCGGTTTGGATCCCCTTGCTGGCCCCCTTTGCGGCCGTGGCGGGTGCTCCGACCGCGTGGGTCCTCCCCTGGCTCCACCGCCAAGGCGCGCGGCGCATCAAGGACGTGTGCTTCCGCAGCACCTTCCACACGACCCTGGCCATGGTGCTGTTTCCGGCGGTTTGGGCTGTGGAAGCTGCGGTCCTCGCGTGGGGTGTGAACAGCGGCCTGCCGGCCGGAGTGGAATGGGGCCTCGCTGCGTTGGGCCTTGCTGCCGGTGCCCGGTTTTCCGGGTGGTGGTGGGGCCATGCCCTCGATTTCCGCGGCGCGTGGCAGGCACGGCGATTTTGGAAGCAACAGGAGGTCGCGGACCTTTGGCGCGCCTACATCACGGCTGTCACGTCCATGCCCCACCTTTCCAACGCCCCCCGCCCATGAACCCGTCCCCATCCCCGTCCCCGACCCCCGGCCGCGTCCTCGGCATGCAGCACATCGGCATCGCCGTGACGGACATGGACCGGACCTTGCGGCTGTACCGGAAGTTGTTTGGGATGGACATCCCCTTCTTCGACAGCGTGCAGGCCGCGCCGCTGATGGACAGCCACACCCGCGGAACCACCATCACGAAACGGGCGAGCATGGTGATGAATTTGCAGGGCGGATGTGCATTCGAGGTGCTGCGGCCGGTGAGTTTCGAGCCGGTGCCCGCACCGTGGACGGTGGGCATGGGCGACCTGGGACTGCTCGCGGTGTCGATGAAGTGCCGGGACCTGCGCCGAATGCATGCCCATGCCCGGGCGATCCTCGGCGATGCGTGCGCCCCGGAACTGACCACAACGCCCTGGGGTGCAGCGACCTTCACCCTGAAGGACCCCGACGGCACCGTGTTTTCCGTGTACGAGGCGGAAGATTGGTTTTCCGACACCGGCCACCCCTCGGGCGGAGCGATGGGGTGCACCATCGGCGTGTCCGACATGGACCAAGCGCTGGCGCTCTATGCGGGACCGCTGGGATTCAGCACCGTAGTGCACGATTCGACGGGAGTCTTCGCGGATTTTGCGGGACGCGAACGCGGGGAAGAACGGTACCGCAGGGTCCTCCTGACGCAGCCAGAGCCCGGCCGCGGGGGATTTGGTCCGGTCACCGGCCGGACCTACATCGAGCTGGTCCAAGCCCTCGACCGAACCGGGCGCTTCATCTTTGAAGACCGCATCTGGTGCGACACCGGCATCGCCCACCTCGGTTTCGACGTGCGCGGCATGAACGATCTCGGAAACACCCTGGCAGCCAGTGGCTTCCCCTTCCGCTGCGACACCGCCGACGCCATCGGCATGGGCGAAACGAAGGTCCATTGCGTGTACATCGACGACCCGGACGAATGCTGGTTGGAGCTCATCGAAGTGTACAAAATCCCCATCCTCGAGAAATGGGGGCTGTTCCTGAACGTGCAAAAGCGGGGCGCGGACGAGCCGCTGCCCAAATGGATGCTGAAAGCACTCAGATTCAGCAGGATAAAGGATTAACGACGGCTGCGAATTAACATTGCCGTCACACGAATTTCATCCGGAGATTCGATTTTGCGGCCGAACTTCGCGGCATCCATGGCGCCACCGACCATCCTCCTTGTTGACGACGAACCGGACATCCTGGAGTTGCTCGCGTACAATTTGGCCAAGGAAGGCTTTACCGTCCACACCGCCGGGAACGGGCGCGAAGGGCTGGCCTTGGCGAAGAGCCTCGTCCCGGATGTGATCCTGCTGGACGTCATGATGCCCGAGATGGACGGCGTGGAGGCGTGCACGGAAATCCGCAACGACCGGACGCTCGACCACAGCGTCGTGGCCTTCCTGACGGCCCGCGGCGAGGATTACAGCCAAATCGCCGGATTCGAAGCCGGTGCGGACGACTACATCATGAAGCCCATCAAGCCGAAGGTGCTGGTGAGCCGTGTCAAGGCCCTGCTCCGCCGCTTCGAAGTCAAAGGCCACGGGCGTGCCGAGGATCCGCAAGGCATCCGGGTCGACAAAGAGCGTTACCTCGTGCTCAAAGGCGACGAAGAACTGGCCCTGCCACGGAAGGAGTTTGAACTGCTCAGCCTGCTTATTTCCCAGCAGGGACGGGTGTTTACGCGCGAGGCCATCTTGGCGGCTGTTTGGGGCAACGACGTCATCGTGGGGGACCGCACCATCGACGTGCACATCCGCAAACTGCGGGAAAAGCTCGGAGACGAGTGCATCCGCACAGTGAAGGGGGTCGGTTACAAGTTTGAAGTCTGACCCTGAAGCGCTGCCCGGCGTTTCGCTGCATCTTTACTGCATGTTCCGGTCTCCCGCAGCGGCTGCCGTCTTTGCCGGCTTCATCACGGCGGTCGTCGTGTTCGGCACGTTGACAGTCGCGCGATTTGCGGCCGGCGAGGCGTGGCCTGCCGAGTGGTCGCTCGCCGGGCGGGTGTTGCTTGCGCTGGCCACCGGTGCCGCGGTGGGCGGGGCGACCGGCTATGCCTTCCACCGCTGGGTGCATCGGCCGATGCGGGATGTGTTCCGGGCCATCGGGCGGATGTCGGGGGCCGAGTCGGAGGTGCCTGAACTGCGGATGACGGAAGATTGGACCGAGTACATCCGGCGGCAGGCCCGGGTTTGGAACTCCCTGCAAACGAACGAAATCACGAGCCTGCGCGAGAACGAACACTTCCGCAAGGAGTTCATCGGCAACCTGGCCCACGAGCTGAAAACACCGCTGCACAACATCCAAGGCTTCATCCTGACCCTCATCGAAGGGGCCTACGAAGACCCCGAAATCAGCCACAAATTCCTGACGAAAGCCGCAAAAAACGTCGAGCGCATGACGGGCCTCATCGAGGACCTCGACGCCATTTCGCGCATCGAATCGGGCATCCTCGGCCTCCGCATCCAAGAATTTGACGCCGTGGAACTCGCGCGCGACACCATCGAGAGCCTTGAGCCGAAGGCGAAGCGCGCAGAAATCACCCTGCACCTGCATCCGGATACCCCGCGCTCCCTGCTGGTGCTGGGCGACAGCACGACCATCGGGCAGGTTTTGACGAATTTGGTTGTCAACTCCATCACCTACGGCCGGCCGCACGGCTCGACCACCATCCGCATCGTTCCGCGCGACGAATTCGTACAATTCGAAGTCTCCGATACGGGCATCGGCATCGGCGAAGACGACCTCCCGCGGATTTTTGAGCGCTTCTACCGGGTCGACAAAAGCCGGTCGCGCCAAGCAGGCGGCAGCGGACTGGGCCTCGCCATCGTCAAGCACCTCATCGAAGCGCACGGCCAGCACATCCACGTGCGGTCGGCCGTGGGAGAAGGCACGGCGTTCACCTTCAGGCTCCGCCGCGCGGGCTGATCATTCCCGGTCGAGCATGCCCGTGCGCGCGCCGTTGACGAACGGGTTCGTGCGCCGCTCTTCGCCCACCGTGGTGGTGGGCCCGTGGCCGGGCCAAACTTCCGTCGCGTCAGGCAAGGCATACACCACGCGGTGCACCGCCCGCGCAAGCGTCGGACCATCGCCCCCCGGCAAATCCGTGCGTCCTACGCTGCCGCGAAACAGCACGTCGCCGCCCACGAGCCAGCCGTCCTCCTCGGCATAAAAGACCACGTGGCCCGGGGCGTGGCCGGGGCAATGCGCCACCCGCACCCGGCTGCCGAACAGGTCGAGTACCTGCCCGTCCGCCAAATCTTCGACCGGCTCCGGCAACGCATCGAACGACACGCCGTACAGCGCCGCGGCAATCGGGGCGCGGTCGTAGGTGGTCCGGTCGTCCGGATGCAGGCGGGGGCGCAAGCCGGTGCTGCGGAAGACGTGGCCCGCACCCGCCACGTGGTCGAGGTGGGCATGCGTCAGCCACACGTCCGTCAAGGTGGCCCCGTGCGCGGCGCACCACGCATCGAATTCCGCGCATTCCGCCGACGTGGACATGCCGGGGTCGACCACCACGGCGGGCCGGCGGCCAGAACCGTCCTCCGGGCCGAGGATGAGCAAGGTGTTTTCTTCGAAAGGACCGAAGGGACGGGAGACGAGGGTGAGGGAAGCCACGGGTGCAGGGTGTGGATGCAAAGGTGGTAAATTCGGGACGTGCAGCGGGGTTGGAATCGGGTTGTGTGTGCCGCGGTGACGGCCGTGCTCCTCGCCGCGGGCGGGGCGGTGGGGCGTGCCCAGTTTTACGACGGGTCGAACACGACGTACGGGAAGAACCGGCTGCAGCACAAGGATTTCTTTTGGCAGTACTACCCCGCCGGAGATTTTAATGTCTTTCATTATCAAGGCGGTGCGGAGCTCGCGCGGCGCGTGGTGCGGGCGTTGCCTTCCGTGCGGGCCGAGGTCGAAACCGCATTCGACCGGTCCATCGAAGGACCCATCGAAGTCCTTGTGTATGCCAGCATCCTCGATTTCAGGCAGTCAAACGTCGGACTTGCAGCGCCGGACGGAGGCAACGGCAACATCGGTGGCACCGCGAAACTCGTCGGCAACAAGCTGTTCCTCTACGGGGAAGGCACGTCCGGGCAGCTGCTGCGCGACCTCCGCAGCGGGCTGACGCGCGTGCTGGTGCACCAAACCATGTACGGAGGCAATTGGCAGGACGCCCTCCGCAATGCCTCGATGTCGGACTACCCCGCCTGGTTCCTCGAAGGGCTGTGCGCGTACATGGGGGAGCCATGGTCGGCGGAGGTACGCCTGGATGTGCGGGATTTGGCCCGCTCCGGCCGGCTCCGCCGCATTTCTGCGCTCGACGGCCCGGACGCGGTGCACGCGGGCCAGGCCGTTTGGAGCTACATCTCGGACCTCTACGGCGCCGCCACGCTGGCGAACGTCTTGTACATGACCCGCGTCGCGCGCAGCACCGACAGCGGCATCCAGTACGCCCTCGGCATGTCGGTCGAACAGCTCATCGCCGAAGTCGAGACCTACCACCTCGACGGCGCCCCCGCGGTGCGGCGGTACCGGGCGCCGAAGCGGCTCGGCGAACTCCCCGACGCCGTGCCGCGCCGGATGGCCGGGCTGCGGGTCAGCCTCCACCCCGACGGCATTCAAGCCGTCTATGCAACGGAGGACCGCGGCCAAATCTCGGTGTTCCACGCGAACCTTACGACGGGGGAAACGCGGCGCATCGGGCGGCACGGACACCGCCTCGACCGCATCACAGACGCCGGCTACCCCGTCTTCGCGTGGCACCCCAACGGCCGAACCCTGCTCTACTCGGTCGAACGCAGTGGCGAACTCGCCCTGATCACCTACGACGTCACGACCGGCGAACGCGCAGAAAGGCCCATCCTCCGCATGGACCGCATCCTTTCGATGGTGTACAGCCCGGACGGAAACACCCTTGTATTCAGCGGGTTGCACAAAGGGAAATCCGATCTCTACCGCATGTCCGCCTTGGGCAACATCCACGTGGCGCTGTGGGAGGACGATTGGGACGACCTGGATCCGCGGTTTTCGGAAGACGGCACGACGCTGTACTTCGCCTCAAACCGGCCCGACCCGGGCACGGGCGACGACGCGGCGCCCTTCGTCGAACGCCGCAACCGCGGCATCTTCAGTGCCGCCTGGGGCGCACGGCGCCCGGTCCTGACGCAGCATACGGAGGCGCCTGAGCTGGATTTCCGGTGGCCACAGCCCGCCGGGCCGGGCCAGTTTCTCGCTTGCACAGCGTCCGCAGACGGCATGCAGGAGGTGGTCCGCGGGCGCCGCGACAGCGCGGTGGCCTTCATCGACACGGTCATCCATTACCGCTTCTTCACCACGCTGGACCGCCGGGTGCGGCTGGACGCTCCGGTGCGGGGGTTCGAGTATGTGGCGGCTTCGGGGGAGTTGGCGCTGACCGGGAAGGAAGGGGGACGGATGCATTGGAGCCGCCGGGCGGCGGATTTGGCGGCCGGAGGAGCGGGAAGCGGCGGAGCGGGAGGCGGGAACGGCCCGGACTGGGAAGGGCTGGGCTTGCGGTGGGACTGGGTGCCCGGCCCGGGCCAAGTGGACATCCGGAACTACACGTTCGGGCGGGCCCCGCTGCCGGAGTCTGAAGCCCCCGGACCCGCTCCGGTTGATTCCATTCCCCCGCTGCCGGTGCCGCGGCCGTACCGGCTCAACTACGCGTTGGAGTCCCTGACGTCGCAGGTGGCCAACACCTTCGGAGGCGCCTTCTACCAACCCTACACCGGAACCGTCCAAGTGCAGCCCGGCCTCGGCGCGTTGACGTCCATCTCCATGACCGACGTCTTCGAGGACAAGCGGTGGACGGCCGGGTTCCGCCTCGCGGGTTCGCTGGAAAACAGCATGTTCGGGCTGGCCTACAGCGACTACAGCCGCCGCTGGGACCGCACGCTGGCGCTGGAACGGCAGGGACAGCAAGCCGTCACGAACGACGGGTTCTCGCTCCTCGAAACGCACATCCACACCGTGCGGTACCGGCTGACCTACCCGTTTGACGAGGTGCGCAGCGTCCGCATCGAAGGCTTTTCGCGCCTCGACCGGAACGCGCTGCTGGCGACCGACGCTTGGAATTTGGCGCAGCCGAACACCTTCGCCGCCTCCACCGGCGTGAACGTCGCGTACGTCCTCGACACGTCGCGGGACCTCGCCCTCAACCTCTGGGAAGGTGCGAAAGTCCGGGCGTGGGCAGAGTACTTCCTCGACCCTTCCGACCCGCGCGGCGCCGGTTTTGGGACGACGGGCGTCGATGCCCGGTGGTCGCGGCGGCTGTTTTCGACCGCCACGGTTTCGGCGCGGTTTGCGGCCGATGCGAGTTGGGGGGGGCGGCGCCTGCTCCACCTGCTCGGCGGGGTCGACAACGTGCTCTCGCTCACATCAAACGCCGGCACGCCCATCGATCCGGACGTCGCCTACGCGTTCCAAACCCGCTTCACCCCCCTGCGCGGCTTCCGCACAAACGCCCGCAACGGCGCAAACGCCGCGGTCGTCAACGCCGAAGTCCGCATCCCGGTCCTGGCCTCTTGGGTGCGGCGGCCGCTGGGGTCCGACTTCGCCCGCAACTTGCAGGCGGTGGGCTTTTTCGACGCCGGCTCCGTGTGGAACGGCCTGCATCCGTATGCAGACGAAAATGCCTTCAACCGCGTCACCGTCACCCAAAACCCCATCACGGTCACCATCGACAACAACCGCGAACCCGTCCTCGCCGGCACGGGCTTCGGCCTGCGCTCAAAGGTTCTGGGCTACTGGATGCGGGCGGATTGGAGTTGGGGCATCGACGACCAACGGTGGCAGGACCGGGTGTTTTCACTGAGCTTTCACCTCGATTTCTGATGGACCTTTCTACTGCACTTGTGTTGCTGGCCATCGGCGCAGTCGCCGGATTTGCCAGCGGGATGGTGGGCATCGGCGGGGGCCTCATCATCGTGCCGGCCCTCATCTACTTCCTCGGGATGCCCCAACAGGCGGCCCAAGGCACCTCGTTGGCCCTGATGCTCCCGCCGGTCGGAGCCCTCGCCGTGCTGGCCTACCACCGCGCCGGCCACGTCAACTTCAGTTACGCCGCTGTGGTGATGATCACCTTCGTGCTGGGCGCTTGGTTGGGCGGAAAAACGGCCGTAAAGCTCAACGCCGCCACCGTCCGCCTCGTCTTCGCCGCCTTCCTCTTCTACGTCGCGTGCTCGCTGGCCTGGAAATCCATCGCCGAGCTGATGGGCACAAAAGGCGGTTGACCGCCGCTCAGTTCGCGTAGTCGCTCAAAAACTTCAACCGCGCGAGCCGAATTTCTTCTTCGGAATACACGTCCCCGTACTCCGCGATGGCCCCCTCCACGCCCTCCTCGTCGGTGGACCGAAAGTGGTCAAACAGCTCCTCCACGTTCTCTTCGTCCATCACTGCATCGATGGCGTAGTCGAGGTTCAGTCGGGTCCCGGAGGTGGAAATGGACTCCATTTCGCTCAGCAGCTCCGCCATCGGAAGGTGCAATTCCACGGCGATGTCCGCGAGGGGAATCTTCCGGTCGATGCGCTGGATGATGCTGACCTTGTGCGTGGAACGGTGTGCAGACGACCGCACGAGCAGGTCGTCGGGCCGCTCGATGCCCTCCTCTTCGACGTAGTTCTGGATGAGTTCCAGGAACGGCGCCCCAAACTTCTTCGCCTTGCCCGTCCCCACCCCGGTGATGCGGAGGAGTTCGTCCTCGCAAATGGGGTAGTGGGTGGCCATCTCGTCGAGGGAGACGTCTTGGAAGATGACGTAGGGGGGCAGGCCTTCCTCGTCGGCGACTTCCTTGCGCAGGTCTTTCAGCAGCCCGCGCAGGCGCGGGTCGGCGGTGCCGCCTTCGCTGGAGCGCGCAGCTACCATCGCATCGCGCGCGTCGGCGTCGCTGAAGTCGCGCTCCTGAACGAGTTGGAGCGGGCGCGGGCTGCGGATGAACTCCATGCCCGCCTCCGTCAGCTTGAGGACCCCGAAGGTTTCGACCTCTTTGCGCAGCAAGCCGAGCACCACGAGTTGGCGCAGGACCGCGTTCCAGTGGCGCGGCTCCTTTTCCGCACCGCGCTTCCAGAACGCACTCGACGTGCCTTTGTAGTCCACGGTTTCGCGGTTCGACACGCCGCACAACACGCCAGTGATGAAGGGTGCGCGAAAGGATTCGCGGTGTTCGAGGATGCAGCTGAGCACCAGGTGGACGTCCTCCTGGCCGTCCCAAACCGGGCACGGATTCCGCATGTTGTCGCACATCGAAGCTCCCGGTCCGTTCACCTCGTCGAACTCCTCGCCGAAGTAATGGAGCAAGAACTTGCGCCGCGACATGGCCGTCTCGGCATAGGCCATCACCTCGTGCAGCAGTTGCTGCCCGATTTCTTGCTCGGCGAGCGGCTTGCCTTGGAGGAACTTCTCGAGCTTCTCGATGTCTTTTGCACTGTAGAAGGCGATGCAGTGGCCTTCTCCCCCATCGCGGCCAGCGCGGCCCGTTTCTTGGTAGTAGCTCTCGAGCGACTTCGGCATGTCGTAGTGAATGACATACCGGACGTCGGGTTTGTCGATGCCCATCCCGAAGGCGATGGTGGCGACGATGACGTCCACGTTTTGCATCAAGAACGCGTCCTGGATGCGGCTGCGCTCGCCGGCATCGAGGCCCGCGTGGTAGGCGGCCGCACGGATCCCGTTCACGCGGAGCGTTTCAGCGATTTCTTCGACCTTCTTGCGGCTCAGGCAGTAGATGATGCCGCTCTTGCCGCCGTTCGACTTGACGTGGCGAACGATGGCGCGGACCGGGTCGGTTTTCGGGCGGACTTCGTAGAACAGGTTTTCGCGGTTGAAGCTCGCCTTGAACACCTCGGCGTCCCGCATTTCCAGGTTTTTCTGGATGTCCGCCTGCACCTTCGGGGTGGCCGTCGCGGTCAACGCGATGATGGGGACGTCCGCGATTTGGGACACGATGGAGCGGATGCGCCGGTACTCTGGGCGGAAATCGTGGCCCCACTCGCTGATGCAATGCGCCTCATCGACGGCCACAAAGCTGATGCGCACGCTCTGCAGAAACTGCACGTTCTCCGCCTTCGTCAGGCTTTCCGGCGCGACATAGAGCAACTTCGTGCGGCCCGAGCAGACGTCTTCCTTGACTTGGAGCGTCTCGGCCTTGTTCAAACTCGAGTTCAGGAAGTGCGCGACCGCGGCATCCTCGTGGTGGGCCCGCAACGCATCCACCTGGTTCTTCATCAAGGCGATGAGCGGCGACACCACGATGGCGGTCCCTTCGAGCATCAAGGCGGGCAACTGGTAGCACAAGCTCTTCCCCCCTCCCGTCGGCATGATCACGAACGCATCCCGGCCGTTCAGCACCGCTTCGATGACCCGCTCTTGCTCCCCCTTGAATTCCCCGAAGCCAAAAAAATGCTGCAATGCCTGCGCCGGCGCCCAATCCGCGATGTTCATGGAAAACTGTTGTGACGCCTGCTGCTCCCGGCGATCGGTTCTACTTTTGTGGAATTAAAGATACACGGCTGCGGCCGAATCCCGCGACCTCATTTGACGGATGGGCGAAAAAATCTCACCAACGGACCTTGCACCGGCCTTGCTCGCCCGAGCAGAGTCCACCTTGCGCCTTGAAAGCGAAGCGATTGCAGCCCTCATCCCGCGGTTAGACGCGGACTTCTTCGCGCTGGTGGAGGCGGTGCGGACCGCGGCGGGCCGCTTTGTTTTGGCCGGCATCGGCAAAAGCGCCCACATCTGCACGAAACTCGTCGCCACCCTGAACTCCACGGGGACGCCCGCGCTGTTCCTGCATGCCGCCGAAGCCCTGCACGGCGACCTCGGCCTGGTGCAAGAAGGGGACATCGTCCTGATCGTCTCGAACAGCGGCGAATCCGCCGAAATCCGTGCCCTCGTGCCGCTCGTGCGCAGTTACGGCTTTCCGCTGGCCGCGATGGTGGGCGCACGCGACTCCTACCTCGGCCGCCACGCGCAGTGGGTCCTCGACGCCGGTGTGGAACGCGAAGCCTGCCCGCACAACCTCGCCCCCACCGCCAGCACCGCGGCCCAACTCGCCCTCGGCGACGCCCTCGCCATGTGCTTGATGGAAGCCCGCGGCTTCTCCAGCCAGGCCTTCGCGGCCTACCACCCCGGCGGCGCCCTCGGAAAGCGGCTCTTCACGCGGCTCGGCGACCTCCTCGACGCCCGCCGCGTCCCCGCGGTGGCCCCCGACGCGCCCTTCCACGACGTGCTGCTGTCCATCAGTTCAGGGCGCACCGGCGCCACGGCGGTGCTCGACGCACACGCCATCGCTGGCATCGTCACCGACGGCGACATCCGCCGCGCCCTGGAACGCAATGCGCCCGGCACGGCCGCGGAAATGATGGGCAAATCGCCCGAAGTCATGGAGGCCGACGAGCTCGCCGTCGAGGCCTTTCACCGCATGGAAGCCCGGTCAATTTCCCAAGTCCTCGTAACCCGCGGCGGGGCCTACGCCGGCATGGTGCACCTGCATGACCTGTTGCGCGAAGGCATCTTCTGATGGAAGACGGACGCGAAGGGGGCTCGATGGGCTTCATGGACCACCTCGAAGAGCTGCGCAAGCGGCTGTTCTACAGCGTCCTTGCCGTCGCGGCCGGGGCCATCGCCCTCTTCGTGGCGAAGGACTGGGTGTTCGAGACTGTGCTGTTTGCCCCGCGCCGGCTCGACTTCATCGCGTACCGCGGTTGGTGCGCGCTGTCTGAACTCGTGGGCGCGGGGGACACCCTGTGCGTCACAGAAATCGGCTACGAACTCATCACCACCACGATGGCCGGGGCGTTCACGGCGCACATGCTCGTCTCGCTCGTCGGCGGCATCATCGTGGCCTTCCCGTTCGTCTTTCTACAAGGCTGGCGCTTCGTCAAGCCGGCCCTGCGCGAGGAAGAACGCCGGGTGGCGGCGGGGGTGACGTGGGCTGCTTCGGGCCTGTTTTTCACCGGCGTGCTGTTCGGCTACTTCATTGTTGCGCCGCTTTCGCTGCAGTTTTTCGGGAATTACACGCTGGGCGATGTGGAGGCGCGCATCGCCGTGATGTCGTACGTGAAGACCGTTGCGAGCATCTCGCTGGGCTCCGGCTTGGTGTTTCAGCTCCCGGTGGCCGTCTACTTCCTCGCGCGGCTGGGGCTGGTCACGGCCGACTTTTTGCGCACGTACCGGAGGCATGCGTTCGTGGCGAACCTCGTCTTTGCGGCCGTCATCACGCCCCCGGACGTGGTGAGTCAGGTGCTCGTGGCGATTCCGATCGTCGTCTTGTACGAGGCGAGCATTTTCATCGCCGCACGCGCGCGCAGGCCGTAACTTTCGGCCTGACCCGAGCGTCCCTTCCTCCGTGCACCTGCGCCTCCCGTTCCTCCTGTTCGTTGCCCTGCTTGCGGCCTTTGCGGCGGCGGCCCAAACCACGACCGTAACCGGCCGTGTCTTTGACGGCTCCACCGGCACCGCCATGCCCTACGTGACGGTCGTCCTCACCGGCGACCCCTCCGGATCGGGCACGATGACGGCCATGGACGGCACCTTCCGCACCAGCACGCCGCTCCGCCCGGGCCTGCTGCAGGTCAGCTTCGTGGGCTACGGCTCCCGGACCTTCGAAGTCCGCCGCGGCATCGCCCAAACCCTCAACGTCGCCCTCGAACCCCAAGCCATCGAACTCGGCGCCGCAGTCGTCCGGCCGGACAAAAACGCAGAAAACCCGGCCCGCCCGCTGATGGACCTGGTCATCGAGGCGAAGGAGCGCAACCGCCCGGAATCCGCCAGCGCCGTGACCTACCGGACGAGCACCCGCATCGAAGTCGACCTCAACGACTTGAGCCGCAAGCAGGTGGAACGTTGGTATTGGGGGCCGTTCCGGTGGGTCTTTGACCACATGGACAGCTCCGAAGTCCGGCCCGCCTTGCCGTTCATCATGTCCGAAGCCATCGGCACGGTGCGCAAAAGCTACCGCCCGAACCGGACCCAAGCGACCTACGAAGCCACCCGGCTCAGCGGCCTCGACCGCGGCGAGAACATGGCCGAGCTCAACGCGCGGTTCCCGGACGTCAACCTCTACGACAACCGGCTCCTGATCCTCGACCGCGCCTTCACCTCGCCGCTGCACGACCGCTCCGCTGCCCACTACCGCTACTACATCATCGACACGCTTGCGCTGGCGGACCGCCCGTGTTTTCATTTGGCCTTCGTCCCGCGGCGCAAGGGCGAGCTCACGTTCGAGGGCGAGCTGTGGATCGATACGCTCACGCTCGGCCTCGCCCGCGCTGAAGCAAAGGTCAGCGACGGCGCAAACCTCAACTGGATCCGCGGGCTGCGCTGGACCCAACAGTACGGCCGGCACGGCGACTCGTGGCAGCTCGAACGCGAGTACGCCTTGCTCGACCTCAGTTTGACGCGGCGGAGCATCGGGGCGTACATGCGCCGCACGACGGTCAACACGGAGATTGAAGTGTCCGAGGCGCTTCCGGACTCGGTTTGGACCCCCGGCCGCGACCTGGTCCTCGTCCCCGGCGCCTCAAAACGCACGGAGGAAGAATGGAGCCGGCTGCGCGTGGAGCCGCTCCTCCCGCGTGAATCGCTGATTTACTGGATGGTCGACAGCGTGCAATCGATGCCGGCCTACCGCATCGCAAAGGGCACGGGCTACTTCCTCGGGACAGGCTTCGTCCTGGCCGGTCCGCTCGAGGTGGGGGCCTGGTGGTCGGCTTGGTCCTCGAACCCGGTGGAAGGCAACCGCTACCGCATCGATTTGCGCACGAGCAACGCATTCAGCAAAGAGTGGATGCCCGCGCTCTACGCCGCGTACGGCGCGCTCGACGGGCGGTGGAAAGGCGGCGCATCGGTGCGGCACGTGGTCCGCAAAACGCCGCGGACGGAATGGACTGCAAACGTGCAACGCGACCTCGAGCAGTTCGGGATGCTCGGTTTTTTGTCGCAGGGCGATCTGCTGGCCTCGGCGCTGCAGACGAACGCAGCGCGCCGGCTGTCCGAGGTGGGGCGGGCGGAGGCCAGCGTGCTGCACGAGTTTGGGGCCGGGTTTACGGGGTTTGTGGAGATGCGGCACCGGCGCGTGGCGGGGCGCGGGGACTTGCAATTCCTCGACCCGTCCACCGGCCTCCCCATCGCCTCGCTCATCACCAGCGAAGCCACGCTGCAGCTGCGGTACGCGTTCAAAGAGCGCTTCGTCGGCGGCGAGTTTGACCGCGTCAGCCTCGGCACGGAATGGCCGGTGCTGCGGCTCACGTGGACCGGCGCCTTCCCCGGAGTCGGGGGCAGCACTTACGACTACCACCGGTTTACGCTCGACGCCGACGACGACATCCGGCTGGGCATGTTCGGGCGCATCGAATGGAATGCGGAAGCGGGGATCTACGCCGGCACGGCACCGTTCGCCCTGCTGGAAATCGTACCGGTCAGCGGCACCTTCTTCTCGAGCATCACGTCGTTCTCGCTGCTGAACTTTTACGAGCTGGTGACGGACCGTTGGGTGCGCGGGAACGCTGAATGGCATGCAGAAGGCTTGCTTTTCAATCATTTGCCGGTATTGCGGCGCATGCGGCTGCGCGAGTTCACGGGGATCAAGGCCGTGGTGGGCGGTTGGTCTCCGCGGCACGAGGCGCTGCTCGCGCTGCCCGAAGGGTCGAGTGGGCTGGCGGCGCCGTATGCCGAATGGTCCATCGGGGTCGAGAACATCTTCCGGTTCTTGAAGGTGGAGGCGGTGCGGGCAGTGGCGGCGCCGGGGCTGTATGTTTCAGATCAGGAGGGGCCGGTGTGGGGGCTGCGGATGGGGTTCGCGGTCGAGCTGTGAGCGCCGTACCTTCGGGGCATGGAAGCCGACGACCGCAGTGTGCTCCGGGCCGTGGGGCTGTGCAAGACCTACGGGCGGCGCGCGGTGGTGCGGGATGCTTCGTTTGAGGTGCGGCGGGGGGAAGTGGTGGGGTTGCTCGGGCCCAACGGTGCCGGCAAGACGACGTCGTTTTACATGGTGGTCGGGCTGGTCCGGCCCGATGCGGGGAGCATCCAACTGGGCAACCACGATTTGACCCGGGAACCGATGTACCGCCGGAGCCGGCTGGGGATCGGCTACTTGCCGCAAGAGGCCTCGGTCTTTCGCGCGCTGTCGGTGGAGGCGAACATTGCCGCCATCCTCGAGCTGCAACGGCTGCCCAAACCGGAACAGCGGGAGCGCCTGGAGCGCTTGATCGAGGAGTTTGGGCTGGAGAAGGTGCGCAAATCCCGCGGCGACGTCCTCAGCGGCGGCGAGCGGCGGCGCACGGAAATCGCCCGGGCCCTGGCCGCCGACCCGGCCTTCATCCTCCTCGACGAGCCGTTCGCCGGCGTCGACCCCATCGCCGTCGAGGACATCCAACGCATCGTCGGCCAACTCCGCGACCGCAACATCGGCGTCCTCATCACCGACCACAACGTGCAAGAAACCCTGCACATCACGAACCGCGCCTACCTGCTCTTCGAAGGCAGCATCCTGCGCCACGGCACCGCCGCCGAACTCGCCGCAGACGAACAAGTCCGCCGCGTCTACCTCGGCCAAAACTTCGTCCTCCGCGCCTAAGCGACGCTGCGCGACGCACGGCTGCGCCGCGCGGGACGATGCACGGCTGCGCCGTGCGGGACGA
>Ga0172372_10001150_pt1 | contig 40947 bp, 42 predicted proteins | sample LakKiv5m_2_FD_114544 | JGI IMG/M metagenome (GOLD analysis project Ga0172372, IMG submission 114544) | Freshwater microbial communities from Kabuno Bay, South-Kivu, Congo - kab_092012_9.5m | ecosystem: Environmental > Aquatic > Freshwater > Lake | place: Democratic Republic of the Congo...
CATCGGAGACCTTCTCCAGCTTCTCCCCACACTGACACATCCACCCGATCCGCCGCGCCGGCACACCAGCCATCAAGGCGTACGGAAGCACGTCCTTCGTCACGACCGCACCCGCGCCGATGAAGCAGTACTCCCCCAGCGTCGCGCCGCAGACCACCGTCGCGTTGGCCCCGATGCTCGCCCCACGCTTGACGAGGGTCCGCTGGTACTCATGCTTCCGGCTCACATGGCTCCGCGGGTTCACGACATTGGTGAACACCATCGAGGGGCCACAGAACACGTCGTCCTCGAGCTCCACCCCTTCGTAGATGGAGACGTTGTTCTGGATCTTCACATTGTCGCCGATCTTCGTCCCGCTCATGACCACCACGTTCTGCCCGAGCGAACACCGTGCGCCGATCACGGCCCCGGGATTCACATGGCAGAAGTGCCAGATCCGGGTCTCCTCACCGACGATCGCCCCCTCGTCGACGTACGCCGACTCATGGATGGTGGGCGCGGGGCTCATCGCAACTCCCCCTGCCATTCCTGGATCGACTTCACGCTGGCGGGATGCTCGCGCGCCGATTCGATCGCCGCGCAGGCCGCATCGGCTCCCGAGAGGGTGGTGGTGTACGGCACCCGATTCACGACCGCTGCCTGGCGCATCGAATAGTCATCGCGCTGCGCACTCTTACCGAGCGGGGTGTTGATCAGGAGCTGCACCTCGCCGTTCACCATCAGGTCGATCCCGTGTGGGCGTCCCTCGCTCACCTTGAAGACCCGACGCGATGCGATCCCCACCGACTCCAGATGGTCGGCGGTGCCATGGGTGGCGACGAGCCCGAACCCCATGTCGCGGAAGCGCCGCGCGATCGGCACCGCCCCCGCCTTGTCGCCCTTGTTCACCGTGAGCATCACATGCCCCTCGCGCGGGAGACCATTCCCCGCCGCGAGCTGCGACTTGCCGAAGGCCTCGCCGAAGTGCCGACTGATCCCCATCACCTCCCCCGTGGACCGCATCTCGGGGCCGAGGATCGGATCGAACTCACGGAACTTCGTGAAGGGGAAGACCGCCTCCTTCACCGCCACATAGGGCGCGACGATCTCCTGCGTGTACCCGAGCTGCTCGAGGGTTTCCCCGAGCATCACCCGTGCGGCGAGGGAGGCGAGCGGTCGCCCGATCGTCTTCGACACGAACGGCACCGTGCGCGAGGCGCGCGGATTGACCTCGATCACATAGACCACGCCGTCCTTCACCGCGTACTGCACGTTGATCAGCCCCACCACGCCGAGCGCCTTGGCGAAGGCGATGGTGTGGGCGCGCATGATGTCCTGATGGTCCTTCGCGATCCGGTGCGGCGGCAACACGCAGGCCGAGTCGCCGGAGTGGATCCCCGCGTCCTCGATATGCTGCATCACCCCACCGATCACCACCGTCGTGCCATCGGAGAGCGCGTCGACGTCGGCCTCAAATGCGTCCTCGAGGAAGGCGTCCACGAGCACCGGCCGCTCCTCGGAGACCCGCACCGCGCGCTCGAAGTAATCGCGCAACGACGGCTCGTCATAGACGATCTCCATGGCGCGCCCCCCGAGCACATAGCTCGGCCGCACCAACACCGGATACCCGATCCGTTCGGCGATCCCCACCGCCTCGGCGACGCTCGTCGCCGTGCCGTTGGGGGGTTGCATCACGCCAAGCTCGCGCGCGAGGGCCTCGAAGCGCTTCCGATCCTCCGCGATATCGATCGCGTCCGGTGAGGTCCCGAGGATCCTGACCCCCGCGGCCTCGAGCGGCTTCACGAGCTTGAGCGGGGTCTGCCCGCCGAGCTGCACGATCACGCAGAGGGGCTGTTCCCGCTCGACGATCTCGAGCACATCCTCGAAGGTGAGCGGCTCGAAGTAGAGCTTGTCTGAGGTGTCGTAGTCGGTGGAGACGGTCTCGGGGTTCGAGTTGACCATGATCGTCTCGTAGCCGGCCTCGCGGAGCGCGAGCGCGGCGCGGACGCAGCAGTAGTCGAACTCCACCCCCTGCCCGATCCGGTTCGGCCCCGAACCGAGGATGATCACCGAGGGCTTGCCGGTGCGCGGGGCCTCTGACTCCTCGTCGTAGCTCGAGTAGAGGTAGGGCGTGTTCGAGGGGAACTCGCCGGCGCAGGTGTCGACCATCTTGTAACTCGGCCGCACGCCGAGGGCCCACCGCCGGGCCCGTGCCTCGCCCTCGGTCTCGTGGCGCAACGCCGCCAACTGCCGGTCCGAGAACCCCATCCGCTTCATCCGCCGGAGGCTCGTCGCATCGACCTCGGCGAGTGCCGCATAGGCGCGCTCCGCCTCGACCAGCTCCTCGAACTGCCGGAGGAACCAGGGATCGACGCCGGTGCGCCGGTGCAACTCCTCGACCGACATCCCGTGCAGGAGGGCGCGCTTGATCTGGAAGACCCGTTCCGGGACCGGTTTCGCGAGCGCCGTCTCCACGGCCGCGAGGGAGTCGTCGGCGACGCGGTCATCGACCGGTCGCTCGCCGACGACCCAGCCGGCGCGTCCCGTCTCGAGGGCGCGGAGCCCCTTCTGGAACGCCTCCTTGAAGGTGCGCCCGATCGCCATCGACTCGCCCACCGACTTCATCTGCGTCGTGAGGACCGGGTCGGCACCGGGGAACTTCTCGAAGGCGAAGCGTGGGACCTTCACCACCACATAGTCGAGCACCGGCTCGAAGCTCGCGGGCGTGGTCTTGGTGATGTCGTTCGGGATCTCGTCGAGGCGATACCCCACCGCGAGCTTGGTCCCGATCCGCGCGATCGCGAACCCCGTGGCCTTCGAGGCGAGCGCGGACGAACGCGAGACGCGCGGGTTCATCTCGATGACGACCATCTCGCCATTCGCCGGATTCACCGCGAACTGGATGTTGCACCCGCCCGCGGCGACCCCGATCTCCCGGATCACCTTGAGCGAGGCGTCGCGCATCGCCTGGTACTCGCGATCGGAGAGGGTCATCGCCGGCGCGCAGGTGATCGAGTCGCCCGTATGGACCCCCATCGGATCGATGTTCTCGATCGAGCAGATGATCACCACGTTGTCCGCCGAGTCGCGCATCACCTCGAGCTCGTACTCCTTCCACCCGAGCAGGGAGCGCTCGATGAGGACCTGCGAGATCGGGGACTCGGCGAGCCCGCGCTTCACGATCCGCTCGTACTCCTCGCGGTTGTAGGCGATCCCGCCGCCGGAGCCCCCGAGGGTGAAGGCGGGGCGGATGATCGCGGGGAACCCCGTCCACTCCGCGATCTCGAGCGCCTCCTCCCAGGTGGTCGCGATCCGCCCCTGCGGGCAGCGCAACCCGATCCGCTCCATCGCCTCGCCGAAGAGCTTCCGATCCTCCGCGACCGCGATGGCCCGCGCATTGGCCCCGATGAGCTCGACGCCGTACTTCTCGAGCACCCCGCGCTCGTGGAGGGTCATCGCCACGTTGAGCGCGGTCTGCCCCCCCATGGTGGGGAGGAGCGCGTCGGGGCGCTCCCGCTCGATGATCAGCTCCACGAACTCCGGGGTGACCGGCTCGATGTACGTCCGATCCGCGAGCTCGGGATCGGTCATGATCGTCGCGGGATTGGAGTTCACGAGGATCACCTCGTACCCCTCCTCGCGGAGCGCCTTCGCCGCCTGCGTGCCCGAGTAGTCGAACTCGGCCCCCTGCCCGATGACGATGGGGCCGGAACCGATGAGGAGGATGCGCTTCAGGTCGTCACGACGCGGCATGCAGGTGATCGTCGATGATGTCGGTCAGAGTCCGGGTAGGAGCCCACCCGGTGTGAGTGCACAGCTTGGTGTGGTCGCCGACGAGCGCCGGCACATCCGCGGGCCGGAGCAAGGTCGGGTCCTGCACGAACCGCACGGTCGTCTGGGCCCGGGCGATGACCCGTTCGGCCACCTCCCCGACGGTGATGCCCGTGCCCGAGCAGACGTTGTACGCCTCCCCCACCTGCCCCCGTTCGATCAGGGCGAGATAGGCCTCGACCACGTCCCGCACATGAAGATAATCCCGCACCGTCGCCGTATTCCCGATCGGGAGGGTGGCGGCCCCGGTGCGACGCGCCTCGAGCACCCGCTGGACGAGCGCCGGAAGGAGGAAGATCGGAGCGTGCCCCGGCCCGCAGTGGTTGAAGGAGCGGGTCGCGATGATCCGGAGCCCATGGGCCCGGGCCGCCGCGAGGGCGAAGTCCTCCTGGGCCTGCTTGGTGGCCCCGTAGAACGAGCGTGGCTCGCAGGGGGTCGTCTCGGGGAGCGGCATCGCTGACGCCGGGTGGCGCCCGTACTGCTCCGCGCTCCCGACGACGAGGATCACGGGATCGAGGCCGGAGGCGGCCCGTTCGGCGCGCATCGCCTCGAGGAGACGGATCCCGACGCCGACATTGGTCTCGAGCGCGGTGACCGGGTCGTCCCCGACGGTGGGGACGTACGACATCCCCGCGAGATGGAAGATCGCGTCCGGGGCCGTGCGCCGGAGGAGCGCTCGCATCGGTCCGAGGTCTCGGGCGGCGGTCAGGTCCCCCACCTCCCAGCTGACCTGTGCCTGCTCGGTGGCGGTCAGCGTCCCGACGGCGGGGATCCCGCGCCACGCCGTCCCGGTGACCTGCCACCCCTGAGCCACCAGCGTCTTCGCGAGCCATTGGCCCACGAAGCCGTCAGCGCCGGTGATGAGGGCGCGCCGCACCTTAGCCCTTGGCCGGTGGCGGCGCGGGGACCGCGACCCCTCCGTCGGCACGCGCGCGATGCCGCGCGAGATCCGCGTCGACCATCATCCGCACCAGCTCCCGGAAGCGCACCGTCGGTGTCCACCCGATCTCCCGTTCCGCCTTGGTGGCATCCGCGACGAGGAGCTCCACCTCGGCGGGGCGCTCGAAGCGCGGATCGGTGACGACGTACTGCTGCCAATCGAGCCCGACGTGCGAGAAGGCCTCTTCGCAGAGCTGCCGCACCGTCCAGGTCTCCCCCGTCCCGATCACGTAGTCGGCGGGGCGCTCGTTCTGCAGCATGCGCCACATCGCATCGACGTAGTCGCCGGCGAAGCCCCAATCGCGGCGCGCATCGAGATTCCCGAGCCGCACCTCGTGCGCCTGGCCGAGCGAGATCCGCGCGACGGCATCGGTCACCTTGCGCGTGACGAACTCGAGCCCGCGCCGCGGCGACTCATGATTGAAGAGGATCCCACTCACCGCGTAGAGCCCGAACGACTCGCGGTAGTTCACCGTGATCCAGTGCCCATAGACCTTCGCCACCCCGTACGGCGAGCGCGGATAGAAGGGGGTGCTCTCCCGTTGCGGCGTCTCCTGCACCATCCCGAACTGCTCCGAGCTCGACGCCTGATAGAAGCGCGCCCTCGGCACCGTGCGCTTCATCGCCTCGAGCATCCGCGTGACGCCGAGCCCGGTGAACTCCCCGGTGAGGACGGGCTGGTTCCACGAGGTCGCGACGAAGCTCTGCGCGGCGAGGTTGTAGATCTCGTCGGGAGCGACATCCGCCATCGCATCGACGAGCGAGGTCTGATCGAGGAGATCGGCCGAGACGAGCTCGATCCGGTCGATGAGATGGGCGATGCGGTCGTACGGCGTGGTCGAGGACCGGCGCACGAGCCCGACGACACGATACCCCTTCGCGAGGAGGAGCTCCGCGAGGTAGGAGCCGTCCTGCCCGGTGATCCCCGTGATGAGGGCGGTCTTCCCGGCGCGCGGCGCGGTCATCGGGGGGGCCTCATCGACACCCACGCGTCAAAACGGGGGGAGCGCACCACGCTCCCCCCGTCGACGATCACTGGCGAGGCGCCGAGAATCAGACCGCGGCCGCGGCCCCGCGCGGGGCCCGCTGGATCTTCCCCGCGTTCAGGCAGCGGGTGCAGACCTTGATCTTGATGACCTTGCCGCCCTCGACGATGCGGGCGACCTGGAGGTTCGGCTTCCAGGTGCGGCGCACCGAGTTGTTGGCGTGCGAGCGGGAGTTGCCGTGGGCGACGCCCTTGTCGCAGACGTAGCAGCGATTGCGCTGGATGGCCATGGGTCAGCCCTCCTGGATGATTTCGATGCGCGCCATCTCCGCCCCGTCGCCCTTGCGGAAGCCGGTCTTGAGGATGCGCGTGTAGCCGCCGGCCCGTCCGGCCTGCTTGGGTCCCACGTCCTGGAAGAGCTTGTCCGCGGCGGCGCGCTTCTGCACGTGCCGGCCGGCGAGCCGACGGTCGTGGAGCGTCCCCGACTTCGCCTTGGTGATCAGCTTCTCCACGAATGGCCGCAGCTCCTTCGCCTTGGCCTCGGTGGTCTCGATGGCGCCCTGCTCGATGAGCGAGGTCGCGAGATTGCGGAGGAGCGCCAGGCGCTGCTCCGACGTACGCCGGAGGCTCCGGCCAGCCTTACGATGACGCATCGGTCCTACTCCTCTTCGTCGTCAGGCGCGTTCGCAGCCGCACGGCTCGGCGGGGTGCCCCAATCGACCACCCGGACCCCTGCCGTCGACTCCTCGAACCGCATCCCGAAATTGAGTCCTTCCTTCTCGAGGAGGTCGGCGATCTCCTGGAGGGACTTCTTGCCGAAATTCTTGACCTGCAGGATCTGCGTCTCGGTCTGCCGGACGAGATCCCCCAGCGAGCGGATGCTGGAGTTCTTGAGCGAGTTGACGGACCGCACGGAGAGGGTGAGGTCGTCGATCGGGGTGCGAAGCAGCTCCGCCAGCCGGGCGGCGTCCGAGCTCCCCTCGGCCCCCGGGACCGCGACCGCCGCGGCGGCCGAGGAGCCGAAGCTCGCGAAGTACTGGAAGTGCGTCTGCGCGAGGGCCGCGGCGTAGCTCACCGCCTCCTCAGGCGACACGGTGCCATCGGTCTCGACCGTCAGCGTGAGCCGATCGTAGTCGGTGCGCTGCCCGACGCGGGTCTCCGCGACGGCGAAGTTCACGCGCTTGACCGGCGAGTAGATCGAGTCGATGCGCACGAGGTCCACCGGGAGGGAGCGATCGACCGGATGCTGCTCGGCCTCCACATAGCCCCGGCCCTTGTTCACATGGAGCTCGATCGAGAGCTCCCGCGGGTCCTGCAGGGTGAGGAGGTGGTGCGCCGGGTCGATGACGGTGACGCCGGCCGGCAGCTCGAGCTGCCCCGCGGTCACCGCGCCCGCCTTCTTGACCTTGAGGCGGAGGACCGCCTCCTCGACGTCGGCGTCGAGCGCCAGCACGAGGGTCTTGAGGTTCCCGATGATCTGATGGACATCCTCGACGACGCCGGGGATGGTCTGGTGCTCGTGCAGGACGCCGTCGATCCGGAAGCCCCAGACGGCGGCGCCGCGGAGCGAGGAGAGCAGCATCCGGCGCATGCTGTTGCCAAGCGTGTGGCCGAAGCCGCGCTCGAGCGGCTGGAGCCGGAACTCGGCCGCATTGGCATGGTCCTCGCGCTTCGTCATCTCGACGAGCTGCGGGCGGACCAGCCCGCGGAGATCGATCGTGTGTGCCATGGAGAGGTTCCTTAGAGAGAGAATGTCACGATGGCGATGACGCGCCACCGACGCCGTGCCCCGCCCCTGACGCGCGGCACGCTCGTTCGGTCGTCAGGGGACCGGGACCTGCGCCCTGCCTTACTTCGAGTAGAGCTCGACGACCAGCTGCTCCTGCGCCGCGATCGGGATGCTCTGCCGCTGCGGACGCTCGAGCATACGGCCCGAGAAGGTGTCCTTGTCGACGGCGATCCAGGCCGGCGAGGCACCACGCGCGGCGACCTCGAGGGCCTCCTTCACGAGGACGAGCTCACGCGACTTCTGCCGCACGCGGACCTCCTGCCCCGGCTCCACCACGAAGCTCGGGATGTCCACCGACTTCCCATTCACCTCGACGTGGCGGTGACGGATCAGCTGACGCGCCGCCTTGCGGCTGGACGCGAAGCCCATGCGGTAGACGATGTTGTCGAGCCGGCTCTCGAGCGCCGCGAGCAGGTTGTGGCCCGTCACCCCCGGGAGGGACGAGACGCGCTCGAACGTGTTGCGGAACTGCCGCTCACTCAGCCCGTAGATGCGCTTGATCTTCTGCTTCTCACGGAGCTGCTTGGCGTACTCGCTCATCTTCTTCCGACGCGCCGTGCTCTGGCCGTGCTGACCAGGGGCGTACGGGCGGCGCTCGACCGGGCACTTCTCGGTGAAGCACTTGGTGCCCTTCAGGAAGAGCTTCGTACCTTCACGCCGGCACTGCCGGCAACTCGGACCAGTGTAACGCATGGATCAGACCCTCCGGCGCTTGGGCGGCCGGCAACCATTGTGCGGGATGGGGGTCACGTCCTTGATGGACTTGACCTGGAGACCAGCGGCAGCGAGCGCCTGGATGGCGGACTCGCGACCCGACCCCGGCCCCTGCACCCGCACATGCACGCGGCGCACGCCCGACGACATCGCCTCGCGCGCGCACTGCTCGGCGGCGACGGTCGCCGCGAACGGCGTCGACTTCTTCGAGCCCTTGAACCCCGCCTTCCCCGCCGTCCCCCACGACACGGCGTTGCCGTGCGCATCGGTGATGGTGATCAGCGTGTTGTTGAACGTCGCGTTGACGTGCGCCACCCCCTCGGCGTCGACCACGCGCTTCGTCTTCTTCCCGATAGCCATTACTTGGTCACCTTCTTCTTACCCGCGATCGCGCGGCGCGGCCCCTTCTTGGTGCGGGCGTTGGTGTGCGTGCGCTGCCCACGGACCGGGAGGCCACGGCGATGCCGCGTCCCACGGTACGACCCGATGTCCATCAGGCGCTTCACGTTCATCGCGACCTCGGTGCGCAGGGCACCCTCGACGCGATACTGCTTCTCGATCTCCTGACGGAGCTTGTTGACGTCGGCGTCCGAGAGGTCGCGGATCCGCTGCTCCGGGTTCACCCCGGTGGCGGCGAGGATGCGCCGCGCGAGGACGCGGCCGATGCCGTAGATGTAGGTGAGGCCGATCTCGACCTTCTTGTCGCGCGGGAGGTCCACGCCGGAAATACGTGCCATGTGTGGATTACCCCTGCCGCTGCTTGTGCTTGGGATTGCGCTTGCAGATGATCCGCGTCACACCCGCCCGCTTGACCACCTTGCAATGCTCGCAAATCGGCTTCACGCTGCTGCGAACTTTCACTGAAGGACTCCAGAAGGTCTGAGGGCCCGAAGGCCCGCAAATGCTTGAACCGCCCCGTTTTGGGCAGACCCTGAGGATAGTCGGGGGAGACCCTTGACACAAGGCCCCGGACTGACGTGTACCGAAAGGACTGAATGCTGGAGGCTCAAGGCTGAACGCTTCGAGCCTTCAACTTCCAGCTTTGAGCGTTTTCCGGATGGACGCCAAGGCCGCCGCCGGGTCCTGAGCCGCCGTAACCGCCCGTCCCAGAACGAGATACGCCGCGCCGTCCCCCGCCGCCTGCTCCGGGGTCACCACCCGCGCCTGGTCGTGCGTCGCCCCGCCCGAAAGGCGGATCCCAGGGACCAGGGGTCGGAGTGCAGGATAGGTGCTGACCACCGCAGCCACCTCGTGCCCTGAGCAGACGATGCCGTGGGCCCTGGCCGCACTCGCCACCCCCGCGAGCCGCAGCACCTCGGCCCCCATCTCCGGCACCTCGCGGCCCAAGGCGACGCCGAGCGCACCGCGCTCGAAGCTCGTGAGCACGGTCACGACGAGGATCCCCGTCCCCGCCCCGGCCCCCTCGACCGCGGCCTCCACCATCGCCGCGCCCCCATACCCATGCACGGTGAGGAGCTGCACATCCATCGCCGCCGCCCGCTGCGCCGCCCCCTTCACCGTGTTCGGGATGTCGTGGAGCTTGAGATCGAGGAAGACGCGTCGCCCATCCCGACGCAGCCGCTCGACCACCTGCGGCCCCTCGGCGGTGAAGAGCTCCAGCCCCACCTTCACGAAGTCGGCCTCGGGGCCGAGGCGGTCGAGGAGCGCGAACGCCGCGTCGAGCGAAGGGACATCGAGCGCGATGATCGGCTGCGCGCGGAGCGCGCGCGTGGCGGACGCGCGATCGGAGGTCATGCGGGCCACTCCAAGGTACCGGTGAGATCGGCGAGGCGCGCGACGCCGTGCCGGTCGCACCACCGCGCGAGATCGCGCACGATGCGCGTGGGGAGTTTGGGATCGGCGAGCCCTGCGGTCCCGATCGCGACCGCCGAGGCCCCGGCGATGAGGAACTGCAGGAGATCCTCCGCCGACTGGACGCCCCCCGCGCCGATGATCGGGACGCGCACCGCCTGACGCACGCGCCAGGTCGCGAGCACCCCGACCGCGAGGAGTCCGGGCCCACTCACCCCGCCCGACCCGAAGCCGAGGACCGGACGGCGCCGCTCGATATCGACGACCAACCCGGGGATCGTGTTGACCACCGTGATCGCATCGGCGCCGTGATCGACCGCCTGCTGCGCGACCTCGCCGATGCGCGGGAGCGTGGGGGAGAGTTTGACCGCGATGGGCTTCGTCGTCGCGGCGCGCGCGCCGCCGATGACCTGCGCGAGCGCGGCGGGGTCGGCGCCGAACTCCATCCCGCCCTGCTTCACGTTGGGGCAGCTCACGTTGAGCTCGTAGCCCTGGACGCCGGGCGCACCATCGAGCCGGGCCACGACCGCACCGAACTCGTGCGCCTCCCTCCCCACGACGTTCACGAGCACCCGCGGGCGACGCACGTGGGTGGCGATCCAGGGGAGATCCTCCGCACGCACCGCCTCGACCCCGGGGTTCGCGAGCCCCACCGCGTTGATCATCCCGCCCGGGAAATCGGCGACGCGCGGCGCCTTGGCCCCCACCCGCGGCTCGAGACTCACCGCCTTGGTGACGAAGCCGCCGAGCGATTCGAGATCCATCACGTCGGCGAGCTCACGCCCGTAGGCGGCGGTGCCCGAGGCGAGGAGAACGGGGTTCTGGAGCTCGAGCCCCGCGAGGGTGACGCGTAGATCGCTCATCGGGAGGCCGTCCGGGTGCGGCGGTCATAGTCCTTGAGGTACTCGAGCGCGGCGTCGGCGATCGCCTCCGCCGCCTCCTGCTGGCCACGCGGCGAGGCCATCCAGCGCGCCTCCGCCGGATTGGTGCCGAAGCCCAGTTCGACGAGGACCGCCGGCATATAGGTCCGCACGAGCACGGAGAAGAGCGCCTGCTTCACGCCGCGGTTCGGGCCGGGATGCACGTCCTGCATCCGCCGCTGGATCGTCGCCGCCACCTCACTCGATTCGCGGAGATGTTCGTTCCGCGCGAGATCGTTCAAGATGAAGCTGAGGGCATCCCCCTTGGGGGCCCCGTCCACCTCGGTCTCGAACCGCACGACCTCGTTTTCCATGTTCGCCACGTGCGCTTCGTCCTCGGTCCGTGCCGTGGAGAGGAAGTAGGTCTCGAAGCCGCGCGCCCCGGTGGGATTGGACCACTTGGGATTCGCGGCGTTCACATGGATCGAGAGGAAGAGGTCGCCGGTCGCGCGGTTCGCGATGGGACCCCGGTCGCGGAGCGCGATGAGGGTATCGCGGGTGCGGGTCATCACGACGCGGATCCCCTTGGCCTCGAGCGCCTCCTGGAGTCGACGCGAGACCTCGAGGGTGATGCGCGCCTCGGAGAAGGCGACGCCCTCGATCACGGGGCCCTTCATCCCGGGATCCTTCCCGCCATGCCCCGGATCGACCACCACGGTGTAGCGCCGAGAGAGGCCCGAGGACGGGGCCGCGGCGGTCGCGGCGGCCACGGCCGTCGGGGAGCGGCGGACCAAGGTGGGCATCGCGCGCAACTCGGCGCGGGTCCGGTCCCACGCGACCCCGAGCTCGAGCCGCGGGAGGATGTCAGAGAAGAGCTGCAGGGGGACGAGCGGGGCGTCATCGACGACCCGCATCGGCTCGAGCAGCGGGAGCGTCGTGGTGTCGAGCGCGGCGAAGGCGGAGCCCGGGGTCAGATGGATGGCGGCGCCGTGGAGGGTGAGGCGCCACTGCCCCTCCGGGAGGGGATCCCAGCTCCCACCGAGGAGTCGCGCGACGACATCCGCGCGGACGAGCCCGCCGAAGGGGGTGGGCACCAGCTGGACGAGCGTGTCGCCCGAGGCGCGCTTCACGCGGAGGAGGTCGCCGGGCGGGACGGTGGTGGCCGCCCGAAGCGTGTCAGACGTCCCGAGCATCGCGATCGCGCCGACGAGCAGCGCGCACGCCACGCGCGCGGCCACCCCCCTCCGCCCCGTCCACCGCCCGATGCGCTCGGTCATCGCACCTTCATCGCGCGCTGGATCTCGCGCAGGTCGTCGCGCTCGCGCGCGTCCGCCCGTTTGTCGTGCAGCTTCTTGCCGCGGGCGAGCCCGATCTTCACCTTGGCCCGCCCCTGTTTGAAATAGAGATCGAGCGCCACGAGGGTGAGCCCCTTCCGTTCGATCGCGCCGATGAGGCGTTTGATCTCCCTCTTCTGCAGGAGGAGCTTCCGCGTGCGGGTGGGGTCATGGTTCCAGACATTGCCGTGGGTGTATGGGGCGATATGCGCATTGAGGAGCCAGAGCTCGCCATCCTTCACCACGGCGTACGCATCGGTGATCTGCGCCCGCTTGTCGCGCAGCGACTTGACCTCGGTCCCGAGCAGGACGATCCCCGCCTCCCACGTCTCGAGGATCTCGTAGTCGTGTCGGGCGCGGGCGTTCCGTGCGATGGGAACGATCGCGTCATCAGCCGCTGGTGTGCTCATCTCCCCAACAAGCTAGACGACCCAGCGTTGACTTGGGTATCGCGGAGGGCTTACGTTCCCCCCCTTGCCGAAGTGGTGGAATTGGTAGACGCGCTGCGTTCAGGGCGCAGTGGGCGATAGCCCGTGGGGGTTCGAGTCCCCCCTTCGGCACTGGTTGGTGATCAGGTCAGGACGGGGAGGCCGACGCGCTCCCGCACCTGGGGTTCCGCCGCGAGCAGGTCGCTGAGCCGGACCCCTTCCAACACCTCATCGATGCGCTTCTGCAACATCACCCAGACGGGGCGGATGCTGCAGTCGCACGCCTGGGAGCACCGCTCCGCATCCAACGGGTGCGTCTCGCAGTGCAGATCGAAGGTGACCAGTTCGGCGGCCGCGATGATCTCCCGCACCGTGATCTCCTCGGCGGGACGCGCCAGCCCGTAGCCCCCCTTCGCTCCACGCGTGCTCTGCACGATCCCCGCGCGGCGGAGCCGGAGGAGGATCTGCTCCACATAGTCGCTGGGGAGGCGCTCCCGCGCCGCGATGTCGCGGCCGGTGACCGGCCCGTCATCCGTGCGGCGCGCCAGGTGCAGCGCGCAGATCAGTCCGTACTCGGCCCAGGTGGTGATGCGCATCGTGCGCTCAAGATGCGTGGAGGTCCCCAATGGGGACAAGGGCACTCGGGACAGGCGCGGGCCGGGGGCTCAGGCGCTCCCCCGCCCCCGAGGATCACCGGGGGCTGAAGGCCCCGGTGGGGAGTCCGAAGCTGGAGATCACCGTGAGGGTGGTGCGGTCATCGATCTCGAGCTCCTTGGACCGCAGGCGGATGATCCGCGCCTCGCGGAGCCCGGGCGCCGCATTCCGCCAGCCACTGAGGAGGGGCGCGCGGATGGTGGCCGACCCATCGTCCGTGAAGCCACAGAAGATCTGCTCGTTCATCTGCCCGTTGCTGAAGGTGTTCCCGTACCGGAGGGAGACCGTCATGAGGGACCCCGGGGCCGGGGCGGCGGTCCAGGTCAACGCCAGATCCTCGGTCGAGGTCTCGGGGATCCCGACCGAGTCGGCGGTGAACGCCTCCGCGGTCCGCACGGCGACCGTGGCGGCGGGGAACCCAGTGAGGCTCCCGGGGATCTGCACCGTGACGGTGTCGCCCGGGGTGAAGGGGATCCCCGTGCGTCGGACCGGGCGATAGACGAACGCCCCGAACTCGACCGCCCCGCGGAGGGTGTCCCGCTGCGTCCCGACCTGCGAGACGAGGAACTCCCCCGCGCTCAGCGTCGGAAACGAGGAGCCCGCGATCGGGGCCGCGACGTACGCCGCCAGCACACAGGAATCCGCCGGTGGCGGCGTGTAGCGGAGATCGGTCCGATCGTAGAAGCTCGCCTCGGGATCCATCACATAGCCGCGCACCTCATCGGTGAAGGCGGTGTAGGAGACGAGGCCGAACCGGTTCTTGGAGGGCTCGAGGGTCTCGACGCAGGCCGCCGTGACGACGCTCAGGGCGAGGAGGGCGATCGGTCGGGCACGGAGGCGGAAGGAAGGCATGATCGGAATCTATGCGCGGACGAGGTATGGATTCGTGGCGCGCTCGGCGCCGATGGTCGTCGAGGGGCCATGCCCGGGGTGTACGACGAGCGCCGGCGGAAGGGTGATCAGCCGCCGGAGCGAGGCCGCCATCGCCGTGCGATCGCAGAGCGGGAGATCGGTGCGCCCGATCGACCCCGCGAAGAGGAGATCCCCCCCGAACAGCTGCTCCGCCCCGATGAAGGCCACATGCCCCGGCGCGTGCCCCGGGAGGTGCCAGACGGTGAAGGGATGCGCTCCCACGTGGACGACCTGTCCCTCGGCGAGCGCCGCGTCCGGAGGTGCCGGCTGCTCGAAGGGGAGCCCGTAGCCGGCGGCGACGCGCGCCGCATGGTCATATACCGGGCGATCGGCGGGATGGAGGTGAACCGGGACGCCCGGGAATCGGCGCCGCACCCCTTCGATCCCCCCCACATGATCGAGGTGCGCGTGGGTCAGCCAGACCGCGGTGAGACGTCCCCCCTGCGCCTCCACCGCCGCGCAGATCCGCTCGGGCTCCGCGCCGGGGTCGATCACCACCATCTCCCCCGAAGCGGGGTCGTGCAGGATCCAGCAGTTCTCCTGGAAGGACCCGACGACGAGGGAGGTGACCTGCATCAGACCCGGACCGAGGAGGCGCTCACCAGCATCGGCGGCGGCACCGGGAGCGGCTGCCCGTTCTTCCGTGCGGTGAGGTACTTCTCGACGCCGATCGCGGCCGTCGTGGCATCACCGACGGCGGTGGTCACCTGCCGCGTGAGCTGCGCCCGGACGTCACCGGCGGCGAAGAGCCCCGGCACCGAGGTCTGCATGTTCGCATCGGTGATCAGGTAGCCCGACGCATCGTGCTCGATATGCCCGCGCAGGATCCCGGTGTTCGGCTTGAAACCGACGAAGATGAAGATCCCGGTCGCGATCAGGTCCGATGCCACCCCTGTCTTCGCGTTTCGAATCTTCGCATGGGTCATCAGCCCGTCCGTCCCGACGATCTCGTCGACGACGGTGTCCCAGATGACCTCGATCTTCGGGTTCGCGAAGACGCGCTGCTGCACGATCTTGGAGGCGCGGAAGCTGTCGCGGCGGTGCACGAGGTAGACCTTCTCGGCGTAGCGCGTGAGGAAGTCGGCCTCCTCACAGGCCGCATCGCCACCGCCGACGACCATGATGGTGTGCCCTTTGTAGAAGGCCCCGTCACAGATGGCGCAGTAGGAGACCCCCTTCCCCGCATACTCGATCTCGCCGGGGACGTCGAGCTTCACCGGGGTACCGCCGGCGGTGACGATCACCGTCGGCGAGAGATAGACCTCGCCGCTCTCGACGACGGTCTCGAAGAGCCCATCGTCGCGCTTGGTCACCGACTCCACCGGGGTCGAGGTGCGGATCTCCGCCCCGAACTTCTCGGCGTGCGCCTGGAACTTGCTCGCGAGCTCATGGCCGAGCACATGCTCGAAGCCGATGTAGTCCTCGATCACCTCGGTGTTGAGGAGCTCCCCGCCGGGGAAGCCGCGCTCGAGCACCACGCTCTTGAGCATGGAGCGGCCCGCGTAGAGGCCGGCACACATGCCGGACGGGCCTGCGCCCACGATCACCACTTCGAATTCATGCGTCGCCACCGACTCGCTCCTGGGGAATGGAATCGGTGGAAGCTAGGGGGCTCGCGGGGCGGGTGGTACTCCCGCCCCGCGAGCCCCCTCGGGGATCGGGCTCAGCGCCCGCCGCGGGCCTGCCGCTGCCGGGCCCCCATGGCCTCGACGTCGGCGAGGAGCGCCCGGGCGTCGTAGACGATCCCGTCCTTGATCGTCCACCGGACCCCACCCACCTGCTCGACCTTCCCCGTGGCGTCGTTGAGCCGGGGCCACCCGGTGCCGTAGAGGACCTTGAGGTTCTGGATCGGGTTCTCGGGGACGATCACGAGGTCGGCGAGCATCCCGGGCTCGATCACCCCCATCTCGATCGGCTTCCCCGTGGGCTTGGCGAGGGTCAGCGCGGCGTGATAGGTCCCCGCGCGGATCACCTCACCCGGATAGAACCCCGCCTCTTGGAGGAGCTCGAGCTCCTCGATCGTCGTGAACCCCGGCGTCGCCCAGATGAACCCGGCATCCGAGCTCGCGGTGACCCGTCCACCGAGATTCTTGTACTCGTTGAGGAACTGCATCCAGACCCGGTAGAAGTTCCGCCAGTTCACCTCGTCGTCCGTCGTCCAATCGAAGAAATAGGCCCCATGGTTCGACCGGTTGGCGACGTAGAAGTCATACTGCGTGGGGATCGTGAAGCGCTGATGCCAGGGCGCAGTCATCCGCTTCATGAGATCGCGACTCGCCACGTAGATCGTCATCGTCGGATCGAGGGTGACGTCACGCGCGAGGAAGTGCTGCAGGAGGGTGTTCCACTTCTCGCTGCCCGGGGTCACCAGCCGCCACTGCCGCGCCACCTGCGCGAAGCGGGTCTGCTCGTCGCCGAGGTCGGCGTCGAGGGGCCAGGGCTGCACCTGATTCGCGTCGTACATCGACTCGAAGAGCCCGTAGAAGTGCGTGACGGTGCCGAGCCCGAGCGCGGTCGCGGTGCGCGCATTCATCTGCGCGACGCCGGACTGTTGGAGATGCGCGGTGCTCCCGAGCCCCTGCGCCTTCGCCTCGTCGAGATAGGCCGCCATGAGATCGGGGCGCTCCGCGCCGAGTTTGAGGCCGTCGATCCCCTGCCCCTTCGCCCAGCGGACCCAGGCGCGCGCCTCCTCCGGGGTGCGCGGGACCCCGCGACCCCATCCGGAGCCCGGGCGCTGGTAGACGACGTAGCGCGGGGCCGTGATCTCATTCGCCGCGCTGCGCGTCCGCTCCCCGAGCGAATACGCCATGCTGGCGAAGGGGACCCCGCGCACCGTCGTGATCCCATGCGCCAACCAGAGCTTGTTGTAGTACTCGCTGTCGGGCGCCTTCTGCTGCGTCCCCTGATGCACGTGCAGGTCGATGAGCCCCGGCATCAGGTACATGCCATGCGCGTCGATCTCTCGCGCCGCCCCGCGCGGCCGACGCGCCGGATCGATCGGCACCTTGGGGTTCGCGACATTCACCAGCTGCGCGATGCGGTTCCCCTCGATGACCACGTCGTACTGCCCACGGGGCGCGCTGCCATAGCCATCGATGATGTTCACCCCACGGATGATCAGCCGCGAGAAGGGCCCCTCCCCTTCGGCCCGAGCGGGCGCGGGATTGGGATCCTCCCGCTGCTCCGCGCGCACGCGCGCCGCCGTCAGGGAATCCATCGGAGGAGTCTCGGCGCGCCGCTGCTGCGCGACCGCGACGGAGGGCAAAAGGGCACCGATGAGCGCGACGGTGCGGAGAGGCGACGCGAGACGAACCATGACCGACCTCAGGATGGAGGAGGACCGAGATGACGCCCCCCATCGACGGCGAGCACCTCGCCGGTGATGAAGGGCGCGTCCAACAGGAACCGCACCGCCTGCGCGACATCCGCCGGCGTCCCTTCGCGACGGAGCGGGGTCGCCGCGACGAAGCGCTCGAGGGTCGCACGCGGCATCCCCTCGGGAGGGAGTACGAGCCCGGGGGCGACGGCGTTCACCCGAACCCGTGGCGCGAGGGCCGCCGCGAGGTGCCGGGTGAGCGCATGCACCCCCGCCTTCGCGACCCCATGCATCGCGTAGTCGGGCCAGATCTCGTCGGCCATATGATCGCCGATGAGGACGATCGCCCCACCGTTCGGAAGGCGCGGGGCCGCCGCCTGCGCGAGGAGGAAGGGCGCCCGGAGATTGAGCGCGAGGATCCCATCGACCGTGGCCGCGGTGGTCGAGCCGAACGGGGTGCGTGTCATCCCCGCGGCGGAGCAGACGAGGGCATCGAGACGCCCGCTCCACGCCAGCACCGCAGGGATGAGCCCCTCGAGCGCCGTCGGATCGGTGAGGTCGGCAGCGAACGCCGCGGCGCTCCCCCCATCGGCGCGGATCTGCTCGACCACCTCGGTGGCGCCAGCCGCCGAGGCATGGTGATGCACGGCGACCACCCATCCCTCCGCCGCGAGATCGAGGGCGATCGCGCGCCCCACCCGGCGCCCCGCCCCCGTCACCAGCGCGACGCGCGCGCCGCCCCGGTCGCTCATGCCACCGCGCGTCGCGCCGCGAGCCGCGCGTCCTGCCGCTCGAGCCAGGCCATCGGCACCTGCATCGCCCCCAACGTGCGCGGCCCCATCATCGCCCCGTGCCAATCGGAGCCCCCACTGGGCACCAGATCGAAATGCTCCACGAGCGCCACGATGCGCTTCATGTCTTCGGCGGAATGACTCGGGTGCCGGACCTCGAGCCCATCGAGGCCCAGCGCGATCAATGGCTCCACCCGCTCGCGACGACCATCCGCCCCGGGGTGCGCGATGATCGCGAGCCCCCCGAAGCGATGGATGAGCGCGATCCCGTCGGCGATCTCGAGGCGCGCCTTGTCGACGTAGGCCGGACGCCCCGCCGCGAGGTATCGGTCGAAGGCCTCGCGATGGTCCTTCACATGGCCCGCGGCGACGAGCGCCTTCGCGACATGAGGACGCCCGATCGCCCCCCCGGCGGCGGCGGCGAGCACCGCCTCGAAGTCGATCGGCGCCCCGACGGCGACGAGCCGCTCGACCATCAGGCGCGCGCGCGCGCGGCGCCCGTCGCGGAAGGTGGTGAGGGCCTGCTCCATCCCGGGCACGTCGGCGATGTGGAGCCCGAGGAGATGGACCTCGGTCGTGCCCTGATGGACGCTCAGCTCGACGCCGGGGATGAAGCGCAGTCCGAGACGCTGCGCCATCTCCTGCGCGGCGGGGATCCCCGCCATGGTGTCGTGATCGGTGAGCGCGAAGGCGGCGACCCCCGCCTGGTGCGCGAGTTCGACGGCCGCGCCCGGCGCGGCCGACCCATCCGACGCGGTCGAATGCGCGTGCAGATCGACCGTGCCGGCGACCCCGCTCACGGCGCGTAGCCGGCTTCGGGCGAGCGGGTGCTGGGCTGGGAGAGGGTGAAGAGCCGCCGGAGATCGGCGTCGGACATCATGGCAAGCGACTGCTCGCGTGATTTCACGCCCAGGGGCGAGTAGCGCGTCACACGGACCACGCGGTCGGCGCCGGTCCCGTGGAGGAAGAGGAGTCCGAATTCATCGGCGGTCGACTGGGTGACGTATCCACTGGGATAGACCTCCCAGGACTGGCCATCGATCTCGAGGCGGCGGGTCGGCATGTCAGGTGAGCTCCACGATGGAATAGAGGCGATCGGTGGCGATCGGGCGGCCCGGGGCATCGGCGTGGGCCGCCCGCAGGGCGGGAAGGTCCGGCGCCTCACAGAATTCGATGAAGGCGCCAGGGAGGGCGTGTTCCTCGAAGACCCAGTAGTGACACCCCGCCGCGCGGAAATGCTGCTCGCGCGTGCGACAGGTCTCGAGGAACCGCGCCCGCTCGGTCGGGGTGACCACCGTCCGGTGCATGGTCAGCGACCGCGGCATCTCACCCGACCGATTCGAGCGTCTGCTTCAGGTCGGCCATGAAGCGGTCCGCGTCAGCCCCGTCGACGACGCGATGGTCGAAGCTACACGAGAAGTAGGCGCAGGTACGGATCGCGATCGTGTCCTCGCCGTCGGCCCCGGTGATCACCTTGGGGCGCTTCTCGATCGCGCCGAGGCCGAGGATCGCCGTGGTCCCCACCGGGATGATCGGGGTCCCCATGAGGGAACCGAAGACGCCGGGGTTGGTGATGGTGAAGGTCGCGTCCTGCACGTCGACGGGGCTCAGCTTCTTGGTCCGCGCTCGCTGCGCCAGATCGTTCGCAGTGCGGGTGAGACCGGTCAGGTTGAGCCCATCGGCGTCCTTGATCACCGGGACGATGAGCCCCGTCGGCTCGAGCGCGACGGCGATCCCCACATTGTACCGCTTGCGCAGGATGACGTCGGTGCCCGAGACCGTCGCATTCATCACCGGGTGGCGGCGCAGGCACTCAACGGTCGCGCGGATGATGAAGGGGAGGAAGGTGAGCTTCTGCCCCGTCTCGGCCTCGAACTCGCCCTTCATCGTCGCCCGCATCCGCGCCACGCGGGTGAGGTCGATCTCGAAGAAGCTCGTGACATGGGCCGCGACCTGCTTGGCCTGCCGCATGTGGTCCGCCGTGAGCCGACGGATCTTCGACATCGGCTCGACCTGATCGCCGGGCCACGCATGGAAGGTCGGCTCGGCGTGCGCGCTCATGGGAACGCTCATCGCGGCGGGGAGCCCCGACGGCATCGCCGACGGCGCGGCCACCGGCGCGCTGCGCCCCCCACCCTGCTCGAGGTAGGCCTCGAAGTCACGCTTCGTCACGCGGCCGGCGATCCCCGACCCCGTGAGGGTCGAGAGATCGACCCCCGCCTCGGCGGCCATCCGGCGCACGAGGGGGGAGGATTTGGTGCGGATCCGCTCCTCGAAGGAGTTCGGCGCCGCCGCCGGACGCGCGGGGACGGCGGGAACCGACGGGGCCGACGTCGCAGCCCCGGAGGCGGACGGCGCAGGCGCGGCGGGCGCGGGAGCCGCGGCCGCGGGAGCGGCCGCCACCGGGGCGATCGCCGCCCCCTGCTCCGTCTCGATCCGCGCGACCACCGCGTTCACCGGGACCGTGGTCCCCTCGTGCACGATGATCTCCGCGAGTACGCCGGCGCTCGGGGCCGGGATCTCCGCATCGACCTTGTCGGTCGAGATCTCGAAGATCGGCTCATCGCGCTTCACCTCGTCGCCGACCTTCTTGAGCCAGCGCGAGAGGGTGCCTTCGGCGATCGACTCCCCCATCTGGGGCATGATGACGTCTACACGGGCCACGAGACTTCCTCGGTCAGGTCAGGACTTGGGCGCAGCGGGCGCCGGCGCGCGACGGAGCGCCGAGACGACGAGCCACGGGAGGGAGAGCGCTCCGATGGCGGCGCCCACCCCCGCATAAATGTACCAATCGCAGGTCGGGATGCCGTCACACCGGGGGGCCTTGGTGAAGAAGGCGACCCCCTTGGAGACGAGCACGCCGATCATCCCGCCGGAGAAGGCGCCGATCCAGGTCATGAAGCAGCCGATCGCGACCTGGCGGACCAGCGAGGGGGGGGTGAGGGCGGACGGGGGGGAAGCGGTCATCGGGTCACCAGGCCACGAGCCGACGGGCGGCCACGCAGATGTCGTCGACCTGCGGGAGGACGAAGTCCTCCAGCGAGGGCGCGTAGGGAAGCGGGATGTCGTGCGCGGTCACGCGGAGCACCGGCGCATCGAGGTGGGCGAAGGCGTGCTCGTTGATGCGCGCGGTGAGCTCGCCCGCGATCCCGCCGGTCCGCGTATCCTCGTGCACGATGAGCACGCGATGCGTCTTGCGCACGGTGGCGAGGATCGCCTCGTCATCGAGCGGGGCGAGCGAACGGAGGTCGACCACCTCGACGGAGAGCCCGTCCTCCTGCTGCAACCGCTCCGCGGCCTCGAGCGCCTTATGCACCGTCGCCGCATAGGTGATGATCGAGAGGTCCGTCCCTTCGCGGGCGGTACGCGCCTTGCCGATCGGGACCACGTGGTCCCCCGCCGGCATCACACCCTTGATGCGCCGGTAGAGATACTTGTGCTCGAAGAAGAGCACGCAGTCGTCGTCGCGGATGGCGGCCTTCATGAGCCCCTTGGCATCCTCCGCCGTGGCGGGATAGACCACCTTGAGTCCCGGCGTATGGATGAACCCCCCCTCCGGGTTCTGCGAGTGGAATGGCCCGCCGCGCACATACCCCCCGCTCGGCCCGCGCACCACCATCGGACAGGGCAAGAAGGCGCGATAGCGCGCCGTCGCCACGTAGTTGGTGAGCATGTCGTACGCGTTCGCGATGAAGTCGATGAACTGCATCTCGACCACCGGCCGCATCCCCATGTGCCCCGCCCCCGCCGCCGCGCCGACGATCGCGATCTCGGAGATCGGGGTGTCGATCACCCGCTGCTCGCCATACTTGGCGAGCATCCCGTCGGTGACCTTGAAGGCGCCACCATACGCGCCGATGTCCTCCCCCATGAGGAAGACATTCGGATCGCGCGCCATCTCCTCGTCGATCGCCTCGCGGATCGCCTCGAGGTAGGTGATCTCCGCCATCAGCGGGTCCCTCCCTTCGACGCATCCCACGTCCCCCACCCCTCCGGCCGCTCCTTCCCGAGGGAGGAGACATCGGCCCCCTCGCGGAACCAGAGGGGACGCTCGGCCGGCGGATCAGCATAGACACCGACCAGGGCATCGAGGGGATGCGGGACCCCGGAACGCTCCGCCTCGTCGGTGGCCGCGTCGATCTCGCGCACGACGCGCGCATCGATCTCGGCCAGCGTCTCGGCGCTCACCCCCTCCCGATCGCGCAACACGCGCACGAACCGATCGATCGGATCGTTCTCCGCCGCCCACCGCTCGATCTCGCCCTCCGGCACATACGATTGATTGTCGTGCTCAGCGTGGCCCTTCCGGCGATAGGTCATGAGTTCGAGGAGGGAGACCCCCTCACCGGCGCGCGCGCGATCGACGGCACGCTTGGTGCAGTCGTAGACCGCGAGCACATCGTTGCCATCACACTGCTCACCGTAGACGCCGTAGCCGATCGCCTTGTCGACGAACTGCTTCGCCGCCGTCTGCTTTGCGGTCGGCGTAGAGTAGGCGTAGCCGTTGTTCTCGATGATCACCACGAGGGGGAGCCGCTGGACCGCGGCGAAGTTGATCCCTTCGTGGAAGGCGCCGGTGCTCGTCGCGCCATCGCCCACGTAGACGAGCCCCACGCGATCCTCGCCGCGCATCTTGAAGGTCATCGTCACGCCGGCCATCACGGGGACCATGTCGCCGAGCGGGGAGATCTGCCCAAGGAACCCCCTCGTGGTACCGGCGGGGCCGATGTCACCGAAGTGGATGTTGAGCTCGCGGCCGCGCGTCGGTGAATCCCCCTTCGCCATGTACTGCTTGAGGATCTCGAGCGGGGTCGCCCCCTTCACGAGCATCGCCCCCATGTTGCGGATCAGCGGCGACATCACATCGCGGGACTCGAGGGCGAAGCAGGAGCCGACGGCATCGGCCTCCTGCCCGAGGGAGCGGAAGAGCCCCCCCACGACCTTGGTCTGCCGATAGAGCGCGACGAGGCGCTCCTCGAGGGTGCGCGTCATGCGCATCCAGTAGTAGAGCTCGAGTTTCCTCTCGAGCGGGAGCGCCTCCCCGAGGTGTCCCCCGGCAGCCTCCGGCGCTCGGCGCCGACGCGCGGCCATCAGTAGGAGGGCGCGAAGGTGTGCGCGGTGTCGACCTGGGTGTGGACGCGGACGAAGAAGGTCTTCACCCCCCGATCGAGACGGCTCTCCCCCATCTGGTCGGTGTGCGCCTCGATGAAGGTGTAGTGCCCGCCCTCCATCTTGACGGAGAGTTCCAGGGTCGAGGGGACCTCTGGGGTCCCGACCGTGCCCTTGAAGGTGCGCGTGCGCCGCCCCTCCGAGACCTTCTGCATCCCGATCGTCGGGAAGAAGGCGTCAGCGGTGGCGAGGACCTGGTCAGGGTGGAGCGAGGTGCGATGGAAGTGCTTCATCGTCAGGGATCAGGTGACAGGGATCAGGGAACAGGGGCGCCCGCGGTGTCGATGATCTCGTTCAACACCGTCTGACGCCAATCGAGGGTGCGCTGGAGGGCCTGGGTGGAGTCGCGGCGGAACTGGATCCCGATCGCCCACTCCCCCGCGGTCAGGAACTTCACCCGCGCGCGATAGGTGCCCGGCTCCGGGCCATACTGGAAGCCGTCCCAGACGGAGACGCGATCGCTGTTGGTCGCGAAGAGGCGCCCCTCGCCATTGGCGATCGGCTCCTTGGTCTCGCGGTCCTGCACCACGATGGTGTAGGTGATCACATCGAGGGCACGGGGCGGGATCTGGTCCCCGGTCACCCGGAAGGTGAAATCGTCGGTGCCCAGCCGCATGACATGCTCACGCGGCTTCCCGCTGCAGGCGGCGAGCGCCAGCGCGAGGACCAACAAGGGGAAACGCCGAGCGCGAGGGGACCGCATGAGACCTCCTGCACCGAATCGGGGGACGATCAGTCGCACCGCGGTGGCGGCGCCACGAACCTCAGGAAAGATAGAGGGCGCGCGCCACGTGGCGAAGGCGCTGGCCCACCGTCACCACGGCAGCGAGGGCCAGGACGGCGACCACGAGGTCGAAGACCGCCCACTCCCATCGGAGCCCGAAGAAGGCTTGGGGGGCCGCGAGCAGGGTGATCCGCTCCGGCCGCTCGAACCACCCCACCCCGGCGAGATCGACGCCGAGGCGATCGGCCTTGGCCCGGGTGTAGGAGGTCAGCTGGATGGCGACGAGCGCCAGGAGGGCCACCCCGAGCATCAGGGGACCGCGGCCCGCCGGATGCGGGTGCATCGCATAGAACGCCACGATCCCGCCGAGCAACGCCCCGTCGGCGACCCGATCCATCGTGGAATCGAGGAAGCCGCCGAAGGGCGTGGTGCGCCCCGCGCGCCGGGCGACCGCGCCGTCGATCACATCGAAGAAGGCAAGGAGTCCCAACGTCCACCCAGCGAGATGCATCCGGCCCGCCGCGAAGAGCCCACCGACCCCGATCGCGACCGCCGTCCCGATGAGGGTCAGCGCATTCGGGGAGACGCCCAGACGGACACAGGCGTCGACCAGTGGATCGATGAGGCGGAGATACGCCCGGACGATCCAGTGCCAGGGCGCGAGCGCGACCGACCGCCGACCCATCGTGCGATCAGTACAGCAGGTAGGGGCGCACCTTCCGCTGGAAGGCCGCGACCGCGGGCTGCATGGCGTCGATCACCTCATCAGGATCGGTCCCAGCGAAGAGTGCCTGCCGAGCCGAGGCAGAACCGAATCGCTGATCGACCGTCCGCTCGGTCACGCGGAGGGAATCCGCATGGACCTGCTTGAGCGACCAGAGCACCGCCGCCCCCACGCGCCCCATCGGCGCGCGATCGCGGTCGGTGACCACGATCCGCACCCCGGGGATCTCTCGGTCATTGAACTTGCGGTCGGGGGACTCGCGCGGGGTGAAGCGCTCCGCCTCGAAGCGTACCCCGACGAACCCCAACTCATTGAGCATCGTGGCGATCCGCGGCGCATCGAGCCAGGGCGCCCCGAACCGCTGGAAGGGCGCCTTGGTCCCCCGCCCCACCGAGACGTTGGTCCCCTCGAGCGGGACGAGCGCCGGATAGACCAGCGCGCTCGCCACGGTCGCCATCGCCGGTGACGGGACCACCCAGGGGAGCCCGGTCTCGTCCCACCACATCGTGCGGCGCCACCCCTGCATCGGCACCACCGTGAGCTGTACGGGAATGCCCAGTTCGGCAGCGAACCAGCGCGCCATCTCCCCATTCGTCATTCCGTGCCTCAACGGCGCGGGGTATAATGCGAAGGCGAGTCCCCGGCGGGTCGGGGTGGGATCCTCTGGATTCGACAGGGCCGAGTCGAGGAGCGGCGCCTCCATGCGCCCGGTGATCGGGTTCGGTCGGTCGAGCACCACGAAGGGGATCCCGGCGCGCGCCGCGGCGCGCATCCCGTAGACCATCACTCCCACATAGGTCCAGGTGCGCGTCCCGATGTCCTGCAGATCGAAGACCAGCGCATCGAGGTCCCGCAGCAGACTGTCCGGCGGCGGCACCGTGCCGTTCGTGTACAGCGAGTGCACCATCAACCCCGAGCGCTCGTCGCGCTGGTCCGGGAGATTCTCGCGATCCACATCGCCGCGGATCCCATGCTCTGGGGAGAAGAGCCGGACCAACGTGACGTTCGCGCGCTTGATGCGCGGATCCTGCTGCAAGACGTCGATGAGATGCGTCCCCGAGGCATCGACGGTGGTATGGTTGGTAATGAGCGCGATGCGTCGCCCCGCGATGACCTGGAGCGAATCCTCGAGCAAGACCGTCATCCCGGGGCGCACGGCCGGCGCGTTCGCCGGCGCCCCCTGCGCCGGCGTCCGCGACGCACAGGCCCCGATCGTTCCCGCCCAGAGCATGAGCCCCGCCACCTTCACGCCCCACCGCCCGAGATGATGCACCCGACCTCCCTCCGTTGGGCCGGCCTCGCCGGCGTCCTCGTCGCACTCAGCTGTGCGCCCGCGATCTCGAGCACCGGACGCGCACCATCGCCGCGCACGATCCCCGCCGGCCTCCGCGCCCTCCCCCCCTCGCTCTCGGCGCCGCTGCCAGCCGAGGCTCGGCGCTGGATCGAGACCACGGTCGGCGAGATGCCGCTGCGCGAGAAGATAGCCCAGATGATCATGATCTGGGTGCTGGGTGATTTCACCAGCACCACCGATCAGACCTTTGCCGATGCCGCCGAGCGGGTGCGGATCGATAAGGTCGGCGGGGTCGTGATGTCGCTCGGATCACCGATCGAGGTCGCGGCCAAGGTGAACGCGTTGCAGCGGCGCGCCGAGCTGCCCTTGTTGGTAGCCTCGGATGTGGAGCCGGGGCTCGGGCGACTCGAAGGCGGGGTCTTCGCGCCGGGACTGCTCCGCGGTGGGGATGCCACGGTGCTCCCGAGCAACATGGCGATCGGGGCGACGGGGAACGTCGCGTGGGCGCGTGAGGCGGGCCGGATCATCGGGGAGGAATCGCGCGCGATCGGCATCCATCTCGCCTTCGCCCCCACCGTGGACGTGAACAACAACCCCGCGAACCCGGTGATCAACGTCCGCTCCTTCGGGGAGGACCCCGAGCGCGTCTCGGCGATGAGCGCCGCCTTCGTGGAGGGGGTGCAGTCGGCGGCGGTCATGGCGACGGTGAAACACTTCCCTGGGCACGGGGACACCGACACCGATTCGCATCTCGCGCTCCCGATCGTCGGGGCGACGCGCGCCCGGATGGACAGCGTCGAGCTCCGGCCCTTCCGCGCGACGATCGCCGCGAACGTGGCCGCGGTGATGAGTGCGCACATCGCGCTGCCAGCCGTCTCCAAGGATTCGACGCCCGCGACCCTCGTCCCCGCGATCTTCCAGTCCCTGCTGCGCGACACGCTCGCCTTTCGCGGCCTCGCGGTGACCGATGCGATGGACATGCGAGGGATCGGGGCGGGCTACGGGCTCGAGGAGAGCGTCGTGAAGGCGGTGCAGGCCGGCGCCGACATCCTCTTGATGCCGGCCGATGTGCACGCCACCATCAACGCGGTGTCGGCGGCGATCGAGCGCGGCGAGATCTCCCGCGCGCGCATCGACGCCTCGGTGCGGCGCATCTTGGAGTTCAAGCTCCGCACCGGGGCGATCCAGCGCCCGATCGTCGACCTCGACTCGCTCCGGGAGATCGTGGGATCGGCGGCGAACCGCCGGAGCGCCCAGCGCATCGCCGACGAGGCGATCACCCTGCTCCGGAACGACACCGGGCTCCTCCCGCTCACGCGCGCCGGACGGACGGTCATCCTCACCTTCGGCGGGGAGAACGACATCATCGCCGGCCGTACGCTCGCCGCCGACCTACGCGCCGCGCTCCCCGAGAGCCGCATCGTCCGGATCAACCCCACCACCTCGCGCGCCCGACTCGATTCGCTCGTGCGCCCCGGTGAACGCGTGGTGCTCGCGACCTTCATCCGCACCATCGAGGGGGAAGGGCGCTTCGCCGTGGGCCAGCAGACCGCCCGCTGGATCGATTCCATCGCGAAGGTCCAGCCCACCATCGTCGTCGCCTTCTCGAATCCGTATGTGATCCGGGAGTTCCCCTCGGTGCGCCACTATGTGGCCGCCTTCGGGCGTGGGGATGCGATGGAGCGGGCCGCGGTGCAGGCCCTCACCGGCCGGATCCCCTTTCGGGGCCGTGCGCCGATCACCCTCCCGGGGATCTTCCGCGTCGGCGATGGGATCGTGACCGCCGCCGCGACCCCCGCCCCCTCCGCCACGCTCTCCCTAGCGGACTCCGTCCAACGGGTGCTCGATCGTGCCGTCCGCGATTCGGTGACGCCGGGGGCGATCGCCGTCATCGGCTCGCGGACCGCGATCCTCGCGCAGGTGAGCGCCGGTCGCATCGATTGGGCCGCCGACGCCCCCGCCCCCTCCCCCAGCACGCTCTGGGACCTCGCCTCCCTGACCAAGGTCGTCGGGCTCACCTCGGCGGTGATGCAGCTCAGCGAACAGGGGAAGCTCGTCCTCGATGCGCCGGTGCAGCGCTACCTCCCCGAATGGCAGGGGCGCCACAAGGAGCGCGTGACGGTGCGCCATCTCCTCACGCATTCCTCGGGGCTCGCCCCCTTCATCCAACTCTGGAAGCGCACCAGCAGCGCCGACTCGGCGCGCGCGATCGTCCTCGCGGCGCCGCTCGATACCACCCCGGGCGCGAAGATGGTCTACTCCGATCTCGGCGCGATCCTCCTGGGCCTGATCGTCGAGCGCGTGAGTGGCCAGCGGCTCGATGCCTATCTCGCGACCCACGTCTTCGGGCCGCTCCAGATGCGGGACACCCGCTTCTCCCCGCCCCCTGCCCTCCATGCGCGGACCGCCCCGACGGAGCGCGATCCCTGGCGCGGCCGTCTGGTGCGGGGGGAGGTCCATGATGAAAACGCCTTCTTGCTGGGCGGGGTCTCCGGGCACGCCGGGCTCTTCTCCACTGCCGCCGACCTCACGCGCTTCGCCCAGATGTATCTGAACGGGGGGACCCTCGACGGGGTGCGGATCTTCCGCCCCGAGACCATCCACGCCTTCACCCGCGTGCAGGTCGCGGAATTCTCGAACCGCGCCCTGGGCTGGGAGACCCCGACGGGGACCAATTCCGCCGGCCGACTCATGCGGCGCCCCGCCTTCGGGCACACCGGGTTCACCGGCACCTCTCTGTGGATCGACCCGGTCAACGACCGATTCGTGATCCTCCTGACCAACCGGGTGAACCCCACGCGGGAGAACTCCCGGATCGGCCCGGTCCGGACCACGGTCGCCGACCTCGCCCTGACCCTCGGGACCGCCGCAGCCGCCCGCGCCGCCAGCAGCCCCTGAGGAAACTTGTCCCCCCTCGGTTCGGTATCCATATTCAGCAGTGAGCTGTCCTGGTCGCCGACCGGTGACCCCACCCTTGATCGCGGAGGAACGCGATGAGCACGATGAATGCCCCCGAAGTCATGGTCACCATCACCTCGGCCGCTGCGGCCGAGGTGGCGAAGTTCATGGTCGCCGAGAACGTCGCCCCTGAGGTCGGCGGGCTCCGCGTGAGCGTGCAGCCCGGCGGATGCTCGGGCTTCAAGTACAGCCTCTTGATCGAGGACAAGCCGGCCGAGGACGACACGATCCTCGCGCAGACCGGCTTCAACGTCTTCGTCGACCCGTTCTCGATGCAGTACCTGAACGGCGTCATCATCGATTACGTGACCTCCATGCAGGGCTCGGGCTTCACCTTCAAGAACCCGAACGCCACCGGCGGCTGCGGCTGCGGCAGCAGCTTCTCGGCGTAAGCGCTGCGCGGGTGCCCCCTCTGCAATTGCAGCGGCGTCTGACCTGACCGACGAGGCCCGTGTCCCCACCTGGGGGCGCGGGCCTCGTCGCTTCCCCCCGATCGATGACCGAACGCATCCCCACCCGGATCCTCCCGGACCATGCGCAGCTCGCCCGCGAGGTCGCCCATCGCATCGCGGCGGTGATCCGCGCGCGCAACGCCGACGGACACCTCGCCGTCCTCGGTCTCGCCACCGGCTCCACCCCGATCGGGGTGTATCGCGAGTTGGTGCGGATGCATCGGGAGGACGGGCTCTCCTTCGCCCGCGTCGCGACCTTCAACCTGGACGAGTATCTCCCGATGGAGCCGGAGAGCCCCCACTCGTACCACCGGTTCATGTGGACGCACCTCTTCTCGCACATCGACATCGATCCGGCGAACGTGCATCTCCTGGATGGCCGGGTGACCGCCGCCGTGATTGAATCGCACTGTGCGGCGTTCGAGGCGGCGATCGAGGCGGCGGGGGGGATCGACTTCCAACTCCTTGGGATCGGGAAGACGGGGCACATCGGCTTCAACGAGCCTGGCTCTGGGCTCGACAGCCGGACCCGCCGCATCCATCTCGATCGGATCACACGCCGCGACGCCGCGAGCAGCTTCTTCAGCGAGCGCCATGTCCCGCACGAGGCGCTCACGATGGGTGTCGCGACGATCCTCGCGGCGCGCGAGATCGCGATCCTCGCCACCGGAGAACACAAGGCGGCGATCGTGCGTCGCGCCGTGGAGGGGGAGGTCGACCTCGGCGTCCCCGCCACCTTCCTGCAGCGGCACCCGCACGCGGCGTTCTACTGCGATGCGGCGGCGGCCGCCGAGCTCACGCGGGTCGCGACCCCCTGGTTGGTCGACAGCGTGCAGTGGACCCCGGAATTAGAGACGCGGGCGGTGATCTGGCTCTCGCAGACCGTCGGCAAGGCGATCCTCAAGTTGAGCGAGACCGACTACGAGGAGCACCGACTCTCCGGGCTGCTGGCACGCCATGGCGGATCGACGGGGACGGTGAACGGCGATGTCTTCCTCGATCTCGTCGGACGGATCCGTGGCCGCACGAAACTCCCCAAGGGCGCCCGGGTGCTCTGCTTCTCCCCGCACCCCGACGATGATGTGATCTCGATGGGGGGGATCCTGCGCAAGCTCGTCGAGAACGGGAACGCGATCACTGTCGCGTATATGACGAGTGGGAACATCGCGGTCTTCGACCATGACGTCCGACGCCATCTCGACGTGCTGCGACGCATCGCGTCGGAGCGGCATCTGGCCACCGCGGAGGTCGAGACCTACGCGACGCGGCTGTTCGACGCGATGGCACACAAGGCACCCGGCGTGCCCGACCATGCGGAGGTCGCCGATCTCAAGCGGATCATCCGCGAGTCCGAGGCGATCTCCGGGCTCGAGGCGATGGGGCTCGACGCCCGCCACGCGCGCTTCCTGGACCTCCCCTTCTACCACACGGGGACGATCGAGAAGCGTCCGGTGGGACCCGAGGATGTGGCGATCGTCGAAGGACTCATCCGCGAGCTCCAGCCCCACTACGTTTTCGTCGCCGGCGACCTGAGCGACCCGCATGGGACGCACCGGATGTGTAAGGACGCGATCGATGCGGCCCTCGCGCGGTGCTACCCCGCGCGACCGCGTGGGCCGCAACAGCCGGCCCCTGAAGTCGCCGAGCGCGATGGGGCACCGGTCGCGCCTGAGGTCTGGCTCTATCGCGGCGCCTGGCAGGAGTGGCCGATCCACGAGGCCACCTGGCTCGTCCCCCTCTCGGGTGACGAGCTCCGCCTCAAGATCCAGGCGATCTTCAAGCATCAATCGCAGAAGGACTCCGCCCCCTTCCCCGGACAGGACGAGCGCGAGTTCTGGCAACGCGTCGAGCAGCGCAATACCGGCACCGCCGATCTCCTCAACGGACTCGGCCTCGCCGAGTACAATGCCATCGAGGCTTATGTCGTCGACTGACCATGCGGCCTTCACCCCCCTCGATTGGGGGATCCTCTTCGTCTACCTCGCGGGGACCACAGCCCTGGGGATCTGGCTCGGGCGCGGGCAGAAGGATGCCAAAGACTACTTCGTCGCCGGCGGGACGATCCCCTGGTGGGCGGTGCTCTTCTCGATCGTCGCCACGGAGACGAGCGCGCTGACCTTCATCTCGATCCCGGGGCTCGCCTACTTGGGGGATTTCACCTTCCTCCAGGTCGCGACCGGCTATCTGCTCGGACGCCTCGTGATCGCGTACACCCTGCTTCCCAAGTACATGGATGGGGAGCTGGTGACTGCATACTCACTACTGGAGCGCCGGTTCGGCACCGCCACGCGTCGCTTCGCCTCGGTCACCTTCATGTTCACGCGCGCCTTCGGCGATTCGGTGCGTGTCTTCGCGACGGCGATCCCCATCGCGCTGATCCTAGGACCGATCGTGCCGGCGCAGTATCTCACCCCGGTCTCGATCCTCGCGCTCGGTGGCACGACCCTGCTCTACACCTATCACGGCGGGATGCGCGCCGTGGTCTGGACCGATGTGATCCAGACCGGGGTCTATCTCCTCGGCGGGCTCGGGGCGGTCTATCTCCTCGGGCAGGGGGTCGAGGGGGGATGGAGTGCGATCCTGGCGCGCGCGGGCGAGGCCGGGAAGCTCCGACTGATCGACCCATATCTCGGGCTCGACAAGCCGCACACGCTCGTCGGGGGGCTCCTCGGGGGCGCCTTCCTCTCCGCCGCCTCCCATGGCGCGGACCAGATCATCGTCCAGCGCCTCATGGCGTCGAGTTCGCTTCGCGACGCGCGGCGTGCTCTGATCGGGAGCGGGATCGGTGTCATCGTCCAGTTCGCCCTCTTCCTCCTGATCGGCGTGGGCCTCTGGGCCTTCTACGAGGCCCGCACCTTCTCCGCACCGGACAAGATCTTCCCCACCTTCATCGTGGAGGAGATGCCGCCCGGGATGACGGGGGTGGTGATCGCCGCGATCCTCGCCGCCGCGATGAGTACGATCTCCGGCTCGATCAACGCCCTCGCCGCCGCAACGACGCACGACCTCTGGGTCCCGCTCCGTGGTCGCGGGGCCGATGCCGCCGCCCTGCTCCGCGTCTCCAAGATCTTCACGATCGTCTGGGCGTTGATCCTCATCGGCGGCGCGCTCCTCTATCGTGCCGAGGGGACCCCGGTGGTGGTAATCGCGCTCAGCGTCGCCTCCTTCACCTATGGCGGGCTCCTCGGGGGCTTCTTCCTCGCCCTGGCCTGGCCGCGCGCCACGCAACGCGATGCGATCACGGGGATGGCCACGGGGATCGCCGTGATGACCGTGATCGTCTTCGCCACGCGGATCGCCGCCGCCGTCCCCGCGCTGGGCGGACTCCTCACCCCCGTCAAGGGGATCGCCTGGCCCTGGTTCGTGCTGATCGGCACCACGATCACCCTCGGGGTGGGTATCTTGTCCTCCTTCACGCATGCCGCGCCGTCCGCGGCACGCACCGCCTGAACCGGGAACGGAACGTCTATGTCGCATCTGGTCGTGGGAGTCGATGGAGGGGGGAGCAAGACCGCGGTCGAGGTCGCCGATGCTCGCGGGAAGGTCCTCGCCACGCTGACCGGTGAGGGGAGCGCACTCCGTCCCGGTGAGTCTCTGCACTCCGCCGAGGTGATTGGCGGGCTGGTGCGTGATGCGCTGTCCCAGGCCGGCCATGAGGAGACGCCGCGGCTGCTCTGTGTCGGGGTCGCGGGCGCTGGCCAGGACGCCGAACGGAAGGCACTCCTGCGCGCCCTGAAGGGACAGTCGCTCGCCGAAGAGGTCATCGTGACCACCGATGCCGAGATCGCGCTTGAAGATGCCTTCGGTGATGGCGCCGGGATCCTCTTGATCGGCGGGACGGGGTCGGTCGCGTTCGGGCGTGGACCGACGGGGACCTTCCTCCGCTGCGGCGGATGGGGCCCGCACTGCGGCGATGAAGGGAGCGGCGCCTGGATGGGACGCCGCATCCTGAGCATCGTCACCGCGTCACACGATGGACGGGAGCCTGAGACGCGTCTGGTGGGGGCGATCCTCACCGCCCTCCAGCTCGACGAGGTCGAGGGCCTGATCCGATGGGCCGCGCATGCGACGCCGCGCGACCTCGCGCAGCTCGCCGAGCCGGCGATGACCCTCGCCGCCGACGGCGACCTGCGGGCGAACTCCCTCTGCACCATGGCCGCCGAGGAGCTCGTGGTGCATGTGCGCACCTTGGCCCGCCAGCTCTTCGTCGATGAGCGCGCGTCGGTGCCCGTGGCGCTGGCCGGCGGGATGCTTCGCCGCGGGAGCTTCCTGCGGCGGCTCGTCGAGCACCGACTCAAGACCGCGGTTCCGGGGTCACATCTCCATGGCGAAGCGATCGATGCGGCGCGTGGCGCGGTGAAGGTCGCGCGAAAGGCCTTGGCGACGGCCTGAGGCCGTCGCCAAGGCGGCGGAGCGGCTAGACCGGCTTCGCCGGCACCATCGAGGCGTCCCACACCCCTTCGGACTTCGCCACGAAGGTCGTCGCGGAGATATCCCCCGCGACATTCACCACCGTCCGCGTCATGTCGAGGATGCGATCGACCCCGAGGACGATCGCGATCCCCTCCCCCGGGACACCCACCATCGCGAGGATCCCGACCAGAAGCGGGATCGAGCCCCCCGGCACACCGGCGGCCCCGACCGCCGTGATCACCGACATGATGATGACCATGACCATCCCGCCCAGGGTGAGATCGACACCGAAGACCTGACAGAGGAAGATCACGGTGATCCCCTCGAAGATCGAGGTCCCGTTCATGCACATCGTCGAGCCGATCGGGAGGACGAACCCCGCGATCTTCGGCGGGACGCCGAGCCCCTCGGTGGCGGTCTTCAGCGCGGCCGGGAGGGTCGCGGAGCTCGAGCTGGTGCTGAACGCCGTGACCAAGGCTGATCGGGCGCGCGAGAAGTAGGTCAACGGACTGATCCCGATCACGAACCGGAGGATCAGCGAGAGGTTCACGAACATGTGCAGGAGGAGCGCGCTCATCACGACGAACACGAAGCCGCCAAGCGGCTTGAGGAGCGCGAACCCGAAGCGCGAGGTCACCCCGAAGATGAGCCCTGCCACGCCGTAAGGCGCGAGCTTCATCGCCATCCCGACGATCACGATCACCACATCGTTGATCGCCTCGAGCACCTTGATCATCGGTTCCGACCGCTCGCGCGGGATCTGCGTGAGCGCCGCCCCGAAGAGGAGGCCGAAGAAGATCACGCCGAGCATGTCGCCGTCGGCGGCGGACTTCACCGGGTTCCGGGTGACGATATTGACGAAGGTGTTGATCCCGAAGCCCCCGGTGGCCTGCGCCTCGATCTTCGATGAGGCATCTTCGGCGTAGGTCGCCATGAGCTCGGTCTTCACCGACTCGGGCACCGCAGAACCCGGGTCGACCACCGAGACCATGAACAGCCCGAAGGCCGCCGCGATGAAGGTCGTGCCGAGGAAGTACCCGATCGCCTTACCCCCGATGCGCCCGACCTTCCGCAGATCCCCGAGCCCCGCCACGCCGAGGGCGATCGACGAGAAGACGAGCGGCATCACGATCATGAAGAGCATCCGCAGGAAGACCTGCCCGACCGGTCCGGCGAGGTAGGTGTTCACCCAGGTGACCCCCGCGTGCGTCGCGCCAAGCTGGGTGTTCACCACGATCCCCGCCACCGCGCCGACCAGGAGGGCGATGAGGATCTTGGTGTGCAGCTTCATGCCGGTACCGGAGTTGCCGATCGATTCAGCCATGGGAGTCGGTGCGGGGGGAGGATGGATGCGTGAAGCTATCCGTCACCGAGGGGGCCCACCAGTCGCGGCGCGGCTTCACCGCCGCCGGTCGGACGGACCCTCGGTCGCTCTCCTCAGGGGACCGAGACGGTGACCGAGACGGTATCGCGCACCGGGGTGCCATCGGGTCGCGTCGCGGGACGAAAACGGTATTCTTGCAGCGTCTCGCGGATGCGACGGTTGTACCCGTTGTCCTTCGACGGATTGAAGGCGATCAGCGTCGCCTTCCCCCGTTCATCGACGTCGAACCAGGCCACCATGGTATAGGGACGCACCCGGTTCGGCACCGGCATCGGCAGGAGGGCGAGGTTCGTCACCTGCGGCGGATAGATCTCGTTCGCCCCACCCCCCGTCCCTGCCCCGGTCGCGGAGCCCCGTCCTGTCCCGACCCCGGAGCCCACCCCACCTCCGCTCCCCGGCCCCGCCCCGCCTCGGCCCTCACCACCACCGGCCCCGGTGCCCGATACGGCGGCGGCGGGGGCCTGGGGGGCCTCCGCCGCAGGCGGCACGGTGGCCGGAGGGGGAACGGGGATCTCGGGCTTCTTCTCCACCGGGGGGACCGGCGGAGGGGTCGGTGTGGGGATCGGGGGTGGGACCGCCACCGGTGCGATCGGCGCGGGTGAGAGCTGCATGTATACGAGGCGCTCCGCACGCACCGCTTCGAGCCCAGACCCGGTGCGCCCCCCACCCCCACCCCCCGCGGGCCCCGCCCCACCCCCTCCCGTGGTCAGCGGTTGATCGAGCGTCGCCGCGAGGAAGGGAGGGAGGAAGACGAGGACGATGAGCCCCACATGCACCAGCGCCGAGACGAGCGCCGCCCACCGTCCACGCGGCGACGGCTCCGGGATCCCGTGCAGGGACCGGAGTGACGGGCGTGTGGAGGAGAGGCGGGAGGACACCAGAGATCAGGGGCCAGGGGTCAGGGACCAGGGGTCAGAGACCAGGGGTCAGGGTGCGCATGTACGCGTCAGGAGATGAGAAAGCTAAGCGGGTGCGCAGCGACGGTGCCCTGCAACCTTCCGCCCCTGCCACCTGCTACCTGTTCCCTGCCACCTGCTACCTGTTCCCTGCCACCTGCCCCTCGAAAATGATACGGCGGACGTCCCCGAAAGGTCCGTCCGCCGTCACCATCGATGCACGCGCAACCAGGAAGGCCGCGCCCACGCAGACTCAGTTCGGCGGGACGCCGATGACCTTCACGCCAGCGCCACGCGCCATGTCCATCGCGTAGATCACTTCCTGGAACTGGACCTTCGGGTCCCCCTTCACGAAGATGATCTTCTCCGGCCGCGGCTCATAGATCTCCGTGAGCCGCTTCAGGAGGTCATCCTTGGTGACTGGCTCACGATTGACCGCGAACTGGCCGCCCGGGAGCACCTCGAGCACGATCTGGTTCGACGCCGAGTTGGCCGCTGCGACCGCCGGGGACGGATCCGGGAGCTGGATGTCAATCGCCTTCCGGACCTGCTGCACCAGCATGAAGATCACGAGGAGCACGAGCATGACGTCGATCATCGGGACGACGTTCGGCTCGTTGTTCAGGCCACTGCTCTCACCGACTTTGGCACCCATGGTCGATCACTCCTTCTCGGACTCGCCCGCAGGCGCGCCCGAGGACTGGTCGGTGATGGCGGCCACCACGCGGACGCCGCTGCGCGACGCCACGTTCCACGCCTGCTGGACGACCTCGTAGGGGAGCTCGCGGTGCGCCTTCAGGTAGAGGATCGCGTCCTCACGCCCGGTGTAGATATTCGTGAGCGAGTCGCCGAGCGCGGCGTTGTCGATCTTCTTCTTGTTGAGGAAGTACTGTCCATACCGATCAATCCCGAGGATCTGATCGAACTCTTCCTCCGGATGCGCCTTCAGATTCACCCCGGCCGGCGGCTCGGCGGAGAACCCCGACGCGAGCGCCGGGGTCACCACCATGAAGATCACGAGCAGCACCAGCATGACGTCGATCATGGGAACGACGTTGGGCTCCGAGTTGACGCCTCCTCCGGTCTTGACTGACACGCCCATGGGCGGGTCCTCCTAGCGGATGGTGGAGTCGCTTACTGCGCGATCGGCGCGGAGCCGGCCTGCGCCTTCGTGCTGAATTCGCGGGTGAAGCGCGACCGACCGAACTCCCCCGACACGCCACGGATGAGGTAGTCGATCATCTCCTTGGAGACGTAGGTCATCTCGGAGGTGAGGTTGTCGATCTTGGTCTGGAAGTAGTTGTAGAACCACACCGCCGGGATGGCGACGCCAAGGCCAAGGCCGGTGGCGATGAGCGCCTCGGCGATCGGGAGGATGATCGCGTTGATGCCCGACGAGCCCGACGAGCCCATGAGGGAGAAGGCGTTGATGATGCCGACGACGGTGCCGAGGAGGCCGACGAACGGCGCGGTCGAACCGACCGTCGCGATGACGGCGAGGCCACGCTTCAGCGAGACGATCTCGACGAGCATGTTGCGCTCGACCGCGCGCTCCACCGAGTTGATGTCCGACACGGTGATCGTGCCGTCCATGATCAGCGGCTTGACCTCACCGAGCGCACCACCGAGGACGCGCGCGACGTTCGACTTCTTGTACCCCTCGGCGAGGTTGATCGCCTCCGTGAGGTTGTCCTCCTCGAGGAACTGCGAGAACTCGGGCGCGAACTTCAGCGTCTCCTTCTGCGCCTTGCGAAGGCCCCACCACTTGCCGGTCGCGACCGTGAGCGACCAGAACGACATACCGAGGAGGAGGAACCAGATCCCCTTGGCGAACGCGGGGCTCTTCTCGAAGATCTCAGCGATGTTCATTTCCATGACTGCTTTACTCCTGGAGAGGGTGCTGCCGGTGAGAGGGAGTTACCGCTGACGATTGAAGACGAACGGCTGCTGGACCAACTGCTTCACCTTCCGACCGCCGACCTCGGCGGGGAGGAACCGCATCGCGGGGAGCGCGCTGCGCACCGCCGCGGTGAAGAGGTCGTGATCCGAGCGGATCACCTTGAACGACCCGGCCTCCACGCGGCCGAGGGTGTCCACCACGAACTGCCCGAGGACCTGGCCCTCGACGCCGGCGGAGAGGAGGATCTCCGGATACCGCGGCGAACCACTCCCCGGGATCGGGGCGACCGGCTTCTCCACCTGGAAGTCGAAGAAGGGCTGGTCCTGGTTCACCGGGACCGATCCGCCCACCACACCCGAGGCGACACCACCGGCCACCCCGCGGCCGGAGAAGTCCGCTTCGTTGGTGAGCTTCTTGGAGAGGTCGATCTCCGGGATCACATCCGGGATGTCGACCGGCGCGGTGAGCACCTGGAACCCCTTCGCGATCGGCGGGGCAGCCACCGCATCTGGCGGCGGCTTCTCCGGCTCCGGCTCCGGCTCCTTCTTCTCCTCGACCACGAACTTGGTGACCTGCTCCGCCTCAGCGGCGATCGTCTCGCCGACGTTCTTCGTCGCGACGATCATCGCGAACACGATGCCGGCGTGCGCAAGGGTCGAGGCGACTGAGCCTCCGATCCCCTTCTTCTGCTTCGGGCCCGACTCGATCAGGTTGTTGAACACGCGTCCGTCTCCACTCGTGAAAAGTCGCGTGACGGCGACCCACGCGGTCGCCGACTGCCCTGATTCTAAGAGCCGTGGATTAACGAGGTAATGACGGAAAGATTAGGAATCGGTTAACGCTTGATGAGCGTTCCATGAACCGCTCAGGACGTGACGGATTCCCCCTCGCGGAGCAGCGGGAGCTGCACCGTGAAGGTCGTCCCCCGTCCGATCCGGGAGGCCACGGTGATCGTCCCCCCATGGGCCTGCGCGATCCACTCCGCGATCGAGAGCCCGAGGCCGAGCCCCCCCCGCTCCCCTCGCGACCGGGCCCGATCGGCCCGCCAGAACCGCTCGAAGATGAAGGGGACGTCGACCGAGGCGATCCCGACCCCCGTGTCATCGATCGTGACCACCGCCTGATCGCCCCGCCGCTCCAACCCGATGGAGACCGTCCCCCCCCGCGGCGTGTACTTGATCGCGTTGGTCACGATGTTCAGGAGGAGCTGCCGCAGGCGATCGGGATCCCCGGACACCGTGCCCGGCTCACTCCCCAACCGTCGGATCTGGATCCCCGCCGATTCGCCGAGGATGGTCGCGGTCTCGATCATCTCCGCGACGAGCGGCTCCATCGCCACCGGCTCCCGGTGGAGATCGAAGCGCCCCTCGTCGGCCCGCGCGAGGGTCAAGAGCGAATCCACCAGGTCGGCCATCCGCGCGGTGTTCGCCAAGGCATCCTCGAGGGGCGCCAGCTGCTCGGCCGGGACGTTGGGGTGCTGCATCGCGCGCTCGAGGTTCGCCCGGAGGACGGTGAGCGGGGTCTTGAGCTCGTGGCTCGCATCGGCGGTGAAGCGGCGGAGCGAGGCGAACGAGGTCTCCAGCCGCTCGAGCATGGCGTTGATCGTCTCAGCGAGTCGGTCGACCTCCTCGGCATCCCCCTCGATGGCGACGCGACGGTGGAGCGACCGCCCATGTTGGATCGCCTCCATCTGCCGGGCCAGTCGTGCCAGGGGCCGGAGCCCCGTCCCCAGCACGCTGAAGGCGATCACGGCGGCGCCGAGGATCAGCAGGGGGATGGCGACGAGGCTCGAGGCGAACCCATCGAGACGGACGAGGGAGAGCTCGTCCGCCGGCATCCCCACGGCGATGCGCAGCGGCACTCCCGCGCCACTCTCGGTGGTGAAGCGCACCCGCACATAGAGTCGCGCGGCGTCGAGCTGTACGAAGGCGGCGGGCCGCTCCGGCCCGAAGAGCCCCGTGACCGCCCGGAGCAGGGTCTCGCGGTCACGCGTCGCGAGATCGGCCACGGAGGTACTGAGGTAGAGAGGGCGCGCCGGGTCGGCGACGATCACATACCCTGGGAGGGCGGCGAGGAGGCGGCCGGTGGCGGCGGAGAGGGCCTCGGGACGGGCCGAGGAGTCAGCGGTCACGACCACCCCGCTGAAGCGTTGCGTGCCCCCCTGGGCGATCAGCTGATCGGCGATCTGCGCCACCTCATCCACCCGCCGGCGGAGGTCCCGCTCACCCGCCGTCCGTTCCGCGCTCAGGAGGATCGCCGCGAGGGCGATCAGGATCCCCGCCCCCCCCAGCGCGGCGAGTGCCGTCAGTCGTCCGCGCAGGCTCCAGAACATCGCTCAGCCCTTCAGGACGTAGCCGACGCCCCGGACCGTGGTGATCAGCTTCTGGTCATGCGCCGCGTCGACCTTCTTCCGCAGATGGGTGATGACCACATCGACGATGTTGGTGCCGGGATCGAAGTGATAGCCCCAGGCATACTCGGTGATGAGGGTGCGGCTCATCACGCGCCCCGCGTGGCGCGCGAGGTACTCGAGGACGAGGAACTCCTTGGGGGTGAGTTCGATCGCCTGCCCCGCGCGTCGTACCTGATGCGAATCGAGATCGATCTCGAGATCGGCCACGGTGATGCGCGGGGAGGCCAGGGCACGCGGCCGACGGGCGAGCGCCTCGACGCGCGCTAACAGTTCCTC